>Ga0070710_10000041_pt1 | contig 59814 bp, 53 predicted proteins | sample LARL52metaG_FD_65454 | JGI IMG/M metagenome (GOLD analysis project Ga0070710, IMG submission 65454) | Corn, switchgrass and miscanthus rhizosphere microbial communities from Kellogg Biological Station, Michigan, USA - LAR L5-2 metaG | ecosystem: Host-associated > Plants > Roots > Rhizosphere ...
ACACCGTTGCGTGAGGCTCCCTCGGCGCGGTTACGGACAACGATCCGGATCGGCGCCGGCGGCGACGTGAACGGCCTGGTCGCGCAGCTCGGTTCGGAGCGGGTGCCGTTGCGGCCGGTGGTGAGCGGCTGGTCCGGTGCCAGGGACAGCGTGCTGACCGTGGCCGGGGACGTACCGGCATCGTTGCTCGGGCAGGCGGGCCCGGACGCGTTGACGCCGTTCGTGCTGCGGATGCCCGGCGCGTCGCAGGCCCAGGTGCTGGAGAGCTACCTGGAGGTGCCGGGCCGGTCGCCGGTGAAGCTGGAGACCGCCCCGGACGAGCCCGCGCCCGTGCTGCCGGTGATGACGGCTGAGTTCACCGCCGTGACCGCGAACGAGGCGACGCTGGTGGTCACGCTCGACGGCGCCGCGGCGCGATCAGTGGCCCGAGTGGCGGGGTTCGAGGTGTACATCGACAGCGGACACGTGGCGACGATGCCGATGCCCGGCGGTGTCGGCGGCAGGCACGAGCTGCGGATCTCGCTGAAAGGCAGCCACAACGTCGAAGTCCGCCTGCGCCCGGAGGATCCCCTGGCGCAGACGGACTCCCGATGGCTCGACCTCAGCCGAAGTTCTCGATGACGGCCTCGGCGACGGCCTTCATCGTCGTGCGACGGTCCATGGCGGTGCGCTGCACCCACCGGAACGCCTCCGGCTCGCTCAGACCCTGCTTGGTCATGAGGATGCCCTTGGCCCGTTCCACGACCTTGCGCGTCTCCAGCCGCTCGGTGAGCCCGGCGACCTCCTGTTCCAGCGCGGCCAGCTCGTTGAACCGGCTGATCGCCAGCTCGATCGCGGGCACGAGGTCCCGCTTGGCGAACGGCTTGACCAGGTAGGCCATCGCACCGGCGTCGCGGGCGCGTTCGACCAGGTCGCGCTGGCTGAACGCGGTGAGGATCACGACCGGCGCGATCCGGTTGCCCGCGATGTGCTGCGCCGCCTCGATCCCGTCGACCTTGGGCATCTTCACGTCCAGGATCACCAGGTCGGGGTTGAGCTCGGTCGCGAGCTTGATGGCCTCTTCACCGTCTGCGGCCTCACCCGCCACGTCGTAACCCTCTTCGCGCAGCATCTCGACGAGGTCGAGACGGATCAGCGCCTCGTCCTCGGCGACCAGTACGCGCGGGGCCTTGCGCGTGGCTTCGGACTGGGCCTCGGCAGCCTGCTGGGTCACCGGGGTCCTCCTGACGATCGTTCCTGCGGGCGAAAGCGCAGTCTACCGGCGGGCAGGCCCCTGATCAGGCTCACCAGCCGTGACGGCAGACACGAACTCCTCGGGCCACGGATACGTCCGCAGGCCCTCCTCCACGTCCTGGGCGGGCGCTTCGATGCGGCGGAGCGCGATCTCGCGGCCGGTCCCGAAGTCCGGATGGGCGAGCTTCTCCCTGATCTCGCTCTCCTGCGGGCCGCCTGGCCACTCGACGAACCACCCGGTGCCCATCGGAAGTGCTCGCAGCCAGTTCGCGTCATGCCACAGGTGTACTCGGCGCAGTAGAGCGCTCCCAGTGGCCGCTTCGGCGATTTCCTCATCTGTACCGCCGCCATCGGTGTACTCGATGCCGCGGAAGTCGTGCATCCAGCGCACGTACCGCATGCCGATGTCCCAGGCGTGCTCGTCGACGCCGATGAGCACCACCCCGGCGGCACCGGTGGTCAGCTCGGCCGACCGCCGGTACTGCCGGTGCGCCAGACCCGCGACGCCCGTGCCGTGGCCGCCCTCGGTGCGCGGCAGCAGCTCGAACAGCAACGGGCCGAGTGCCCGTTCGGTCAGGTGCAGCTTGAGGGTCTCCCCCGGTTCGACCGTCCGGAACGCGTGGGCGGGCCTGACGATGCTCGCCGGCGGCATCAGCTGGAGCATGCTCGCCGCGGTGCACCCCGCGAGCAGCACCTGGGCTTCCAGTTGCTGCTGCGCCGCGGTGGTCGCGTCGGGCAGCAACCGCCCATCGCGCACGGCGGGCACCGCCTGGGACAGGTTCTCGCCCGTGTAGGTGCGCCGCAGATCGGCCAGCTGGTCCGTGATGGACAGACGTGCCATGACAGCAGTCCTCGTTTCCGCCGCCCGGCTCGGCACGACAAGGACGCATGTCTCACGCGTCTAAGTGGTCGGTTCGCTTCGGTGAGCAGGAGTTCCTGAACACTGCGGCGGAGTGCGCCGCTCACTGCCGGGGAGCGGCTCCAGCCTCACGTCTGCCCGACGCCACCGACCACGTTACCGGACCAGCACAGCGCTTTTCCCAAGCGGCTGGTTCTAGTCGGCACCCACGATCAGCTTGTACTTGACGTCGACCTCCTTGCCGCCGGCCGAACCGCGGATCAGCAGCTCGTGCTCGCCGGCCGCGGGTGGCCCGATCCACGCGTACAGGCCGCAGCCGACCGAGTTGACCCGGCCGACCTGCGAGCCGAACGGGTTGCCCGCGCGGGCCTCGTAGGTGAACGGCGTGGCGGACACCCTCGTCAACGCCTGCGTCGAACCGTCCAGCAGCACCTCGCCCTGGGCGCCCTTCATGAACTTCTCGCAGTCGGAGACCTCGCCCGCGAGGTTCACCGCGGGGGCGAGCAGCGGCTTGGCGGCCGGCACCCGGCACTGGCGTTCCACCGGACCGTCGCCGAGCGACCCGGCGAGCAGCCAGACCTCGACGGGCTGGTCGCGCATGCAGAACCGCCCGGAGGTGTCGGACACCGGATTGCTGTTGGAGGGCTGCGAGGCCCACGTCCACCAGCGCGACTGGAACTCACCCGGCGTCAGCTTGTCCGAAGTGGACGTCTGGGGCGCTGTGGGCGGAGCCGCCAGCTGCGCGTTACCTCCGCAGCCGGCCAGCAGAACAACTAAGAACAGCAGGACTTTCCTCACTGGTTCTCGCGTCCCTTGCGTCGTTGTTCCTCCGCGCGCTCACGGCAGCGGCGCAGGAACTCCTCGTCGTCGTCAGGATTGGTGGCCGCGAACCGCCCCGGCCGGTTGTACTCGGGAAAAGCAGAGGCATCGCGCTCATACGCACCGAGGCGCGCGCGTCCGGTCCCCACCACCGGGCGCCCCGCCACGAGCCACGCGATCGAGCCCACCAACGGAAACAGCAGGACCAGGAGAAGCCACACCAGCTTCGGCAGATTGCGAACCGACCCGTCGTCGGTCGTGATCACGTCCACGACAGCGAAGATCGTCAGGCACAGCGTCACCACTCCGAACAGCCCACCGAAGTACAGCATCTCCTACCCCCAGGTCGTGCGGTCGCGCACATGGTGACACAACGGTCACGCTCTGAACATGGTTTACCCTTCAATCACCCGCCCCCAATTCGCGAAGTGATGACACTCTCGTGAACAAATCCCTCCTTTCTTCTTCGACAGAGGGGTGGCCGGAGACGTCCCAGCAGGTCGGAGCGAGGATGCGACACCACTTCCCACTCCGCCGACAGGTCCATCACCATGGTCCGAACCGGGCAACCGATTCACTCCCAAGGGTGAAGCAGCTGAGTGCGGAGCCCGAATTCCGCGCACGCCGCGACGTTCCCGCCAATTGCATTTCCCACGAATCCATACGAGATTTCACCGAGCACTCCGCGACTTCGTCAACGCACAATGCACGCCGCTCGGACGCACGACGGGTTCTGGCGCTGAGCACCAGACCTGCTGCGCACCCGTTGCCCGGGCCGTAAGCGGGCCTTAGCGTCGGCGGCATGCCCAACGGTGCCGAGAGGTTGCTGGAAGTGCTGGCCGCGCACGACGTGGAGGTGGTGTTCGGCCTGCCCGGTGTGCACAACCTCGCCATCTGGGAGGCGCTCGAAAAGCACAAGGGCATCCGCATGATCGGAGTGCGGCACGAGCAGACGGCGGTGTACGCGGCCGATGGTTACGCACGCGCCACGGGCAGGCTTGGCGTGGCAGTCGTGACGACCGGTCCCGGTGCGGCCAACACGCTCGGAGCCACAGGCGAGGCGTGGGCGTCGGGCAGCCCAGTGCTCGTCATCGCCACGGACATCCCCAGCACGCTGCGGCAACCCGGCGTGTACCGAGGCGTGCTGCACGAGACGCGTGACCAGAAAGCCATGTTCCTGCCGGTGACCAAGGCCGCGTTCGACGTGCCTGCCGCACACGAGCTCGGCGCCTGCACCGACAAGGCGGTGCACGCGGCGACGCAGAGTCCGCACGGGCCGGTTTACCTCGGTGTGCCAACGGATTTCCTTTCAGCCGAGGCACCCCACCACACGCCCGCGAAGATCGTGCGCGACCACCTGGTCCCCGACCTCGCCGACGCCGAACGACTGATCGCGCGGGCACGGCGGCCGCTGATCTGGGCCGGCGGCGGCGCGGCGCGGTCGGGAGCGGGTGCAGCGGTTGGCGCGTTGGCGGACAAGCTGAGCGCGCCGATCATCACCACCTACGGGGCGCGCGGGCTCACGGACAGCCCGTACGTCGTGAAGGGACCGGTGCACGCGCCACCCGTCGGCAAGCTGTGGGACGAGGCCGACCTCGTGATCGCGATCGGCACCGACCTCGACGGCATGATGACGCAGAACTGGTTGCAGCCCAAGCCACCCGCGTTGCTCGCGATCAACATCGACAAGGCCGACGCCGACAAGAACTACCCAGCGGACGTCACGGTCGAAGGCGACGCGGCGGCCGTCACGGAGGCGCTCGCGGCGAAGGTGAGCGCCAAGGACAGCGTGGTCGACGTCGACGCGGTCAACGCGGAGGTGCGGGCCCTCGTCGAGGCGGACTCGCCGGAAGCCGCGAAGTTGTTGCGGGCGCTCGAAGGCGAGACCGCCACGATCGTCGCGGACATGTGCATCCCCGGCTACTGGATCGGCGGCTTCCACCACGTCACCAAGCCGCGCGGGCTGGCCTACCCCGTCGGCTGGGGAACGCTCGGCTTCGGGTTCCCGGCGGCGATCGGCGCGGCACTCGACGGCCGGACGATCGCGGTCGTCGGTGACGGCGGGTTCCTGTTCGCGTGCGGAGACCTGGCGACGCTCCGGCAGGAAGGCCTGCCGCTGACGATCGTCCTCGTCGACGACGGCGGCTACGGCATGCTCCGGTACGACCAGCAGGTCGCCGACCACGCCATCAGCGGCGTGGACCTGGCGAGGCCCGACTTCGCGAAGCTCGCGGAGAGCTTCGGCATTCCCGCGGTCGCGCTCGACGGGTTCGACGGCTTGAAGGAGGCACTGGCCAACGCCGACGGACCTGCCATGATCGTGGTCAACGCGAGTCTCAAACCGCCGGTCAACACCTCGCCCCGCTGGTACCGCAAAAACGCCACCTGATCATTCGCCTGCTGGGTACCGTCCGGGCCCATGAGACGTGGGCTGGGGATCGTGCTCACCGTGCAGGCGGTGGTGCTGACCGCGTTGTCCGGACGGTACGGGTTCCACCGCGACGAGCTGTACTTCATCGCGGCCGGAAAACGGCCCGACTGGGGGTACGTCGACCAGCCGCCCATCACGCCGATCCTCGCGCGTCTCAGCACGGCGGCGTTCGGCGAGACCCCGGCCGGCCTCCGGGTGATCGCCACGCTGCTCGCGCTCGCCATCACGGTCGTGGTGGCGCTGATCGCGAAGGAACTCGGCGGCGGCGCGGTCTTCGCGGCCGCCGCGTCGGCCACGTCGACGTTCGTGCTCGCGGTGAGCCACATGCTGTCCACGGCCACGGTCGACCTGCTGATCTGGGTGCTCGTCGGGTACTTCTCGGTCAGGCTGCTGAAGACGCGCGACGGACGGTGGTGGCTCGCGCTCGGTGCGACCGCAGGAGTCGGGCTCGCCAACAAGTGGTTGCTGCTCCTGCTGCTCGCCGCGCTGGCGATCGCGTTGCTGGTCACTGGCCCGCGGGACGTGCTGCGCACCTGGTGGCTGCCGGCCGGACTGGCGGTGTGCGCGGTGATCGTCGCGCCGGTCGTGGCGTGGCAGGCGACGCACGACTTCCCGTTGCTCAAGGTCGCACGCGGCATCAGCGAGGACGACGGCACCGAGAACCGGATCATGTTCGTGCCCATGCAGATCCTGATGCTGTCGCCGTTCCTGGTGCCGGTGTGGGTGGTCGGCTTCCGGAACCTGTGGCGCGACAGGACGTTCCGCTCTCTCGCACTCGCCTACCCGATCTTGTGCGCGCTTTGCCTTGTGACAGGCGGCAAGCCCTACTACGCCGTGCCGCTGCTCCTCGTGCTGGTGGCCGCGGGTGCGCGCCAGAGCCAGGAACGGCTGCTGCGCCACAGGGCTCTCGGCGGTGTGCTGGTGACGCTGAGCGTCGTCGCCGCCCTCGTCGGCTCGCTGCCGATCCTGCCGGCGAGCGCCCTGGCACCAATCATCGCCATCAACCCCGAACAGGGCGAGCAGGTCGGCTGGCCCGAGTTCGCGAGCACCGTCCAGAAGGCGTGGCAGACGAATGGCCGTCCCATCGTGATCACCCGCAACTACGGCCAAGCCGGTGCGATCGAGGCCTACACGAAGATTCCCGTCTACTCCGGACACATGTCGTTCTACGACTGGGGACCACCGCAGACGCTGGACAAGAAGGTGCTGCTCGTCGGATTCGACAGGCTCCCGTTCAACGGCTGCAAACGCGTCGGGCGGCACCACAACGTCATCAAGAACGAAGAAGACGGCACACAGCTCTGGACGTGCACCGCGCCGTCCGGGACATGGGAAGAAATCTGGCCGGCGCTGCGACACCTCTACTGACCGCGCTGGCAGCTCGCCGGGGGTGACCCGAACCTGGCCGGCCAACCACGCCACGGATGAAGGTGTCCTCGCCTGGCAGTTTCCTCGACTTCCTGCGCAGGACCGCCGTGCTGAAGGTCGACGGGCTCACCCGCGACCACCTGGATCTGCTCCGCGAGCTCATTCCTCGCCGGGCCACAGAGGCACGAGCGGCGCCACCGCACCGTCCAGAGCGTTGTCGACGATCGCACCGCCGAGCGGCATCAGCGTCGCCCGCGACCACACCAGACAATCACGCAGTGCCGGAAACGCCAGCGCGGCAGCCGCCTGCTCGACGACCTCCTGACGATCGTCCTGCAGGCATCTGACCAACGCCTCGGCCGCAGAACCGACCTGGACACCGGACCGCGCGAGCCGCCGGACCGCCGCGGCCGCCTCGCTGCGAACCCGCCACTTCGCGTCACGGAGCCGCCCGATGACCGGCGGAAGAGCAGCCGGGTCGGCGGTGTCCCCCAGGGCGGTGACCGCGATCAGACGGCGGGTGGCGAGCCAGTGCGTCGCGTCCGGCGCGATGTGGCCGACCGGGTCGGCGTTGCGCAGCCTCGTGATGCCGTAGAGCCACACCCACGGGCTGCGGTAGACCTCCCGGCCGAGCCGGCGGCGGACCGGGCCGTCGGTCATCTCGTAGAAATGCCTGAGCGCGTACTGCGGGTCGCGGTACGGATCGCGTTCCGCGAGCACACGGCAGAGCAACGGGCGTGCCGGGCCCGCGTCGTCCAGGCTGTCGAGGATGATTTCCTCGACCAGCGGTTCGTTGCTGTCCATCAGAATTCTGATGTGGGCGCGCAGATCCGGCGATCCCCAGTCCCGGATCCCAGCCAGCGCCCCGTCGCTGCTGAGTTCCCCCATTTCTCCATCATGGCGGATTGATGTAGCCGCCCACAGCCGTTTGGCAAACTTCCCGAAGAGCGTTTACTGCGTCACGAAGCAACGGGTTCGTATTCGCGGTGCGGTGGACGACGTGCACATGCCTGCGCAAGGGCTTGTGCCGCAACGGCATTGCGTGCGTGCCCGGTAGCGCTTTGTAACCGAGTGCAGGCACGAGCGCGACGCCCACACCTGCTGCGACAAGAGACTGCACAACCTCGTAGTCGTTACTTCGGAAAGCAATTCTCGGGGCGAAACCCGACGCCGCGCACAACCGCGTCAGGCAGGTGGCACCGGAAGTGCCGTCGCGCGACGCTATCCAGCGTTCATCTTTCAGATCTTCGAGTTTGACGTTGTTCTTCGCGGCCGGATGATCGACCGGCACCATGACCAGGAGAGATTCATCCAGCAAAGGCAGCACGGTCAGTTCTTCCGGCCAGGCCTGCGGCACAAGGTCGTAGGCGTAGACCAGCGCCAGGTCGAGCTCGCCGGCCAGCACGAGCGGCAGCACGTCCTCCGGCTCGGCCTCGTCCAGACGGATCTCGGCGTCCGGCAGGTCCGCCGAGAGCTTCGCCAGCGCCCTCGGCACCACCCGCGCGCTCGCCGTGGGGAACGTGCCGATGCGCAGGCGGCCGCGCAGACCCTGCACCATCGCCTTCACCTCGTGCTCGAAGCCGTCGAACGCGGCGAGCAGCTCGCCACCGCGATCGGCGATCAGCAGGGCCGCGCTGGCAGGCCTGATCGAGTGCGCCTCACGTTCGAAGAGCGGCACACCGACAGCGCGTTCGAACGCCGAGATCTGCTGCGAGACGGCCGACGACGTGTAGCCGAGCCGACGCGCCGCCTCTGCGAACGACCCAGTCTTCACGACCTCGACGAGCGTGCGGAGATGGACCGGATTGAGCACCAGAACAGCTTATGCTTGACGCCGCGAGGTTTCGTTCTGCCACCCCTGGCGGAACCACCGGGTAACTACCAGGGTGAGGGCATGCCCTATGTCTCCACGAACCCGTCGAACACCTCCGACGTGATCACCGAGATCGAGCTCGGGACCAGCCGCGCCTTCGTCGACGCAGCACAGCGGGCGAAAGCGGCACAACGCGCCTGGGCCCGCGTGCCCGCGCCCGTGCGTGGACAGGTCATCGGCAACATCGGCCGACTCGTCGAGGCGAACTTCGAGCCGCTCGCCCAGCTCGTGACCCGCGAGATCGGCAAGCCGATCGCGGAGGCCCGCGGCGAGGTGCAGGAGATCGTGGACACCTGCAACTTCTTCGTCGGCGAGGGCAGGCGCCTCTACGGGCACACCGTGCCGTCGGAGATGGCCGACAAGCAGCTCTTCACCTTCCGCAACCCGGTCGGCGTCGCGGCGATCATCACCGCCGGCAACTTCCCGGTCGCCGTGCCGTCCTGGTACATCGTGCCCGCGCTGCTGTGCGGCAACTCCGTCGTGTGGAAGCCCGCCGAGTACTCCGCCGCGTCGGCCCAGGCCTTCTACGACGTGTTCCAGGCAGCCGGCATCCCGGACGGGGTGTTCGAGATCGTCTTCGCCGAGGGGGCGGAGACGTTCAACGGCCTGGAGCAGGCGCTGCAGGAAGGTCTGGTCGACAAGGTCGGCTTCACCGGGTCCAGCGAGGTCGGTGTGCGCATCGGAGAACTCTGCGGACGCCACCTCCAGACGCCGTGCCTGGAGCTGGGCGGCAAGAACCCGATGGTCGTCACCGAGGACGCGGACCTCGACCTGGCCGTGCAGGGCGCGTTGTTCGCCGGCTTCGGCTCCGCGGGCCAGCGGTGCACCTCGCTCGGCACGGCGATCGTGCACGAGTCGGTGTACGACGAGTTCCTGTCCCGGTTCGTCGAGGCCGTCGCCGCCGCCACCGTGGGCAACCCGACCGGCGATGTCCTCTACGGACCGTTGCTGGACGAGAAGTTCGCGCTGGCGTACGAGAAGTACCTCGGCTGGATCGGCGAGCACCACACGGTGCACGGCCCGACCGGCCGCATCACGGCTTCCAACCCGCGCAACGGTTTCACTGGTGAGAACGGCTTCTTCTACCACCCCGCAATCGTTTCCGGTGTGCGTGCCGACGACGAGCTGTTCCTGCAGGAGACGTTCGGCCCGATCGTCGGCTTCATGAAGTACTCGGACCTGGACGAGGCGATCGAGCTGGGCAACAAGCCGGGCTACGGCCTGTCGTGCTCGATCTACACCACGGACCCGAACAAGGCCTTCCGGTTCCGCGCCGGCATCTCCGCCGGCATGGTGAGCGTCAACAACTCGACGTCCGGGGCCGAAGCGCACCTGCCGTTCGGCGGAAACGGCAAGAGCGGCAACGGCTCCCGGCAGTCGGGCGTGTGGGTGCTCGATCAGTTCACCCGCTGGCAGTCGATGAACTGGGACTACTCGGGGAAGCTGCAGAAGGCGCAGATGGACACGCTCGAGATCGGGGCGAACCTTGACTTCCGCCTCACCTGAGCTGCCTCGCCAGGCTGAGGTCGTCGTCATCGGCGGCGGGGTGATCGGCACATCCATCGCCTTTCACCTCGCCGAGGCAGGCGTCCGGGATGTCGTTGTCGTGGAGAGGGATGAGCTGGGGTCCGGCTCCACCTGCAAGGCAGCGGGTGGAGTGCGCGCCCAGTTCTCCGACGAGCTGAACATCAGGCTCGGCGCCCGATCACTCGAAGCGTTCCAGCGCTTTCCGCAGCGTCCCGGGCAGGAGATCGATCTCCACCAGGTCGGCTACCTGTTCCTCCTTTCCTCTCGGGAACACGTCACGGCGTTCGAGCGCAACGTCGACCTCCAGAACTCCCTCGGCGTGCGCAGTCGAATGCTGACTGTCGAGGAAGCGCAACGGATGTCACCGTTGATCGAAACGGACGGCCTGCTCGCGGCGACCTTCTCGCCGGACGACGGACACTGCACGCCGGAGTCCGTGGTCCTCGGTTATGCCACCGCGGCCCGCCGGTTCGGTGTCCGTTTCCACACCAGAACCACCGTGAGATCGATCGTAGGTACGGGGTCTGACACTTTTCGCGTCCAGACCGACCGCGGTGAGGTTTCGACGCGGAACCTGGTCTGCGCGGCGGGCGCGTGGTCAAGATCGATCGGCGAGATGGTGGGCGTTGACCTGCCGGTTTCTCCCCTGCGACGGCAGGTCATGTTCACCGGGCCCATGCCCGAGCTACACGAACGGGTGACTCCCTTCACCATCGACTTCGCCAGCACCTTCTACTTCCACCGCGAGGGCCGCGGGCTGCTGTTCGGCATGTCCGACCCCGAGGAGACGCCGGGGTTCAAGCTCGACATGTCCGACGCGTGGCTGCCCAGGCTGACGGCCGCGATCGAACGGCGGGCGCCGCGGCTGCTGGACGTGGGTGTGCGCAACGGGTGGGCCGGGCTGTACGAGGTGACACCCGACCACAACGCGCTGATCGGCTCAGCCGGCCGCTTCTTCTACGCCACCGGTTTCTCCGGGCACGGGTTCCTGCAGGGCCCCGCGGTCGGCGAGGTCGTGCGCGACCTCGTGCTGGGGCGTGAGCCCTTCGTCGACGTGTCCAGTCTGGACGCTTCCCGGTTCGCCGCCGACCAGGCGCGGCCGGAACTCAACTGCGTGTGAGGGAATGCTGATGGACGTTCTCCAGCTCATGGACGAGTGGGGACCCGAGAAGGTCGTCTGCGTGTCCGACCGGCGCACCGGCATGAAAGGTGTGCTCGTCATCGACAACACCGCGCGCGGCATGGGCAAGGGCGGCACGCGGATGAGCCCCTTCGTGACCGTCGCGGAGATCGCCCGGCTCGCGCGCGTGATGACGTGGAAGTGGGCCGGTGTCGACCTGTTCTTCGGCGGGGCGAAGGCGGGCATCGTGTTCGATCCTTCCTCGCCCGGCAAGGAAGCCGCGCTGCGGGCGTTCGCGCGCAAGCTCTCGAACGAGGTGCCGCGCGAGTACGTGCTCGGGCTCGACATGGGACTCACCGAACGGGACGCCGCGATCGTCCAGGACGAACTGTCGGACCGCGGCGCTATGATGGGCGCACCGGCTCAACTCGGCGGTCTTCCGTACGACGAGCTGGGCGTCACCGGGTTTGGCGTGGCCGAGGTGGCGGACGAACTGATCGCGTTGCATGGCAAGCGTGTCGCGATTCAGGGTTTCGGTGCGGTTGGTGCCGCGGCAGCTCGACGGTTCGCCGAACTCGGCGCGGTCGTCGTGGCCGTCTCGTCGGTGCACGGCGCGTTGGTCGATCCCAACGGCCTGGATGTGGCGCGGCTGCTGGACTTGCGGGCGTCGTTCGGTGATCTCGCGGTCAAGGAGTACGGGCCGGTGCAGGCGCTGGGTGCGGAGCTTCGCGCGTCGTGCGACGTGCTGGTGCCGGCCGCGATGCAGGACGTGATCGACGCGGACCTCGCGGGCGAGCTCGACGCCACCCTGGTGGTGGAGGGGGCGAACCTGCCGACTTCCGTTGCGGCGCAGGAGGTGCTGGCCACTCGTGGCATCACGGTCGTACCGGACTTCATCGCGAACGCGGGCGGCGTGGTCGCGGCGGCGTTCGGGATGGACGCGCGGTACTCGCCGTTCCCTGTGAACCCGGAGACGGTGCTGGCCGCGGTGTCGTCGAAGCTGAGGGCGAACGCGGCGCACATCGTCGTGGAGGCCCGCAATCGCGGCACCACGACGCACGTGGCCGCACGCGAGCTGGCACAGGAACGCGTGCTGGCCGCGATGAAGCTGCGGGGTCGGGTCGCATGAGCGCGCTCGACGGTGTCGTGATCGCGGACTTCAGCCGGGTGCTGGCAGCCCCGTACGCGACGATGATGCTGGGCGACCTCGGTGCCGAGGTGATCAAGGTCGAGCAGCCCGGTCGTGGCGACGAGACCCGCACGTGGGGTCCGCCGCACTTCGAGGGCGAGGCGACGTACTTCCTGGCCGTCAACAGGAACAAGACGTCCGTGCAGATCGACCTGTCCACAAGGGCAGGCCGTGAGCAGGCGCGCGAACTGATCGCGCGTGCGGACGTGGTGGTCGAGAACTTCAAACCGGGAACCATGAAGAAGTTCGGGCTGGACTACGAGTCGTTGGGGCGTGACGACCTCGTCTACTGCTCGATCTCGGGGTTCGGTTCGGGCAAGGGCGCGGACCTGCCCGGCTACGACCTGCTCGCGCAGGCCGTCGGCGGGTTGATGAGCGTGACCGGGCCCGGTCCGGACGCGCCGGTGAAAACCGGGGTGGCGCTGGTCGACGTGCTGACCGGCTTGCACGCGTGCGTCGGCATCCTGGCGGCGTTGCGGCACCGGGAGGCGACCGGGCAGGGACAGCTCGTCGAGCTGGACCTGTTGTCGGTGTTGCTGTCGAGCATGGTGAACCAGAGCGCGGGCTTCACGCTGGCGGGTTCCGTGCCGGAGCCGATGGGCAACCGTCATCCGTCGATCGCACCGTACGAGGTGTTCCCGACGGCCGATCAGCCGATCGTGCTCGCGGTGGGCAACGACCGGCAGTTCCGGCGGCTGTGCTCGGTGCTGGACGTGCCGGAACTCGCCACGGACGAGCGGTTCGTGACGAACTCGGAGCGGGTCAAGCACGTCGACGAGCTGTTCGAGGTGCTGTCGGCACGGGTGCGGGCGCGCCCGGCGCAGCACTGGTTCGAGACCCTGACACCGCTCGGGGTTCCGTGTGGTCCGGTGAACGACATCGCGCACGCGTTCGCGCTGGCGGAGTCGCTGGACCTCAACCCGACCGCGACGATCGGTGACATGACGCTCGTCGCGAACCCCATCCGCCTGTCGCGCACGCCGGTCACCTACCGGTTGCGCCCGCCGAAGCTGGAGCAGTGAAGTGCAGGACCCGTTGCAGTTGCTGGACATCCCGTCGTTGCTGAGCGATGAGGAGCGCGACATCCAGGCCACCGTCGCGACGTACCTGTCCGACCACGTGCGGCCGCACATCGCCTCCTGGTTCGAGGAGGGGATGCTGCCGCGTGAGCTCGCGCGGGAGCTGGGCAAGCTCGGCGTGCTCGGCATGCACCTGGAGGGCTACGGGTGCGCGGGAACGTCGTCGCTGGCGTACGGGCTCGCCTGCCTGGAGCTGGAAGCCGTGGACAGCGGGATCCGGAGCTTCGTGTCGGTGCAGGGCTCGCTGTCGATGTACTCGATCTGGAAGTACGGGTCGGAGGAGCAGAAGCAGGAGTGGCTGCCGCGGCTGGCCGCCGGTGAGGCGATCGGGTGCTTCGGGCTGACCGAGCCCGACTTCGGCTCGAACCCGTCGGGAATGCGCACGCGGGCCGTCCGGGACGGTGCCGACTGGGTGCTCAACGGCACCAAGATGTGGATCACCAACGGTGGGCTGGCCGACGTGGCGACCGTGTGGGCTCAGACCGAGGAAGGAATTCGCGGGTTCCTGGTCCCGCGCGGGACGCCCGGATTCTCGACGCAGGACATCAAGCACAAGCTGTCGATGCGGGCATCCGTCACCTCTGAACTGGTTCTGACGGACGTGCGGCTCCCGGAAAGCGCACGGCTGCCGCTCGCGACTTCCCTGCGCGCACCTCTGTCCTGCTTGAACGAGGCACGGTTCGGGATCGTGTTCGGTGCTGTCGGTGCCGCGCGGGATTCGTTGCAGGCGGCGCTCGGATACTCCGGCACGCGCATCCAGTTCGACAAGCCGATCGCGGGGTTCCAGCTGACGCAGCGCAAGCTGGCGACGATGTCCGTGCAGGTCAGCAATGCGATGCTGCTCGCGTTGCACCTCGCGAAGCTCAAGGAGGCCGGCACGCTGAAGCCCGAGCAGATCAGCATGGGCAAGTACAACAACGTGGAGGCGGCCATCGCGATCGCGCGGGAAAGCCGGACGATCCTCGGCGCGAACGGCATCTCGTCGGAGTACTCGCCGTTGCGGCACGCCAACAACCTGGAATCCGTCCTGACCTACGAGGGCACGTCGGACATCCACCTGCTGACCATCGGTCAGGCGTTGACCGGAATCTCCGCGTTCCGCTGATCTCTCCGAGGACCGGATCAGACGAAACCGCCGGACCACCTGACAACCAGGTGGCCCGGCGGCTCTCGGACGTGTTCTGCGGGTGAGCTAACAGACCGTGACGCGCTTGAGTTCCGCCTTGAGGTTGGGGCGACCGTCCTGCGGGTTGTCGCCCGCGATGCCGCCGGCCGCGATCTTGTCGAGGGTCTTCAGGCCCTCCGGCAGAATCGTGCCGAACACCGTGTAGTTCGGACGCAGGATCGAGTCGGTCTGCACGAGGAAGAACTGGCTGCCGTTCGTGTCCGGGCCGGCGTTGGCCATCGCGAGCGTGCCGCGCGGGTAGATGCGGCGCAGGCCCGTCGGGTCGTTCGGCGCGGGCTTCAGGTCCGTCGGCAGCTCGTCCTTGTACTTGTAGCCGGGGCCGCCCTCACCGGTGCCGGTCGGGTCGCCGCACTGCAACACCTTCAGCGTCGAGTACGCGGTGAGGCGGTGGCACTCGGTCTTGTCGTAGAAGCGGTGCTCCGCCAGGTGAACGAAGCTGTGCACCGTGCACGGCGCCTTGTCGCGGTCCAGGATCATGGGGATGTCGCCCTGGTTCGTCCTGATGTGGACGAACACCTTTCCCTTGGCGCGCCTGGGGTCCTTCGGCACGGGCACCGGCCGGGCGGGAGGTTCCTCCGGCGTCGGCGTGATGCCGCAGTCGATCCGGGCCTGCGCGTCCTGGGCTTCGACGTCCGCCGATGCGGTTCCGGTGGTGATGAATCCAACGGCCAGTGCCGCCACTGCCAGACCAGCTGCGATTCGCCTCATGCGCGATTCCTAGTGGAGCAGACGGTGCCTCGGCAAGGGTTAACGGATCACTCAGCGTCGGCACCCTTGCCCGAGTTCGAGATCTGCTTCTCCACGCGGAGCTTGCAGGTGACCTGGTTGTCCGACTTGACCTCAACGGTGATCTTGCCGAGGGTGTTGGCGAGCACCGCGCGGTTCTTCACCGGCAGCTCAACGGTTTCTGATCGAGACGCGCCGCCGGGAACAGTCAGGGTGAGCTCAGCCTCGACAGCGCACCGCCACATCCGTCCGATGTAGACGGTTGACAGGTCGGGGGCCGTTGTAGATACCGGTCGTCGGCGCGGTGCTGTCCGTCCTGGCCGCGCTCACCGCAGGTGCGGGACTGTTGCCTGGCCACCCGTGCGGCGCGAGTGAGTCCGGCGGCGGCACTTCACACCATCCAGTGACGTGTGCCGGATCCGAGACGGGGTATCCGAACTGCATCGGAGGTGATGCAGTCATGGGCTTCGATGAGCTCAAGAACAAGGCGAAGGACCTGATCGGCGAGCACGGGGACAAGGTCGACCAGGGTGTCGAGCGCGCGGGGCAGATCGCCGACGAGAAGACCGGCGGCAAGCACAGCGAGCACATCGACAAGGGCGAGGAGAAACTCAAGGAGGGTTTGCGGAAGTTCGGTGGCCAGCAGTGAGCCTGCGGAACCACCGCAACGACGGAGTCCCCTGGTGATGGGACATACCCAGCGTGGGCCTACAGGGGCTGATTGTGCCGTTGGTTCGCATGTGAGTTACGGCGGATCGGGCTCTCAGTACCTGGAGGCGCACAGGTTGATCGTGACTTGGGAACCGCCGGACGCGGCGTCTCTCCGGCAACGCGTCTGAGTCACTTCCGCGATCCCGGCGACCCGGTTACCGTCGTTCGCCGGGATCGCGGAGGTGAAGGTGGATCCGAGTGGGGTGACGAGAGCTGCACGGCTGACCGCATTGGCCGCGTTGTGCCTGGTCACCGTCGTCTTGTTGCTTCCGGCGGCGATCAGCGTGAGCACCGGCGGGGCCGTTCCTGCGCTCCTCGGCGAGTTCGGCCGCTGGTTGTGGCCCGCAGTCGGCCTCATGGTGCTCGTCGCGATCGGTCTCGCGGTCTGGGAGCGTATGCGCGGACACGAGACGAGCAACCGCACCGCAGCGCTCGGCCGGGTCGAGTCGCGGGTGAAGGCGTTGCTGGCCTCCTCCCTGGCCGCGCAGACCCAGATCAAACTCGGCGTGCTGCGACAGCCGCAGCTCTCGGTCCGCGCCGAGGGCGAGGAAGTCGCGTCTTCCGACCTCGAAGCCGCCTACGACCGTCTGGGCCACACCGTGGTGCTCGTCGGACCGGTCGGCAGCGGACGCTCGACGCTGTTGCGCGAGCTTTGCCTGGTTTTGGTCGAGCGGGCGCGCAATGATCCCGACGCGCCGATTCCCGTGGTCGTGGACCTGGCGACGTGGCGTGCGTACGGCACCCGCAAGCCGACCGAGTTCACCGCGTGGCTGTTGCGCGAGATGAACCACAGCTACGGCATCAGCCGCTCGGCGGGCACGATCTGGCTGCGCCGCGGGCGGGTGGCCGTGCTCATCGACGGCCTGGACGAGGTGCCGCAGATCGACCGCGCGCACTGCGAGTCCGAGCTCGCGCCGTTCGCGTCGGTGGTGTGCTCGACCGCGCCGATCGAGAACCTGCCCTCCGTGCACGTCGAACCGTTGTCACGCGGGCAGGTGCTGGAGTACATCGCCTCGGTCAGCCCTCGACTCGACGGCCTGGAATCAGCCCTCACGCCCCAGATCTGGGAGCGGCTGGACTCGCCGCTGGCCCTGAACCTGCTGGCGCTGACGCACCTCGACCGTCAGGTCGACATCATCGGCACCGATTTCGTGGGCTCCTTCGTCGTGGAGCGGCTTTCCACCCAACGCGCTGCCGGCCCGACCATCCGTGCGTTGAAGTTCTTGGCGCGGTTGGGACGACCAGACCTCGGTGCGCCCGTGCACATGCCTCACCGCAGTGCATGGCTCCCGCTGCTGCCGACGCGCCCGTTGTGGTTGTTGTTCGTGCGCGCGGTGCCTGCCGCATATGCCGGTGGTGTGTGTGCCGTGACGTTTCTGACGGGCCTGCAGCTCGGGTTGTGGCCGGCATTGGTGTTCGTCGTCGCGGCTTCTTCGTTGCTCGTGCTGGTGAACAAGGTGCCGAACGTCTTCCATCCGCCCGGACGCGCGCACGGAATCATCACCGCCGCCCTGGGATTCCTGGCGGGTGCGTTCGCCGGGTTGCTGGTCGGCCTCGCCGGACTGTGGCTCGGCGGCATCGGTGCGCCGTGGCCGTACGCGGTCGCGTATGTGTTCGTTGTGGTGGCGGCCTTTTTCCTGGCATTGGGTTTCGTGCCGGGCGAGGCACCCGTGGCGTGGTCCGTGCTGACCGCGGCCGCACCGGGCGTGTCGATGATCTGGACCGGCCCGTACGTGGTGTTGACCGGCATGGGAATGGGCTTCTCGGCGGGCGTGGCAGGCGGAGTATTTGCGGCTGCAGTGGGACGTGTGTGGCGCACGGTGCGCCCGGGACAACAACAACGCATGCGACTCGGCCGACCGTGGTGGGTGCAGCCGGTCGTCCCGGCGCTCGGATTGGTCGGTGCTCTGGGCGGTCTCGGAACGTTCGGATCCTGGGGCACCGCACTCGGCGTGGCACTGGGGTTGCTCGTGACACCCACCGTAGCCCGCGACTACGTCTGGCCGTTCGACGCGCTCGCCGAGATGGCCGCGGAGGGCCTCACCCGTCCACTGTCGCTGGGCGAGTTGTCCTTCCGCCGCAAGGCTTTGCTGCACCTCGCGCAGGACCGGCTGCTGCTCACCCGCGTCGACGGCGAGTACCGCTTCGCGCACGTGGCCCTGCGGGACCACCTCGCCGCATGTGACCCAACCGCAATGCTTCGCGCCACGCGCCGTTGAACCTTCCCGATGTGTGAGACGTACGGCCTGAAAGAAAGGTCGGGTGTTGCACATGCGCTGGTCGAAGGGCTGGATCGCGAGCGCCGGGGTGTTCTCGGTCATCGTGGCCGTCGGGGGCACGGCCTTCGCCCTCGCCGGAGCTGAGTCTCCCGCAGCGCAGTCGGACGTGGCGGGCAAGGAGGTGTGCTCCGGGCAGCCGGTCACCCTCGTCGGCAACACCGGTTCGGCTGGGGTGTTCTCGGATCAGCTGCCAGTGGGAACTTCCCTGCGGATCACGAACACCGCCAACGGGCGGGCCGCGACCGTTCCGGTTGCCGGGGTTTCCACCGGGTGTGCCGCGGTCAACACCGCGGCTTTCGATTTGTTGTGGTCGGCGGGTTCGAGCCGGGGAGAGGAGGAAAGCGCTCTCCGGCGGATCCGGGTGGAGATCGTGGGGAATGCTCCCGCACCGGTTCAGACGGCCGCGCCGCGGGTTCGAGCCACCGGGGTGGTGGGGCAGGTTGTTTGTGACGGGGCGACCGTCGGGTTGTCGGCGGTGAGTGGTGCGCCTGGGGCTTTTTCCTCCACGTTGCCGGTGGGGACTTCGGTCCGGGTCACCAATCTGGACAACGGGAGGCAGGCCACGGTTCGGATTGTCGGGGTCGGGCCGGCTTGTGTGGTGTTGAACAGTGCGGCTTTTCAGCTGGTTGGGGAGTCGGGGAAGAGTTTGATCGAGCGGGCTCAGCTTGAGAAGGTGGTCTGAGGGGCCGTTGGTGTCGTGTCGCCGCGGCCCACTCAGTGGCGGGGTTACCAGTCCATTGGCTCGTCTGGTTCTTCTGGGGTCGGCCACTCGTCGTCTGCGGCGCTGGAGCCCCAGGCCGCGCCGCCCTGGGGTGTGGGTTTCGGTCTGGGCTTGGCTTTCGGGGTTTCCTGGGTGGTGGGTGGTGGCGCTGCGCTGGGGGCGGTGGCCGCTACCACTTCCAGGATTTGGTCGCCGTACTTGGTCAGCTTGGCCTGGCCCACGCCGCTCACCGCGCCCAAGGCCGTCAGGGTGGTGGGACGGGTGGCTGCGATGGATTTCAGGGTGGCGTCGTGGAAGATCACGTAGGCCGGGACGCTTTGTTCGCGGGCTTGGGCGGCTCGCCATTCGCGCAGTGACTCGAAGAGGCCGGTCGCCTCTGCGGGGAGGTCCACCTTTTGCTTCGCGGCGGGGGTGGTGGCGGTGGCGGCTCGGGTGGTCGAGCGGACCGGGGTCGGGTCCTTGCGGAGGTGGACCTCGCGTTTGCGGGCCAGGACGTCGGCGCTTGCCTGGGTCAGGACGAGGGTGGAGTACTCGCCTTCCACGGCGAGGAGGCCTTGGGCCAGGAGTTGGCGGACCACGCCTCGCCACTCGCTTTCGTTCAGGTCCTCACCTATGCCGAACGTGCTGAGCTGGTCGTGGTCGAACTGGATGACCTTGGCGGTCTTGCGGCCCAGGAGGATGTCGATGGCCTGGCCCGCGCCGAACTTCTGGTTTCGCTCCTTGCGGAGGCGCCAGACGGTGGAGAGGAGCTTCTGGGCCGCCACGGTGCCGTCCCAGGACTCCGGCGGGGTCAGGCAGGTGTCGCAGTTGTCGCAGGGGACGCCGGACTGGCCGAAGTAGTCCAGGAGCATGGTGCGGCGGCACGTGATGGTCTCGCACAGGGCGAGCATCGCGTCGAGGTGGGCTTGGGAGCGGCGGCGGAAGGCCAGGTCGCCTTCCGACGACTCGATCATCTTGCGCTGTTGGACCACGTCGCTGAGGCCGTAGGCCAGCCAGGCGGTGGAAGGCTGGCCGTCCCGACCCGCCCGGCCCGTCTCCTGGTAGTAGCCCTCGACCGACTTCGGGAGGTCGAGGTGGGCCACGAAGCGGACGTCCGGCTTGTCGATGCCCATGCCGAACGCGATCGTGGCAACCATGACCAGGCCGTCCTCGCGCAGGAAGCGGGCCTGGTTGCGCTGGCGGGTCTGGGCGTCGAGGCCCGCGTGGTACGGAAGGGCCTCGATGCCGTTGGCCACCAGGAACTCGGCGGTCTTCTCGACGGAGGCGCGGGAGAGGCAGTAGACGATGCCCGCGTCGCCCTGGTGCTCGCCGCGGAGCAGGTCGAGGAGCTGCTTCTTCGGTTCCTTCTTGGCGACGATGCGGTACTGGATGTTCGGGCGGTCGAAGCTGGAGACGAACTGGCGGCCTTCGGACAGGTCGAGGCGCGTGAGGATCTCCTCGCGCGTGGCTTCGGTCGCGGTGGCGGTGAGGGCGATGCGCGGGACCTTGGGCCAGCGTTCGTGCAGCTGGGCCAGGGAGAGGTAGTCGGGGCGGAAGTCGTGGCCCCACTGGGAGACGCAGTGCGCCTCGTCGATCGCGAACAGGGCGATGTCGCCCTGGTCGAGCAGGCGCAGGGTGGCCTCGGACGTCAGGCGTTCCGGAGCCAGGTAGAGCAGGTCGAGCTCGCCCTGGACGAACTCGGCCTCGACGACGCGGCGTTCGTCCCAGGACAGGGAGGAGTTCAGGAAGCCCGCGCGGACGCCGAGGGCGCGCAGGGCGTCGACCTGGTCCTGCATCAGGGCGATCAACGGCGAGATCACCACGCCGGTGCCGGGGCGGACCAGGGCGGGGACCTGGTAGCACAACGACTTGCCACCGCCGGTCGGCATCAGCACGAGCGCGTCGCCGCCGGCGATCACGTGCTCGACGATGTCGGCCTGGTCGCCGCGGAACTCGGGGTACCCGAAGACGCGCTGCAGGACCTGCAACGCGTCTTCGAGGACGACACCGTCGGTTGAACCCATGCCGCCGATGCTAGCGAGCGGCACCGACAGTCCCGGCCGCTAGCCCAGCGTGCTTTGCGTACCTGCGGAAACGCTCGTGGCGGTGATCGGATCAGCGGACGCCGACGGCACCGAGCCGCGCAACGGGATCCGCACCGAGGTGTCCGCCAGGTCGACCGTCAGGCGGGGCAGCTGGCTCGGCCGCACGATCATGCTCGAGTCGGTGCCGCCGACCAGCAGGCCCAGCCGGTGCCCCGCGGGGATGACGTGGTCCGTTGTGGACAGTCGGAACGTCATGCGGTACTTGGTTCCCGGCGTGATCGTGCGCGGAGCGGAGAGCGACGCGTAGTTCGCCAGATCCGCCCATCCGCGCGCGATGATCTGCGCGTCGACGTCGCCCGCCGTTGCCTCCGTGTCGTAGTAACAGGCGTCATCGCCCGTACGGCTCTCGCCCCAGCACGACTCCGTGGTCAAGGTCCGGATGCCGTCACCGGTCCGCACCCGAGCCTGGCCGTAGTCGATGAGGTACGCCGTCAGGTGCGCAGTCGGCGTCGACGACGACACACCCACCGTGATCGACGACGTGCCCGCCACGCGCAGGTCAGACGCCAACGGTGCCGTCGAGTAGGTCACCCGGCCGGTGTTCGCGCCGGAGAGCCAGGTGGCCGGCGTGGCGTTGCCGTTGTCGGTGAACGCGGCCGTGCCGGTGCCAGGCGTTGTGCCGAAGCCCGAAGAAGAAGGCCGCAACACGGTGCTGACCGTGCCGGCGGGCGGCCAGGTCTGATCGTCCTCCCACTGGTCCGGCGCGCGCTCTGCGGACACCTGGGGCTCGTTCTCGATGCCGTTCGGGACGTTCAGCAGCCAGCGGTCGAACCACCTGTGCAGCGTCGCGACCCACTCGGCGCGCCGGAAGTCGAACGGGTCGACGTGCGCGGTCTGCGAGAACCACAGCTTCTTCGGCACCGATGCGGGCACCGCGTCCCAGAACTGGCCGAACTGCACCGTCTTCACGTTGAGGTCGTTCTGCCCGTGGACCGCGAAGATCGACGCCTTCACGCGCGAGGCGTTGCGCACGAAGTCACGCGCCTGCCACATCGCCGTGTAGTCGCCATTGGCCGGAGAACCGTTGGTCATCTGCGTGCGCACGGCACCGCACCGCGAGCGCGCGTTGGCGTTCTCGAACTGCGTGCCCAGGCCGGTCGGTGAGCTGTAGCTGGTGTACGCGACACCGTCCGAGCGGAACCAGTCGTACCACGAGCTGATGCCCGCGATCGGCACGATGGTTTTCAACCCGTCGACACCGGTGGCCGCCACGCCGTTCGCGATCGAGCCGTCCCACGACTTGCCGATCATGCCCACGGCGCCGGTCGACCAGGAGGCGGTCTTCGTCGTCGTGCCGGTCATGGTCGTGTAGCCGGTGCGACGGCCGTTCAGCCAGTCGATCACCGCGGTGCCGGAGGTGATCTCCGACTGACCGCCGACGTCGACGCAGCCGCGCGACCGGTTCGTGCCGAGGAAGTCGACCAGCACGACGGCGTAGCCGCGCGGCACGAAGTAGTTGTCGTAGAAGAGCGGGAACTTCACCGGCACGCCGGCGGAGTCGTAGGTCTTGACCTCGCTCTCGTTCCCGCGGCCCGCGCTCTGGTAGTACGGGCTGGCCTCCATGATCACCGGCACCCGCCCGGTCGTGGAGGGTCTGATGATGTCCGCGGTCACCCGGTCGGGACTGCCGTCACCGTCCGCGTCGAGGCCGGTGTCGACGTAGACGGTCTCGCGGACCGCGTCGGCCATCGAGTGGATCGGTGCGGACACGCCGCCGGACAGGGAGAACGCCGGTGTCGCCGCGGTGGCAGGGATTGGCGTCAGGGTCAAGGCCCCTGCTAACGCCACTACAACACGAACACGCTTCATGAAGGTTCACGCTAAGGAGTGACGATGTCACTCGTCAGAGCCGAAAGGATTGATCCTCAACGGTTGCGGCAACTACGGCGAGTGCCGAATATTCGTCCCCCGTGAGCTTCACCTTCGAACCGGTCCGCACCCGCGTCGTCTTCGGGCGCGGCACCGCTGCCTCGGTGCGCGCCGAGGCCGAGCGTCTTGGCGCGTCACGGGTCCTGCTGCTCGCCCGGCACGGCGGCGACAGGGTGGCGGCGGAGCTCGGCCCCCTGCTCGCGGCCCGGTTCACCGGCGCGACGATGCACACGCCGGTCGAGGTCACGGAGCGCGCGCTCGCGTTGTTGCGTGAGCACAGCGCGGACTGCGTGGTGTCGGTCGGCGGCGGGTCGAGCACGGGACTGTCGAAGGCGCTCTCGGTGCGCGCGTGCGTGCCGCAGATCATCCTTCCGACGACCTACGCGGGTTCCGAGGTCACCCCGGTGCTCGGCGAGACGGAGTCGGGGCTGAAGAAGACGCGCCGCGATGCCGCGATCCAGCCGGACACGGTGATCTACGACGTCGAACTGACGCTGGACCTGCCGTTGGACGTCACGGTGACAAGCGCGCTCAACGCCCTTGCGCACGCCGTCACCGCCAGAGGCAACGAGAACCCGTTGATCGACGCCATCGCGGCCAAGGCGATCGACGGCATTTTGCACGCTTTGAGCGGAAATCCCTCCACCGTGGACGCACGGACCGAGCTCCTGCATTCCGCCTGGCTCGCGGGGACGTGCCTCGCCAGCGTCCCCATGGGACTGCACCACAAGCTCGCGCACGTTCTGGGCGGTTCGTTCGGTTTGCCGCACGCGGCGACACACGCGGCGTTGCTTTCTCACACAGCACCGACCGATCTGGCCAAACGGATACACGACACGGCCGCCCGGTTCGGCGCGGCGACCTCACTGCGCGAACTGGGCATGACGGAGTCCGATTTGTCCCGCGCTGCGGAGATTTCGGAGCACCCCGACGCACTGCGGGTGCTGACGAACGCGTGGCGCGACGTACCAACGGGCTAATGGGTTGTCATTCCAGAGGCTGATGTTCACAGCTGTGAATCACACCGAACCTCCGATGTGATCCTGAAGATCTGCTGATGAAATAGAGGCATGTTCAGCCCCCTGGATCTGTCCTTGGTAAACGGACCGATCCCCGCCGCCGCGACCGTTGCTGCCGCTGTCGCGCTGACATACCTGGCGATCAGGAAGAACCGGACCTGGTGGACCAGAGTGCTGCCGATCGTGGTGCCGGCGTGCGCCGTGGTCGTGCTCGGGCTGAGCTACGTGGTCGACCACGTGTGGAAACCCTGGCCGGAGCCGTTGCCGGTGGTCCTGACGGTCTGGGCGGGCGCCGCCCTCACCGCGCTGGCCCTGGCAGCCGTGCGGCTGGGCACCGGACGATGGTACGGCCGCGTGTTCGGCGTGTTGTTGGCGCTGGGTGTCGCCACGAGCGCGATGGTCGCGACGAACGCGCACTTCAGCCAGTACCCGACCATGCGCGCGGTGCTGGACGTCTTCCGGAACGACCGCGTCGACCTCAACGAGGCAGCCCCTCCCCCGGCCCGCGTGGTCGACGTCCCCGCCGGCAAGAAGCTCGCCGACGTGTGGACGAAACCCGACGACCTGCCGGACAAGGGCACGGTCTCCGAGTCGGTGATCCCGGGCGAGTTCCCGGCCCGACCGGCGTGGATCTACCTGCCGCCCGCCTACAACACGACGCCGCGGCCGAAGCTGCCGGTCATCGTGCTGCTGGCGGGTCAGCCGGGCAACCCGCGCGACTGGTTCGACGGCGGCCGGATCGCCGACCACCTGGACGCGTACGCGGCCAATCACGAGGGGCTCGCGCCGATCGTGGTGGTGGCCGACCAGCTCGGCACCCCGACGGCGAACCCGCTGTGCCTCGACTCCGCGCTGGGCAAGTCGGAGACGTACCTGGCGCGCGACCTGCCCAAGTGGATCAAGCAACGACTGACCGTCGACGAGCGCCGCGAGGCGTGGACCATCGCGGGCTTCTCCCAAGGCGCCACGTGCTCGGTACAGCTCGCCGTGCGCGCGCCGGACGTGTACGGCAACTTCGTCGCCCTCGCTCCTCAGCGCGAGCCCACGCTCGGCACGCGGCACGCGACGGTCAAGGCGGCGTTCGGCGGCGACGAGGCCGCGTTCGTGCGGGTCAACCCGATGGACATCCTCGCGCGCCAGACCTTCCCGCGAACCGCGGGCATCATCGTCGCGGGCCGCGACGACGCCACGTACCGCAAAGCGGACGCGGAGGTGTTCGAGGCCTGCCGCAAGGCTGGAATGGACGTGTTGTGGAAAGAACTGCCGAACGGCCACGACTGGAACATGGCACGGGAGGGCTTCTTCGGTTCGCTGCCGTGGCTCGCGGGGCGGACAGGGCTGGCCTGATGATCGTCCGGTTCTTCCGGACCGCACCGCTCACGTGCGCGTTCCTGATCGTCTTCTGGACGGTCGGCGCGCTGACCGGCGCCATCGGCGACCAGAACGACCAGCTGCTCGCGCGGATCGGGTTCGGCACCGACAGTGCGCTGTGGACGGTGTTCAGCTCGGCGCTGTGGTCGATGGACCTGTTGGGCTACGTGGCGACCACGGTGCTGTTGCTCGTGGTCGGCCCGCTGGCGGAACGGTCGTTCGGCGTGCCGCGCACGGCGGCGATCTTCCTGTCGACGCACGTGGTCGGCTCGTTCCTGGGCCTCGGGCTGGTGCTGGTCGGACGGGACGTGCACTGGTCGTGGCTCGACTCGCTGGTGGGCGAGGTCGCCGCCGGACCGTCGATGGGCGGGGTGGGGCTCCTGCTCGCGCTGACGTTCCGGATGCCGCCGGTGTGGAGGCGCCGCGTACGGCTGCTGACGATCTTGTCGGTGCTGGTGCTTACGCTGTACTCAGGTTGGCTCGAAGATCTGCTCCGACTGTCCGGTGGCGTGTCCGGACTGGTGATCGGGGCGTTGGTCCTGAAGAGCGGAGCGGTGCACAAGCCGCGCACGTTCCAGGACACGCGGGTGCTGGTGGCGCTCTTGCTCGCCGCATCAGCTCTGGGGCCGGTGGTGGCGATGATGTCGCCGTACCCCAACGGTCCGCTGTTGTGGTTCGCGGACGCCGTGGCGGTCACCCAACCGTCGCAGGAGTACTACGACGCGGTGTGCAACTCCGACCAGGTCGACCTGTGCCGGACGATGACGATCCAGTTGTCGTACGGCCGGTTCCCCGCGCTGGTGATGTCGCTGCTTCCGGCGTTGCTGCTGCTCGTGCTGGCGGAAGGGCTGCGGCGCGGCCGGCGGTTCGCGTGGTGGTCCGCGCTGGTGTGCAACGTGGCGTACGCCGCGTTCATCGGGTGGTACGTCGTGGAGGCCGCGCGGATTCCGGACGCCGGTGCGGCGGAGATGGCGTTCTCCTTCGGCATCCCGATGCTCGCACCGCTCGCGATCACCATCGTGCTGTTGTTGACGCACAAGCACTTCGCCGTGCGTCTGCCTCGGCACGCCGTCAGGAAGTTCTGGCGGTTCACGGCGGGCAGCGTGGCGTTGCTGTCGGCGCTGTACGTCTTCGGCGGGTACCTGGTCCGCGACCAGTTCACGCCGGAGCCGGGGTTCGCGCGGCTGCTCGCGGACCTGCCGACGCGGTTCCTGCCGCCGGGGTACCTCGACCTGGTGCCGCTGCAGTTCTCGGCGGAGGGGTTCGTCGGCACGGTGCTGTTCGAGTACACCGGCGTGGTGTTCTGGCTGATCGTGCTGGTGGGTCTGCTGATGGCGTCGTGGCGTTCGTGGCCGTCGTCGGGTGAGAAGGAGGCGGCGCACGCTCGGGAGCTGATGCAGCGCTACGGCGGTTCGTCGTTGTCGTACATGACGACGTGGCGCGGCAACCAGTACTGGTTCACGCCCGACGGTGAGAACGCCATCGCCTACCGGGTGGTGGCCACGATCGCGCTGACGGTCGGCGACCCGATCGGCCCGGCGCGGGTCGAGGCCGTGCGCGGGTTCACCGAGTTCTGCGCGAGCAACGGGTGGACGCCGTGTCTGTACAGCGTGGGAGCGGAGACGAGGGAGGCGGTGGCCGGTCTCGGGTGGTCCGCGGTGCAGGTCGCCGAGGACACCGTGATCGAACTGGACAAGCTGAGCTTCACCGGCAAGAAGTGGCAGGACGTGCGCACGGCCCTGAACAAGGCCGCCAAGGCGGGCATCACGGCCGAGTGGTGCACGTTCGGCGACGCGCCGTTCGCGATCACCGACCAGATCCGGTCGATCTCGGCGGAGTGGGTAGCCGACAAGGGGCTGCCGGAGATGGGCTTCACGCTGGGCGGCCTGGAGGAGCTGACCGGCGACGGTGTCCGCTGCCTGCTGGCGGTCGACGGTGACCGCACGGTGCACGGCGTCACGAGCTGGCTGCCGGTGTACTCCGACGGCGAGGTCGTCGGCTACACGCTCGACTTCATGCGCCGCCGTGCCAACGGTTTCCGCGGCTCGATGGAGTTCCTGATCGCTTCTGCCGCACAACAACTTCAGACCGAAGGCGCCCGGTTCCTGAGCCTGTCCGGCGCGCCGCTGGCCCGCCTGGACCGCGGTGAGCGACCCAGGGCGCTGCAGCGCGTCCTCGACTTCACGGGGCAGGTGCTGGAGCCGGTGTACGGGTTCCGCTCGCTGTTCGCGTTCAAGGCCAAGTTCCAGCCGACGTACCGGCCGATGTTCATGGCCTACCCGGACTCGGCCGCACTGCCACGCATCGCGAACGCCGTGAGTCGCGCGTACCTGCCGCACCTCAACGCGCGCCAGGGACTTCGCCTCGCGACCAAGATGATCATCCGCACCCGTGGGCGCGCGACCCTGCCCGGTCGACCCCAGTAGTCCGAAAGGGTGGTGAGGTCATCCTCTTCATCACCGCCGACCGCCGCTGAGCGAAGATGCGCCGATGACCGTGCGGGGCAATGTGCCTGCCCAGACCACGACGTTCATCGGCCGCCGGGCGATGCTCGCCGAAACCGGGGCGCTCCTCGGCACAGCCCGGCTGGTCACGCTGGTGGGCACCGGCGGGATCGGCAAGACGCGCATCGCCGTGGAGGTCGGGCGCGGTGCGGCGCGGGCGTCGGTGTTCCAGCACGGGGTCTGGGTGGTGCCGCTCGCGGGTCTCAAGGACCCGGCGCAGCTGCTGCGCACGGTCGCGGCCGAGCTCCGGATCGTCGACAACTCACCGGATGCGTGCCTCTGGCGACTCGTGGAGTCGTTGTACGACAAGCACTTGATGCTCGTGCTGGACGGTTGCGAGCACTTGCTGGAGTCGGTGCGGCATCTCGTGCACCACCTGTTGCGGGACTGCGAAGGGCTGACGATCCTCACGACGTCGCGGGAGCCGCTCGGTGTGTACGGCGAGCGTCTGGTTCGGGTGCCGCCGTTGGGCGAGGACGCGGTCCCGTTGTTGCGGGAACGAGCGGCCGATGACGGCGTGCCCGAGGCCGCGGCGCTGTGCCGGGCGGTGAACGGGCTGCCGCTCGCGATCGAGTTGGTGGCGGCGCGGCCGGCCGAGACGTCATCGGCCGACGTGCTCGACCAGCTCGACGGCGAGGCCGCGCTGGAGCGGGTGTTCGAGTGGGCGGCGCGGCAGTGCACGGACGAGGAACGGCGGCTGTGGGCGACGCTGTCGGTGCTCCCGGCGGACTTCGACCTCGCCGCGGCCGAGTCGGTGGCCGGCGAGGACGTGTTGGAGCCGTTGGCGGCGCTGGTCCGCGGGTCGATCGTCGTGGCGACGACGAGCCCGGTCACCCGGCAGACGCGCTACCGGTTGCTGGACACCGTGTCGCAGTTCGGTGCTCGCATGCTCACGAGTGCTGACGAGCCGTTACGACGGCATGCGTTGCACTACAGCGCATTCGTGGACGAGGCGGCACGTTCGTGGCGCTCGCCGGACGAGAGGTTGTGGCTGGGCAGGCTGCGGGAGGAGTGGCCGAACATCCGCGCCGCGGTCGGGTACGCGCTGGAGACTCCCGACCTGGCCGAGACCGGCACCGTCATGGCGATGAACCTGCAGCGCAGCCGGTTCACGTCGGTCGCGGGACTGCTCGGCCAGGCACGCGACCTGCTCGCGGCGGCGCGCAAAGTGGTCACCGAGCCGCCGTTGCTCACGTCGTTGCTGGCGCACTGCGCGTGCCTGGCGCTGGCGCAGGGAGACTTGGCGGCGGCGATCCCGCTGATGAACGAGGTCCGTGCGTTGCCACGGATGACGAAGGTGGACAGGCATCTGGTGTTGGCCGAGGCCACCCACCTCTTCTTCGTGGCGGGCTCATCAGACTGTGTGCCGCTGTACGCGCATGTCGTCGAGTTGTGCCGTGAGCAAGCGTCGGCGGGTGACACCTACATCGCCGAGCTGATGCACGCGACGGCCGTGTGTTTCCTGATGGACGCCGACATGGCCGCGACCGGTCTCATCGGGCTGGAGACCAACGGTGTGAACGCGTGGGGACTCTGGCTTCGGGCGCTGTACGAGCTACTGCACGGCGACCCGGCGCAGGCGCATCCGCCGGCGTTGGAGGCGTTGCGGATGCAGCTGGCCCACGGCGACACGTGGGGCCCCGCGTTCAGCCTGTGGTTGCTCGCCTGCGCGTGCGCCGAGACGGGCGCACACGACCGCGCGGCCCGGCTGCTGGGCGCGTTGCGATCGCAGGAACGGGTCGCGCGCATCTCGTTCGCGAACCTGAGCCCGTTCCACCAGCTGCTGGAACGCGCGGACCGGAACGTCCGCCGCGTCCTCGGCGACGACTACCAGGTGATCACGACGCTCGGCCAGGACCTGCGGCAGGAGCAGGCGATGGAGTTCGCGCTCGAACCGGTGCCGGACTCCGAGCGCCGGCCGAGCAGGGGCGTCAGCGGGCGTCCGCGGCGGTCTTGAGACCGAACGCGATGAGCGCCGAGGCGGACAGGCCGTCCAGCACGGTTCGTTGCCGCAGCAGGAAAGCGCGGGCCCGGCCGGCCGCGGTGATCAGGATCGGGAACCACAGCAGGCCGATGCCCAGGTGGATCGCCACCAGCACCGCGCCCCACGCCGGCTGGCCCACGGGGAGGAACTGCGGCAGCAGGGAGAGGTAGAAGACGCCCGGCTTGGGGTTGAGGAGGTTGGTGAGGAGACCGACCCGGACGGCCGCACGTGTGGACGGCACCGGGGCGGGCTCGTCGGGTTCGGCCGGGCGGCGCGAGATCCACAGCGCCTTGACGCCCAGGTAGATCAGGTAGGCGGCACCGAGCCAGCGGACGATGTCGTAGGCCACCTCGGACGCCTGCAGCAGGGCGGTCAGACCCACCAGGCCCGCGGTCGCCCACACCAGGCAGCCCAGGGTGCTGCCGACCACGACGCCCAGTGCGGTGCGGCGGCCCACCAGCACGGCGGTTCGCAGCACCAGCAGGGTTTCCAGTCCCGGCGTGATGACGGTGAGCAGCGCGACGAGCGTGAAGCTCAGAAGTGCGGTGGTCGACATGTCGTGATGAGAACACGGAAAAGCCGGGCCGCTGGAAGAGTTAACACAGCCGACACTCCGCGCGGCGGGTTCGGATCTGCCATTACCGGTCCGAACAGGTCGTGCACGCCGGTCCGGACCTCAGCCCTCACGCCTCAGCTGCCGTTGAACGTCCACAACGCGGTGCACGTGACGACGACCGGCATGACCTCCGGCGTGGTCGGCATCAACTGGGAATGGCCTACAGGATCGCGGTGATGTTGGGTTCGACGCCCAGCAACGCGCGACCGCACGCCTCCATGTTCCACGGCGGATTGATCATCGCGTGCCGCAACGCGGTCTGCATGTCGCGCAGCAGGACGTTGAGCGGACTGGACTCCACCACCGCCGATGCGCCGTGTACGGCGACCAGTGCGTCGAGCGCCTCGCCGCACTGCCGGACCGCGTGGGTGACGTGCAGGCGGTGCCGCGCCCGCGTCCGGTAGTCGGGAAAGGTGCCGGCCATCGCGTGACTGTCGATCACCTCGGCGCTCGACCGGGTCAGCAGTCGCGCGACGTCGATCTTGGCGGTCGCCTCGGCGATGGCGATCTGGAACGCCGGGGCGTCGCTGTGCCGCTGGTAGGTGGTGAACGCGACGGGGCGGTTCGCCTTCGCCGTCACGTGGTCCAGCGCGGCCGAAGCCATCCCCAGGTACGGACCGGTCATGTAGCTGAGCACGGTCGGGATCAACGCCGACCGGAACCGCGGTGCGGACCCGTTCGCGCTGGTGATCGCGTCGGTCAGCCGCAGCACGCGGTGGTCCGGCACGAACACGTCCTGGCCGGACACCAGGTTGCTGCCGGTGGCGCGCATGCCGACGGTGTGCCAGGTGTCCTTGATCCGCAGCTCGCCCATCGGGATGGCCGCGACGCCGACCTGGCCCGGCGCGATCGGGAACCCGAACACGCCCCACGACGAGTGCAGGCAGCCGGAGGCCGGGAACCACTCGCCGGACATCCGCCAGCCGCCGTCGACGCGTTCGGCCGTGGCGTGCGGGGTGAGCACGACGCAGACGTGCGTGTCCGGGCCGTCCGCGTAGATCTCCCGCTGCGCCTCGGACGACAGCTGGGCCACCACCAGATCGGCCGCGCCGAGGATCATCACGACCCAGCTGGCCGACGGATCGCCGTGCGCCAGCTCGGCCAGCGCGTCCACCGCGGACCGCAGACCCAGTTCGAGGCCGCCGAACTCGGCGGGCACGAACATGCGGAACAGGCCGGCGTCCCGCAGCGCCGTCATCGTCTCGTCGGGCAGCCGGCGGTCCCGGTCGCCCGCCGCCTGAGCACTCGCCAGCACCGGCCTCAACGCGGCCGCCGCCTCCACCAACTCCGCTGATTCACGCATGACGCCCCCTCGTCGGCCGAGGCTAACAAGGGGGCACTCCCTGCGACGGGCTGCTCGGCTCCATGAACCCGAAGAGCGGAATATAGTTGACATCAACTAGCTAGGATCAGATAGTTGAGATCGACCAAGGAGAACCGATGACTCGGCGCAAGGTGTCGAACCCGCTGGCGCTGGCGGCGCTGGCGTTTCTCGTGATGCGGCCGATGCACCCGTACGAGCTGGGCAAACAGCTCAAGGACACGGGCAAGGACCGGGACATCAAGTTCAACCGCGGTTCGCTCTACATGGTCGTCGAGCAGCTGCGGAAGGCCGGGTTCGTCGCCGAGCAGGAGACCGTCAAGGACACCCAGCGGCCCGAACGCACGATCTACGCACTGACCGATGCCGGGCGCGACGAGCTGTACGACTGGATGCGCGAGCTCGTCCGCGAACCGGCGCACGAGTACCCGCAGTTCGGCGTGGCACTGTCGTTGATCTCGGTGCTGAACCCGGTGGAGGCCGTGGAACTGCTCGGCGCCAGGGCCGGTGCGCTCACGAGGACGATCGACGCCTCCCGCACGATGATCGACAAGGCGTCCGCCGACGGGGTCGAGTGGATCTTCCTCGTCGAGGAGGAGTACCGGATCGCGTTGCTGGAGGCCGAACTGCGGCTGGTCGAGAAGCTCACGGGGGAACTGGCGAAAGCCGAGTACCAGGACTCATGGCGGCAACACTTCGGAGGGGAACAGTGAAGGCGCTGATCATCGGCGGCGGGATCGCGGGGCCTGTGACCGCGCTCGCCCTGCAAAAGGCGGGCATCGACTCGGTCGTGTTCGAGGCGTACGACACCACGGCGGACGGCGTCGGCGGCATGCTGTCCGTGGCGCCCAACGGACTCGCCGCACTGAAGATCGCCGGGCTCGAACCGGACTTCGGCGAACCGTTGCGCCACATGGTGATGACCGACGGCCAGGGCCGTACGCTGGGCCGCATCAGCGGCGAGATGAGCCGGGTCGTGCCGCGGGCCGAGCTCTACCAACGGCTGCGCGAGCTGACCTCCGCCCAACGGATCAAGGTGGAGTACGGCAAGCGCCTTGTCGACGTGCGCGGCGAAAACGGTGTCACCGCAACGTTCTCCGACGGCAGCACCGAACACGGCGACGTGCTGGTCGGCGCAGACGGCATCCGGTCGACGGTCCGGACGATCATCGATCCTCAGGCACCACGACCGGAGTACGTGGGTCTGCTCGGCATGGGCGCGTACGCCGAGAACAGCGGCGTGCACGGCGATCCGGAGACGATGTATTTCGTGTTCGGCAGCTCGTTCCTCGGCTACTGGGAACAACCGGACGGGACCATCGCCTGGTTCAGCAACCTCGCGGTCGAGGATCCGGACCAGAAGAGCTCCGTCCCGTGGTCCGAACGCCTCCGCGAGGCGTACGGCGACGACCTGCCCGCGAAACAACTGCTGGCGCACAGCGAGGAAGTCGTCGCCGCCGGTCCGTTGGAGATCATGCCGAGCGTGCCGCGCTGGTACCGCGACCGCATGGTCCTGGTCGGCGACTCGGCCCACGCGCCGAGTGCCAGCTCGGGTCAGGGCGCCTCGCTGGCGGCGGAGTCGGCCGTGCAGCTGGCCAGGTGCCTGCGCGACATCCCGGACATCCCCGCGGCTTTCGCCACGTACGAGCAGCTGCGCAGGCCGAGGGTCGAGCGGATCGCGGCGCGCGCGGCACGCACCAACAGCAACAAACGCGGAATCGGCCCGATCACCCGGCTGCTGATGCCGTTGGTGATGAAGACCTTCGGGGCCAGGGCCTTCACCAAGGAGCAGAACTACCGCATCGACTGGAACGCCCCGGTCACCAGGTAGCGGTCTTTCTGCTGACAGCAGAACCGTGGTTTGCGGTATCGCCGGTGCTGTCACCATGAGAAAATGGCGGAGATCCTGGACTTCAGACGCGCACCCGAACCGCTGTGGCGTGAGGCCTTGGGCCGCAAGCTGCGCGAGACCAGGGAGGCGCGCGGTGACCGCCTGGTCGACGTGGCCGAACGAGCGGGCATCTCGGTGCAGTACCTGTCCGAGATCGAACGCGGCCGCAAGGAACCGTCCAGCGAGATGATCGCGGCGGTCACCGGTGCGCTGGGCATCGACCTGGCCGATCTGCTGATCGGTGTCGCCGGCCAGGTCCGTCTCTTCCAGAGCACCCAGCACTTCCACACGTCGCGGCCCATCGGCCGCCCGTCCGGCCCGGTGCTCATGGCGGTCGCCTAACGCTGCTCCAGCATCTGGTCCGCGAGCCCGTACTCGACGGCGCCCGCCGCGTCGAACACGCGGTCCCGGTCGGTGTCGTGGCGCAGTTCGGCCACGCTCCGGCCGGTGTGCCGGGACAGGATCTCCTCCAGCTGAGTGCGCACCCTGACCACCTCGTCCGCCGCGAGGATCAGGTCGGGGATCGCGCCACGCCCCTGCGCCGCGGGCTGGTGCAGCACGACCCTGCTGTGCGGCAACACGGCCCGCCGCCCCTCCGCGCCCGCGGCCAGCAGCACCGCACCCGCCGCGACGGCCTGACCGACGCACGTAGTCGCCACCGGCGCCTTGATGTAGCGCATGGTGTCGTACAGCGCGAGCATCGCCGAGGGATCGCCGCCCTCGCAGTTGATGTAAAGGTTGATCTCCAGGTCCGGGTTGTCGGACTCCAGATGCAGCAACTGGGCGATCAACGCGTTGGCGACCCCGGAGTCGATCCCGGTACCCAGGTAGACGATCCGCGAGCTCAGCAGGTGCGAGTAGACGTCCATGATCCGCTCGCCGCGCGCGTCCCGCGTGATGACGTTGGGAATCGTGTAGGTGCTCATGCGACAGCTCCCGCGTGCAGTCCCAGCTGATGCGTGCGCACGGGCACGACCTGCCCGAGATCGCTGACGACGTGGTCGATGAACCCGTACTCGAGCGCCTGCGCGGTGGTGAACCACCTGTCGTGCAACGAGTCCGTGAAGATCCGGTCGAACGGCTGCCCGGTGTCCTCGGCGATCAGCCCGAGCACGGTGTCCCGGGTGTGCCGCAGGTCGTCCGCCTGCACCTCGACCTCCACCGCCGAACCGCCGATGCCCGCGCTCCCCTGGTGCATGAGAATCCGCGCGTGCGGCAACGCGAACCGCTTTCCCTTGGCACCGGCGGAAAGCAGGAACTGACCGGCACTGCACGCCAGTCCCAGCGCCAGCGTCGCGACGTCACAGGGCACCAACCGCATGACGTCCCGGATCGCCAGCATCGCGGGCACCGAACCGCCCGGCGAGTGGATCCACAGCGCGATGTCCTGCCGCGGGTCCTCGCTCGCCAGCGACAGCATCTGCGTTGCCAGCACCGTCCCGTTGTCGTCGTCGAGCGCACCGTCGAGAATCAGCACCCGCTGAGCGAAGAACCGTTCCCGCAGCCCTGGGCTGAAGAGCCTCTCGTTGTTCGTCATGGCACCGACGATGCCGGTCGGCCCGGCCGGTTCGCCGTTTTCTCTGCTGTGGGCAGATCAGCCCACAGCAGGGCTCACACGGCCAGCACGCGTCGGTACGTGGCCGAAACCGGTTCGTCATCCGAGAGCTGGACGACTCCTCCCCCGGTCTCCACCCAGGAGTGAAAGGTCAGCGGGTCGCTCGAATGACCGAAGCACCAGTCCAGCCCCCGGCCCTGGGTGGCACTGATCAGCACCGTGGTCAGCGAGAGTTCCATGCACGCCACCCGGCCGGGAAACCACCGGCTCATCGCATGGACGGCCTGAAGCGCGGCAAGACCTTCGGAGAGGGTGGCCGCTCGGCGCGCCAGCCGCCGTTTGAGCCACAGGACAAGAGAAATCGACACGCGCAGGGGAAGGCGCAAGAGCAGGACAGCGGCGAGCAGACACAGCAAGGTCAGGGCGCGGCTGCGCACGCTCACCGGTACCGAACGCCGTTCGGGCAACGCGACCGGCACACCACCGGCCCGCCGGGTCAGCCTGAGGAGATCTCTTTCCACCAGATCGGTGACCAGCCGATCCACGTCGGTGCGCAGCGCGTTCGTGTCCACAGAAGGAAAACGCGCCTGCAACGCCAGCACCGCGAGACCGAGGTCTCCCGTGCGCCGAAGCTCCTCGAAGACGACCCGCCCGGTCTCGTTGAGCAGGTGCCACTGCCCGGTGTGCGTGTTGAGCACGACCATGTCTCCGCGCTCACCGAGGTTCACGTGCACGGTCGACGGGACCACGAAGTCAGGCATCAGCGGCACCTCCGGTGAGCTCACGCAGCCACAGTTCGACGGCGAGCACCTGGTTCAGCGGAGCCCACGACGTGTCCAACCCCTGTGCTGCTCTCTCCAACGCCTGACGGACGCGCTGTGGTTCCACCAGTCCGATCTCCGCGCTCACCGGATCCGTCAACAGCGCCCGCAACGCGGCCAGGTTCCGGCGAACCCCCAGGTGCGCCGTGGTGGTGTAGTCGCCCTTGGTCCGCCTACTCAGCACGAGCCCCGGCACCAGGCCGGTCAAAGCCTTGCGCAGCAACGGCTTCGGCCCGACCGGATCGCACCGGCGCCAAGCCGGAAGGCTCAGGCACACGCGAACGACCTCGGAGTCGAGGTAGGGGGCGTGCACGTCGACGCCGTACATCGCTCCAGTCTCCCGCACCGCCCGCTGGGTCGCGCCCGCGAACTTCAGGTGCACGAGCATCGCGCGGTCACCCGCGTCCATGCGATCGGTGTCGTCCGCCAGCGCGGTCAACTGCTCGGCGAGAGCGTTGCGCGCTCGTGGCGCCAACCAGTCGCACGACGGGAAACCCCACGAAGTGATGTTGTGCTTCTCCCAGGAGGGCACGAACGGTCCGCGGTCAGGCCGCCTCACCCGGCGGGCGAACTCGGCCAGGCCCTGCCTCCTGCTCATCGCGGCAAGGTGCACAGACCTCCGGAACAACGCGAGCGGGGACCGGTGCCGCAGCCTTCCCCATGCCGCGCAATGCCTCCACAACGTGGCGAGGTCGCCGCGCCGGGCGAGGTCGACGAAGTAGCTGAGCGGGGCGCCGAGCACGAGGTCGCCGCCCTCGCCGACCAGATGCACCGCGGTCCCCGCCGAGGCAACGGCGGACGTGCGCAGACGGGTGGATCCCATCGAGAGGTAGCTCGGATGTGGCAGATCGACGGCGGAAGGCCAGTTCTGGTAGGGAAGGTGTTCCCCGGTACCTCTGACGACGCGGGGGCGCAACCGCGAGTCGAGGCGCCCGCACAACTCCGCGTGCCGCAGATCGTCGTCGACCCACGCGCCTTCTTGGGCGTACGTGACAGTTGCCACCTCGTCGTTGTGACGCGCGGCGAGGAATGCGAGTGACGTGGAATCCAGACCACCGCTGAAATCAGACGACAGCACATGCCCGGCAGAAGCCCTCGCGGCGACGGCGGCGAGAAGACATTCCCGCAACTCAGTCGCGCAGTCGTCGAGAGTTCTCCGCGCATCGGCGACCAATGGTGTCGTGGTTTCCTGCACTGTCGCATCGGTGCCCACGAGCAAAGCCGTACCCGGTTCGAGCTGGCGAACACCGCGAAACGCCGTCCTGCTCACCGTCAACTCGGGGACCATCGGGTCGGCGATCAGCGCCGCCAAATGGACCAGGTCCGGCTCCGCACCAACCCGTTCCGCCACGGCGCCCGCGCGTGAACCGAAGACGGTGCGCCCTCCCGCGGCCGACACGTAGAGCGGAAACTGGCAGGAGGCATCAGCGAGGAGCAGCACGCCTCGATCGTCGACAACTGCCGCGGAATAGCTGCCAGGCAACGACATCAGGCGACGCGGTACGCCGTCGGCCGCCAGGACCTGGCCATCGCTCGCCATGCACTGTCCGATGAGGACGATCCGGTGGCGGCGATCCTCGACCACACGAAACGAACCACCGTCGATGGAAATCCGTCGCTCGCCCGCCAGTTCGCGCACGGGCACTGCCCACCCGATCAGTTGAACGACTGCCCGCTGTCGTCACTGCGACCATTGCCACTGCCGTGAGTCACCACAACCACCTTTCCGGCGTCGAACACTGCCGGCGGCTCGTACGAAACGCACAGATCCTCGGCCTCGGGGACGCCATCATCATCACTGCTCATGGCCATTCGCCCCCTATGTCAATTCCAGAGAGTCGACGGTGCGTAACTGACAGCAAGCGTACGGGCCCAACGACAAGGCTTGAAGGCCCGAGTGGGGGAAGCCCTCGGCGCAAAGTGCATTTGCACGACAAGCAGCCTGGCGTGACCATAGGCGAGCCTTCGAGTTTCAGGGTCCGAGCGAACGATATGAAGTACTACCTTTAAGATCATGTTCCGGTTGCTTCAGTTTGAAGACGCGCTAGAGTGGACAGGGTGCTGATGACTTCGCAGGACGGCAGGATGCATGACGCTCGTGAGTTGCTGAGCACGCGATCGGATTCGATCCGGGAGAGCAACAAGCGTCGAGTCCTCCGTGCGGTCATGGCACAACCGTCCACGCAGGTCCAGATCGCCCGTCGGACGAATCTGTCACAGGGCACCGTGTCGGGCGTCGTGCAGGAGCTCGAAGCCGCGCGGGTGCTGAAGGCCGACGGCAGCGACGGTGAACGCGGTAAGCGGATCAGCATCGGCTCCGTGCGAGGTGCGGCGGTCGGAGTCGAGGTCGGACACGACAGGTTGACCGTGGCGGTCCGGCGCGTCGACTCCGAGGAGACGCTGCACGCCGTGTCCCGCCTCGGCGTCACCCAGGGACTGGACACGTGGCGCCGCCAGTGCGCTCAGATGATCCGCGAGCTCGTGGCCAGGACCGGGCTCCGCGACGAGCACATCGTGTCGATCGGGCTGGGCATCCCCGCGGCGATCGACCCGCGCATCGGTGAGATCTCCCAGGTCGCCTCCTCACTCGACTGGGAGCTGCAGGGCAGCCCGAAGGAATGGTTCCAGGAAGAGTTCCCCAAGGTCCCGGTGATCCCGGACAACGAGTGCAACTTCGCCGCGTTCGGAGAGCACATGTACGGACACGGCCGCGAGGCGGAGATCCTGCTCTTCGTCAAGTCGTCCGCCGGCATCGGCGCGGGGCTGATCATCGGCAAGAACATCATGCGCGGTCGACACGGTCTCGCCGGAGAGATCGGCCATCTCACCATGGACCCGCTCGGCGTCGTCTGCCGGTGCGGAAGTCGCGGTTGCCTGGAGACGCTGGTCGGCGGCGCCCGCCTGGTGGAGCAGGTCCGGCTCGCCTACGCCGGTTATCCCGTCGACCTGCCCAACAGTCTGGAAAACCTGATCGAGCGCGCCAAAGCGGACGACCGGGTGTGCCGCCGCGTGGTGGAGGACGCCTCGCGCAACATCGGTCTCGCGCTGGCCCGGGTGTGCAACATCATCAACCCCGAACTGATCGTGATCGGCGGCGAACTCGGCCGTGCGGGCGAGCTGGTGATCACCCCCGCAGCCGTGACGCTGCGCCAGAACGCGCTGGAGGGCATGTTCACGCACCCCGCTCCCACCGAGATCAGGCAGTCCGAGCTCGGCATGCTCGCCGGAGCCAAGGGCGCGCTTGCCTTCGCGCTCCTGGTTGACCGCCAACCCAGCTGAAGTTTGGGCCGAAACCTATAAGTCGAACTCCAAGTGGGTTCAAATTGAAGTACGCTTGGCGTGGGACCTGGCAACGCGACCACGAGAGCAGGCTTCACGATGCTGCGGACGAACACGTCCAGACGACAGTTGTGGACTGTCGCTGACAGAGTCGCGTCAGTGCTCCCACCGGCACCGCGGGGGCTTGTTCACCGGCTGTCGGCCGCACTGAGCGACCGAACATCTCGCGTCACCGGTGAACGCCATGGCCCCTGAACGACCCGATCTCGGGCCAGCCGCCCACGACGCTCACTACTGGGAGACCTGCAGCAGTGAGCTGAGGATCTATTGCCTCGCAAGGACGTTCGTCTCCGCCATCCAGCTCGAACAGGAACTGCGGATCTTCGAAAGCGATCCGGCGGTGAAGCTGGTGTGGGTGCTGTGCTCCGGCTCGCGCTTCGAGCACGGCCTCAGCGAGTGGTTCGCCAGCAAGAAGATCAGTGTGATCAGCTACGAACAGGCGGTGCAGGGTCGCTGCGACCTCGTCGTCACCACCAGCGAGTGGATCGATGTGACCCCGTTCGCTCCCCGGCCCGTCATCGTGATCCCGCACGGCGCGGGCTTCCACAAGCATGTGCAGGACTCGGACACCGGAGATCTCCGGCTGTCCGGGCTCGCCCGTCCGGAGGGCCTGCGCACGGGGCAGGTCACCCAGGTGGTGACGCACCCGAACCAGGAACGCCAGCTGGCGGAAGCGTGCGAGCACACCGTCGGCAGGACCGCACTCGGAGGCGACAGCACCTTCGACCTCCTGCTCCACAGCCAAGGAGAGCGCGCGGCTTACCGGAAAGCGCTGGGCGTCGGCGACGACCAACACCTGATCACGCTCGGGTCCACGTGGGGCCGCGAGTCGTTGTTCAGGCAGCAGTTCGACCTGATCGGCCAACTGCTCGCCCAGCTGCCGTTCGAGCAGTACCGATTGGCGCTCTTCCTGCACCCGGCCGTGTGGTCGTTCGAAGGCGAGTGCGAGATCCTGCGCCGGCTGAGCCGGCACATCGACGCCGGACTGATGGTGATTCCTCCAGCGGAGGGCTGGCACGGCACGTTGCTGGCCAGCGACCTGCTGATCGGCGACAACTCCTCGACCAGCCTGTACGGCGCGATGCTGGACGTTCCGCTGCTGCTGGCCACGTTCAGCGAGGACGTCGTACCTGGCACCGTGATGGCTCATCTGGGCCGCACCGCGCGTTTCGTCAACCCCGGCCTGGACCTTCGTCCGCAGATCGAGAGCGAGATCGCGCACCACGACCGCACCAGGGCCGCCAAGCTCGTCGAGCAGATGATCGCGCGGCCAGGAGAGTCCGGCGAGCTGCTGCGAGAACTGTGCTACACCAAGGCAGGCCTGTCCGTTCCGGACGACGAACTGCCCGTGCGCGCCGCGCCGATGCCGACACCGAAGCCTCGTGGGGCGCACTCTTTCCGGTTCAGCTACGACGTCGACACGGATTCGGTTGTCGCCGTGGACACCTACCCCGCCTTCTCCCGGAAAAAGCTGCACCGGCAGGGAGAACGGCTGCTGGTCCAGCTCGGTGAGCCCGACCTGAAGCTGCGCAACCTTGCCTCCATCGTCCTCGACCCGGAACCGATGGCGACGTGCCTGGCGAGGACCCGGCTGACCGGCATGATCGACAAGTACGTCGGATGCCGACTCGCTGCGGTGACCTGCGACGACGGCAGCTGCGAAATCCTCGTGCGGGACGGCACGCAGTTCCACGTGACCTGCGGCGGCGCCTTGCCGGTCCGGGTGCTCGCGTGCGCCTGCTACGCGGTTCTGGTCACGCAGAAGGAATTGCACGGCGAAGTCATGGTGCGCACCAGCACCGGTCAAGCGGCGATGACCGCAGTCCAGCTCTGATCAGACCTCCAGCCGCCGCAGGTGCGCGACCAGTCCTTCGAGGTTCGGGGCGCCGCTCGCCCGGCGGATGTGGAGCACCCTCGTAAGGTTCTCGCGAGCCGAGTGCAGGTCGCCTTCCTGCTCGGCCACCTCGGCGAGCACCTCCCTGGCCTCTGCTTCGTAGTGGGCGGCCTTGGACTTGGTGAAAACACCGACAGCGTGTTCCAGTTCGCGTCTGGCCGACGCCGTGTCGCCCTTGCGGAAATGGGCCAGTCCCATGCTGATCGACCCGCGGCCGGCCATGCGTTCGTCGTCCACTTCCAGCAACAGCCGATGGGCGCGTTGGAGGATCTCCAAGGCGGCCGTCTGGTCGCCGTGCGAACTCGTGGCACGGCCGAGGAAGTACGTCGCCAAGGCCACGCCTCTGCGTTCACCGGCTTCGGTGTTGCGTTCGACGGCTCGTTGGTACGCCTCGATGGAGCTGCTCGGATCGACCTGGTCGCGGTACCGTCCGGTGAACTCCCACACCGAGGCGATCAGGACGGTGTGCCGCGACTGCTCGGCCAGTGCCAACGCCCGTTCCAGACATTCGTGCGCACGGTCGAGCTCGCCCAGTTCCGTGTACGCCCGGGAGACCACGCTGAGCAGGCGAGCCTGCGCCGCCGGGTTGCCGGCCCGCTCGGCCGCGGCGGCACCGATCTCGCTCGCCTCGACCCAGTCGTCGAGGAAGCGGCGGTTGAGGTACAGCGCGTGCAACGCTTCGCTGAGCTGCCAGGCCGCGTCGTGCCACCCGTGGTCCGCGAACTCTTGCAGAACGCCGAGCAAATTCGCCCGTTCGTCGCAGAGCCAGTCCAGTGCCGCGGCCTTGCCGTTTTCGCCCTGGAACGGATCGGGCTGCTGCTCCAGGAGATGCCGGAGGTCGCCGATGCGCATGCGGCGCCCCATCACCGCTCGGTCCGCGAACGCGGTTTTGCGCAGGTAGTGCTCACGGATCCGGTTGAGCACCGATTCCCGTTGCTCGACCGAGTCCTCCTCCAACGCGCGTTGTTTCGCGTGCAGCCGGACGAGGTCGTGAAAGACGAACCCGTTCCCGGGGATTTCATCCATGAGCGAAGCATCGACGAGCACGTCCAACAGCTGCGCCGCGCGAGGCAGCGGACAGCCGAGCACAACCGCGGCGGTTTCCGCGCTCACCGTGCGAATCGGAGACAGTCCAAGACTTCGGTACAGACGCGCGGCATCGGGAGGAACGTTGCGATATGCGTTGTCGAACACAGCGGACACGAGTGGTTCACCTCGCAGTGAGAAGGCCGCGAGCCTGGTGGTCTCGTCCGCGAGCTCGCCGACGAGACGGGCGATCGACAACTGGGGTCGCGACATCAGCCGCGCGGCGACGATGCGCAGCGCGACCGGCAGACCCGCGCACAACGCGACGAGTTTCGTCGCCGTCTGAGCCTCGGCCAGCACACGTGCCGGACCGCAGAGCTCACGCAGCAACGACAGGCCACTCCTGTCGTCCAACGGTTCCAGGGTGAGCAGATGCGCGCCGTCGAGAGCGAGCTCGGCCAGGCGGTCGTTGCTGGTGACCAGCACGACGCTGCCGTCCGAGCTGGGCAGGAACGGCGGCACCTGCGCCGGTTCGGTGACGTCGTCGAGAACGACGAGCACCGGCGTGGCGGCGGTCAAGGTGCGGAACAGATTGGTACGTGCCGAAAGCGTGGCCGGGATGTGCTCGTGCTGCACGCCCAAGGCGGCCAGGCAGTCGGCCAACGCATCACTCACCGGCGCACCGGAGTCCGTCCGGACCGCCGCCCAGTCGACGTAGAGCTGGCCCCCGGGAAAGCGGTCACCCCACTCCTGGGTCCACCGGCGAACGACCGCCGACTTGCCCACGCCGGCCAGACCGCTGATCACCACGAGCTGCCTCGGTGCCACCGGGTCGCCGGTCAGCAGCCTGTCCAAAGTGGACAGGATTGTTTCGCGATCGACGAACCCACGGGGTGTCGGAGGCACCTGACGCGGCCGACCGGACGACCCGTCGAACCGGCCGTGCAGCACGACGTCCCCGGTCAGCGAGCCGATCTGCACGGAAGTGCCGGTCGCGCCGTGCACCGTGTTCTGCGTGGAAGACTGCGCGCTTCGCCCATCGGGGTTCGCTTCGCCCATGGCAGCTCCAGGACTCAGTCTCCAAACCTTGCCACAGTACCAAGGACGGACCCGAACGTCCGCATGATCAGGTAACTCTTCCGGTTCAACGCACCATCACCGGATCGGGTCGAGAGCAGCGAGGATCAGTCGCCATCGCACGACCCCGACGATCTCATCCACCGATGCCGCGGACGGCCGAGACGCGCTCCTCAGGCCTCCGACGTCAGCGAACGGGTCGCCCGGCGTCGCACTTCCGCGTGCCCCCTCTGGCCGATGCCAAAGCTATTCGCGGTGAGCAGCGGCTACCGAGGGAGCTGTCGACCTCGGCGTACAACGCCATTGCCGTGGCGAGCCGCACGGTTCACCCGACCAGGTCGGTCGGTTGATCGCCAATTCATCTCGCCACGCTCATTCGCCTGGACAAAGACCTCGCCGGTGATCGCCGAGTGCCAGGATGGTGCGATGCGAACTCGGGTGGGAGGGTAGTCGTGGACCACAACTCGTTGATCGCGGCACTGGTGCCGGTGATCGTCATCTGCGTCGGTTTCGCGGTTTACTGCGTGGTCGACGTGCTCCGAGCCGACCGGACGAAACACCTGCCGAAGTGGGCGTGGCTGCTGATCTGCCTGGCCTCGATGCCCATGGGCGGCATCCTCTACCTGGTGCTGGGCAGGGTGCCGCGTGACCGTTGACGCCTACACCGCGACGGGGCTGCGCAAGGACTTCGGCGGCGTCGGCGTGCTCGGCGTCGACCTGGAGATCCCCGCCGGCTCGGTGTTCGGACTGGTCGGCCCCAACGGTGCCGGCAAGACGACGTTGCTGTCGATGCTGGCCGGACTGTCCACACCGGACTCCGGCGCGATCGGCTTCGGCTCGGCCGAGGTCGCGTTGTGCACCGACGTGCCGGACTTCGAACCGTGGCTCACCGCCGAGGAGGTGCTCGACCTGGGCATCCACCTCACCCGCCCCGAGCTGTCGCCCGCGTCCGCGCGCTCGTTGCGCGACGAGGTGCTCTCGAAGGTGGGGCTGACCAACTCCGCCCGCCGCAGGGTCGGCGGCTTCTCACGGGGCATGCGGCAACGCCTCGGCGTCGGCGCCGCACTGACCGCGGGCCGGCCGCTCGTGCTGCTCGACGAGCCGACGTCCGGCCTCGACCCGGACGGCCGTGCCATGATGCTGGACCTGGTGCAGGGCCTGCGCGGCGAGATGACGACGGTGTTCTCCAGCCACCTCCTCGCGGACGTGGAACGCGTGTGCGACCGAATAGCGGTGATGCGCGACGGTGTCGTCGTGGCACAAGGCGCAACCGCCGACATCCTCAACGCCTCGGCGGAACGCACGTGGGACATCGACGTCGTCGACGAAGCTCCGCGATTGGCCGACGAGCTGACCGCGCTGCCGTGGGTGGAACGCGCCGCGGCAACCGGGCGAACCAGGGTGAGCGTCACGGCGGTGACCCCGTCGGCGGGCCACACAGGTCTCGCGCGGGTGCTCACCGACTTCCGCCTGGTGTCCCTGAAACCGCGCGACCGCGGTCTGGAAGACGTCTTCGACTCGCTGGTGTCCGAAGTGGATGGTTCGCTCCGATGAGCCTGTGGCGACTGGAATGGCTGCGCCTGTCCCGCACCCGACGGCTACTGGCGCTGGCCGCGGTGTTCGTGGTGTTCGGCCTGGGATCCCCTCTGCTGACCCGCTACCTGGCCGACGTGCTGGCGTCCAGCGCACCGGGCGGCATCAAGATCGTGGCATCCACCCCGACCCCGGCCGACGGCATCGCCTCGTACCAGAAGAACGTCCAGCAACTCGGCGTCGTCCTGCTGGCCTTCATCGCCGCAGCAGCGTTCCGCGGCAAGGCGGAGGTGTTCCTGCGCACCAGGATCACCCGCCGCCGCGACCACGTCCTGCCCTGCCTGGTCGTGACCACGCTGGCGGCCTGGGCGTGCTACTTGGCGGGCCTGCTGGGCGCCTGGTACGAGACCGCGGTGCTGCTCGGCGGCCCCGGCGTCGCCGCCATGCTCGCCACCGCGGCGTTCACGATGCTGTACCTGGCCTTCGCCGTGGCACTGACCCTGGCGATCGCCTCGTTCACCCGAACCGCAGTCCCCGCCGGCTTCGCCGCCACCGCACTGCTGCTCGTCGTGCTCCCCCTGCTCTCCGGCGTGCGCACCCTCGGCAACTACCTGCCGCCCGACCTACCGGGTTCGGCGTTGTCCTTGGTAGCAGGCACTTCCACCCCGACCGACCACTGGCGCGCAGCCGCGGTGACCCTCGCCGCCACCGCCGCCTTCGTGGCGACGGGCCTCACCCGCGCACCCCGCCCGCGAGCACCTCAACGCCATCCAGCGTAATCACCCACCACCACGCATGCTGGTCCAAAGTGGATGCCAACCGTGATTACTCCAAGGTCGAGCGAAGCGAGACCACGGGGGTCCGGGGCGCAGCCCCGGCTGGGGGTCTGGGGGCTCGGCCCCCAGAAAACACCACGGGCGAGGTAAGGTCTGCGCTTTCCACAGACATACCTCGCCCGAAGTTCGTGCCCCCGGTGCGACTCGAACGCACACTGGACGGATTTTGAGTCCGCTGCCTCTGCCGATTGGGCTACGGGGGCTTAGCCGGGTGAACTCTAGCGGATCACGCCAGCGAGTTGCGCGCGGGGGCGCTAGGACTTCACGAGTCGTCCGATGGCCGCTGAGGCTTCGGCCAGCTTCTCCTCGGCGACCGAGCCGCCTTCTGCGGCCGCTTGGGCGACACAATGCTTCAGGTGCTCGTCGAGCAGGCCCAGTGACACGGCCTGGAGCGCCTTCGTGGCGGCGGCGATCTGGGTGAGGACGTCGATGCAGTATTCGTCGTTCTCGACCATGCGCTGCAGGCCGCGGATCTGTCCCTCGATGCGGCGCAGTCGCTTGAGGTATGCGTCCTTGTCCGCGGTGTACCCGTGCATCGCTCCTGACCTTCCCTACCCCTGGCGGGTATGTCGAGGATACCTGCACCAGATGGGGGTGCGTTATGTGCGACGCTGCTCCGTCAGCGGGAATGGCGAAGCGTCCGGCAAGCCCAGCAACAGGCCGAAGTGAGACGACTAGCACCACATTTTGGACCCGTAACACCCGTGTGGTTTACCGGGTAAATGCCCCGACCGGGCGGTTGGGTCACATTTTAGCGGCGAAAGGTTCGCCGTTTTTCCTCGTGTGGACTATGGTGTTGTCGGAGCACGTGGTTACGTCGAGGATCCGCGTGCTATGTGAGTACCCAACGGAGGAACAGTGGCACAGCAGACCGTCGTCCAACTCATCGACGACCTCGACGGCGGAGAAGCCGACGAGACCGTGACCTTCGCACTTGACGGCGTCGAGTACGCCATCGACCTGTCGAAGGGAAATGCGGAGCGGCTTCGCGAGTCGCTGGCGGACTTCGTCGCCAAGGCTCGCCGTGCGGGTGGCCGCAAGCAGCGCAAGGGCACCGGCAAGTCCACGGTGAAGGCCAGCGACAAGGCCGAGGCGCAGCGCATTCGTGACTGGGCTCGCGCGCAGGGGCACCAGATCTCGGACCGCGGTCGCATTCCGCAGAACCTGGTTGTGCAGTTCCAGGAAGCGCACGCCTCCTGACCTGCGCTGACACGCGAGGTTTCCACACGTCGGCCGGGGTGCCGGCCGACGTGTTAACCCGCGGTCAAACCCATCAGGATCAAACACGGGCAAGTTCGTTCACACCTACCCTGAACGTGGGATCAACGACCGGGAAAGTGTGCTCCGAACAGGCGTGACACCGCAGTCGCCTTGACCGCTGTCTCCTCGAATTCCTCGTCGGGGTCCGACAGCGAGATGACAGCTCCGCCGACCCCGAAACTGACCTGGTCGCCGTTCGCGACGAGCGTTCGGATGACGATGCTGAAGTCGGCGGCTCCGTTGAGCGAGAAGTAACCGAGCGCTCCGGAGTACACCCCGCGTGGACCGGCTTCCAACCCATCGAGGATCTGCATGGTCCGGATCTTCGGGGCGCCGGTCATCGAACCACCGGGAAACGCGGCTCGAACACATCGGACGGCAGAACTGTCCGGCCGAAGGCGTGCCCGCACGGTGCTCACCAATTGGTGTACGGTCGCGTAGGTCTCCACGTCGAACAACCGCGTCGCCTCGACCGAACCCACTTCCGCGCACGTGCCGAGATCGTTGCGGACGAGGTCCACGATCATCAGGTTCTCGGCTCGGTCCTTGGCCGAACGGGCCAACGTTGTGCGCAACATCTCGTCGTCCGAGGCATCTACACCTCGGGGACGTGTGCCCTTGATCGGCGATGACTCGACGACACCATGTCGGTTGACTTGGATAAATCGTTCGGGTGACGTGCTGAGCACGGACAGCTCACCGAAACGCAGCAACGCGCCGAACGGAACGGGATTTGCGGCGCGAAGCAGCCGATAGGTGTCCCAGGGGTCGAGCGTGGCGCGCCACGACATCATGTTGGTCAGGCACGCCTCGTACGTCTCCCCCGCGGTGATCGCTTCCTGGCACGCGCTGATCAGCTTGAGGTAGTGCGCGCGGGGATGTCGCAAGGTCACCTCGGACACGACCGGCCGGGAAGGTTCCCCCAACGGCCGCAGATCCGCCAGAACGGCCGAAACCTCGCCGAACCACCCGTCATCGCTCAACGACAGCAAATAGACACACTCATCAACATGGTCGATGACCACGGCACGGTCCGCGAACACGAACGACGCGTCAGGCTGTTCCGCGCGGTGGGCGAAGTCGCCGCCGCACTCCGCCTTCAGCTCGTAGCCGAGGTATCCGACCCACCCGAGTGCGAAGTCGAATGGCACATCAGGCTGTTCGACACTCCACGCCGCGATGTCGTCATCCAGCCAGGTGAAGAAGGACGGACAGGGTAGGCGCACGCCATCGACGGTGAGCACCTGATCCGGCACGGAGTACTGCGCAACGCGCGCAAGAGGCCCGGAAGCGTCGCCCATGAACGAGAACCGTGCCCCGATGCCGCTGTCCAGCCAGAACGCGGCCTCAGACGTCCCGTGGAGGGCCGCAAACGCTTCCTCGGCGTCGATGGCCAGGTCGAGGCGCCGGACGTGCACAGGGCGCTTCTGAGGCGTTGGGCGAACCAGGACCGGTTCGGGCACGGCGGCGGTGCGGGTCGGGGTGAGGGCGCCGAAGTTCGCGAGCAGCTCGCGGCCGAAGTCGGTGCAGATCGACTCCGGGTGGAACTGCACGCCCCATGCGGGCCGGTCGAGAGCGCGCACACCCATCAGCACTGAGTCGTCGTCGCTCCACGCGATGGCTTCCAAAGAAGAAGGCAGTTCCGTGACCGCCAACGAGTGGTAGCGCACGACGTCCAATGGCGACGGCAGCCCAGCGAACACGTCAACGCCTGTGTGCGTAACCGGGGAAACGATCCCATGGCGCGGCACGGGCGCAGGACCGACTACAGCGCCGTACGAGAGGCATAAGCCCTGATGACCCAGGCACACGCCGAGCAACGGGATCTCGGCGTGGTCGATCACCGCGCGGCAGATGCCGAAGTCGGCCGGATTGCCGGGCCGGCCGGGTCCCGGTGAGATCACCACGTTGTCGAACGAACGCAGCGAGGCCAGCCGGAAACGCGGGTCGTCGTTGTGGACGACCACGGGCTCGGCACCGTTCACCTCAGCGAGGTGCTGAAAGAGGTTGAACGTGAACGAGTCGTAGTTGTCGATGAGGAGTGTCCGCATGCCAGGAAGGCACTTTACCTGGCAAAACACCCGATCGGAGCAGTGACGAGAGGGCGGCCACAAAACGTGACCACCCTCCGCACGACGGGCCGGCTCAGCCGCCGACCCGGAACCGCGGGTCCGTCGCCAGTTCGGCCAGCTGCTGTTCGGTGAACACCGGCACGTCGAGCTCCGGGTAGCCACCGCCCAGGTACTTGTCGTCCTGCGCGATCGTCACGATCTGACCGTCCTGAGCCCGGTAGGTGGCCCACTTGTCGAACTGGTCACGACCGCTCGTGTTGCGCTGCACGACGCCGACCCTGAGCCCCTTGACGTCGTACACCTGACACTCGCCGTCCATGCCCCAGAACTTCCTGGCCAGGGCACACGGCTCCGCGGGCAAGCCGCGGTTGGGCGTGGACGACTCGACGAGCAACCAGCCCACCTTGCCGTCCTTGCGCACCGGCGTCTCGGCCACGTACTCCCAGATCTGCGGGGCCTGGCCCCTGTCGGACGCGATCTGCGCCTGGGTCCGCTGCATGTCACCCCCGCTGTACTTGGGGTCCTGGTACTTGAGCTGCGGAGCGTCGTACCCGGCCGGCACCACGCCCTTGAGCTCCTCCAGCAGCTTGTTCGCCCGGTCCGCCTGCGGTCCGTTCCTGGCGGTGCGGTCGGTCTGCCCGTCCGGCCACGAACTGCTGCTGCTCGGCCCGGCACCCGTCATGTACTCCCTCGCGGCCTTCGGGTTCAGCGCGAACGCCGAGCCGAGACCGACGCCGACGACGAGCACCGCGACCAGTGCGCCGATGATCGACGACCGCCGCTTCGACCTGGCCTTGCGCGCCGCGTCGAGCGCCTGGCCGGGATCCATCGACGGCGGCGGGCTGCTCGCCACCACCACGTCCTCGAAAGCCCTTTTGAGGTCCTGTTCGTTCATCGAACCCTCTCCTGACCGATGAGCAGGCCGCGCAGCGTCTGCAGCCCCCGCGCGGCCTGGCTCTTCACCGTTCCTTCCGAACACCTGAGGACGGCTGCCGTCTGCTCGACCGACATGTCCTCCCAGTACCGCAGGACGAGGCACGCACGCTGCTTCGGAGGCACCTTCGCCAGCGCCCCCAGCAACACCATCCGTTCCTCGGGGTGGATGCCCGGCGGGGCCGCCGAGTCCTGGAGCTCGTCGCTCACCGACTCGAACCGGAACCACCCGCGCCGCCGTTCGGACAGGTACGTCCGCACCAGGGTTTGCCTGGTGTAGGCGTCCATGGCCTCGTGCCGTTGAATCCGACGCCACGCGAGATAGATCTTCGTGAACGTCTGTTGCACGAGGTCTTCCGCGCGATGCCAGTCGCCGCACAGCAGATACGCCGTGCCGCGCATGGCGTCGGAACGGGCCGCGAAGTACTCCTGGAACGCGGCGTCCCGCTCACTCATCCGATCCTCCCCACCTGCGGTACCGGGCTAGTCACGCCACGTGGGGCACGGCGGGTTGCATCGGGAGCGAAAAGCATACTGATGTCGTGATCTTCCTGTTGATCCTCGGAGTCCCGGTCGCTCTGGGTCACCTGTACCTGTGGCGCCGTCTGGTCATGGACACGACACGTCCGCGCACGCTCGGGCGCCGCATCGGCACGTTGGCCGTCATCGGGGCGTTCGCGCTGCTGATGAGCGCGCTGGTGGTGACCCGGCGGGTGCCTCCGGAGCTCGGGAAGTTCCTCGCCTGGCCGGGGTTCGTGTGGCTCGCCCTGCTGTTCTACCTGGTCATCGTGCTGGGCATCGTGGAGGTGCCGCGCCGGGTCCTGCTGAAGCGAGCGACCCTCGTGGCCGCCGCCGTCGGCGCCGAACCGGTGGAGGTCGTGCCCGACCCGTCACGACGGCTGTTCATCTCGCGGTCGGTGGCCATCGGCTCGGGCATCGCGGCAGGCAGCGTGGTCGGCTACGGCATGACGCAGGCGTTGGGCGCGCCGCAGCTGCTGACCGTGCCGGTGACGCTGGACAAGCTCCAGAAATCGATGTCGGGCTTCCGGATCGCGGTCGTGAGCGACATCCACCTCGGGCCGCTGCTCGGGCGTTCGCACACCGAGCGGATCGTGCGGATGATCAACGAGCAGGAGGCCGACCTCGTCGCGATCGTCGGTGACCTGGTGGACGGCACGGTGGCCGAGCTGGGTGAGGCCGCCGCGCCGTTGCGGGACCTGGTGTCCAGGCACGGCAGCTTCTTCGTGACCGGCAACCACGAGTACTTCTCCGGTCACGAGCAGTGGATCTCCGAGCTCGACCGGCTCGGCGTGAACCCCTTGCGCAACGAGGGTTTGACCGTTGCCGGTGGCATCGAGCTCGTGGGCGTGAACGACGTGACCGGGAAGTCCTACGGTGACGGACCGGACCTGGAACGCGCTCTCGCGGGCCGTGACCGGAAGAACCCGCTCGTCCTGCTGGCGCACCAGCCGGTGCAGGTCGGCGACGCGTCTTCACACGGCATCGACCTCCAGTTGTCCGGTCATACACACGGTGGACAGATGGTGCCGTTCAACTTCGTTGTGCCGGTGCAGCAACCCAGTGTCGCGGGGCTGTCGAAGGTGGACGGCACGTGGCTCTACGTGAGTCGTGGCGCGGGTTTCTGGGGTCCGCCGGTGCGCGTGGGCGCCCCACCCGACATCACGGTGATCGAGCTTCGCACTGCTGGCTAAGTCACACTCGGCCGGACTGGATTGCGCATTTGCGGTGTGCAGGCCGTAGAGTGGACGGCCGTGCCCGCGTACGGACCGCGAGGCGGATGAAGGGGGAACCCTGGGGAAATGACCGAGAGCTTCGCCGTTGACCGGCGTTACGAGGCAGAGGCTCGTATTCGGCGTTTCCTGGACCAGGAGAACCCGTCGACACCGTGTCTGGTGATCGACCTCGAGACGATCCGCGCGCGCTACCAGGCGATTCACGCGGCACTGCCGTCCGTCGACATCTTCTACGCCGTCAAGTCCAACCCCGAACCGGACGTGGTCGGCACCCTCGTCGAACAGGGTTCGCAGTTCGACGTGGCGTCCCCCGCGGAGATCGACCTGTGCCTGGCGCGCGGCGCCGCACCGTCGTCGATCTCGTACAGCAACCCCATCAAGAAGGCCGCCGACATCGCGTACGCGCACTCGCGCGGCGTGCGGCTGTTCGTGTCGGACAGCGAGCAGGACGTGCGGTTCATCGCCGAGCACGCGCCCGGCTCGTCCGTGCTGGTGCGGATTCTCGTCCACAGCAAGGGTTCCACCTACCCGTTCGGCAACAAGTTCGGCTGCGATCCCGAGATGGCGACGGATCTCCTGCGGCTGGCACACGAGCTGGGGCTCGTTCCTCTCGGCGTCGCCTTCCACGCCGGTTCGCAGCAGCTCTCCGTGGCCGGCTGGGACTCCGGCATCGCCGACGCCGCCCTGATCGCGTCGAAGCTGCGCGCCGAAGGCATCGAGACCACCACGGTGAACCTGGGTGGAGGCCTCCCGGCGGTGTATCAGCAGGACACGCCGTCACTTGAGTCCTTCGCCTCTGCCATCGAGGCTTCCGTGGCACGACACTTCGGTGATGTGCGTCCGCGGGTGATGATCGAGCCCGGCCGAGCGATCTCCGCCGAGGCCGGGATGATCCGCTCGTCCGTCGTGCTGGTGTCACGGAAGTCCTATTCGGACGAACGCCGCTGGGTGTACCTCGACATCGGCCGCTACCAGGGACTCGCCGAGACCGAGGGCGAGGCGATCGCCTACGCTCTGCGGACCTCGCGGGACGGCGGCCCGGTCGGCCCGGTCGTGCTGGCTGGTCCGACGTGCGACGCGGACGACGTGATCTACCAGCACACGCGCTACGACCTGCCGCTGGAGCTCGCAGCCGGCGACCACGTGGACATCCTCCACGCGGGCGCCTACACCTCCTCCTATTCGTCCGTGTGCTTCAACGGCTTCCCGCCGCTGGCCACGTACTGCATCTGAGTCCGTTTGCAATTCACATAGTTTGGAGTGATTGATGTCCGAAGCGCCCTGTCAGACCGAGGAGACCGTCGGTTTGTTCGCGGGACAGCACGTACTTGCAGAGCTCTCGGGTGTGAGTGCAGATCTGCTCGACGACGAGCAGTTCCTCAAGCACGCCCTTGGTGAGGTTCTCACGCAGGCCGACGCAACGGTGCTGGAGGTGATCTCCAAGAAGTTCGATCCCCAAGGAGTCACCGTGCTGGCTTTGCTGTCGGAATCCCATGCCTCGATCCACACCTATCCCGAAGTCGGATCGGTGTTCGTCGACGTGTTCACCTGCGGTACTCGTGCCAAACCCGCACTGGCCGTCCAGCTGCTCGCTGACGCTCTGGGCGCTGCTCACGTGAGCACGGACCTCGTCACTCGTGGCATCAAGGAGCACGTCGCGTGAACACGATCAACGAGCCGCTCGCCGAGGGCATGACCCGCCACTGGCGCGTGGACGAGGTGCTGGTCGACACCAAGACCGACTTCCAGCACCTGGTGATCGCCCGCACGGCCCAGGGCGTGTCGCTGTTCTGCGACAACGACCGCCAGTCGACGGAGTTCAGCCAGCTGACCTACCACGAGGCCCTGATGGTGCCGGCGCTGCTGCTGGCCGACCAGGTCGAGCGGGTGCTGGTCATCGGTTCCTCCGAGGGTGTCGTGTGCCAGATGGCCGTCGAGCACGGTGCGTCGGTCGTCGACCACATCGACATCGACGAGCAGGCCGTGAAGCTGTGCGCCGAGCACCTGCCGTACGGGTACACGCTGGAGGAGCTCGCTCTCGCCGAGAAGGGTGAGGGTCCGATCCGCGTGCAGTATATCGACGGGTTCGAGTACATCCGCACGACGTCGGAGAAGTACGACATCGTGCTGGTGGACCTGCCCGACGAGCGCGAGGAGGAGGCGCAGCACAACCGCTTGTACGGCGCCGACTTCCTGCGCATGTGCAAGGCGCTGCTGCGTCCGGGCGGCGTCGTCGTCAACCAGTCCGGGTGCCAGACGATGTGGCGCAACACCACGCTGATCCGTTCCTGGCAGCGGTTCAACGAGGTGTTCGACACGGTGGCGTACTACGGCTCCGACGAGCACGAGTGGGCGTACCTGTTCGGCCGCGCGGACGTCGTCGAGGACCCGACCGCGCTGATGGTCGAGCGGCTGAAGACGGCCGGGTACCAGCCGGAGTCGATCGACGACCTGGCGCTGGTGGGCAACAGCATCCCGCCCTACCGCGTGCGGCAGTCGCTGGCCTGAGTTCGGCTTGTGAACGGGGCGCCTTCTTCCGGGAAGGCGCCCCGTTCGCGTTCTCAGGACAGTGACTGCTTGAGGAAGTCGACCTGCAGGAGCAGCAGGTTCTCGGCGACCTGTTCCTGCGGGGTCATGTGCGTGACGCCCGAGAGCGGCAGCACGGTGTGCGGACGGCCCGCGGCCAGCAGGGCGCTGGAGAGCCGCAGGGTGTGCGCGGCCACCACGTTGTCGTCGGCCAGGCCGTGGATGATCATCAACGGGCGGGAGAGCTTGTCCGCGTCGGCGATGAGCGAGTTCGAGTCGTAGACCTCGGGCTTGTCGTCCGGGTGGCCGAGGTAGCGCTCGGTGTAGTGGGTGTCGTAGAGGCGCCAGTCGGTGACCGGGGCGCCGGCGATGCCCGCGTGGAAGACGTCCGGGCGGCGCAGGACGGCCAGCGCGCTCAGGTAGCCGCCGTAGGACCAGCCGCGGATCGCGACGCGGGTGAGGTCGAGATCGGGCTCGACGGCCGCCGCGGCGTGCAGCGCGTCGACCTGGTCTTCGAGGGTGACGCCGGCGAAGTCGCAGGCGATGGAGCGTTCCCAGGCCAGGCCTCGACCCGGCGTGCCGCGACCGTCCGCGACGATCACCGCGAAGCCCTGGTCCGCTAGCCACTGCGAGGCCAGGAAGGCGTTCTGGGACGAGACGACGCGCTGGGCGTGCGGGCCGCCGTACGGGTCCATGAGGACCGGCAGCTTGGTGCCCGGCCGGTGGTCCTTCGGGAGCAGGACGGCGGCGCGGAGGCCGCGTTCGCCCAGGGTCAGCATGCGCGGGGCCGCCGTGAGCACCGGGGTGTCGGCCCACGACTCGATCTCGCGGTCACCGACGGTCACCTTCGTGCCGAAGCGGTCCAAAGTGGCCGATGCGAGCACAACCGTTTTGCCGCCCCGGATCGCGGTGTGCACACCGTCCTCAGTGGACAACTGGTGGACAGTGGCGCCGACTTCGTAGACGTGCGTCTGGGTCGGGTCGTCCGCTGAGGCGGCGACCAGGACCGAGTCGTCGGCGATGTCGAGAACCCGGCGCACCTGCAGGCCGCTGGTGAGGATGTCGTCGCCGACCTGCAACGCGTACTCGTCGTCGTGGCCGACGATGCGCACGAGTCGGCCGTCCGGCGTCCACGCGGGGGCGCCGGCGGTGACCTCGATCCACACCGGGTCGGTCTCGGTGACGAGTTCGGAGACCGCTCCCGTCTCGGGCGCCAGCGAGTAGATCTGGCGGGTGCGCTGGTCACGGGTCTGCATGGTGATCAACGGGGCGCCACCGGACGACCAGTGCACGTCGTTGAGGTAGTCGAACTCCAGCAGCACCGGGACGAACGTGCCGTCCAGCGACACCACGTGCAGCGACACCGTCGCGTTCGCCGTGCCCGCAGCCGGGTAGGCGATCTCGGTGGCGGCCGTGCCGGGGTTCGCGGGGTCGGCGATGTACCAGCGCTGGACCGGGGCGTTGTTCACGCGCGCGGCGATGAGGCGGGTGCCGTCCGGCTCCCACCAGTAACCGCGGAAGCGGGACATCTCCTCGGCCGCGATGAACTCGGCCAGGCCGAACGTCACGTCCTCGCCGTCGGGCACCGCGACCGGGTAGTCGTCGCCGCTGCCCAGCTCTACCACCCTGAGCGTGCCGCGCGTGACGTACGCCACGCGACTGCCGGTCGGGTCGACGCGCGGGTCGATGACGCCACCCTCGGTCGGCAGCTCGCGAACGGCACCGTTGACCAGGTCGGCCACGAACAGCCGCCCGGACAGCGCGAACGACGCGACCGTCGAGTCCTTCGACAGCGCGTACCCGACGATGCCCGCACCGGACTCCCGCGTGCGCTCGCGGCGGGCCTTCTCCTCGGCCGGCAGGTCCTCCGGGTCGGTCAGCAGCTGCGCCGGGTCGGCGAGCAGCCGTTCGACGCCGGTGGCCGTGTCCAGCTCCCAGAGGCCGTTCGCGCGGCTCGTGGCCGTGGCCGGACGCAGGAAGAAGACACGTGCCCCGTCTGACGACACCGCGAAGGTCCTGGGTGCGCCTACGGTGAACCGCTGGGTGCGCGCCTGTTGGCGCGGGAAGGAGATGTCGTTGCCCACCCGCCCACACTAACCCGCGCACGCTTGCGGCACGGGTGCCGTGACGTGCGCTTGGGTGACGCGGCACCCGTGCTGTGACGCGCTCGGGCGATCGAGCCTGGGTGCCGCGACGCGCACGGTAACCGCACGGCTGTCGCGACCACCCGGACGACGGAACCCCGAGTGCCGTGACCCGCGGGCGGTGCGGCTGCAGGCCACCGAGCGAACCGATGCCGGTCCCGTACGCGCTGCCCCGCACGACCACAGCGACACGAATCGGCCCCGCTACCCCGCCCGATCACACGACAACAGCGAAACGAACCCGTCCCCTACCCCACGCGACTGCGCGGAGGCAGCGGCACGAACCCGCTCGTCCGCCGGACGTACTCCGCGTACCCCGGTCTGCGCGACACGATGTCCTTCTCCAGCAACGGTTTGCCCGTGCCCTTCGCGAGCAGCAGCGTCATGATCACCGGGCCGACGACGGTGAGCGCGGCGGGCCACGAGTGCAACGCGAACAGGTACAGGCCCCACCAGACGACGGCATCACCGAAGTAGTTCGGATGCCTTGTGTAGCGCCAGAGTCCGCGATCCATCACGGCGCCCTTGTTCGCCGGGTCCGCCCGGAACCGGGAGAGCTGCCAGTCACCAACGGCCTCGAAGACGAAGCCGACCGTCCACACGCCAGTGCCCACCCAATCTAGCACTCCGAACGGGGCCGAAAGGTGCTCAGCGGCCTGCACCGGCAGCGAGACGATCCACATCAGCGCGGCCTGGATCAGGTACACGCGGTACATCCGCAGGCGCGGGTTTCCCTTGGCACGCCTCAGGATTTCCTGGTAGCGCGGGTCTTCGTCCTTGCCGGAGTTGCGCACGAGGATGTGCACTCCCAGGCGTGCGCCCCAGATCACCGTGAGCGCGGCGACCAGCCATGCGCGAGTTGGTTCGCCCTGCGCGAACGGCAGGGTGATCACCGCGATCACGGCGAAGCCCGGGCCCCACGCGGAGTCGATCAGGTCGTAGCGGCGGCGGGCGTCCGCGATCACGAACAGGCCGCTGAGCAGCAGGAAGACGGCGAGGAGACTGATCAGGTAGCTCATCGCGCCACCAGCTCGCGGCGCACGCGCGGCATGCCGCTGCGGCCGTTGTCGCTGCGGCGCACCGCGAGGATCTGGTCCACGCCCATCCGTCCTTCCTCGAACGTCAGCGCGCCGCCCGCCAGGTACAGCCGCCACACGCGTGCCTGGCCCTCGCCGACGAGTGCGACGACCTCGTCCCACCGGTCTTCCAGTGTCTGCGCCCACGCCCGCACGGTCCAGACGTAGTGCTCGCGCAACGCGTGCACGTCGCGGATCTCCAGACCGGCGCCTTCGAGGAAACCGATGGTCTGGCCGACGGGGCGCATGTGCATGTCCGGTGCGACGTACGACTCGATGAACGCGCCGCCGCCCGGTGCGTTCGAGCCGCGTGACATCTGTTGCAGCAGCAGGCGTCCCTCCGGCTTCAGCAACCGGTGCAGCGTCGCGGCGTAGGCCGGGTAGTTGCGTTCGCCGACGTGTTCGCCCATCTCGATGGTGGAGATCGCGTCGAACGGTTCGTCGCGCACCTCGCGGTAGTCCTGCAGCCGCACCTCGACGCGGTCCTGCAGACCCTCGGCGGCGACGCGCTTGAGAATGTGCTCGCGTTGCTGGGCGGAGATCGTGACGCCGACGGCGTGCACCCCGTAGTCGCGGGCGGCGTGGATGATCATCGAACCCCAGCCGCAGCCGACGTCCAGCAGTCGCCTGCCCGGTTGCAGGTCGAGCTTGCGGCACACCAGGTCGAGCTTGTTGTGCTGGGCCTGCGTCAGTGAGTCCGAAGAGGACGTGAAGTAGGCGCACGAGTAGGCCATGCTCGGGTCGAGCACGAGTTGGTAGAAGGCGTTGCTCAGGTCGTAGTGGTGCGAAATGGCGTCCCGGTCGCGCGCCTTGGTGTGCAGGGTGCCGCGCAACCGCGCCTCCTCGCGGGGCGCGGCGGGGTTGCGGCCCAACACTTTCAGTTGCAATGCAAGTTTCACGACCTCCGTCACCCGCGGGCGGCGGGTGACGCCACGCCGCACGAGTCCCCAGATCTGGGAGAGACCGAGCGCGAGATCACCCTCGACGTCGAGCTCGCCGCTCACGTACGCACGCGCGAGACCGAGCTCGTTCGGGCTCCACACGAGCCGGCGGAGGGCGTCGCGGCTGCGGATCACGAGCACGGTGCCGTCCTGCGGCCCCGCCACGCTCCCGTCCCACGCCCGAATTCCGATCGGCAACGGCGCGCCCAGCACGCGCTCGGCCATTCCTGCCAGCTGACCAGCGACGACCACCCTGCACCTCCTGCGAAACCTGGCTCCGCCAGACGTTCGAGACGACACGAGGTTCGGTTCGTTTCTGAACCGAGACGCGACCACGCCCGTATGGCCTCGATAGAGCGAACGACGGACAAGGAGGACATGAGTGTGATCCGACGTAACCGCATTGCCATCGGGCTCGCCGCGGGACTGGCAGTTGTGCTGGGTCTGGGTGTCTGGAGCGCCACGGGAAGTGGCACGAACTCGAAGCCGGTGGCACAGACCGAAACTGACCTGGGCGTCCTCGGTGACTACGGTGACGCGGGTTCGAACCCGGTACTCCAGGAGCCCGCTCAGGCCCCGGCCACCGACACCCAGCAGCAGGCAGCGCCGCAGACCCCGGCCGTCCAGCCCCCTGCCGCCCAGCCGCCCGCGGCCCAGCCTCCCGTGGCCCCTCCGGTCAGCTCGTTGCGGCTGATCGGCAAGCAGGTCGACAAGATGGGCATGGTCGTCCAGGACGGCGACGGAAGGACTCTCTACCGCTTCGACAAGGACACCCCGACGCCGGATACGAAGTCGAACTGCAACGGCCAGTGCGCGCAGACGTGGCCGCCGGTGCTGTCGGAGACGGTTCCGCAGATCGAGGGCATCGACCCCTCCCTGGTGAAGCTGATCACTCGCGCGGACGGCAAGAAGCAGGTCGCGCTGGGCAACTGGCCGCTCTACGTCTACTCGCTCGACCCGAAGCCGGGCTCGTGGAAGGGCCAGGGCGTTGGTGGCACCTGGTTCGTGATCCAGCCCAACGGCAAGCGCAACGTGGAATGCCTGCCTCCTGGTGTGACGGCTCCCGCCGCGTAACACCCCCAAATCATCCCGTTAGGACGGTCAATCTGAGACAGACGACACCCTGAACGGCAAGACCCCCGGCCCTGGGGAAGGGGCCGGGGGTCCCCGTCGTTTCCGCTCTCGGCGAGGGCCCGCCCGTGGTGGCGGGCCCTCGCTGTTTTCGCGGGGCCGTGGTACGTTTTTAT
>Ga0070710_10000042_pt1 | contig 58499 bp, 54 predicted proteins | sample LARL52metaG_FD_65454 | JGI IMG/M metagenome (GOLD analysis project Ga0070710, IMG submission 65454) | Corn, switchgrass and miscanthus rhizosphere microbial communities from Kellogg Biological Station, Michigan, USA - LAR L5-2 metaG | ecosystem: Host-associated > Plants > Roots > Rhizosphere ...
GTCGACCCGGCTGTCCACGTCCTCGACCCAGTCGACCGGCACCTCGTGCACGCGCAAACCGTTGTGCTCCGCGAGGAGCAGCAGCTCGGTGTCGAAGAACCACGCCTCGTCGCGCGCCTGGCCGAGCAACGGCCGGATGACGTCGGTCCGCGCGGCCTTGAAGCCGCACTGGGCATCGCTGAACCGGGCGCCGTGCGTGAGCCGGATCAACGCGTTGTAGCCCCGTGACACCAGCTCCCGCCGAGGACCGCGCACCGTCCGCGACCCCGGTGCCAGCCGCGAGCCGATCGCGAGGTCCGAGTGCCCGTTGAGCAACGGCGCGACCAGCGGCAGCAGCCCGTCGAGGCCGGTCGAGAGGTCGACGTCCATGTACACGACCACGGCCGCCTCGCTGGTGCCCCACGACTCCCGCAACGCGAGCCCGCGGCCCTTGCGGTCCAGGTGGTGCACGCGCACCCGCTCGTATCTCCGCGCCAGGTCCTGGGCCACGGCCAGGGTGGCGTCGGTGCTGGCGTTGTCCACGACCACGATCGACCAGTCGAAGGGGAACTGCTCGCTCAGGAACCCGTGCAGCACCTCGACGCAGCCGGGCAGTGCGCGTTCCTCGTTGTAGACGGGGATCATGATGTCCACCGTCCCCGTGGCCTGTGCGGTGTTCACCGCCATGTGCTGCTCTCCGTTCCACAGTGGACACCTCTGTGACCGCTCTGCGACCGAGAGTGCTGACGTGGTTGTGAGAGCGTCCTTGGCTTCCGCTGAGAGTTTCGTGAGAAGCAGGTCTTTGACACAGCATTCACACAGGTGACGGCGTTACCGTCGGCCTCATGCGACTGCTCGTGGTGGACGACGACCCGGACGTTCGGGACAGTCTGCGGCGGAGCCTGGAGTTCGAGGGTTACGAGGTCACGACCGCCGCGGACGGTGCCGAGGCGCTGCGCCTGCTCACCGGCGTGGACCTGGCGATCCTCGACCTGATGATGCCGGTGCTCGACGGGTCCGAGGCCTGCCGCCGGATGCGCGCGGCCGGAGAGCGCTTGCCCGTGCTGATGCTCACGGCCAGGGACGCGCTGGGCGACAAGGTCACCGGCCTGGACGCGGGTGCCGACGACTACCTGGTCAAACCGTTCGCGCTGGAGGAGCTGCTGGCCCGCGTCCGCGCGCTGCTCAAGCAGAACCGGCACCGCGAGACGCCGGAGTCGTTGCGGTTCGGCGGCCTGACCATGGACCTGCAGGCGCGCGAGGTGACCAGGGACGGCCTGCGGCTCGACCTGACGCCGACCGAGTTCGACCTGCTGGCCGTCTTCCTGGGCGACCCGGAACGGCTGCTGACCAAGCAGCACCTGAAGCACGCGGTGTGGGGCCACGACCAGGGCACCAACAACCTCGACGTGTACATCGGCTATCTGCGCCGCAAGACCGAGGTGGGTGGTCGTTCCCGCCTGTTGCACACCGTGCGCGGCCTGGGCTTCATCCTGCGTGAGTCGCCATGAGAGGCCCCGTGCTGCTGCGCGGCAAGCTCGCGCTGATCACCGCCTGCGTGGTCGCGGTGGCGATCACCGGGATCAGCGTCGTCACGTGGCTCGCCACCGAGCACAACCTGCGCGCTCAGCTCGACAAGTCGCTGCTCGCGAGCATGCCACCGCTTACCAGGCGGGCACCGGAGCCGGGTGAGGTGCGGGTCTTCAAGCTGCGGTGCGACGCACCGGTGCCCGGCAACGGCCTGCAGCAGGTGCTCCAGGGCATCCAGGTGATCAGCCACGTCAACGTCAGCTGCGCACCGCCGGGCGTCGACCCGGTCGTGACCAGCGACGACGACTTCGTGGGCAAGACCACGTTCCGCGACGGCGTGACGCAGTCGGGGCAGGTGGCACGCGTTCTGCTGCAGCCCCTCGACAACGGTGACGTGCTGATCCTGAGCCGCAGCCTCGCCGAGATCGACGACACCCTGGCCGCGCTCGCCGGTGTCCTGGTGAGCGTGTCGGTCTTCGGGTCGCTGCTGGTGGCCGCGGCCGGCCTGTGGCTGACCCGCCGCGCGCTGGCCCCGATGGAACGCCTCACCGAAGCCGCGGAGCACATCGCCCGCACCGAGGACCTGACCACTCCGGTCACCGTCTCCGGCCAGGACGAGGTGGGACGCCTGGGCCGTGCGTTCACGTCGATGACCGCCGCGCTGGCGGAGTCCCGGCGCCGCCAGCGGGATCTCGTCAACGACGCCGCGCACGAGCTGCGCACCCCGTTGACCAGCCTGCGCACCAACATCGACCTCTTGGTGCGCAGCGAACGCACCGGCCGCCCGCTGCCCCAGCGCGACGAGGTCCTCGACCGGCTGCAGGCCCAGAGCCAGGAGTTCAGCGACCTGGTCACCGAGCTCGTCGTGCTGGCCCGCGACGAACGCGAACTGGCCCGCGACCCCGTGGACGTGGCCGAGGTCGTCGACCGTGCCGTCAAACGCGCCCGCAGCCGTGCCCACGGCCACGTCTTCGACGTCGACCGCTCGGAGTGGTCCGTGCTCGGCGACGCGGCCGCACTGGAACGCAGCGTGCTGAACCTGCTGGACAACGCGGTGAAGTTCGGTCCGGCCGGTTCCACCATCACCGTTCGCTCGCGGCCGGGCTGGCTGACCGTGACCGACGAGGGTCCTGGACTTCCCGCCGAGCAGCGGAAAGCCGCGTTCGAACGGTTCTGGCGCGCGCCCGCGGCCCGCGGCCTGCCCGGTTCCGGCCTCGGGCTGGCGATCGTGGCGGACATCGTTGCGGTGCACGGAGGTTCCGTGCGGTTCGTGCCGAACGGCAAGGGCGCCTCGGTCCGGCTCAATCTGCCGACGATCGTCGGTGGTTGACGCGGGCGGCTCTGCACCACGGTGGGGGGATGGATCGCAGACACCGGCGCCCTGCCCTGCTGATCACCGCGCTCCTCTCGGTCGCGATGGTCACCGCCGGCAACTCAGCCGCTTCCCCTGACCAGCCGGCACATCCGTGGCAGTACCACCACTGGCCCCAGCAGCAGCCCTGGCAGCAGACCGGGGACTCCGCGCGCGTGGCGGCACTCGCCGGGTTCCCCGGCCCGATCGACCCGCAGAACTGGGTCAACCCCGACCACATGACGTGGGAACGGGACTACAAGAAGATTCCCGGCACCAACTGGGCCGACCCGTCGGTGCGCGGTTCGGTGCGCGACTTCAAGGGCGCGGTGGTCCTGCTGGACTACCCGAACCAGCCGTTCGTCGTCACTCAGCCCAGGAACTCCACGGTGTTCGGCAACCCCAGCGCCGAGGCCAACGGCATCCCGCGCAGCCAGGTCGCGCAGTTCTACCAGGACTTCCTCAACAAGCCGATCGCCCTCAACCACGGCCACACCGTGCACGAGTACTGGATGGAGACCTCCGGCGGGCGCTACGGCGTCGACCTGAAGGCGTTCGGCCCGTACACGATGCCGGGCAAGGACCACGAGTACGGCATGGAGTTCCAGGGCGGCACCGCCTGCCCCGCCGGCGACTCGTGCAACCGCAACATCCGCACGGACGGCCGTGCCGCGTGGGTCGCCGACGTCGGCAACGAGGTGCCGAACGGCTACGACTTCATCTACTACCTGTCCGCCGGTCAGGACGAGTCCGGTACCTGGCAGGAGTTCGGCATGATGAAGTTCCGCACCAAGGAGGACGTCACCGACGACTTCGGCCCGCCGGACCCCGCGTTGCCGAACTGGTCGAGCACCCGGTACGTCGACTGGACGTCGTGGGCCGCGGGTTCGAGCATCTGGCCCAACGCGAGCGGCGGCTCGACCACCCAGGCCGAGAGCTCGGGCCAGGGCGTGTACGCGCACGAGCTGAGCCACGTCCTCGGCATCGGAGACAACTACAACAACCCGTACGGCAGCCCGCCGCGCCGTGACTACAGCGGCCCGTGGGACATGCTGTCGCGCGGCTCGTTCAACGGTCCCGGCGGCCCGCACTCGCGCTGGGTGATCCCCGCCACCGGCGGCGCTTCCCTTGGCGCGCAACAGACCTTCCGCAACCGGATCAAGCTCGGCATCATCGACGAGCGCAACGTGCTGCGCCTGTCCAGGGAAGCGCTCTCCGGCTCGGGCGTGGTGATCGCGAAGATCACCGCCCGCGAGGTCAACCCCGGCACGACCGGCCTGACCGGAATCAACCTCGCGCTCGGCACCGGCGACAAGTCGCCGTCCTGCAACGTCAGCACCAACCCGTTCTGCGACGGCGGCGGCTACAACAACTACACGCTCGAAGTCGTGGACCGGATGGGCGCCGACTCGTTCACGCCGGACGCGGGCGTGCTGCTGGCCAAGACGAAGAACGCCGACGCCGCACCGTTCACGTGGGTGATCGACGCCAACCCGCAGGACATCGGCATCACCGACTACGTCCTGCCCGACGGCACCAAGGTGCCCATCACGATCGGCGACTACCGGCAGCTGGCGGACGCGCTGTTCCACGCCGGCACCAACTCCGGTAGCGAGTACGAGTACGTCGACACGGCCAACCGCGTGCACTTCTACATCCTTGACGTGCAACGGGATTCACGCGGCGTGCTGTCGTACACGGTGGCGGTCCGGTCGCTCGACGGCCCGGGTCCGCAGCAGCGCGGCGTGCAGGTCATGCCGGGGACGCCGAGCACCCGGGACGGCGTCGTGACGTGCCGCTTCCCGGTGGTCAACACCGGCCGTGCGGCGCCGCCGACCTCGCAGCACCCCGAACCGGTCACGCAGTACGTCGACGGTGACGTGTACCGCGTCTCGGCCACCGCCGCGAACGGGTGGACCGTGTCGGTGCCGAACGCCCTCGCCACGGCCAAGTTCGGCGGCACGGTGACGGTGCCGGTGCACGCTCAGCGCAACGGCGGCTCGATGACGTCGAAGGTGACGCTGACGGCCGTCTCGGAGAGCAACCCGCTCAAGCAGGCGACCGCCACGTGCTCGGTGGCCGCCATCCGTTAGATCGACTCGTCGAGGTGCGCGTCCCGCACGGGACGCGCACCCGTCAGCGCGTCCGCACGGATCGACGTCGTTGCTGCGGAACGGGTCCGGACGTCAGCATCACGAAGCACGCCAGCAGCAGGACGGCACCGCACGCCACCCACGTCAGCGTCCTGACCGCGGAAACCGGTGCGGGCACGCCGATCCCGAGCAGCAGCAACGGCAGGCCCAGCGCGTAGCAGACCCCGGCCGCGAACACCCGGCCCGTTCCGCTGACCAGCAGCGGAACCGCGGCGATCCCGGCCAGCACCGCGAGCAGCAGCCAGCCCCAGGTGAGCCCGGCGTGCAGCGCGACCGTGATGCCCAGGCCGTCGTCCGCGCGGATCGCGAGCTCGGTCTCCGCCTCGTGGCTGAACCCCACCGCGGCCCGTGTGCCCGCCGCGACGGCTGTGACCACCAACGACGCGCCCAGAATCGTGCGACCGCGCCGGACCGGATCGACTCGCTTCCTGGTGTCCACGCCCTCCAGTCTCGGGCCGGCCGGACGCGGCACCGCGCTGCACACGCCCAGGTCCACTCAGTAGTGGTACCGCCGACGAGGCTTGACGCAAATTGTCGGGAGCGTTGCCCATGTCCGCTTTGGACGGGAGTCGACCGTCCTCAGCGGACCCGGATTCAGCCGTTCGGGCAACGCGCTCACCTCGCCTGTGGAATGCTCTGGGCCGTACGGTCGAGTGCGAGGTGGAGTGCTGGTGAAGACGCCCGAAGAGTGGATGCGGGACTTCGAGGCGAAGATCGCCGACGCGCAGGCGAAGGCCGCCGCGGTCCAGGAGGGGCTGGCGCAGGCGGGTGGTTCGGCGTCGTCGAGCGACGGGACGATCAGGGTCAGCGTCGCGCCGAACGGTGCGCTGACCGGCCTCGAACTGACGGCGGACGCGATGCGGAAGTCGCACGGCCAGCTGTCCGGCGAGATCCTCGAGATCGCGCGCAAGGCCCAGCGCGGTGCGGCCGTGAAGGTCGCCGAGACGTTCGGCGCGGTCGAGGGCGAGGGCTCCGAGACGTATCGCATGATCACCGAATACCTGCCGCCGCCCGAGGAGGAAGAGCAGCAGCAGGCACCGGCCTACGCGTTCAACGAGGAGTACGAGGAACGCGCCGCGACCGTCGCGCCGCCTCCTGCCCGTCGTTCCGCGCCGCGTCCGAGCACCGACGAGGACGAGGACTTCGGCGACAACTCGATCTTTCGCAACCGCTGAGCCGCACTGGGGGAATTGTGGCAGAGGAGAACAGCACGACCACGTGGTCGACCGGCGCCGGCGTGGTCGACAGCGTCGCGGGTTTCGTCAACTCGCTGACGTCGGAGTCCGAAGGTGAAGGCCCGGACGTCATCGACGTCGCGCTCGGCGGCGCCGGCATGGTGGTCGACCTGGTCAGCACCATGGCGAACCCGCTGAGCATGCTCGCGTCCGCCGGTGTCGGCTGGCTGCTGGAGCACGTGGACTTCCTGCGCGAGCCGCTGGACGCGCTGCTCGGCAACCCGGACGAGATCAACGCGAACACCGACCAGCTCAAGCAGGCCGCGCTGGAGATGAAGACGATCGCCCAGGAGCACCGCGAGGACCTGCGCGGCGTCTCCGACTGGGAGGGCGCGTCGGGGGACGCGTTCAAGCACGAGATGGAGCAGATGGCGGCCGAGTACGAGGCGCTCGGCAAGACCATGGACGGCACCGCGGCGATCTACGCGTTGTCCGGCTCGCTCGTCTGCGAACTGCGGTCGCTGGTGTTCGGCTGGATCTCGGACTTCGTCGGCGAACTGATCGCGGGCGCGCTGATCGCCGCCGCGTCGGCCGTGGTCACGCTGGGCAGCTCCATCGCCGCGTACGCGGGCTACGCGGGCACCCGCGGCGCCATGATGGCGACCAAGATCGCGGGCAGGCTCTCGAAGCTGGCGTCCGCGATGGCCCGCTTCGGCGGCCGCCTGGCCAAGCTGGCGGAGAAGATGGAAGGCCTGGTCAAGGGCCTGGGACGGTTCGCGCAGTACGGCGGTTACGCGAAGTCCGCGTACGACGCCGTGAAGCCCTATGACATGCCGCCTGCCACCGCCTGATGACCGGCAAGACCCGATCGCATCACGGCGGTAGCGCGCACCCCGACAGCGGCGGCCACCCCACCCGGTCACCGTCGCCGTCGCCGGGCGGGGTGGGCGGCCGTGGCACCCGCATGGACCCGGACGCCGTCGAGTCGCTCGGCGGCAAGATCACCAACCGCGGTGACCAGGTCCGTTCCAGCGTCGCGAGCAAGCTGAACATCAACGCCACCTCCGGCAGCGCCGGCGTGTTCGGCCAAGTGGCGATGCAACACGCCGACAAGGCGATCCAGAGCGCCCGCAGCGGTGCCGAAAAGGCAGCCACCGCAGCGGACCACGCAGGCACCCAAACCAAGGAAACCGCCCGCACCGCCCGCGACACCGACCACTCGGTCGCGTCGTCGATGAACCGCCTCCAGCCGAAGGCGCCGGCCACCAGCACCCCCTCGTCCACCACCTCCACGACTTCCTCGTCGACGTCCTCTTCTTCGGGCAACCGCTACTCGGCACCGCCCTCGATCGCCGGCGGCACCTCGCCCGGCACCCCCACCAGGACACCCGCCCCCTCGGCCCCGTCGGTGAAGCTGCCCGACAAGCCGGGCGGCCTCACGACCTCGTCGAACGCGACTGCCTCCAGCGGTGCCAAACCGCCTGCGGGAGGCGGCACACCGCCGCGCCCGCCGAGCCTGGGGGGCGGCCCGACCGAGGGCCTCGGCGCCCGGCCCGGCACGACGCCGGCCGGTGGTGCGCCTGCCGCCGGCCAGGGGCGTGGACCTGCTGGCGGTGCGCCCGCGGCTGGTGGCGCAGGGCGTGCGCCTGCTGGTGGTGCGCCTGCCACTGGCCAGGGACGTGGACCCGCTGGTGGTGCGCCCGCGGTTGGCCAGGGTCGTGGGCCAGCTGGTGGGGTGTCTGCGGCTGGTGGCGCAGGACGTGTACCTGGCGGTGGTGAGCCTGCCGCTGGCGGCCAGGGGCGTGGACCCGTCGGCCCACCCGCGGGTGCGACGGCGGCCGGAGGTCAGGGTCGTGGACCTGCTGGTGGTCCGCCGCCACCGGCAGGTGGGCAAAGCCGTGTGCCCGCCGGCAACCCACCTGCGGGCACGCCGGCGGTTGGCGGTCCAGGGCGCACCCCTGCGGGTGGCCCACCCGCGAACGCGCCGATGGCCGCCGGCCAGGGACGTGCGCCGGCGAGCAACCCTGCCGCAGCTGGTCCGGGCCGTGCGCCTGGCCCGCCCGTCGGAGCGCCGATGGCCGGCGGCCACAACCATCCACCCGGCGCCTCTGGTCCAGAAACGTCCGCTCCCCGCCCCGCCCCCAACCTCGGCGGACCGGCTCCGCACACCACGCCGCAGGGCTTCCGGGGCCCGAACGACGGTCCGCCTCCAGGTGGACCGGGCCGCGGAATGCCCAACCCGAACGGCCCTGGCCCGCACGGTCCTGGCGCGTTCGGACCGGGCGGCCCTCACCCAGGCGCCACCGGACGCAACGCCCCTGCCCCCGGCGCTCCGGGCATGCGTCCTGGCCTGCCGGCGAACGGCCCGGCCACCCACCCCGGCGGTCCTGGCGCGCCCGCGAACGGTCCAGGCACGCGCCCCGGCCTGCCCGCGAACGGCCCGAGCATGCGCCCCGGTGGCCCTGGCCTGCCCGCAGGCGGTCCCGGCACGCACCCCGGCGGTCCTGGCGTGCGCCCTGGGGGACCCGGCTTGCCCGCAGGCGGTCCCGGTGCGCACCCCGGAGGTCCTGGTGCGCATCCCGGCGGTCCTGGCGTGCGCCCCGGTGGACCTGGCTTGCCCGCAGGCGGTCCTGTCGCGCACCCAGGCGGTCCCGGCACGCACCCAGGCGGCCCTGGCGTGCGCCCCGGCTTGCCCGCGAGCGGTCCTGTCGCGCACCCCAACGGTCCGGGCGTGCACCCCAACGGTCCTGGTGTGCCGCCCGGCGGTCGGGGCCCGTCGCACGGCGGACCCGGCCTGCGTCCCGGCACGCCCGCCAGCGGCCCTGGCGGTCCGGGCACGCACCCCGGTGGCCCGCGCCCGACCACCCCCCACGGCGGCCCAGGTCCGCACCCCAACGCGCCGACCGCACCCCGCCCCGTCGGCCTGCACCAGCAAGCTCCGCCGGCGCACCACACGCCCCTCCCGCACGGTGGCGAGCGGCCAGGTGGTCCGCCACCGGAACACCAGCACACGCCGCACACCCCCGATGCTCCGACCGGCATCCACCAGCAGCACACGCCACCGCCTCCCGGCCCGGACGGCGGCCCGCCGGTCGCCATGCGGCACGTCGACCCGTCGGCGTACGGGGTGGACCCGTCGAAGGTCGCGCACCGGGACGTCCCCGGCTGGCAGCGCGACGAGAACGCCCTGTACCGCGGCGACACCCGCTCGCCGGCGGAGATCAAGGCGGCGGGCGGGTTCGACGTGCCGCGGCCCGACGAGAAGCCGGACCTGCTGCAGCACGTCGACGGGCACACCAACGCCTACGTCAGCACCAGCTCCGAGCAGCACACGGCGATGGAGCGCGCGGGCGTCGGCGAAGGAAAGATGTACGTGGTCAAGGCGCCTGGCGGCATCATGACCGACGAGACGCTGCACAACACCGGCCACGGCCGCGGGTACGGCGAGAACGAGACGCTCTTCCCCGGCGGCATCGACTGGCGTTACGTCGAGGGCTGGCACCAGGTCCGGCGCGAGGCGGGCGAGTTCGTACTCGGGCCGTTCGTGCCGAACCCGGACTTCGTCGGCCACAAGCCCAGCGACACCACCACCGCGCAGACGGAGCACGCCCCAGCTGAGCGGACGCGCCCCAGCCACGAACCGGTCCCACCGCAGCACGCCGAGACTCCGCCGAAGTCCGACGCACCCGAGCAGCGTCAGCCCGGCCCGACGCAACCACCACCGCGGCCGAACCTGCCCCGCCCGTCCATCGCGGAGCGGCTCAACACCTCGCCGCCGTCCCAGACACCCGGCCACTCCGACCGGCCTGCGACACCGGCGCACCCCGACCGGCCGTCCACGTCCTCGGTGCTCGACCGCCTGAACGCGCAGGACCACGCCGAGCCCAGCCACGCCGAACCGCGTCACGCCCAGCCCGAGACTGCCCGGACCGACCACCCCCACCCGTCCGACGACACCCGGCACCACGACCAGGCTCCGCACGACCTGCCCCAACACCAGGACGAACCGCACGACCAGCCGCGGCACCACGAAGAACCGTCCAAACAGGACCACGAAGAGGAACCCCCGAAACGCCAGGAGAAACCGCTCCGCGACCGCCTCGGCTCACTCGGCGAGGAACTCGACGCGGAAGTGCGCGACCACGTGCACACCACCCCGGCCGGCATGTCGATCTACGACGTGGGCAACGACAGCAACGCCCACCACACGGCGAAGGAACTGCCGAAGATCCCCGGCCAGTTCGTCGTCGACCTGCACAGCAACGCGGACAACGCAAGGGTGGGCCGCTACCCGCTCAGCCCGAAGGACGTCGCGGACATCATCCGCGCGAACCCCGACTACAAGAGGGGTGACCCGATCACCCTCGTCGGGTGCGAAGCGGGCAGGCGGGACAACGGGTTCGCGGCCCAGCTCGCCCACGAGCTCGGCACGCCGGTCACCGCGCCGAACACGCACGCCTGGGTCGACTACGAGGGCAACGTCTTCGCCACCAGCGTCCAGGGCAACGAACGTCCCGGCTGGCCGCCGGACGGCGAGTGGCGCACATTCGGTCCCCACGGCGAGCAGCACGTCCACGAAAGCCCTTACCCGCCAGGGCACACGCCGGAGTGGGGCGACGAGACGCCCGAGTTCGCGCCGGAGACCGCGGAGCGGCGGGGCGAGCGGGAGGACGACTTCCGCGAGCTGCGCGACGACAACCGCGAGAAGCGCGAGGAAGGCCTGGATGCGGTCCGCGAGCTCACCGGCCGCAACCCGAGCACGGACGCCGAACGCCGTCCGCACGAGCGCACCCTGTCGACGGCGCGCTACCGCAGCGACCGCGACGGAGAGTCGGCCGACTTCTACAACTTCAGCGGCAAGCAGCACGACTGGAGTCCCGCGGCGGAGGCCCCGCAGCAGCCGCCGAAGAACGAGCGGCTCTTCGAGACGTCCAACGCGACCTCGTTCGACCCGGAGAGCGGGGGCTGGCGCGACGGCAGCGGCACTCCCAGGGCCAACGACTCAGAACCGAAGATGTTCGAGGACCTCGCGCGGCACCAGCTCGCCGAGTACAGCGGGTTGTCCCGCAACGAGGTCGACACGGCTCTGCGCCAGGCCAACAAGATGGTCGACACGCTCGACAAGGAAGACGAGAACTACTACAAGAACGGCTTCAAGGGCGAGGTGCAGCGCACGCAGGACCGCATGTCCCTCGCGATCGACGAGCTGAACAGGCGCGGGGCGGCGAGGGCGGAGGCGAACGGCACGACCTACACGCCGTTCTCGGCCGCGGACGTCTCGGGTGATCTCCGCATGGTGGTCGACCTGCCGTCGGCCAAGCGCGACGGAACACCGGCCGAGTTCCAGATCTGCATGTCGTGCCAGAAGATCATGCTCGCCTACGAGCGCATTTTCCCGAACATGCGCCTGGAAGTCGTCAACCGAGCTGGAGAGAGGCTCTACCCGCTGTGAACCCCGACAACGCGAGCGAGCGCATCGCCGCCATCTTCGACCGCGTGTGCGCGAACGGTCTGCGCCGCGGATCCGTGGTGGGCGCGTCCGACGACCAGATCGACCAGATGGCCGCGGACCAGGGGGTGGACCGCGTTCCCGAGGCGGTGCGCGAGGTGTTGCGCATCATGGGTGTCCAATCAGGACTGTGGCTGGCCGGCACGGCGTTCGGGGTCGACGCGATGACCGCCGAACGCAAGCGGCACGTCGTCGCCACGCTGGGCGGCCTCGACCACGAGCTGGCCGACCCGCGCGGCCTGCTCGCGCTCACGGCGCACCAGGGTTACGCCTACCACGTCGTCGACGGCGCCGACCTGGACCAGGACGACCCGCCGGTCTGGGACGTCGTCGAGGGCGAGGGCGCGCGCAGGGCGTGGGACAGCGTCAGCGACTGGTTCGCGGGTACGGCACCGAACGTCACCGATCTCCGCGACATGCTGGAGATGATGGAGGAGATGGGCAAGCAGCCGCCGAAGTGGGCCGAGTTCGTCGAACCACGGCAGTCGTGACCGTTTTCCCAGTGTGCGGCGAGGAGTGAAGCACGTGCAGTTCGACATCGCGATCGACGGGAACGAGGCGTTCCGGATCGAGCCCGGCACGGACGCGACGACCGCGCAGTTCGAGACGGTGCTGGGCGCCGAGATCTGGCGCGTCACCGACGAGGGCGCGGCGCCGACCGAGCTGGATCCGTTGCAGGGCCACGTGAGCGACGAACGGCTGGTCTTCCTCCGCGAGCTGCCACCGCTGCCCGGTGCGTGGCCCCAGTACCCGTCACTGCCTCCCGGCGACAAGATGCCGCGCACCAACACCTCGATCGCCGGAGTGGTCGAGGAAGCTCTCGTCGCGCACGCGCCGGAGGGCTGGCAGCAGATCGACCTCCAGTGCCGTGCGCTCGCCCGCCGCATGGAGATCGAGGCGACGGTCACCGTCGACGGCACCGCCCACGTGTGGGTGCCTCCGCTGATGGTCAGCCAGTGGCTGCACCGGCAGCGGCTGCGCGACTTCCGCAACGGCATCGGCACCTGGTTCGTCGCGAACTTCACGTTCGTCGCGGGTGGCGAGACCACGCGCCGGTTCCTGGTGGAAGCCCAGCCGGAGTGGCTGATCGCACCGGGCCACGGCGCCGCACTCCAGCACGCGGCTGACGAGCTGCGGTTGCTGCCGAGGCGGCCGGAAGCGGTGCCGGACTGGATGTGGCACGCGGCGGGCAAGGTCCAGCAGGAGGGCCGTGCCGGTCTCCTCGAACTCGAACCGCGGCAGCAGGACACCCAGCTCGAACTCGCGCGCGCGTTCGACGTGATCGAGGACGGCAGGGGTGTCTGGTACCGCCCGATGATCGGTGCCGGTGAACAGGTTCCGCTGCTGCGCTACCTGGAGAGCGCTCCGGTGGTGCTGTCGTCGCGCGGCTCGGCGAAGGACCTCTTCACCGGTGGCGACGACGAGGTCGTACCGCTCGCCTACCAGACCGACGGCCGCTGGGTGTGGCCCGCCGGGGTGGCGTACTACCTGCGCGAGCACGAGATCCCGCCGTCGATGGCGCTGGTGGACCACATCCGGCAGCAGCGGTACGAGCTGCCCGTCGTCCCGGAGATCGCGAAGGCCAGGGCCGCGGCGCTCGCGATGGGCCGGCCGTTCAGCGAGAACCAGGTCGAGGCGGCGTTCCGCAAGGCGCTGACGCCGCTCGTCGAGGTGATCATCCGCGTCCAGACCAGCCCGCGCCGCTACAGCCTGGAGGGCCACCGCGACCAGGCGTGGTGCCTGGTCCGCGACGGCGACTGGTACGAGGTCTACTGGGCCGAGGGCGAGCTGAAGGAGAAGCACGAGCGGTTCGCGGACGTCCGCAACGCGGTCACCTACCTGATCGGTCGGCTCATCGAGCACCAGGACGCCCTGCGGTTCGAGATCGACGAGGAACTGCCCGCGTGGCAGTCGCCGTACCAGGTGATCTCCGAGCAGGACCCGCCGCTGGACACGATGACCGGCGTGCGGCTGACCAAGGTCGAGGACCTGTTCGTGCACCGGTACGGCGCCGCGGACGGCAACCTCGCCTACGGGAGCGAGATCCAGTCCGACCGGGAACACCACCTGTACCGGCTCAAGGGCCCGTGGACGCTGATCACCGCCACAAGCGCGGAGGGCGCCCAGGTCTACGTCCTGCCGAAGGCGTTCCACGAGTACCCGGACCACATCGACGACTTCACCCTGCACCCCGGCCTGCCACTGGTCACGGAGTCCCTGCGGGAACAGGCCCGCCGTCAGGTGCCGGACACCTGGTTGTGGTGCGCCGATCCAGAGGTCGACCCGAACTACGTGGAGGGCATCCCGGACGCGACCCTGTTCGGCGCGTACGCGGTGGGCCCGGACGGCGAGCTGACCGGCGAGACCTACCTGAACCCCAACTACCGGCCCGGTCCGCGCCGCCGCGGCTTCCCCGAACCGCTGGCGGACCTCGACGTGGTCCTGGGCTACGTCGCGTGCGGCTGGGCCACGCAGCAACGCCTGCTGTCGGCGACGCTGGACGCCAACCTGATCGTGGAGACCGACGGCCAGGGCAACCTGCGGATGGGCGTCACCCAGGGCGGGCAGCGCTTCGTGACGGCGTGGTCCGCACCGGGGCACGTGCCGCAGGAGGCCGTGTCCCCGATGCAGACGACGGGCCGCGAGCTGGCTCCGGCGCTGGCCGGTGGTGTGCTGGTGGTCAACCCCGGCGGTCAGCTCGGTGTGGAGCTGCCGGGCGACGACCTGATCGCCGCGCTCGCGACCGGCGCCTGAAAGCCTCCGATCTCCTGCTCCAGCAGTTCGGCCAGCCGCAGCGGTGTGCGGTCCTCGAACATCGGACCGATGAGCTGCACGCCCACCGGCAGGCCCTCCGGGGACCGGCCCGCGGGCACGGCGGTGGCGGGCAGGCCGGGCATGGTGGCCACGCCGGCCCAGACGAGCTGGTCGAAGAACGGGCGCTCGACGCCGTCGATGTCGATCCTGCGTGCCAGCAGGTCGGGGTCGTGGTCGTGCGGGAACGCGGGTGTCGGCGTGACCGGGCACACCACGGCGTCGAACTCGGCGAACAGCTGCCGCCAGCCGTGGCGGTGGGCCTCGCGGCGGTTGTTCACCTCCAACCAGTCGCGGTGGCTGAGCACCATGCCGCGCAACCGTGCCGCGTCGAGGCTCCGGTCGTCCACGCTCAGTCCGGCGGCGCGGATCCGCAGTTGCTCCTCGTCGACGGGAAAACGCGCAACGGAGCCCGAGACCAGCAGCTGCGTGTAGAGCGTCGCGGCTTCGGCCAGGTCGGGCAGCAGCGGGCTGTGCCGTTCGACGCGGGCGCCGCTGCCGGCGAGTGCGCCGGCCACCCGCTGCACGCCCGCCCGCACCGCGGACCCCGTCGGCAGGAGCGGATGCTCGTCGAGGACCAGGACCCGGAAGTCGCCGAGCCGATCACGGCGGGCGGGCGGCAGGGCCAGCTCGTGCGCCACGCCGAGCGTCAGCGGGTCCGGGCCGGCCATGACGTCGAGCAGCAGCGTGAGGTCGCGGGCGGTGCGCGCCATCGGTCCGACGACGGCGAGGTCGAGGTCGACCGGCAGGGCGGGCTCGGCCGGCGGGACCATCCCGCGGCTCGCCGCCAGGCCGAGTGTCGGTTTGTGCGCGTAGACACCGCAATAGTGCGCGGGCGTGCGCAGCGAACCGGCGATGTCGGTGCCGAGGGACAACGCGCCGAAACCGGCCGCCAGCGCCGCCGCCGACCCGCCGGAGGACCCGCCCGGCGACCGGCCGTGGTCCCACGGGTTGTTGGTGGTGCCGTAGATCTCGTTGAAGCTCTGCAGATCCCGCAACCCCAAGGGCACGTTGGTCTTGCCGAGCACCACCGCCCCGGCGGCCTTGACCCGTGATACCTGCACCGCGTCCTCCACGGGCACGAAGTCCCGGTGCTGCGGCATGCCCCAGGTCGTGGGCAGCCCGGCGACGTTGTAGCACTCCTTGACCGTCACCGGAACGCCGAGAAGTGGCCGATCTTCGCCGCGAGCGCGCGCCTCGTCGGCAGCCCGTGCGGCGGCGCGGGCGCGGTCGAAGTCCGGCACGCAGATCGCGTTGATCGCCTTGTCGTCCCGTTCGACACGAGCGATCGCCTCGTCGGTCAGCTCCACCGAGGTCACGTCACCGGCGCGCAAAGCAGCCAGGAGTTCTTCTGCCGTCAGGAAATTCCCCATGGCTCCGACCGTAGAGGCCTCCGGTCGGAGCCATAAAATGCCAATTGGCACAACAGGATCTACGAGATCGGCGCCAACGCTGCGGCGAAGCGCGCAGCGACTTCCGCGACCGCGGCCTTCAACTCGTCTCCGCCCTGGACGCGGAAGGCGAACGGTACGGTGGCCAGCCACTCCTGCGCGTACATCGCCGGATTGCTGGTGCTGCCGATGAGCACACATCCGTGCCCCAACGGCTGAAGCCGTCCCATGGGCGGCCGGATCCAGGGCGCCACCTTGTCCAGCGGAGCGTCGAAGACCACGCGGGTGGGGAACTCCCAGCCCGTGCCCAGGTGCTCCTCCAGCGCCGCGACCGGGTCGAGGTCGTCGGGCGGCTCGAACTCGTGCGCGGTCTGCCCGACCGTGCGCACCCGGTCGACCCGGTAGGTGCGAATCGCGTCCGCGCGATGGGAACGGCACAACAGGTACCAGCGCCCGTGACGGACGACGACGGCCCACGGGTCCACTTCGGACTTCCACGCGTTGCCGGTCTCGCTCCGGTACGCGATCAGCACCCGGCGCCTGGCCGCGACGGCGGCGACGAGCGCGCTGGTGACGGCGGGATCGGGCCGGGCCGCGTGCCGGTCGGGCGCGGCTTTGGCGTGCTCGCGCAGGGCGGCCGCCTGCCGGCCGACGTTCTCCGGCAACGCCTGGATGACCTTGCCGAGCGCCGCACCCACCGGGTCGTCGGCTTCGGCGGCGGCCGGCTGACCGTCGAGCACCGCCATGACCAGGCCCAACGCCTCGGCCTGGGTGAACACGATCGGCGGCAGCTTCGTTCCGCGCCGCAACCGGTACCCGCCGTGCGGACCGCGGATCGACTCGACCTGGATGCCCGCCTCGCGGAGGATCCCGACGTAGCGGCGGGCGGCGCGCTCCGTGACGCCCAGCTTCTCGGCGAGCTGGCCCGCCGTCGTGCCGGGGCGCGCTTGGAGGACCTCCAAGGCGCGCAGTGCCCGCGCGGTGGGACTGAGTTCACTCGGCACCCGGCCACGCTAGGCGATCACCAGGATGAACCGGAAGCAGATCGTCCGGAATTGCCTCTAGCGTGACGTGACCGCGCACGAGAAGAGGAACTGATCATGGACGTCCTGCTCATCGCCGGCCTGTGGCTCGACGGGTCCGCCTGGGACGAAGTCGCAGCCGCACTCCGGTCGCTCGGCCACCGCCCGGTGCCGCTGACCCTGCCCGGCCAGGGCGACGGAGCCACCACCGCCACGCTCGACGACCAGGTGGCGGCCGTGCTCGCCGCCGTGGACGCGGCCGCGGACAAGCCGGTGGTGGTCGGGCACTCGGCCGCCTGCACCCTGGCGTGGCTGGCCGCGGACGCACGCCCGGACAAGATCGCCGAAGTCGTCCTGATCGGCGGCTTCCCGGCCGCCGACGGCAAGCCCTACGCCGACTTCTTCGAACTGCGGGACGGCGTCATGCCCTTCCCGGGCTGGGCCGCGTTCGAAGGACCTGACTCGATCGACCTGGACGAGGAGGCGAAGCGCGCGTTCGCCGCCACCGCGATCCCCGTTCCCGAGGGCGTGGCCACCGGCGTCGTGCGGTTGACGAACGAGCGGCGCTTCAAGGTCCCGGTCCTGGTCGTCTGCCCCGAGTTCACCCCGGCCCAGGCCAAGGAGTGGATCAACGCGGGCGACGTGCCCGAGCTCGCCAGGGCCGAGCACCTCGACTTCGCCGACCTCGACTCCGGCCACTGGCCCATGCACACCAGGCCGGTCGAGCTCGCGCGGCTCATCGCGAAAGGCGCGGACCTCCCATGACCAAGTACGTGATCGGCCCGGACGTGGCCCTCCGCCTGGCTCGCGACCAGGCCGTGATCGGTGCCGGGCACCGGATCCTGGCCCCGGCGCTCCTCCGCTCGCAGACGTTGTCGTTGCTCTACCAGGAAGTGCGGCGCGGCGAGATGACCAAAAAGGACGCCGAGCGACACCTCAACCACCTGCGCGGGCTGCGGATCCGGTTGCTCGGAGACCGCGTCCTGCAGGCGAGCGCGTGGAAGGTCGCCGACCAGCTGGGGTGGCCCGACACCTTCGCCGCCGAGTACGTGGCCCTGACCCAGCTCCAGGCGGACGCGCTGATCACGCTCGACGAGCAGCTCGCCCGCGCCGTGAAGGAACTGGTGACCGTCGCCCCGATCGACGCGCTGTTCTGACCGCGAACGACACCTGCACGGGTCAGCCAAATCACACCGAGTCACTGCCACGTGACCTCTTCGGGTGAGACGCAGTTCGCACGGCATCAAGAACGCGTAAAGGAACGCGTCAGGGGTGTCAAATTGCCATCAGACACCCCTGACGTGCGGGTTTCCGCCATGCAGGCTGACGCACGTCAAGGCCTCATCGTTGTCGGGAAGGGAGCGCGTCATGGCCGATCTGGCCTACGCGTTGCTGCTGATCGGAAGTTTCCTCGCGCTCGGTCTCACCGTGCGCGGACTGGAGAAGCTGTGAGCGGCACCGGTCTGATCGCGAACGCCGCCGGCGGCGTCATCGCGCTGTTGTTGATCGTCTACCTGTTCATCGCTCTCATCAGGCCGGAGAAGTTCTGATGTCACCCACCGTGGCCGGCCTGCTCCAGGTCGGCATCCTCGTCGCGGCCCTGGCGGCGGCCTACCGGCCGCTCGGCGACTACATGGCGCGGGTGTTCCGCGCCGAGAAGCACAGCAAGCTGGAGCTGGCGATCTACCGCGTCGGGCGGATCGATCCGGACGCGGAGCAGAAGTGGAGCACGTACGCGTACGGCGTGCTGGGCTTCTCGTTCGTCAGCGTCGTGCTTCTCTATGTGCTGCAACGCGTTCAAGCCTGGCTGCCGTTCAACTTCGGCCGTGGCAACATCGAACCGGGCATGGCGTTCAACACCGCGGTCAGCTTCGTGACGAACACGAACTGGCAGTCGTACACGCCGGAGACGGTCATGGGCCACACGGTCCAGATGGTCGGCTTGACCGTGCAGAACTTCGTGTCCGCCGCGGTCGGGCTGGCCGTCGCGGTGGCGCTGGTGCGCGGGTTCGTCCGGCACCAGACCGACCGGCTCGGCAACTTCTGGGTCGACCTGGTGCGCGGCACGATCCGGATCCTGCTGCCGATCGCGTTCGTGTTCGCGATCGTGCTGATCGCGCTCGGCGTCACGATGAGCCTCAAGTCCGGTGTGGACGTTGACGGCCAAGTCGTCGCCAACGCGCCGGTCGCATCGCAGGAGGCCATCAAGGAGCTCGGCACCAACGGCGGCGGAGTGCTCAACGCGAACTCGGCGCACCCGTTCGAGAACCCCAACGGGTGGTCGAACCTGCTGCAGATCTTCCTGATGCTGGTGATCCCGGTGTCGCTGACCCGCACGTTCGGGCAGCTGGTGGGGGAGAAGAAGCAGGGGTACGTCCTGCTGAGCGTGATGGGGCTGATCTGGTCGGCGATGCTCGCGGTCATCTGGGTCGCCGAGGAGAACGGGCTGCGGCCGTTGGAGGGCAAGGAACTCCGGTTCGGCATCCCGGCGAGCGCGCTGTTCGCGAACTCCACCACGAGCACGTCGACCGGCGCGGTCAACTCGCTGCACGACAGCTTCACCGGCCTCGGTGGCGGCGGCGCGCTGCTGAACATCCTGTTCGGCGAGATGACGCCGGGCGGTGTCGGCACGGGTCTGTACAGCATCCTGGTGATGGCGATCATCGCGATGTTCCTGGCGGGCCTGATGGTCGGCCGGACGCCGGAGTACCTGGGCAAGAAGCTGGGACGCAAGGAGGTCACGGCCGCAGCCGTGTCGATCCTCGCGATGCCGACGGTGCTGCTGGTCGGTGCGGGCATCGCGGCGATCCTGCCGAGCACCCAAGAGGCTTTGAACAACCCGGGATCGCACGGCCTGTCGGAGATCCTGTACGCGTATGCGTCGGCGTCGAACAACAACGGCAGCGCGTTCGGCGGTATCACCGTGACCAGCGACTGGTTCCAGGCTTCGCTGGCCGTCTGCATGGCGTTCGGCCGGTTCGTCCCGATCATCGCGGTGCTGGCGCTGGCCGGTTCCCTCGCGGCACAGCGGAAGGTGCCGGTGACGGCGGGCACGCTGCCCACCACCGGGCCGCTGTTCGCCACGTTGCTCGCCGGCAGCATCGTGCTGGTCGCCGCGCTGACGTTCGTTCCCGCCCTTGCTCTTGGTCCCATCGCGGAGGCACTGCTGTGACCAGCACACTTCAGCGGACTCCCGAAGAGATCCGCGACCGGCACGCGCAGAACCTGGGACACCAGGTCGGCTCCGGCGTCTTCAACCCCAGGCAGCTGCTCACGTCGTTCCCGGACGCGCTGCGCAAGTTCGACCCGCGCTACCAGCTGCGCAACCCGGTCATGTTCGTGGTCTGGGTGGGGTCGTTGCTCGTCACGGTGTTCGCCATCGGCAATCCGAGCGTGTTCACCGTCCTGGTGGCGGTGTGGCTGTGGTTCACGGTGTTGTTCGCGAACCTCGCCGAGGCCGTCGCGGAGGGCCGCGGCAAGGCGCAGGCGGACTCGTTGCGCAGGACCAAGAAGGACGCGGTCGCGCGCAGGCTGACCGAGGACGGCTCCGAGGAGCGCGTGCCGGGCACCGATCTGCGCATCGGTGACCTGGTCGTCGTCGAGGCCGGTGAGGTGATCCCCGGCGACGGTGACGTCGTCGAGGGCATCGCGACCGTGGACGAGTCGGCGATCACGGGTGAGTCCGCGCCGGTGATCCGCGAGTCCGGTGGTGACCGCAGTGCCGTCACCGGCGGCACGACCGTGCTGTCCGACCGGATCGTCGTCAAGATCACGACCAAGCCCGGCGAGACGTTCGTGGACCGGATGATCGCGCTGGTCGAGGGTGCCGAGCGGCAGAAGACGCCGAACGAGATCGCGTTGACGATCCTGCTGTCCACGTTGACGATCATCTTCCTGCTCGCCGTGGTGGCGCTGCAGCCGTTCGCGATCTACTCGGGCGGCGAGCAGTCGGTCGTCGTGCTGTCCGCGTTGCTGGTCTGCCTGATTCCGACGACGATCGGCGCGCTGCTGTCGGCCATCGGCATCGCGGGCATGGACCGGCTGGTGCAGCGCAACGTGCTGGCGACGTCCGGCAAGGCCGTCGAGGCCGCCGGCGACATCGACACGCTGCTGCTGGACAAGACCGGCACGATCACCTGGGGCAACCGTCGTGCCACGGAGTTCATCCCGGCGGGCGGCACCGACGAACGCAGGCTCGCGGAAGCCTGCCGCCTGTCGAGCCTCGCCGACGGCACGCCGGAAGGGCGCAGCATCGTCGAGCTGTGCGTGGAGAAGTACGGGTTGTCCGCCGAGGCCTCGGAGCACGAGAAGACCGGCGAGTTCGTGCCGTTCACCGCGCAGACCCGCATGTCCGGCATCGACCTGGACGGCCGGCAGATCCGTAAGGGCGCGGCCAGCGGCTTCTCCGCCTCGGACGAGGTTCGCGCGGTCGTCGACAGGATCAGCGCGGACGGTGGCACGCCGCTCGTCGTGGCCGAGGACGACGAGGTGCTCGGTGTCATCCGGCTGTCCGACGTGGTGAAACCCGGCATGAAGGACCGGTTCGCCGAGCTGCGTGCGATGGGCATCCGCACGGTCATGGTCACCGGCGACAACCCGTTGACCGCCAAGGCGATCGCGGCCGAGGCGGGCGTGGACGACTTCCTCGCCGAGGCCAAGCCCGAGGACAAGATGGCCCTGATCCGCAAGGAGCAGGAGGGCGGCCGTCTGGTCGCGATGACCGGTGACGGCACGAACGACGCCCCGGCCCTCGCGCAGTCCGATGTCGGGGTCGCGATGAACACCGGTACGTCGGCCGCGAAGGAGGCCGGCAACATGGTCGACCTCGACTCGGACCCGACCAAGCTGATCGAGATCGTGGAGATCGGCAAGCAGCTGCTGATCACGCGTGGTGCGCTCACGACGTTCAGCGTCGCGAACGACCTGGCGAAGTACTTCGCGATCCTGCCGGCCATGTTCGCGGCGATCTACCCGGCGCTCGGCAAGCTCAACATCATGCACCTGGCCACGCCGCAGTCGGCGATCCTGTCGGCGGTGATCTTCAACGCGCTGATCATCGTGGCGCTGATCCCGTTGGCGCTCAAGGGTGTCCGGTACCGGCCGTCCAGCGCGTCGGCGTTGCTGCGGCGCAACCTGCTGATCTACGGCCTCGGCGGCATCGTGACGCCGTTCGCCGGCATCTGGCTGATCGACCTGCTCGTGCGACTCATCCCCGGGATCGGCTGACATGGACAACTTCTTCAAGCAGGCGTGGGCGGGACTGCGGATCCTGCTGGCTCTCACGGTCATCTGCGGGGTGCTGTACCCGGCGGCGGTGTGGGGGGTGTCCCGCCTCCCTGGCCTGCGCGCCAACGCCGAGGCAACCGACACCACGCTGGCCGCGGTCGTCCGTGAGGGCGACAAGTACTTCGTGCCGCGTCCGTCCGCCGCGACGCTGCCCGCGTCCGGCGGCTCGAACAAGGGCGAGCGCAACGAGGACTACACCAAGAAGATCGACGCGCTGCGCACCACGATCGCGCAGCGCGAAGGCGTCGCCGAGGACCAGGTGCCGCAGGACGCGGTCACCGCGTCCGCGTCGGGCCTCGACCCGGACATCAGCCCGGAGTACGCGGAGATCCAGGTCCCGCGGGTGGCGCGCGCCAGTGGCCTGTCCGCGGAGAAGGTCCGCGAGCTCGTCAAGGCCAGCACCGGCGGCACCTTCACCACCACCGTGAACGTGACGGCGCTGAACCGTGCCATCGACGCAGCCAGGTGAGAAGCGCCGCGGCGAGCTGAGGATCTACCTCGGTGCCGCTCCCGGTGTCGGCAAGACCTTCGCCATGCTCGGCGAGGCTCACCGGCGCCGGGAGCGCGGCACCGACGTGGTCGTCGGCCTCGTCGAGACGCACGGCCGGCAGAAGACCCAGAGCCTGCTCGACGGCCTGGAGATCCTGCCCCGCAAGCAGGTCCACCACCGCGGTGTCGACTTCACCGAGATGGACGTCGACGCGCTGCTGGCCCGCGCGCCCGAGGTCGCAGTCGTCGACGAGCTCGCGCACACCAACGTGCCCGGCTCCCGCAACGACAAGCGCTGGCAGGACGTCGAGGAACTGCTCGACGCCGGCATCGACGTCCTGTCCACGGTCAACGTCCAGCACCTCGAGTCGCTCAACGACGTCGTCGAACGGATCACCGGTGTCACGCAACGGGAAACCGTGCCGGACGAGGTCGTGCGCCGCGCCGAACAGGTCGAGCTCGTCGACATCACCCCGGAGGCACTCAGGAGACGGCTGGCGCACGGCAACGTCTACGCGGCCCACAAGATCGATGCCGCGCTGGGCAACTACTTCCGCGTCGGCAACCTGACCGCGCTGCGCGAGCTGGCACTGCTGTGGGTGGCCGACCAGGTCGACGTCGCGTTGCAGCGCTACCGCCAGGACCGGCAGATCACCGACACCTGGGAGACCCGCGAACGCGTCGTCGCCGCGATCACCGGCGGACCGGAGAGCGAGACGCTCATCCGCCGCGCCCGGCGCATCGCCCTGCGCGCGGGCGCGGAACTCCTCGTGGTGCACGTGATGCGCGGCGACGGGCTCACCGGCGCCTCACCCGAGGTCGTGGCGAAGTGCCGCAAGATCGCCGAGGACCTCGGCGCCACGTTCCACCAGGTGGTGGGCGACGACGTGCCGACGGCGTTGCTGGAGTTCGCCCGTGGCGTCAACGCCACCCAACTCGTGCTCGGCACCTCGCGCAGGTCACGGCTCGCGCGGGCGCTCGACGAGGGCATCGGCGCCGCCGTGATCCACGACTCCGGCCCGATCGACGTGCACATGGTCACGCACGACGCGGCACAGCGAGGCCTGCGCTGGAAGATCGGCCGCAACGCGCTCAGCCACGGACGGCAGCTCGCGGGCTGGCTCGCGTCCGTGCTGCTGCCGGGCGTGACCACGGTGCTGGGCCTGTTCTGGAGAGATGACGTCGACTACTCGACCGACCTGGTCGGGTTCCTGCTCGCCACCTGCGTCGTGGCACTGGTCGGCGGCTTGGGGCCGGCGCTCGTCAGCGCGTTCCTCGGGGCGGGGTTGCTCAACTTCTTCTTCACCGAGCCCTACTACAGCCTGGCGGTGAACACGCCGGAGAACGTCATCACCCTGGTGGCCATGGTGATCGTGGCGACGATCGTCGCGTTGGTGGTGGACCGCGCCGCACGGCTGGCTGAGCAGGGCGCCCGCGCCCGCACGGAGGCCGCGTTGCTCGCTTCCTACTCGCGGACGGTGCTCACCAGCCCGTACCCGTTGTCGCGGCTGCTGGAGAAGATCCGGGAGAACTTCGGCCTGGAGTCGGTGGCGTTGCTGGAACGGCACAACGGCGGCTGGGAACGCGTCGCGTGCGTGGGCCCGCGGCCGTGCGACGAGCCGGACGACGCCGACGCCGACATCGCGGTGACGTCCGACATCCACCTGGCGCTGCGGGGGAGGACCCTGCCGGCGAGCGACCAGCGCGTGCTGGAAGCCGCCGCCGGGCAGGCGTTGATGGCGTTGCGGCAACAGCGCATGGCCGCGGAAACGGCGGATGCGCAACGCAAGGTCGAGACGACCGAACTGCGCACCGCGCTGCTGTCCGCGGTCGGGCACGACCTGCGCACGCCGCTGACGTCCATCAAGGCCGCGATCGGCAGCCTCCGCGACCGCGAACTGCGACTGTCCGAAGAGGACACCGGTGAGCTGATGGCGACCGTGGAGGAGTCGGCCGACCGGCTCAACGGCCTGGTCGACAACCTGCTCGACTCGTCCCGGCTGGCCACCGGATCGGTCTCGCCGCAGCTGCGCCCGGTCGGTTACTACGAGATCGTGGCCAGATCGCTCACCGGCATCGACGAACGCCACACGTTGACGGTCGACGTGGACGAGAGCCTGCCGCAGGTCGTCGCCGACGCCGGGTTGCTGGAACGCGTGGTGGCCAACCTCATCGACAACGCGTTGCGCCACGGCAGGCTCCGGCCGCGCCGCCGGATCGACGTGGACGGCGACGGACAGATCGACGAGGACGAGCCGGAGATCGCGGTCAGGGCCAGCGCGCACGGCGACCACGTGGAACTGCGGGTGGTCGACCACGGTCCCGGACTGCCCCGCAAGTCGGCGGACCGCGTCTTCACACCGTTCCAGCGCCTGGGAGACCGGGACGCCGCTTCGGGTGTCGGGCTGGGTCTCAGCGTGGCGAAGGGTTTCACCGAGGCCATGGGCGGCGAGATCCACGCGGAGGACACCCCAGGCGGTGGGCTCACGGTGGTCATCTCACTGCCCGCTCACCAGCAAGCCGAGGAGCATCTGCAATGACCACCGTGCTGGTCGTGGACGACGAACCGCAGATCGTCCGCGCGCTGCGCATCAACCTCTCAGCGCGCGGCTACGACGTGCTCACCGCGTACGACGGCAAGACCGCCCTGCGGGTCGCGGTCGACGAGAAACCGGACGTCGTGGTGCTCGACCTCGGGCTGCCCGACGTCGACGGCGTGGACGTCATCGTCGGCCTGCGCGGGTGGACGTCCATGCCGATCATCGTGCTGTCCGCGAGAACCGAGTCCGCGCTCAAGGTCGAGGCACTCGACGCGGGTGCGGACGACTACGTCACCAAACCGTTCGGAATGGACGAACTGCTCGCCCGCCTGCGCGCCGCGGTGCGCCGGGCCACCACGCAGACCGTCGAGGACCCGATCGTGACCACGGCGACGTTCACCGTCGACCTCGCGGTCAAGAAGGTGCACCGGGACGGCGCCGAGGTGCACCTGACCCCGACGGAATGGGGACTGCTGGAGATCCTGGCCCGCAACCCCGGCCGCCTCGTGTCGCAGAAGCAGCTGCTGCAGGACGTCTGGGGACCGACGCACGTCGGGGAGTCGCAGTACCTGCGGGTGTACCTGGCGCAGCTGAGACGCAAGCTGGAAGCCGATCCGTCGCGCCCGCGGCACCTGATCACCGAGGCCGGCATGGGCTACCGGCTGGAGCTGTAAGGATCGCGTCAGGATTCTTCGGCCGGGCGTTGGAAGTTCGCCAAGGGCCCTCCTCTTTCGCGCCGTCTCGCGGTGAACTGACGAGGTGAGACGGATATCGGGAGGGTTCGGCTTTCCCCTGGGCGCGGTGCTCGCCATCGTGGCCACGATGCTGGTCGTGGCCACCGGCGCGACCAGCCAGCCGGTGCTGTCGGTGATCGCGATGGCCGCCGTCGTCAACCTGATCGCGCTGATCTCCACCTGGCGGGCCGCGCTCGCGACCGCGGTCGTCTGCTGGTTCCTGCACGACGGTTTCGTGCTCGGCAGGCACGGGGATCTCGCGCTGACCGGCCAGGCGGGCCATGATGCTCTCGTCATCGGGTTCGACGCGCTCGGCGTGCTGGTGCTCGTCTCGCTGGCGCGCGCCGCGCCGGCTCCCGTGCCGCACCGGCGCGAGGTCGCACCGCGTCTTCCCGTCCAGCGACAGCCGGTCTTTACGCGATCCCAACGCCGAGTGGCGGGATCTTGACGGGTTCTTTGCAGGCGTGAGCAGGGTCGACCGTTCATGCTGGCGGCGTGCCGTCCTCCACCTCGTGGGTCAAGCGGTTGGTGCTCGGACGACCGTTCCGCAGCGACCGACTGGGCGAGACCCTGCTGCCCAAACGACTCGCGCTGCCGATCTTCGCCAGCGACCCGCTGTCCTCCGTCGCCTACGCGACGCAGGAGATCCTGCTGATCCTCACCCTGGGCGGGCTGGCCTTCCTGCACCTCGCGCCGTGGGTGGGACTGGCCGTGGCGGTGCTGCTGACCGTGGTGGTCCTCTCGTACCGGCAGGTCGTGCGCGCCTATCCCAGCGGCGGCGGGTCCTACGAGGTGGCGTCGCGCAACCTCGGCCGCTCGGCCGGGCTGGTGGTCGCGGCCGCCCTGATGGTCGACTACATCATGACGGTGGCGGTGTCCGTCGCCGCGGGCGTCGACAACATCATCTCCGCGTTGCCGGAGCTCAACCCGTACCGGGTGGCCATCAACCTGGGCTTCGTCGCGTTCCTGACCGCCATGAACCTGCGCGGCGTGCGCGAGTCCGGCCGGACGTTCGCCGTGCCCACCTACGCGTTCATCGCCGGGGTGCTGCTGATGATCGCCGTCGGGCTGATCCGCACGGTCCTCGGTGACGCACCGGTCGCGGAGAGCGCGGGCTACGACATCCGCCCCGAGCAGGTGGGGCTGAGCACGCTGGCGGTCGCTTTCCTGGTGCTGCGCGCGTTCTCGTCCGGCTGCACCGCGCTGACCGGCGCGGAAGCGATCTCCAACGGCGTGCCCGCGTTCCGCAAGCCCAAGTCGCACAACGCGGCCGTGACGATGCTGCTGATGGGCGGCATCTCGGTCGTCATGTTCGTCGGCGTCACCGCGCTGGCGCTCATCGCGAACGTGCGGTTCACCGAGCACACCTGCGACCTCATCGGGTTCGCGGGCAACTGCGAGACCGATCCACAACGGACGGTGATCGCCCAGCTCGCCGCCGCGGTGTTCGGCGGCGACCAGACGTTCTTCTTCTACTACATCCAGGCCGCCACCGCCCTGATCCTGATCCTCGCGGCGAACACGGCCTACAACGGGTTCCCGCTGCTGGGCTCGATCCTCGCGCAGGACCGCTACCTGCCGCGGCAGCTGCACACGCGCGGTGACCGCCTCGCCTTCTCCAACGGCATCGTTGTGCTCGCGGCGATCGCGGGAGGCCTGATCTACGCGTTCGACGGCTCGGCCACCCGGCTCATCCAGCTCTACATCGTCGGCGTGTTCACCTCGTTCACCCTCTGCCAGGCGGGCATGGTCCGGCACTGGAACCGCGAGCTGGCCCACGCCGAGACCGGTGCCGAACGGCGCCGGGTCCACCGCGCGCGGTGGATCAACGCGCTGGGCGCCTGTTTCACCGGAGTGGTGCTGGTGGTCGTGCTGATCACCAAGTTCACGCACGGCGCGTACCTGGTGGTCATCGCGATCCCGTTGCTGTACCTGATGATGCGGGCCATTCACCGCCACTACGATCGGGTGCGCGAGGAGCTGCGGGCCGGCACCGACGCCGAGACGCTGCCCAGCCGGGTGCACGCCCTGGTGCTCGTGTCCACTTTGCACAAACCAACACTGCGCGCGATCTCGTTCGCCCGCGCGACCCGCCCCGACACGGTGGCGGCGATCACCGTGAACGTCGACGACTCCGAAACCCGTGCTCTGCAACGGGAATGGGACGCGCGCGGCATGAAGATCCCGCTGAAGGTGATCGAGTCACCGTATCGGGAGGTCACCCGGCCGGTGCTCGACTACGTCAAGAACCTGCAGCGCAACAGCCCCCGAGACGTCGTGTGCATCTACATCCCCGAGTACGTCGTCGGCCGGTGGTGGGAGAACCTGCTGCACAACCAGAGCGCGTTGCGACTCAAGGGCCGCCTGCTGTTCGAGCCCGGCGTGATGGTCACCAGCGTGCCGTGGCAGCTCGCCTCCACCACCCGCCGAGACCCCGATCGCGTGGTGCACAGCCCAGGCGAAGTGCGCCGGGGAATCGCTGCTGCCGCGAGGATCCCGGCCGAGAAGGAACCGGTGTAACGCGCGGGTACGACATCAGGCACACCAGCGCGGGCGCTGGAACTAGCCGAGCGCCGCCAGCACGAGCACGACCGCAGAGCCGAACGTGACCAGCAGGAAGCGGGCCACGACCACGGATCGCAGCCATCTGGGGAAGGCGGCGAACGCGGCGTCGAGGACGGCTCGGGTGTCCACGGCGTCCTCGGAGTCGCGGAACGCCGCCGCCACGGTCTGCCGCACGAACACCTGGCTCACGGTGATGTAGCCGCCGGCGAGGAGCAGGACCGGCTGGAGGACCCAGGTCGCGGTCCGTCCCGCATCGATGAGGTTGAGCGTGCCGAGCACCGTCAGAACCGCCGCGACGCCCAGCGGCAGCATGAGCTCGGCCAAGCTCTCCTCGATTCGCACCCGATGGCGTGCCAGGACCTCGCGCGTAAAGCCCTGCCGGACCACTTCGGCCTCGGCCGCCCGTTGGGCGGCACCACCTCGCTGGTACGCGGCCAGGCCGATGATCACGAACGTCACTGCGGTGGCGTACTGCAGCACGGCGATCACAACGGCAGACATGAGATCCCCCATCACTTGAACAGTGTTCAAGTAGTACCGTACCGACGACTTGAACACTGTTCAACTACTGTGGCCGCATGCCGCGTGACACGCTGACCCGTGACCAGATCGTCAAGGCCGCGATCGACCTGCTGGACACCGAAGGCCTGGACGGCTTCAGCCTGCGCACCCTCGGCAAGCGGCTGAACTCCGCCGCCACCGCCATCTACTGGCACGTGAGCAACAAGGACGACCTCATCGCTCTCGCCGCCGACGAGGTGTGGCACGAGGTCCCGCTGCCCGCCCTGACCGACTGGAGAGCGGCGGCTACGCGGATGGCCGCGGACCTGCACGCGATGCTCATCCGCCACCCGTGGCTCGTGCAGGCGTTCAGCTCTGTCGTGATCTACGGACCAGGCAAGGCACGCCACGACGACCACCACCTCGCCGTCTACGAGACTGCCGGGTTCGATGGCGCACAAGCGGATCAGGCCGTCGCCACCGTCTTCACCTTCGTGCTCGGCAACGCGTTCGGCCCAGCCGCGGAGTCCTCGCTCGCCCGCAGACTAGGTCGTGACGGCAGCGAGGAACTACGCGAAAGCATGGCCAGGGCGAGGGAAGTCGCAGCCGAGTTCCCGCGCCTGCGGGCCCGACTCAGTGAAACGGAGAGCTATGGCACGGCGCCCCAGAACACGTTCGAGTTCGGCCTGAACGCCATCCTCGACGGCCTGCACGCCCAGCTCGACATGGGCGTCAAATGAACGCGAAGAAGTCCTGACGACATCCACACGCGCGGCTTCGCCGGATCCTCGTCGCGAGGAACAGCCGTTCGCTCGTGCCCAGGTGGCGCGTTGCTGTTGTGGTCCGGCACGGAACGCGGTCTGAGCGGGAGTTCTGTCGTTGCCGTGGCAGGATGACCAGCCGTGGTGCTGAGCCTGAGTGCGGTGCGGAAACTGGCTGACGCGAGGTCGTTCGAGCGAGGTGAGAGGTACTTCGCGGCCGGCCAGGTCCGGCGGGTGACGGTGGACGGGACGACCGTGCACGCCACGGTCGACGGCACTCGCACCTACCGCGTGCGGCTCGATGTCACACCGAAGGGTCTGAGCGGGCGCTGTTCGTGCCCGTACGGAGCCGATGGCGTGTTCTGCAAGCATTGCGTCGCCGCCTCCCTGGCCTGGCTGGAGCAGGGCGGCGACGTGGGGCAGCCCCGTTCGGAACCGTTGTCGGACAAGCGGTTGCGGTTGTTCCTGCGTGGCTGCGATCAGGAGTGGCTGATCGATCAGCTGATGGCGGCCGCGAAATCGGACCGGGTGCTGCGTGCCCGGCTCGCTGCCGCGGCCGGGCAGGAGAACGCGTTCGACGACCGGGACGTCAGGGATCGTCTGGAACGCGCGATCGACATCTCCGACTTCGTCGACTACGGCGGGGCGTACGGCTATTTCATGCACGTCGGTGAGGCTTTGGACGAGGTCGAACGACTGATCGGCGCCGGGTTTCCCGATGCCGCGGTCACCCTCGCTGAGTACGCGCTGGAGCTGTTGGAATCCTCGGCCGAGCGGGTGGACGACTCCGACGGCGGCCTGGCCGAGGCGATCGCTCGCGCGGAAGAGATCCATCTGGCGGCGTGTGAGGCGGCCCCTCCGGATCCGGTCGAGCTGGCCGAGCGGCTGGTCGTGCGAGCGGTGAGCAGTGACTACGAGGTGTTCTTGGACGTGCTGCCCGAGTACGAGGAGGTGCTGGGCTCAGCGGGCTTGACGCGGTACCGGGAGCTCGTCGAGGAGGCGTGGCGGAAGCTTCCGCCGAAGAAGCCAAACGACTACAGCGCCCGCCGTTTCGTCATCGCTCACCTCATGGAGAACCTGGCGGAGTCGTCAGGAGGGGCAGATGGCCTGATCGAGGTGCTGGCGGGGGACGTGACGAGTGCCTACGACGTGCTGCGCATCGCGGAGCGGCTCTGTGCCGATGGTCGTGACGACGAGGCGCTGACCTGGCTCGAACGTGGCCTGACCGATTTCGAACCCGACGTTCGCCTCCGCAGCTCGGCGGCCGAGATCCACGTGCGCGCGGGCCGGCGCGATCGGGCGGCCGAGTTGCTGTGGGCCAACTTCACCGACCGCCCGAGCCTGGAAACCTTTCGCGTGCTCCGCCAGGCCACCGCGAACGGCTTTCCGCCGTGGCGGGAGCGCGCGCTGGCCTTCCTCGCTGACGCGCCGCCTGCCACGGGATCCTGGTCGCCAGGCCGCTCGACGCTGGTGGAGATCCTGCTGGCCGACGACGAGATCGATGAAGCCTGGCAAGCCGCTCTCGACGGTGGTTGTTCGAGCGGTCTGTGGCTCCGCCTGGCGCGTGCGCGTGCCGCGAGCCACCCGGCTGACGCCATCCCGATCTTGCTGCGCGCTGCCGACCAGGCGATCGAAGTCCGCAACCGTGACTCCTACCAGGCAGCCGCCCGCCTGCTGACCGAGGCGAGGACCCTGTCCGCCCGCTGCGGCCGCGAAGACGACTTCCAGGAACACATGACCGCCGTGCGCCACGCACATCGCACCAAGTGGGCGTTGCGTCAGGAGCTTGATTGGGCCCGCCTGCCCTGACCGGCGTGGGACCCAGGGCCGGACAACCGACAGGGTCCGGAACTCGGCAACCTGCGGAGTCCGGGTGGGCACCGAGGGCCCGAACCTGCGCGCTCCTGCGGCTGCCGGGTGGCGTGTGCTGCCGACGACTACAGCACGACGATTTCCACGCGGTACGAGGTAGCCGACTCAGGGCAGGCAGAACGCCACCGTGGCGTCGTCGCTGCGTTTGTAGCGCGGCCAAGTGGAACCGAGTGGGTCAGTCGATTCGGCTGCCCGGACCCTGGCCACGAGCTCTCCTGGGCCGTGTTGTTCGAGCAGGTCCATCGTGGCCGACCAGTCGGCGATGCCGTATGTCTCGACGTAGGCGGCAGCGCCGTCAGTGAGCAGTGCGGCGCGCTGAACTGATGCCTTCGGCAGTGAGCCGGTCAACGCGTGTTGCGCGGTCTCGGGTTTCGACGCCGCCACCCAGTAGCCGCTGTCGGTGTTGCGGTGCGGTCGTTGCGCCGTCACGAGCGACCGTCTCCTCGCTCACGCGAGCAGGGTGATCGAGCTGGCCGCCCAGCCGGGTGACGAACCACGGTGTGCCGTGCACGCATCCGGTGGGCAGGCCTCCGGGCACGCCGAGGCCACCCGCACCGCGTCGGCGTCCGGTGCCCAGGTGAAGTGGAAGGCCGTGCCGGCCCGGTGGTGAAACGGGCTGAGCCACCACACGTCGGCGTCGACGGTGCGGATCTCGGAGACACGCAGTGCGGTGGCGAGGGCGTCGCCGAGCGCGCGGAGCCGGAGAACCGCTTCGCGCGCGTGCTCGCGACCCGGTTCGCGCTCTCCGCGAACACAGATCGCCCATCGATTTTGGTGCCCCGGCAGGACACACAGCAGATGGGAACAGGCCTCACCAACAGCTTTCCGAAGGGGCGTCTGGTCGTTGAGCACCGGATCTCATTCGATCGGACAGTCGATAACGTTCCAGCTCAACCTGCAGGACTTGCGGCACGTGGTCAGCGTGCTGTTCGTCCGCGATGGACTGGCCCGGGGTGGGGCTCGGGTGGTGGTCCGGTCAGCCCCTGCTCCGGTTCGCTTCGGCTACAGTGACGGCGCAGGGTCGTCGATCGGCCCGTCCACTCGCCTCGTCGCATCCGCGGTTTGCGCGCACCAGGTCGCGGTTCCGCGGCGATCTGAAGGAAGAAGGCGGGGACAGCATGGCAGCTGCCACGTCCGAGGGCACGTATCTGTTGGTCGGTGCTCTCGAGCGTTATGTGTCGAAGGTCGCCGAGGTTCTCGGTGTGCCGCGCGACGGTGTCAGTTTCGAGGTCACCGACACCGCCACGGCCTACATCGCGCTCGGATGCCGCGCGGTCGCTCACCCGGATCGCGATGTCATGCTCGTCTGGAGCGCGACGCAGGGGTGGGCGGTGTCGATCGAGACCGATCCGGCCGAGCCGCTGATCGTGCTCGCCCACCTGTCTGGGGACATCGTGCAGGCGCCGGAGGCGGTGGCGGGCCTCGTGACCGAATCCATGACGCGTCTCGGTACCCGGCAGCTGCCGGTGGAGGGTCCGCGGCCCATGGGGTGGTCGGACCTCGCCGAGTGCATGGAACGCTACGCGCACTGAGGCCGGGCGGCTCTCGCCGAAAAGCTCCGTGGCGGACGGCGGATCGTCGATTTCCAGAATGGAAGCCGTATTTCGGTTGATCATGCCTGAAGGGGTGTAGGGTCGGTTCCGTCGAGAGCATCTCGCACCTGGGCGCTCAAGCTCATGTCGCACTCGGCGAAACCTGAACCGGTCCTCATCGGATCGGAGACGGGAGTCCCGGCATGACGTCGGCTCCTCACCATTCCATGGCCCCTCCGGCTGTCACGGCCAACGAGCAGCCTCGGTATTCGCTGCGATTGCGGTTGCGGCCGAAGGCGCTCACCACGGGGTATGTCGACGGTGCCTGGTGGCCGCGTTCCCGGGACCTCGCCGCCGAACTGCCCGCGCTGCTCGCGGTGCTGGCAGTTCGGCTGGGCGAGATCCCGCGGGTGAGCTACAACCTGACCGAGTGGGACAGCGCGCCACGTCAGATCGCCGCGGCCGGCGTCCGGGTGCGGCTCAGCGGGTTCTGGTCGAGACCGCCGCACACCGTGGACGTCGTCGCGTGGGACCGGCGCCGCCTGACACTGCTCCTCGTTTCGCCGGACACCGAACCTTCCGCCGCCCACCACTCCATGATGCGCGCCGCCCAGCGTGAGAACACCGACACCGTCGAGGTGCTGCTTCGCGGCGACGGAGCGCGCGAATCCACTGTGGACGTTGTGGGAGCCGGCAGTAACTGCATACCCGAACAGACTTTTCAAGGAGTTCGATGACGACATCCACTTGCACATCCGCATATGAGCGCAGGCTCAAGATGGTGGAGGACGTGCTGGCCGACCGGACAGAGCTCGACGACAAGGCCGCACGGGATCTCGCGGTGCGCGTGTTGCGCGCGCTGGACCACATCCCGGAGCGGGTGCGTTGAACTCGCGCCACTACGGCACTGGCGCGGCAAGACCGACGTGGGGCACTCGCCTGCTCCGCGTCGGTTGTGCGTTCACCTACCGGGCCGAGGTGCCCACACCCGCGGTGTTCCTCGTACGGCCGCTGTGGAGCGCGGACATCCGGTTGAGTCAGGAAAGCCTGGACGTGAAGCCGGACGTCCCGATGCGGCACTACCTCGACCTGCACGGCAACCGGAACACCCGTGTCGTGCTGCCCGTCGGTCTGTCCACAGTGCACTACAGCGCGTGGGTGGACGTGCCGGACAGAACGGAGGACGTGGACGAGACCGTGCCGGAGACGCTGCCCGACGGTCTTCCGGACGACGTGCTGGTGTACACGTTGCCCAGCCGGTACTGCGTGTCCGATGTGCTGGGCGACGAGGCGTGGTCGCGGTTCGGCGCCCATCCGCCCGGTTACGGCCGGGTGCGGGAGATCTGCCGGCACGTTCACGAGTCGCTGAGCTTCGGTTACGGCACCTCCACCGCGTTGTCCACCGCGGCCGATGTCAACGCGGCGGGTTTCGGTGTGTGCAGGGATTTCACGCATCTGGCGATCTCGTTGTGCCGTGCGCTCAACATCCCTGCCCGGTACGTTTTCGGCTATCTGCCGGACCTTGACGTGCCGCCCGACGACGCGGCGATGGACTTCGCGGCGTGGATGGAAGTCTGGCTCGGCGACCGCTGGTGGACCTTCGACCCGCGCAACAACGAACCCCGCAAGGGGCGCGTCGTCATCGGACGAGGCCGGGACGCCGCGGACGTCGCCATGGTCACCACGTTCGGTGGCCCGAGGCTGGAGTCGATGGTCGTTCAGGCAGAAGAGGATCTGGCCCCTTCGTGGCGCTGAGCGCGTGGTGCCCGCGGCGGAGTACGATGGAGCTACCGAGGGTACGTCGTGCAGCAGCGCTCGAGCTGGTGCCGCCTTGGGCGCATCACCGAAGCCCGGCCGGGTTCGGCTGGAGGCGGGAGCGCCGAGATGAACTCGGACCAGCTCTGCACCACTTCGTCCTTCCCCACGTCACGCGGGGAGAGGCTGACCCGGAATCCTTACTTCGCCGGGAGTTGGCGGCCGTTGTCGACCGATCCGGCCATCCTCGTGCCGGTGCTCGGATCGCCGGCCAAGCGTACTCGCTGAAATCCCGTTCTCTCGTTCCAGCACCGATCATCGGAGTATCCGCATGCCCGAGTCACGAACCACCGCACTCGACCTGGATGTGAGTTGTGTGGTGTGTCCGCACCTGTGGCGCGAGCACGACCCGCTCGGTGTGCGGTACTGCACCGCGACCACGGCTTCCGCGCTCACGCGAGGATGCATCTGCCCATGACCGTCACGACGAACGTGTTGACCACGGATCGGCTGACGCTGCGCCCCTGGCGCGTCGAGGACGCACCGGCCGCGCTGGAGGTCTACGGCCATGCCGAGGTGACCCGCTGGCTCAGCCCCGAGATGGACCAGGTCCCGGACGGTGCGGCCATGAGGTTGCTGCTGCAGCAGTGGATCGCCGAAGGTGCCCGTCTCCCGGCCCCGGCCGGCCGATGGGCGATCGAGCGCAACGCCGACGGTCTGGTGATCGGCGGCGCCATCCTGCTTCCGCTGCCGCCTGGCCGGGAGGACCTGGAGGTCGGCTGGCAACTTCGTCCTGACATGTGGGGCAACGGCTACGCCACCGAAACGACCCACGCCCTCGCCTCGTGGGCGTTCGGTCATGACGTGTACGAGGTGTTCGCCGTCGTCCGCCCGGGCAACACGCGCGCCTCGTCCACCGTGCGGAACAACGGCATGCACTGGGTCGGTGAGACCAGGAAGTACTTCGGCCTCGACCTGCAGGTGTTCCGTCTTCGCATGGCGGACCTCGACGCGGCCGCACCCGCGTCGGCCGGGCCACCAGGCCGCGACTGACCGCCACGACGGCCGATCGCGGCGACAGTCCACCGGGGACGGAGACGGTCGGCGTGCTCAGCGGTTGGACGACGGGAAATTACCGTCCGGGCTTCCGAGCGCGACCAGATCCGTGTACTGGTCCTGCCACGAACGTTCGGTCGCCAGCAGGTCGGCCAGTCGCTGCACCCAAGCCTCGTCCACGGTCCGCGGAACGCCGCTCGCCAGGTGGCGAGCGGTCTCTTCGCGTGCCTTGAGCCATTCGGACAGCGTGGGTTCCAGCGCGGGGCCGCCTTGTTCCTCCGACATGAATCTCGACACTACTCGTGATACCTGCACATGTCCGGGCTCGTTCGGCTACTGTGGGAGGCGTTGGGGTCCAGCCGACGGCATCCGGCCGACGCGGTCCCCGATCCCGTCCGGTCCGGTGGTTCTCCGGCCGGAGACAGGAGCACCGGCTTGCCGCCGGATCGTCAGCCCTCTCTTCTTCCGCCAGGCGTTTCTTCACGTGGTGAGCTGATGCTCTCGTGACGCCGTACAGGTCCCGCGCAGCCGTCGACTTCGCCGAAGCACGACTGTCCGCGGAACGAGCGGAGACCCTCCAGCAACGCCAGGCCGCCAGACGAGTGGCCGAACACTCGCAGGACGCGATCGACTGCCGTGAACTGCTGTCCATGCTCGGTCTGGCGAATCTGCCGACCGGTCGCGGTGACGCAGGTGCTCGGCACACCATCCCGACTTCCCCGGAGGCGTTCGACGTGTTCCGGTCTGCAGAAGGAGCACGTGCGTGAACCGAGGTACCGTCAAGTGGTTCAGTGGCAGCAAGGGCTTTGGCTTCATCGCGCCTGAGGGTGGTGGGCCGGACCTGTTCGTGCACCACTCCGAGGTGGACGGCTACGCCTTCCAGGGCATCCCCGACAACCAGCCCGTCGAGTTCGAGATCGGCGAGAGCCAGAAGGGGCCGCAAGCGGTGTCCGTGCGCGTCCTCTGACCACATCGCGCGGGGCCCGCCGGTCCTCTGCGACCGACCGGTCCCGCGCGGACCTCGAGGCGGCGGCGGAACACCGGTTCCGTCGAGTCCATTGTGGACTTACCTGGCCGTCGGCGAACCCAGAACGTCAAGAAAGCCGGAACCCATGCACGACAAGTCATTTTCGCGGCACCATGCACTCGCCCGAGCACGCCGAACGAGCGAGTTCGCGGGAGACGGGCTGTTCAGCCACCCGGACTCCGATCACTCCGATGAGATGCCCGGCCCCCCACCCGCGGACGACCAGCGCTCGTACACCGGTCTGTTCCGCGAACCGGCGGACGGACCGAAGAACACCACGAGTGCGGCGTGACACAGACGGTGTGAATGCCGGGAAGAACGTGTGGGTGCCCGGCGGCCGGGTACTCCGGGTCTGACGGGCTCAGTTCGACGGACTCGTCGGTGATCAGTTCCACTGGTCGGGTCAGGTCCGCGCGTGCGTTGAGCAACCAGCTCGGGCGCGGGCCGGATCCTGCTGCCGGAAAACCCGTTTCCCGGCTTCCGCGCTCTGCGGCAGCCGTCGGCCAGGTCGAAAGGGGCCTGGTGTGCGGGACGTGGGACAGTTCCCGCCAGCAGCGGGCTGAACTAGCGTTCGGATTTGACCGGACTGGTTCTTTCTGGCGGTGACGAGGGCGTCTGTGGATCACGATCGGGTGGCACGGGCGTGGGCGTCCATCAGAGAGCACGCCCAGGGCGCCCCGATGACGATGTTGGTGCGTCACGCGTGCGCGGCCTGCGCCCAAGCGCTCAACGCGCGGGGTGCGGGTTTGTCGCTGGCTCGTGGTACGGGGCTGGGCGAGCCCGTGTGCGCCGTCGGGCCTGGCGTCGACGAGCTCGAAGAGCTTCAGTTCACCCTCGGCGAAGGGCCCTCGGTGGACGCCGCGGCCGGAATGGCGCCGGTGCTGGTCTCGGACCTGTCCGGTGCCGACAGCGGACGTCGATGGCCCATGTTCGCCCCGGCCGCTCTGCACCGCGGTGTGCGGGCGGTGATCTCGGTACCGCTGCGGGCAGGCGCGATCCACGCGGGGGTGCTGAACGTCTACTGGGCCACGCCGGGCGCTCCGACCCAGGACGAACTGGCGGATCTGCTGGTGTACGCGGATGCGACGATGTTGCTTCTCATGGGGGCGAACGGGATCGCCACCGGCCGGCCCGGGATCACCGGGAACGGTTTCGACGAGCGGCGGGCCGAGGTGCACCAGGCGGTGGGCATGATCTCCGTGCAGCTGGGAATCGGGGTCGAGGAGGCTCTGGTGCGACTGCGGGCACATGCCTACGCCGAGGAGCGGCGGCTGGCCGAGGTGGCGCGCGAGGTGGTCGAGCGCCGGTTGAGGTTTTCTCCCCGCACGAGCGGCAACCCGGCCGGGGACGGCCCCGGTCCGGCGAAGGAGGAAGACCGGTGACGGCATCGGACCAGAAGGCCCGGGACGCCTTCGTCGCGCTGGCGGACACACTTGTGGCCGACTTCGACATCATCGACTTCCTGGACGTGCTCACCGGCCACTGCGTCGACCTGCTCGGGGTGACGTCGGCGGGTGTGCTGCTGGTGGATCACCGCGGCACGTTGAACGTGGTGGCGGCCTCCACCGAGCAGGCGAGAGTGCTGGAACTGTTCCAGTTGCAGAACCAGGAAGGCCCGTGTCTGGACTGCTACCACAGCGGGGAAGTGGTGGCGTGCGCGGACATCGCCGCCGTCGTCGAGCGGTGGCCGCTGTTCGCGCGTGCCGCGGCCGAGGCCGGGTTCGCAGCGGTGCACGCACTGCCGATGCGGCTGCGTGAAACCGTGGTCGGGGGGCTGAACCTGTTCAGCGCTCAGCCGGGCCCGTTGAGCGCGGACGTGGTCGGGCTCGGGCAGGCCCTGGCCAACATCGCCACCATCGGCATCCTGCACCAGCGCACCGTCCGGCGGGACGGCGCCGTCATCGAACAACTCCAGTCCACGTTGAACAGCCGCATCCTGATCGAACAGGCCAAGGGCGTCCTGGCCGAGCGGCTGCAGGTCACGGTGGAACAGGCGTTCGTCCTCCTGCGCGGGTACGCCCGCCGCACCTCGCGGCAACTGGCCGAGGTCGCGACCGACGTCATCGACGGCTCCGCCGACGTGCCCGCGATCGCCGCGCACGATCCGATCCCGACGGAGTAATCGGATACTCGCGGTATCGCCCGACCGGCTGGTTGTCCGCGGCCACCTCGCACGGCAGGATCATGATCGTTCAGCACCTGCGGAGCGCGGAGCCGGAAGCCGTCCCGGACTCCGGCGGCCTCACCCGCGCCTCGGCAGCCGAGGCCAGGGGGATCCACCACGATGGCCCAGCGACGACCTGCCCCGGTTTCTCCGACCCTGCTTGACCGGGCCGAACCACACCAGGACGGCCCGCTCTCCGAGCGCCGGATCGACGAGGTGCTGAGCCACGTGGTGCACGAGGTGTACGTGGCCGGCCTCGACCTGCACACCGTGCTCGGCCTGCTGAACGGCCACCGGAGCCTCGCCGAAGACCGGGTGAACGCCGTCATCACCAGGCTCGACGGCGTCATCAGCACGATCCACCGGGCCGGCGCACGACTCGTGCTCGCGCGAACGGCGGCAACGATCGACGCCCTGGTCGCGCTGCCGGACGGCATCGGCCTCTCCGGTTCCCTCGACACGCTGATCCGGCTTTGCGTGGAACTGCTGGATCTCGCCGCGGCCGCGATCGTGCTCAGCGACCAGGGCGCGACAGCGGAGGTGTCCGCGGCCGGTGAAGGTGCGGCCACCGCGCGGGAGCTGTGCCGGCTGGACGAAGGGCCGTGCCACGACATCGGCGAAACAAGGCGACACGTGACCATGGCCGACCCGTCGGCGACGGGTCGCTGGCCGCTGTTCACCGCTCGGGCCCGGACCGCGGGTTTCCAGGCCGTCCACACCCTGCCGCTGAATTGTGCAGGCACACAGCTGGGTGCGTTGGCCATGTTCAGCACCAGCGCACGCGAACTTTCCGACGAGGACGTGCGAATCGCCAAGGGGGCGGCCGATTTCGCGGCGGTCGCCGTCACCTGCGACGGGGTGCTGCGTCAGCGCGATTCTCTCGTGGAACAGCTCCAGGTCGCACTGGTCGACCAAGCCGTCGTCGAACAGGCGAAGGGGATTCTGGCGGAGCGACACGGCATCCCCGTCTCCGCGGCGCAGAGCGCCATGACGACGCACTCCCGCCTGCACGACGGTCGCCTGGTCGACACCGCCCAGGCGATCGTCGACGGCACCGCCGACCTGGCCGAGACCGTGCGCCGTCTTCGCTGACTCCCGCCACGGCGGTCAGTCCCCGGCGAGCTCGAACCCGGTGATCAAATGCGGCCGGACGCGAACCACCTGGTCCATGTCACCGTTGCCCCACGAGCGCAACATCTGCTCGTACCGCACCACATCGCGAGCATCGGTGACCCACTCGGCGAGGCCGGTGACGATCACGCTCCACCCCAGACAGGTGTGCGGGTCGATCACGTCCGCCTCGTAGGCGACCACCGTTCCCTCCGGAGCCAGCACCGTTGCGGCCAGCCGCGTCCGGACGATCACGGCGCTGTCGTCGACGACGTGGTTGACGAGCTGGATCGCCGGCAACGCGTGCTGTGAGAACACCAGGCGGCCGAACGGCGTGCCGCCGAGCAGGCGCATCGACTCGACGTCGGACAGCTCTCGCAGTCGACGCGGCTCAGCCGCCATGGCGGTCCCCCATCAGTGCCGAAGTGATCGATCGGTGCAGACCGTCGACAGGCATGATCGTTGACGGTACCGACACCGGCACCCCGTGGCGCAAGGCCGCGAGCGGTATCACCTCCGTGGCGGCGGCACTCACCTCTCCTCACCTCGACCGCTCGTGTCCGAAGAGCCTGAGAGGGCTATCGTCCCGCTCGACGTCCGGGCGGGTCCATCGCGCCACCGGTCGTCAGCGCGGTGACGTGGGTCGCTCCCGCGACGACGTTTTCCGCCACGTCGCTCAGGTACTGGTTGTGGTTCCTCGAGTAGCGCCGCAGCGTCTCGAACGCCTGGCCCGTGTCGATCTGCAGCCGCTCGGCGAGCACCCCCTTGGCCTGTTCGATGAGCACCCTGCTCTGCAACGCGTGCCGGAGCTGTCCCGCGAGCAGCTCGTGGTCACTGATGACCTGAGCTTGCAGAAGGCCGATGGTGGCGATATCGGCCATGGCCTGCGCGACCCTGACGGTCGACTTGCTGAGCGCACCTTCGGCGGCGGTGAACAGGTTCAGCGCGCCCACGGTCCGCGCGCGCAACCGCATCGGCAGGGCGTGCACCCCCTCGAACCCGGCGTTCGTCGCCGCAGCGGCGAACTCGGGCCATCGCTGTGCCGGACCTGCGAGGTTCGCGACGGTCACCGGTGCGCTGGTCACGTAGCACTGCATGCACGGGCCCCCGCGGTGCTGGAGCTCGAACAGTTCCAGCAGCCGGGCGCGGTCGCCGGAGGCCGCGACCACCTGCAGCTCGTCGTGGTGGTCGACGAGCAGGATGCCGGCGGCGTCCACTGCCAGGGTGGCGACGCAGCGATCGGCCAGCAGGTGCATGAACTCGACCGGATCGAAGTCAGCGACGAGCGTGTCAGCCAGCTGCACCAACGTCTCCGCCAGATTCTCCGTGGACATGGGGGTCACCTCTGTTGTGCGATCGCCGGGCGGAGCGTGATCATCGGGGCTCGGGTCGGTCGTCTGGGCTCAGCCGCAATCTCCGGCCGACGACGTCGCGAGCGACATCAATGGCCGAATGGTCGTGAACGAACGCGTGCGCGTGCAGCCGGACCAGAGCCTCATCCACGGTCACCCCCATCTGGACGGCCAGCATTCCGGTGGCCTGGTGCACCTCGGCCTGGCCGAACGGCATCGCGTCGGCAGAAGAGACCTCGGGGCCGGGGTGGACGCCGGCCAGCTCGTCGAGCACCAGCGACATGACGATGTCGGTGAGCACCTGGGCGTCGGACACCTGCTCCCAGGTCAACGGTCCGGCGCTGGTCCTGTGCAGCACGAGCACGCCCAGCCGGATCGCACCGCTGCGCAACGGCAACGCGAACATCGCTCGTGTCCCGGTGGAACCGGCGGCCAGTGCGAACAGCGGCCAGCGCAGGTGGTTCTCCGGGAGTCCAGATCGGGAACCAGCAGCGGTACTCCGAATCGCAGCGCGTCCTCGGAGGGGCCTTCGCCGAGGACGAAACGCAGGTCTTCCAGCCGGTCGCCGATCTCGTTCGTGGAGTACCGCGACTCACCGCGGCCCGTGCCGCTCGTGAGGGTCAGTTGAGCGCCGGTCACCCCGGTCACGCGAACGCCCGTCTCGCAGGCAGCCTCGCTGGACACCGTCACACCGCGAACCGCCGCGTCGGCGGCGAGGCGCACCAGCACCCTCGCCAGTCGTTCGCTCACCGGCGTGGCCGTCCTTTGCGCGCATTGTGCCCCTGCGGGCCTTTCACGGCGCACCGAACCTGTCGGTCTCGATTCCAACGGTGAACGCGTCGCGCGTTTCCAGTCGCGGTTCCCGGGGGACGCCACCGGCTGGCGAAGACGGTCAGGCCGCGGCGGTTCGCTCATGAGGTTCCCAGGGACGCCGTGCCGATGCCGGCGCCGATCCGCCTGGCGAGGTCCCGTGCACCGGTGTGGGCACGGTGCGTGTGCGCATGCGTGGCGAGCGGGCGCAGGCGATCCCGCACGCGCGCCGAGCCGACGGTGCCGGCTGACGCCAGAGCGCGCAGCCCGGTGCTCACCCCGGTGTCGATGTCCCCCGCGATCAGATGGGTGGTCGACAGCAGGATGAGGCTGAAGGTCCGGCTGCGCACCATGTCCTCGCCGTAGTCGTCGATCGCGGCGGTGAGCAGGGGAACAGCGGTCCGCGCGTGACGCGGATCCGTGGTGTCGGCCAGGTCCGCGTGGACGGCGCCGGCGAGCGCCGAGAGGTCGCCCGCGGTGAAGAACGCCGTACAACCGGCCGAGGTGGCGCGGTCCGCGGCTCCGAACTGCTCCCGGCCGCGGTCGAGCAGCGTCCGCGCCTCGTGTTCGGCGCCTTTCTTGGCGTGTGCCCACGCCGCGTTGACCGACAGGATGCTGGCGTCGAGCTGGTCGCCGGACCGGGCTGCCGCGAGCTGGCCGAGGTCGAAGTACCGCAGCGCCTCGTCGGGCTGCCCGTGGTGCAGGTGCACGCGGCCGAGCCGGTAGCACACGTTGGCGGTCAGTCCGTCGTCGCGGGCGAGTCCCGCCAGCACCAGGGCGTGGCAGAAGTGGTTGTGCGCGCTGCTGACCAGACCGGCGTCGAAACACACCCAGCCCGCCAGGTTCCTCAGATCGGCCATGGCGACGTGGAGCCGCCGCCGGACCTTCTCCGGCGCGGAGGTGACGAGCAGCGGGACGCTTTCGCGGATGAGGTGCCGAATGCGGTCGAGACAGGGCTCACCGCCACGTCGGTAGTCCATCTCACGCAAGGCACGGATGTCGTCTTCCAAGCGCGTGACGTCGAGGAGGCTGAGCATGGCGGCAACACTCCTGACCAGAGCTGGTGGAGGTGGGCGCCGCCGGGGGCTGGAGCGGCCAGGCCGTCACCCGACTGGGGAGAGGGCCAGGTACACCGGAGACTCTACTGCGGTGTACCGCTGGGTTCCTCCACTGTTCGGCCGCAGCGGTCACCTCCGGGGCGGCAGGACGTCGTCGGAACCCGAGAACACAGTCCTTTGTGGACGAAGGCGGGCACTTTCACCCGCGTGGCCGCACCCGGACGAACGACGTCTGCGCTGGAGATGGTGCGCAAAGCACCCGCACCCCCGCGGTGGTGATCCGGCGGGGCGATGCGGTACCGCTTTCCGCGTGTCCGGCGTAGGTTCGGGGTGTGGCTGGGGTGCTCCCGGCTCTCGCGGGTGTTGTCACGTCGGCTCGGCCCCGCTGACGTGCGCCCAGGTTGACTGGACGTGACGCCATGTCGAACACCTTCGGCGACAACAGCTCGGACGGATCGGCGCCGGACGTGCTCGTCACCTGGAGACGGCTGCGGAACCTCCTGTGCGCGCAGGAGGTCGTGGCCGGCGACCTGGGCCTCCAACCGGTGCTGCAGCACGTCGTGACGGCGGCACGTGAGTTGGTGGAGGCCCGCTACGCGGCCCTCGGCGTCATCGGTGAGCACGGTGTTCTCGACGAGTTCGTCCACGTCGGCATGGACGAGGCCGCCGGCGAGCGCATCGCGGAGCCACCGCGTGGCCACGGGATCCTGGGTCTGCTGATCAGCCACCCCGTCCCGGTGCGGCTGTCCGACCTGACCACGCATCCGGCCGCCGCGGGATTCCCGCCACATCACCCGGACATGACCAGTTTCCTGGGGGTGCCGATCCGGGTTCGTGGCCGGGTCTTCGGCAGCCTGTACCTGGCCGGCAGCGCGAACGGGCAGTTCAGCGCCGACGACGAGCAACTCGCTGTCGCCCTGGCCGCGACCGCCGGGATGGCCATCGACAACGCCCGGCTCCGCGACGAGTCCGAACAGCGCCGCCAATGGCTCACCGTGTCGACCGAGGTGACCTGTCAGCTGTTCGCCGCCGAGGACGACGATCCGCTCGACGTGATCCTCCGTGCGGCCCGGCAGACCGCGGCCGTCGACTTCGCCGCGGTTGCCCTGGTCGCCGAACCGGGGCCATTGCGAGTCCACGCCACCATTGGAGTTCTGTCCGACCGGGTGCTCATCGCCGAGGAGAACAGTGCGGCCGGACGGGTCGCCCTCTCCGGCACACCCGTGCTGATCGCGACCGCGCCCGGCAAGGGGTCTGTCGTCGTCGTGCCACTCCTGGACGGCGACAAGATCATGGGAACACTCGGCGTGGGCAGGCTGGCCGGGCGGCGACCGCTCACCGCCACGGACCTGCACCACCTCGCCGGCTTCGCCCGCCACGCCGGAGCGGCGATGGAACTCAGCCGCGTCCGCGCGGTTCGGCAGGCCCAACGCATCAGCGACGTTCACGACCGCATCGGCATCGAGTTGAACAACCGCGTGATCCGGGACCTCTTCGCGGTGAGCCTCGGGTTGCAGGGGCTCGGCGCGACCGCCCGGTATCCCGTTCTCCGAACTCGCCTCAACGACTACGTCGACATCCTCGACTCCGCGATCAGCCGCATCCGCACCGCCGTGTACGACGCCGACGTCGTCCCCGGCCGGCGTCCGCCCGGTCTCAACCAACGAATCCTCGCCGCTGTCGACGACCACACCCACGCACTCGGCTTCCCTGTGACGACCACCTTCCACGGGCATTTCGGCCGCGCCATGCCGAGCGCGCTCGCAGACACCGTGGTCGCCGTCGTCTGCGCGGCGCTCACGGCCGTCGCCGGTCACCTCAACGCCACACGCGCCGAACTCCGCGTCGGCGTCGACGACGACCTGGTCACCGTCGAGAACATCGACAACGGCACGTACAGCGGTCTGCCAACGGCACGTGCCGACGCCCCTGCCGGAGCCTGCTGCCGTTCCGGACACCGCGCCGGCGAGCTGAAGCACACCACCACCTCCGACGGTGACACGCGCCTCACCTGGAGCACCCGCATCCCACGGCCGCCAAGCCGGCACCCTCCGGGAACGCCGGTCGGTTGAAATGTCCACTGTGGACTTGGGAGATTCTGCTCGACATGACCACCCGGTATCTGTCGCGGGGGCGGGGAACGGTTCACCGCCCGCCTGGAATGCGGTCCGGTGACTTCCGTCCTCGCAGTCCGGTCGCGGAGATCCACGTGCGCAGACCGACGTCGCCGAACGGCAGGCCAGGCGAGGAGCGGTCTATCATCGGTGGCGATCAGGGTTTCCGGCTCGGCGGCCCGTGAGTCGTCAGCCGGGTGGTCGATCGACCGCTCCGGACCTCGGCGGTGCCCAGTTCTCCCGTCCGCCTGCGAGGAGAGTCGCCGTGGTCGCTCCCGATCTTCTTCCCGAGTCTCGATCGATCGGCGCCTCCGACATCGCGCAGTTGGAGTCGGACACGCGCGCTCTGCGTGCGTTGGACCACCGTCACGGCGGTGAGGCCTGTCTCGACGCGGTCCTCCTCCGAGTGCGCGAGTGCGGCGAGGCGGCCGAAGCCTCCGCGGCGCCGGCGGTGTGCGAACGGTGGTACGTCGCTCTGGCCGACCTGCACAACCTCGCGGGATGGGTGTGCTTCGACGCGGGCCTGGCGGACGGCGCTCGCCGCCATTTCGCCCACGCCCTGGTGCTGGCCGGTCGCGGCCGGCACAACGGGCTGGTCGCCAACATCTGCTATCGGCTCGGACAGATGTGCCTGCATCAGGGGAACCTCGACGACGCGCTGGGGTATTTCGAGCTCGGCCACCATGACGCGACGGGGCCTGGCGACGAGATCGGGGCCGGCATCCTGTCCGTGAACGCCGCGTGGGCGCACGCCAAACAGGGTGACGAGGAGATGGCGCGCATCCTGCTCAACCGCGGCAACGACCACTTCGCCGCCGCCGTCGGCGACGCCCCCGTGCCCGAGTGGGCCAAGTTCTTCACCGAGAACGAACTGTCAGCCCTGAACGGTGCCGTCCACACCGATCTGGCCCGCACCGCGAACCCGCGTCACACCCGCATCGCCGTTCCGCTGCTGACCAGAGCGATCGACGGCTACGGCGACGCGATGGCCCGCAGCCGCGCGTTCGGCCTCATCCTCCTGGCGACCAACCACTTCATCGAGGGAGACCTCGACCGTGCGGTGGACATCGGATTCCGCGCGCTGGTGTCCGCTGAGGACATCGGGTCAGCTCGCCTCCGTGATCGGCTCCACCCGTTCGGTCTGCTCGCGGGGCGACACGGCTTCCACGCCGGTGCACGGGAACTGTCCGCGCGCATCGCCACCCCGGTCAGGCAGCTCTCGTGAACATCCCGCCGTCCTGGCCGGTGTTGTCGGTGCTGGCGGACGCGGAGCGGGAGGTTCTGTGGCTGCGCGTCGTCGCAGGGCTCTCCGCCGAGCAGGTGGCAACGCTGCTGGGCTGCACCCCGGAAGCAGTTCGCCTCAGACAGCATCGTGCCCTCGAAGTACTGCGCAACGAACTCGTCGCCCGCAATGGCGGTTCCGGGGATGACGGCCACGGGGACGGGGCCGGGTGACGCCGGCGGTGAGAAGCCGATGCATCGTTCGGCGCTGGTCACGACCAAGCAGGCGAGAGTTCACAAAGGACCACTTTCTGGAAGGTGGCTGTGTGTGTTGTCTCGAATGCTCAACGCGGATCGGAAGTGATCAGTCCGGCGGCCAGCAAGGCCGCGCTCACCACTGCGCTGAACAGTTGGACCGGCACCAGTCGTCGCCGGGCCCATCGGGCGAACGCCAGGTTCACCGCGACATGCGCGGAAGCGGTGACCAACACCCACCATGTCCCCGTGGTCAGGAGCAGCACGGCGCCGAGGTGGAACGCGGTTGCCGTGATGCCGCGGACGCCGCTGTGTGCGGGGTGTGTGCTGATGAACCCACCCTGCGACCTCAGCTGCTCCGCCGCTTGGCGTCCCAAGGGCCAGCTGAACTGCGCCAGGTGTGTGGCCACGACGAAAACGACCTCTGCCAGCGCCCAGCCGAAGCCCGCCCAGAGCGCGGGGATGTATCCGCTGACGACGACCAGCACGAGTGCGAGCCGTACGACTTCGTCCGTGACCGCTGAGGCCGCCGCGAGAATGGTGCGGCTGCGTTCGGGATCTCTGAGCCTGCCCGCGGAAGCGAGCGCCGGCAGCCGCGCCGCCAGTGCGACCAGCCACCCGAGAACCCCCAGCAGCGCCGCGCCTGCTTCCGAGACGCCGAGCAGCATCACGAACGTGGCCGCGAGCAGCACGAGAACGGCCGACATCACGGCGGCGCCCGCTCGGATCCTCCCGCTGACCCGAGCCGAGCTCGTCACGAGTCGTTCGTCGCCTGCTGGTCCGTCGATGGCCTCACACTACTCCTCAACCCGCGGCACGCGCTTCCCCACAGTCCATTGTGGAATGTCGACCGGGGTGCGAGTGGCGACGCCGCACAGCCGATCACACTTTCCGGTCCTGAGGCGTTGCGGTCACCGCACTAGCCGATCTCGGGCGGTGCCGGGACGGACCGCAACGCACGGTTGCTGCGAGGCTCGGTGCGGGTCTTGGTCTCGCCGACCTGACGGATCAGTTCGTCGCGGACCTCGTTGAGTGCCGCGGGCAGGCCTCGCTGCGACGAGGTGGCCACGAGGTGCAGGCGATGGCCGCGACTGATCCAGCACTGCAGGATGACGCGCTGCTCGACGCCCTCGCGGTCCTTGAGGCTGATCTCCAGGTCGATCTCGTCGTCGCGATATGACCGCAGACGAGAGCCGAGCGCGGCCAGGCGGTCCACGATCCAGTCGCGTTCGGACGCGTGGAAGCCGGTGGCGAGGTGCAGTCGCTGAGCGATCAGTGAAGCGTCTTCGGGGGTGGCGTTCATGAGTTGTCGCTGACGGTGCTCACTGAAATCTCTCCTCAGCCGTAGACCTGAAACCGTCGAAATAATCTGTCCCACCTGTTCTACATCGCTGCGCTCGCTATTACCTGAAATTCACGTGAGAAATCCGGTTGTGGCCCCGTCCGGCCTGTCGCGAGATGCCTCGCGGGGTGACCTGACCCATCGGCGATGCAGCTTGGAGCACCGCGAGCGCCCGTCGGCGGCAGCGGCAACGTGAGATGTTCCGTTCGATCACGACTGGAACGGTGTAAGGTTGATTATGTCTTTCCTGCCGAGACGGAGTCCCGGCAGGACGCGGTTCCCCATCGTTCATCGCCTTCAGCGGCCCAACCGGTTTGTGACCGGTGTGGCGGGGAATTCCGGGCAGAGGCAAGCAGACACCTGCCAGCTCACCGATGACCCCGGACCCCGGCGTCGGAGATCGACACCGGAGGTGCGGACGTTGGTGAGCAAGAACCGTGGTGACGTGCCACCCGAGCAGAGCGCGATTCCCGCTGTGCTGCGGGTCAGCGCAGCGCTGAGCTGGCGCTTTCTCGTCGTGGTCGCCGCGCTCTACGTCGTCGGCGTCATCTTCGGCAGGCTGGCGGCCCTCGTCGTGCCGCTCGCGATCGCGCTGCTGCTGGCCGCCCTGCTCGCACCGGCGGTCGGTTTTCTGACGGGGCACCGGGTTCCCAGAGGTCTCGCCACCGTGCTCGTGCTGGTCGGCGGACTGCTCCTGCTCGGCGGGATGCTGACGTTCGTCGTGATGACCTTCGTCAACGGCCTGCCGGACCTGGCAGCGCAACTGGCCCGCAGCATCGACACGATCTCCGGCTGGCTCGTCAACGGCCCGCTGCGGCTGAGCGAGACGCAGCTGCGCGACTTCGCCGACCGGATCGTGAAGACCCTGCAGGACAACCAGTCGGGCATCACGACAGGTGCCATCACCACCGCCGCGACGGTTGGTGAGACCCTCGCCGAGATGCTGCTGGTGCTGTTCGCGCTCGCGTTCCTCCTCTACGACGGCTCCCGCATCTGGCAGTTCCTCCTCCGCGTCGTTCCCGACGGACCGCGCAGGAGGGTCGACGTCGCGGGCAGGCGCAGCCTCGCCGCGCTGGTGAGCTACGTCCGAGCCACCGGTGCGGTCGCGGTGGTGGACGCGGTCGGCATCGGCATCGGGCTCGCCGTGCTGCGCGTGCCGCTGGCGGTTCCGTTGGCCGCGCTGGTGTTCATCTGCGCGTTCGTCCCCATCTTCGGTGCGGTGGTGGCGGGTGCTGTGGCTGTCCTCATCGCGCTCGTCGCGAACGGTCCGCTGACAGCGGTGATCGTCCTGATCGTCGTCATCGCGGTGAACCAGCTGGAAAGCCACATCCTGCAACCGTTCCTGCTGGGACGCGCGGTGAAGCTGCACCCACTCGCGGTGGTCCTGGCCATCGCGGCCGGCCTGCTCGTCGCCGGCATCGCGGGCGCGCTGCTCGCCGTTCCCCTGCTGGCGGTGCTCAACTCCGCGATTCGCTCCCTGCGCAGCGAGGCGGACGAACACGTGTCACCCGCCGACGTGCGCACCAGCCAACCCGAGGAGTCCGGACCGGACGAACCCGGCCTGGACACCGAAGCCGAGAAGTGACACCACGACGGCTCATCGCAGCCACCTACCCGGAGCGGATACATGACCTCAACGCACGACGCACTGGCGAACACGGATGACCAGGCGCGAGGCAGCGACTTCGCCCGGCTCACCAAGGAACTCAAGGCCGCCGGGCTGCTGGATCGGCGGCGCGGCTACTACCTGGTGCGCATGACCGTCAACGCGCTGTTGCTCGGCGCGATCGCTGCGACGTTCGTGATGCTGGGCGATTCCTGGTGGCAGGTGGTCACAGCAGCAGCCCTGGCCGTGGCTTCGACGCAACTGGCGTTCATCGGCCACGACGCGGGACATCGGCAGATCTTCCGCAGCCACCGCAACAACAACGTGGTCGGGCACCTGCACGGCAGCCTGACCGGCATCAGCTACCAGTGGTGGGTGGCCAAGCACAACCGCCACCACGCGAACCCCAACCACGAGGACCACGACCCCGACATCGAGATCCACGCCCTCGCGTTCAGCCGCGCGCAGGCTGCCGGGAAACGAGGCCTGTACCGCTGGGTCAGCGGGCATCAGGCGTTCCTCTTCTTCCCGCTGCTGCTCGCGGAAGCCGCCGTGCTCCGGATCTCCGGCCTGGTCGCGTTGTGCCGCAACGAACTGCGCAACCCGTGGCGCGAAGCCGCGCTCCAGGCCCTGCCGATGATCGCCTACCTGGCGGCGGTGTTCCTCGTGCTGTCGCCGGTGAAGGCAGTCCTGTTCATCGCCGTGCACCAAGGTCTGATGGGCATCTACCTCGGCTGCTCGTTCGCGCCCAACCACAAGGGAATGCCGATCATCGCCAACGGTCAGCGCCTCGACCACCTCCACAAGCAGGTGCTCACCTCCCGCAACGTCACCGGCGGCCGATGGGTCGACGCCCTGCTCGGGGGCCTCAACCACCAGATCGAACACCACCTCTACCCGCACATGCCCCGCCCCAACCTGCGGCGCGCGCAACCCGTCGTCGAGAACTTCTGCCTCCGGCACGGCATCCCCTACAGCAAAACCACCCTGCGCCGTTCCTACGCCCAGGTGCTCCGCCACCTGCACGACGCCGGGGCGCCGCTACGCCACCCGGCATCGTGAGGCCGCCGGCCACCAGCTGACGTACGCCAACGGAGACATCCACTACCCGCCAAATCCCACACCGATCGCTCCGGACCCCGGCGACGGAGAACTTGCCGTCACGGAGGTATGAGCATGAACACGAAAGCCGAATCAGGCGTCCCCCGAGCCGACGCCGCGCCGCAGCCCATGCTGGCAGGGGAGAAGTCCCCCGCCGAGATGTTCCTGGTCAAGTTGTTCGCCGTGGTCCCGGCGCTGGCTCTCGCCGCTGCGGTGCCGCTGGCGTGGGGCTGGGGCCTCGGCTGGGTCGAGATCGGCCTCGCCGTGTTCTTCTACACCCTCACCTCTCTCGGGGTGACCATCGGATTCCACCGCTATTTCACCCACAGCGCTTTCAAAGCCACCCGCGCCCTGCGGATCGGGCTCGCCGTGACCGGCAGCATGGCCATGCAGGGGCCGATCATCGGCTGGGTGGCCGACCACCGCCGTCACCACGCCTACTCCGACCGTGAGGGCGACCCGCACTCCCCGTGGCTGTTCGGCACCTCGGCCCGCGCACTGGCCAAAGGTTTCTGGCACGCCCACATGGGCTGGATGTTCGAGCGGGAACAGACCAACGCCGCCCGCTTCGCCCCGGACCTGCTCGCCGACCCGGACATCCAGCGCGTCAACCGCTGGTTCCCCGCACTGACCGTCGTCACCCTGCTCGCACCCGCACTGATCGGCGGGCTGGTCACCTGGAGCTGGTGGGGCGCCCTCACCGCCTTCTTCTGGGCCGGCCTCGTCCGCGTCGCGGTGCTGCACCACGTCACCTGGTCGGTCAACTCGATCTGCCACATGATCGGTGACCGGCCCTTCACCGCGCGCGACAAGTCCGCCAACTTCTGGCCACTGGCCATCGTGTCGATGGGCGAGTCCTGGCACAACTCCCACCATGCCGATCCCACCTGCGCCCGTCACGGCGTCCGTCGCGGCCAGATCGACATCTCCGCACGGCTGATCTGGCTCTTCGAGAAGCTCGGCTGGGCCACCGCCGTGCGCTGGCCGCGACCGGAACGACTGGCCCGCAACCTCAAAGCCACCACCTCCTGACATCAGCCGGGGACAGTCGGGCCGGTGAGCGACTTCGCTTGTCCGCGTCGCACCGAAGAACAGTTCACCTCCGGGAAACCCGCACAACCGGCACCTACGGTTACGTAGGCGTAGGTTGGGGCGGCGGAAGGGGGCTACCTGGAGGGACACGGGATGACGACGACCGAACAGCTGACCGAGTGCGACATCGACGAGTTCGGGCGTGAGCTGGACCGGATCCGCGACGAGGTGATAGCTACCCGCGGCGAGGACGACGCGCGCTACATCCGGAAGGTGATCGCCGTCCAGCGAGGCCTGGAGGTCGGCGGCCGGGCACTGCTGTCCGTCTCGATCCTGCCGCCCGCCTGGCTTGCGGGCACCGCGGTGCTGGCCACCGCCAAGATCTTGGAGAACATGGAGATCGGCCACAACGTGTTGCACGGTCAATGGGACTGGATGTGCGATCCCAAGATCCACTCCACTACCTGGGAATGGGACTTCGCCACCCCGGCCGAGGCCTGGAGACACTCGCACAACTTCGTGCATCACACGTACACCAACGTACTCGGCAAGGACCGCGACATCGGCTACAGCGCGCTGCGCATCCACCCCGAACAGCCGTGGCACCCGATCTACCTGGCGCAGCCCTTCTACAACCTGGCGCTCGCGCTGTTCTTCGAATGGGGCATCACGATCTACGACGTCGAGCTCGAACGTGCGTGGCGCGGCGAGAAGAGCTGGCGGGAGGCGCTGACGCAGCTGCGTGGTGTCCTCGGCAAGGCCGGTCGGCAGGTGATCAAGGACTACGTCGCGTTCCCGTTGCTGTCAGGCCCGTCGTTCCTGCCGACGTTGCTCGCCAACCTGACCGCGAACACGATCCGCAACGTGTGGACGCACACGATCATCTTCTGTGGCCACTTTCCCGATGGCACAGCGGTTTTCACCGAGGACCAGCTCGACGGCGAGACCCGCGGCGAGTGGTACCTGCGCCAACTGGCCGGGTCGGCGAACATCGACGGCGGCGCGCTGTTCCACCTCATGACCGGCAATCTCAGCCACCAGATCGAGCACCACCTGTTCCCGGACCTGCCGAGCAACCGGTACGCCGAGATCGCGCCGAAGGTGCGTGCACTCTGTGAACGTCTCGGACTGCCCTACACCACCGGGCCGTTGCTACAGCAGACCGTCAGTGTGTGGAAGCGGGTGCTGAGGTTCGCGTTCCCCGGCCAGGGCGGCCAGAAGATCGTCCAGTGACGCGGTCGCCAGCCCGATGGAGGTGTCGTTCGCACCGTAGGGGATCACCAGGGTGTCGTCGTGCAGCAGGGCGCCGCAGGAGTAGACGACGTTGGGCACGTAGCCGTCGCGCTCGGAGGTGATGGGCAGCAGCAGCGGTTGGGGCAGGGTCGCCAGCACCCGTTCGGGGTGGTCGAGGTCGAGCAGCATCGCGCCCATCGAGTAGACCCGCATGGGACCTACGCCGTGGGTCAGCACGAGCCAGCCCTCGGGAGTCTCGATGGGCGAACCGCAGTTGCCGACCTGGACGAGATCCCAGTCCCGGCCGGGCACCTCGACGGGCTGCGTCCCCTTCCAGGTCCTGATGTCGTCGGAGGTCACCACGGCCGAGCTCTCGCCGTCCCCGCGCGTCAACGCCGCGAACCTGCCTCCGATCCTCCTGGGGAACAGGGCCATGCCCTTGTTGCGAGCGGCCGAACCGGTCGTCTGCGTGACGTGGAAGGTGCGGAAGTCCTCGGTCTGCAACAACTGTGGTGCGACATCCACCCCATCGAAGGCGGTGTAGGTGGCGTAGTAGGTCTGCTCGCCGTCATCGTCGGTGAAGCGCACGAACCTGGCGTCCTCCATGCCCTGGCGTTCGGACGGGCCGGTCGGCCAGAGCACTCGCCCGCTGACGACGGTGTCGCCGGGGAACTCCGAGATGTAGTTGCACGCGGCGATCCACCGAATCAGCTCGACGGTCCGGTGTGCCTCCTGACGGGCGACCAGACTCGGGTGCAGATCGGCCAGCACCAGGTCCAGGTCGGCGTCGGTGAACCGCGCGGGCAGCCACCGGTTCAGCACGGCGGAGACCTCGTCGTCGTGACCGAACTCGGCGAGCTTGCCCTGGAAGAGGGTCTTCTCGTACACCGGCTGCCGGTGCAGACCGGTGGTGACGACGTTCGGTGGCGGGTCGACGGAGAGCGCACCACCGGGACCGACCACCCCGGTGCGGAAGCCGATCGAGGACAGATGGCCCTCACCGATGCCGCGCACACTGACCACGAACCTGAGCTGCCCCGGTGCCATCCCGCTCTGATCGGGGTGCGCGACCATGGACGGGTTGCACAGCGCGGCGCCCTCGATGGCGTACTCGTGGGTGAAGTACGCGCCGATGAGCAGCCGGCGGGACTCGGACAGATCGACACCCTCGGACAGGCGGTGGCTGACGCTCGCGAAGTGATCGGCGAAGGTCACCCGGACGTCCCGGTGCCTGCCCGCGAACAGGCGGACCGTGCGGTCCAGCGCGGTGCACACCGTCTCCTCGTCCAGCGCCATCACCCGCCGGATCACGGCCGCGGACCGAGACTCGTGTTCCGGCCGCTCCTCTCCCGGCACGAACAGCTTCGCGATGACGCGGCGCGGGTCCGGTCGCAGCCGCAACGAGGTGCGCGTGACCGCGGCGTTCATCCGGTGCCCCCCAGCAGGGTGTGGCCGTGTTGCAGCGTGGAGATCAGCGCCAGCGTCGACTCGGCGCCCTGGTTGCGGTTGGGGCCGTCGTGGGTGAGTCCGTCACAACCGCCTCCGGTCTCCTCGTCACGCATGGGCACACCGAGGTCGTTGTCCCCGCGGAACCACGCGACCGCGCGGCGGACACCGGCGAGCCACCCAGGCTCGCCGGTGACCTGGTAGGCGCGAGCACAGGCGTCAGCGAGTGCCGCGACCTCGATGGGTTGCTGGTCGAACGCCGGACGAGGTTCGCCGAGGTGCCAACCGCCTGCCGGAGTCGGTGAGAGATGGACCTCATCGGACTCGACGGTCAGCAGCCAGTCCAGCAGCCGCAGGCCGTCATCGCGGATCTGGGCATCCTCGAGGAGGTCGCCCGCGGCGATCAGCGCATCGGGCAGTACGGCGTTGGCGTAGAAGAGCCGTCGTTCGGGCCAGGGCCAGTCCGGTGTGTCTGCGGGTTCGCCCACGTACGAAGGGATGTCACCGAGCAGCTTGGCCGCGAGAGCGTGGCCGGGATCGACGCTGAGCACCTCAGCGGCGCCAAGTGCCGCAAAGGACATCGACCGCACCGATGGCGGCCGGTGATGAGCACTTCTTTCGAAGCAGGACAGCGCGGCTCGGCGGATCCAGGGCACCGGGCATCGGGCGGACGCGGTGCCCAGCCCCCACAGTGCGCGTCCCCACCAGTCACCCAGCCCCGGCTCGTCCCGCCAACCGCGGTCGGAACCGAGCCGGTTGTGGAAGCGCCCGTCATCGGTCTGGGCGTGGGCGATGAAGGCCAGGTAGCGCTCTGCCAGAACGACCAGATCGACGGACAGTTCCGGCTCGCGGCACAGGACGACCAGGCCGCGGGCGACGTCGTCCACGCAGTAACCGTGTTCCCGGCGGGGCAGCGGGCCGTCGGCGTGCTCGTACAGGCCCGTGTCGTCGCTGAGCCGGATCAGGTGCGCGAAACTCGGGCCGGTCACGTGGTCACGACGACTCGGGCGGCGAGCAGGTGCTCCGCCAGGCGGCGATACCGGTTCGCGACGGCCGACCAGCTCAGTGCCGGGGCGAGACTCGCCGAACGGTCGCTCATCCCGGACGCGAGTCCCGGCTCGGTCAGCACCCGCCGCAGCGCGGCGGTGATGGCGCGCGGATCGCGGTGGGGCACCAGCAGCCCCGCCCCGTCCGCCAGCAGCTCGACGGCGTGCGGGAACTCGGTCGCGACCACCGGTTTTCCTGCGGCCAGCGCTTCGATGAGCACGCCGGACGTGACCTGTTCGGACGAGTCGTAGGGCAGCAGGACGACGTCGGCTCGGCCGACCAGTTCCGCGAGCGCGTCGACCTCGCGGTAGGTGGGGTCGAACTCGACCAGGTCCGCGACACCGAACGCCGCCGCGCGGTTGCGCAGGTTGTTGCGGTAGGTCTCGCCCTCGTGCGCGAGCACCTTGGGGTGGGTCTGGCCGGCCACCAGGTAACGAGGCTTCAGGTCGCGCAACGCACCCAGTGCGGAGATGCCCCATTCGATGCCCTTGCCGCGCCCCAGCAGGCCCCAGGTGAGGATCATCGGCCGGTCGGTGGACGGGACGTGGGCGGGTGGGTCGACGGGGAGCGCGCCGTGCGGAATCACGACGACCTCATCGGGCCGCCCGATGGCGTAGCCGTCCACGAGCCGCTGCCGCGCGGCCTCGGACATGGTCACCACGGCGTCGGCGTGGGCGACGGCCTCTTCGAGCACCTGCCGCTGGCCAGGGGTGGGCGTGGTGAGGACCGTGTGCAGCACGATGATCACCGGGACCCGCAGCCGGGCGAGCACGCCGAGCACGTCCTCACCATCGCGGCCGGCGTAGATCCCGTACTCGTGCTGCACCACGACCAGGTCGCAGCGGTTGAGCACTTCGGCCGCGTTCTCGACCGCGCCGGCAGCCATCTGGTGCACCATCGGGGTTCCCGCGATGGCTACCGGCTCTTGGTCCGGTTCCGGGAGAACACGGACCACGTGGCCCGTGCTTCCCGGTGTCACCGCGGTCAGGTGGTGCAGGAGAGAGGCGGTGAACGTGGCGAGTCCACATTGCGTGGGCGGATACGTGCTCAGAAAACCGTAAGTGCGGACCACGAAGCGGGCCTTTCGGATTGCCGGAAGCGGATGCTCCACTGTGGACTGTGCGGGCGAGTGGTCAACGCACCCGGTCCGGGAGGTGACCGTCCAGGCGCAGCACGCGCACCTCGACCCGGTCCCGGCGCGCGGGCGGCGCGTGGCGGTGTCTGTCCAGTGTGGACAGGTCGATGGTGCGCACGGGGCGTGCGGCGAACCCGTCGAGCCGAGTTCGGTGCCATCGGTCGACGAGGTGGTAGTAGCTCAGCCACAGGACGTCGCCCAGTTCGGCGAGCAGGGTGCGCGGCGAACGCCGAGGCCGCTCGGGAGCCGGGTCGGCGGGCGGGGCGATGGGGAAGTGGGGTGCCGACGTCATGCCGGGACTCCCGTCTCCGGCCGGAGAAACGACCGGTTCAGGTTTGTCGCCGAGTACGACATGAGCTTGATCGCCCACATACGAGGTGTTCCTCGGCAAAATCAACTCTACACCAATTAGGCTGGCGATCGACCAAATGTGCTGAATTGATCTTCAACTCCTCATCATTGCAGGTGGGAGCCTCTTTTCTGGTGATTTGCACAGGTTTTGCGTAAATCTTTCGAGCTTGCCTCACGGGTGATTGATCGCACAATTCTGCGGACCGTGCAATCTCGATGCCCGGTATGAGCACGCCGGTGCGGCTGAGGTGGAGCTTTTTCCTGTGCGGCGGCGTAGTGTCAGAGCAAGTGCCCTGGCCCCCGGTGTGACGGTCGTGCTGCCGGGGTCTCTTCTCGTCCTAAAAGGACTGTTGCGCCGATTCGAGATCACCTGAAGCGGTACCGGTCCTCGAGGAGGACGACATGACGACGGCAACAGCGGCCTATCCCGTACGCGTGCACGCGAGGCTGGATCCCGGGCTCAGTCGCTGGCTGTGGCTGGTGAAGTGGTTCCTGGCGATCCCGCACTACGTGGTGCTCGCCTTTCTGTGGCTCGCGTTCGTCGCGGTGAGCGTGGCGGCGTTCTTCGCCATCCTGTTCACCGGGCGCTATCCACGCGCCCTGTTCGACTTCAACGTCGGAGTGTTGCGCTGGACGTGGCGAGTCGCCTGCCCCACCTACGGAGCACTGGCCACCGACCGGTACCCGCCGTTCAGCCTCGGCGCTGAGCCCGGTTATCCGGCGACGCTCGACATCGCCTATCCCGAGCACCTCTCCCGTGGACTGGTGCTGGTCAAGTGGTGGCTGCTCGCGATTCCGCACTACGCGATCGTGGGCGTCTTCCTCGGCGGCAGCAGCTACGTCGCGTACGAGGCGGGCCAGCGGGTGTACAACTCCGGCGGCGGCCTGATCACCTTGATCGCGCTGTTCGCGGGCATCGCGCTGTTGTTCACCGGGCGCTACCCGCGGGGACTGTTCGACTTCCTGCTGGGCATGGACCGATGGGCGTTGCGCGTTGCCGCCTACGCCGGGTTGATGACCGATACCTATCCGCCGTTCCGCCTGGACATCGGAGGCGACGAGCCGGCCGCCGCGACGATCGAG
>Ga0070710_10000043_pt1 | contig 58277 bp, 94 predicted proteins | sample LARL52metaG_FD_65454 | JGI IMG/M metagenome (GOLD analysis project Ga0070710, IMG submission 65454) | Corn, switchgrass and miscanthus rhizosphere microbial communities from Kellogg Biological Station, Michigan, USA - LAR L5-2 metaG | ecosystem: Host-associated > Plants > Roots > Rhizosphere ...
GTAATCGTCCCTACCAGCTCCGTCAACCTGGACAAGGCGCTGCGGGTCGGCGGGTGGCAGGAGGGCCGGGTCTACGAGGTCATCGGCGCGAAGGACTCCGGGAAGTCCAGCCTGGTGATCGGCTCGATCATCAGCTTCCTGCGGCTGTTCCCCGACCGGGGTGCCGCTTACGTCAACATCGAGGGCACCTTCGACCCGGCGCGGGCCACCGAGATGGGGCTGGACTGCTCAGACGAGGCGATCAGGAGCGGGCGCTGGGCTCCCCTGCTGCCCGCCAGCACCGAGGAGGCCAGCGACATGGCACGCGACTACTGCGCCAGCGGCTTCTACGGGATGATCGTCGTTGACTCAGTGGGCGGGATGGAGTCCTGGAAGGTGCTGGAGAAGAGCGCCTCCGAGGACACGATGGGGAAGAACGCGCAGGTCATCACCAAGATGACCAAGCACCTGTCGACTCTGGCCCGGCTGCACAGGTGCACCGTGCTGCTGGTCAACCAGCAGCGGGCCAACTTCTCGCAGTACGGCGGCCCGCAGTCGGCCGGCCCGATGGCGATGCAGTACAGCACCACCGCAAAGGTCGAGATGTCGATGCGCGGCGCGGAGGGGGACGTGCGGAAGCTGAAGCTGCCCGGTGACGAGGAGGCCGTCGCCGTCAGCCAGCGGCACGTCGCCCGTGTTTCCCGCGCCAAGAACGCGCTGCCGGGCCGGTCGGCCCAGTTCTTCATCAACAAGGTCGGTACCCCCCAGTACGGGCCGCCGGGGATCGACGCCGCCGACGAGTTCCTGACGATGGGCACCGCCCAGGGGCTGATCAAGCTGGGCGGGGCCTGGTACACCTTCGCGAACGGGGACCGGGCGAACGGGCGGGACAAGGCAACGGCGTACCTCCGGGATAACCCGGAGGTCATGAACCAGATCCGGGAGGCGCTCGACTTCGACGCCCCGGTCGACGAGCTGGAAGGAGCCGGGGATGCCGGCTAACCCGAGTACCACCGAGATGGGAGAGCGCCACGTCGCGTACGCCGGGGAGGTCCTGGGCACCAGGGCGTCCGCCGCCAGCGGGAGCAAGTGGCAGGACCCGGCCGACGGCCGGTCCGCCCACGACATCCCCTACCCGATCGCCATCGAGGGCAAGTCGACCAGGGGCAAGGGCATCACGGTCACCCTGGACATGCTCGCGAAGTTGCGCGAGCAGGCCCTCGGCGAGCACCCGGTGCTGCCGCTGCGCTGGTACGGCACCGACGACCTGACCGTCGTCACCGAGGACTGGGCGGCGGTCCCGCTGGAGTTCCTCGGCGAGCTGCTCGGCTCGGCCCGCAGGTGGGCTGAGCACGAGGCGCACCCGCAGGTGATCACCTCCGTCGAGCCGGGGGCTGTCGCGGTGCCGGTGCCGGCCACCCTGGAGCAGCTCATGCGCCGCGCGGAGGAGGCCGTCTCTCTCCGCCGGGCGCTAGCTGATGCCCACGACTCCCTCCTGGCGGCGGGGGAGACGATCGCCAAGCAGCGGCTGGAGCTGGACGGCTTCCGGGACGCCCCTCAGGCTCAGTTCCTTCCCCGCCTGCCGTGGACGGTGGTGCACACCCACTCTCCGGGCATCCCGCTTTCCCAGGTGATGATCCGGCACTCCGCCGACGGCTTCCAGACCGCCGTGGCGGCAGACCCCGTGCGCGTCGAGCGGACCCCCGACAACCGTCCGCGCCTGATGGTGAACAACCAGATCGTCCGCGACGGCGACCTCTACAAGGACGGCGTTCTCATCGTCCGGGCCTGCCATGACAAGCCGGAGATCGAGGTCGGCTAGTGCCTACCCTGACCAGGCTCGCCGAGATGTCGGCGAAGGGGACGCTGGTGAAGCCGCTGCTTCACCAGTTCGTCATGGACTCGAAGGCCGACGTGCCGCTCAACCTCCTGGTGCAGCGGCCGATGCCGCGCCGTCCCGACGGCCGGTTCCACGCCAGCCAGCACCCGCTCATGACCGAGCATGAGCTGTACCAGTGGCTGACCGGGAACCTTGACGCCGGCGACGACTTCGACGACTCGGCCTTCAACGTCCGGATGGCGGTGATGTTCGGGTCGCTCGCCCACGCGGTCATCGAGGCGTTCCTCGCCTGGACCGGCCGGGCCGTCCCGCTGCCGGAGGGGAACTGCCCGAGCTGCGGGCGGCAGTACCGCCCGCTGCGCGCCCGGCCGAGCTTCCGGTACTGCACTGAGTTCGGGTTCGCGCACCCTGAGACGCGCTCCTCCGCCCACCTGGACTCCATCCTCGACTTCAGCGGGCCGCCCGGGTGGAGGTCCTCGCCTGCGTGGAGCGACCTGCACGGCTTCGACTTCAAGACCATCTACCCCTGGGGCCTGAAGGGCATCCGGGACATGGACACCGCTCAGTTCCGGGAGAAGTGGCCGAAGTACTGGGCGCAGGGGCAGGACTGCATGAGGCTGTCCGGGCTGCGCCGCTACATCTTCCTGTTCATGACGATGGGCTCCCCCTGGGAGACCAGGGAGTTCCACCTGGAGTTCGACCCGGCGTTCGCGGTGGCGACCGAGGAGAAGTACCGGGCGGTCATCTCGCACCTGGAGCGGGGGGTGCCGATCCTGCCATGAAGACGATCACCGCCGACGCCCGGGAGCAGCTCCGCGCCCGCCGCACCGCTCCCGCCAGGCCGCCCTGGCACCCGCCGAAGGTCACCGACTTCCTGCCGCACCTGCGCATGCTCGCCTGGGACGCCTCCCTGGCCAACATCGGCTGGGTGCTCTTCCAGGTGACGAGCCGGGTTGAGGTGGAGGCTCACGCCACTATCCACCCCCGCCAGTTCAGTGACGGCTACATGGGCACCTGGGAGCGCATGAAGGGCCTCCAGGAGGCTCTCTGGGACCATCCGCACCTGATCCGGTGGATGCAGGACCCTGAGGTCCTGAAGGCCGTCGAGGCTCCGCTGGTAGGGCACGGGCACCGGGCGGAGTCCTCGCTGGTTGCCGGCGGCGTCGTGTGGGGCGAGTGCGAGGCGTGCGCGGTGGTCTCGGCCACCCACGTCTCGGCGGTGATGCTGGGCAAGCCGAAGATGCTCAGCGCCGAGCGCAAGCCGGCGATCAAGGCGGCGGTGCTCCGCCTCGTCCCGGAGGCGGCCACCCGGGGATGGGACGAGCACCAACGCGATGCAATGTCAGTGGGCCTGACTAGGCTCCATGACCTGAGGGAGGCAATACGGTGAGCACCGCGCAGGAGCAGATAGAGCGGGTGATGGAGAAGTCCGACATCCCGGCCGATGACGCCACGGCCGAGGAGCCGGCGTCCTCTGACCCGCACCCGGACCGGACCCACGAGATGACCCGCGCCGGGTTCTCCCGGATGCGGACCGGGTGGGCCGGCGACGACGCCCGGATGATCGCGGAGCTGGAGGCGCTGTCGGACAAGATCATCCGCAGCCGCTTCGCGGCGGCCTTCGCGATCATGGAGCAGGTCCGGTACCGCGTCCGCGTGCCGGCCGCTGACCGCCAGACGGGCCAGGTCCTCACCTACGAGGACGGCACCCCGCAGTGGGAGAAGGACGAGTGGGGCCTCCCCGTCGAGGACTGGGCGGGCCTGCGCGACAGCGACCGCCTCAACCTGATCGGCATGATCCACACGCACATGTTCGAGCTGGAGCTGATCAAGTCCGGTCTCTGGGCCGAGGCGATGTACGCGAAGGGCGAGTGGGAGGAGATCTTCTCCCGTGGCTACACCGCCCTGCCCGACCACGTGGTGAGCGGCAAGCCGACCATCGAGGACCGCACCCACTACGCGCAGCGGAACGCCGCCCAGGAGCGCTACTTCGCCTTGTTCAAGTCGTCCCTGTCGCGCAAGGCGGACGGCGTGGTCCGGACCCTGGCCGGGCTCCAGCGGTTCATGGAGAATACCTGGCCGAAGTAGGCAGGAAAACTGAAGGGGGAACACTTGTGGTGTTCCCCCTTCCGTGTTTTATCATCGCGCTGTGAGCCCTGTAATTAGTGTTTCCATAGTGGCGTTTGCCCAGGCAGGGGGTGCGAGATAGACCCTAAGCTGCTTATCCGTTTGCTGCGGAACTTGCAGTTCTTTTACTCTCTCTATGTTTCTGAGGGGATAGATGCACTGACAGGCCCGGACGGCGATATCTATTCAATCTTTGACCTTATGGACCTTTTCGAGCGGAGGAAGGTCCTTCTCACCCCGCAGCGGGCGAAAGCAGTCGAACTGGTCTTCTTCCTGGACATGACGGAGCGCGACGCCGCCCTCGCCATGGGGCTCCAGGAGAGCGCCCCGGTGTCTTCCTACGCCAGCCAGGGGGCGAAGACGCTGGCCGCCGCGTGGCCTGGCGGCACCTGGACCGAGGAGGTGGCGGCGGCATGACTGCGGTCGACCCGGAGCGCCGGCCGATGCGCCTGCGGCACGGCACCTGCCGCGAGCTGGAGGACGAGGCCGACCGGCTGCTATGGGAGTCGCTGAAGGGCGTCACCAGCCGGGAGGCGAAGAGCGACATACTCACCCCCTGGAAGCTCCAGGACCGTTACGACCACGAGGTCTACACCGGCACCGGCACCGCCGACCCGGCGGTCAGGAAGGGCGTGTTCGGGCGTACCTGGAACCCCAAGTACCCGCACCTGAACTCACGCGACGGGTACTACCCGGTCCGGCGTGCGCAGGACGGCCTGGACACCTTCGTGAGCGGCGACGACGGGAATGACGGCGACGGCGAGTAGGGGGCGGCCCCGGGTCAAGGTCGTCGTCACCGACGAGGCGACCTGGGAGAAGCCCTACGAGGACTCCTGCGGCGCGTGCCGTAGCCCGTACGGCGACCAGATCGACCAGGCGCTGGCCGAGGGCTGGAGCTACAAGGCGGTGCAGAAGTTCTTCGCTTCCCGCAAGCCGGCCTGCCCCAACATGACCATCCTGCGCTACCACGTCGACCACGGGCACCTGATCCCGCCGCACCTGAAGGCACGGCTGGCGTTCGAGGAGGCGGCGCAAGGGCGCGGCTCCGACACCGCCAGCGACTCAGCGACGGGAGAGGACGCCCTGGCGGCGATCATCCGCCAGGGCACCGCCCAGCTCCTGTCCGGCATGACGGACGTGCGGCCGTCGGACATGGTGGCCGCCGTCCGCCTCCAGGAGCAGATCACCCGCAGCCGTGACGGCGAAGGGGTGGAGGCATCTGCCTGGCAGGCCGCCTTCATGGCCTTTTTCGAGCTGGTGCGCGGGTACCTCACCCCGGTCCAGTGGAAGCAGTTCGTGGGCGACGCCTACAGCTCCGCTGAGATCAGGGCGGTGCTCACGAGCGAGCGAGCGCTGCCCGGAGGAACCGATGGCTGACGTGCTGGACGTGTACGACCACGAGGTCGACGAGCTGATGAAGGTGCAGGCCCGGCTCACCGACCGCGCCCGCCACCGCCGGCATAACTTCCTGGACTTCCAGCGGGAGATCGAGCAGGCGTTCGCGGAGGTCGGCTTCACCGTGCACGTCAACTGGCACAAGTTCGCGATCGACGGCCAGGAGCAGGACGGCGCGATGCCGGAGGTCACCGTCACCGGCCGCACCGACCCGGGCTTCATCTTTGACAAGGACCGCCAGGTGCACGAGGTGACCAGCAACATCCTTGACCTGCCCGGGGAAACCGGCGTCATCAAGACCGACCGCGAGACCGTCAGGCGCTTCATGGATGGGAACGGCGGCCATGGGCACGATCACTGAGCTAAGGCAGGCCGCGCCCTACCCGGCGGAACTCGCCGCGCTGGTCGCCGGGCTGGAGTACCGGCCCGGGTGGACGTTCAGCCTGGAGGACCTTGACCGGGGCCAGGGCAGCGCGGGCCTCACGCTGGTAATCACCACGCTGGGCTACAACACCTACCACCCCGAGCGCGGCGAGACCTACCGCGTGCACCACTACATGCTGGTGCCCCCGGCCGCCTACAACCGGGCGTCGTGGCGGATGTGGCTGTTCGAGCAGGTCCTGCTGGTGGAGAAGCACGAGGCGATGGAGTTCTTCCAGGTGGCGGGAGAGCGCCCCTACGCCCCCAACCACGGCTTCGGCTGGGACCCCTACCTGGTGACCGAGACAGCGACGGACACCGACCGGCGCACCAGCTTCCGGAACGAGGTACAGCCGGGATAGCGTCCCCGTCCCTCCCCGGAAGTAACGGGAGGCGCGGATGGCGATCAACAGGTGGGAGGCACCTGATACTCAGGCGGCCGGGCCGCTCGATGTCCTGAGCTGGTTCGACGGGCCGCCCGTGCCTGACCCCATCACGTTCGTCATCGGCGACGACTGGCTCGGCAAGCCGAACCTGTACCCGCGCCAGGCGACCCTGCTGAAGATCGTCTTCCTGCGCGACGACCTGTTCACCGCCTACGACCGGCAGGTGATCGCCGAGTGGCAGCAGCGGTTCCGCGACACCAACCCGGATGCCGCCGACAACAAGTTCTCGGCCCAGACCAAGGGCATCCAGCCCGACCTCCTGGAGCGCATCGCCTACCTGAAGAAGCGCGGCTACAAGTGGTTCCCGGAGTTCATCATCGCCCTGGGCCGCCGGGCCGGGAAAGGCTACATCGCCGCGCTGTGCATGGCCTACGTCCTGTGGCACTACATCGCCAAGGGCAACCCCCAGGAGTTCTACGGGATCGACGAGAACAAGCCGCTGGCGTGCGCTGTCTTCGCGGGCAAGAAGGAGCAGGCGAAAGAGAACCTGTGGGGCGACCTGTACTCGGTGATCACCACCGCGCCCTGCTTCACCGAGTTCATCAGCGAGGCCCTGGCGGAGTCCCTGACCGTCTACGCCCCTTACGACTTCGTGCGGATGCGCAAGCTGGCCGCCCGGGGCATCGCCTCCTCCAGGGACATGGCGACCTTCCGGATCATCCCCCGCGAGTCGACGCCGCTGGCCCCCCGGGGGCCGGCCGGCTGCATCCTGGGCTTCGACGAGGCCGCCCACGTGAAGAACGCCGGCGTGACCAGGGAGTTCGGCGTGGTGTACGCCGCCGCGAAGCCGTCCCTGGACCAGTTCGGCACCGACGGGTTCGTGGTACTCCCCTCCAGCACCTGGGAGATGATCGGCGAGTTCTACCACTTGTGGGAGCTGTCGCTCACCCGTGAGCCGGCCGGGGAGCCTGGCGAGCACGTGCCGGCGTTCCCGACCAAGCTGATGATCCAGCTTGAGTCCTGGGCGATCTACGAGGACTGGGAGCGGGCGCACCTGCTGCCGCTGTTCCCGCCCGGGTTCACCGGGGACCTGGGGGAGTACGACCCGGAGGACCTGCCGCTGCTCAAGCCGCTGAAGGGCGCGATCCAGGCGTACGACGAGGAAATGGCGCGCGAGGAGAAGGCCAACCCGGACACGTTCCGGGTGGAGCGCCGCTCCGACTGGGCTACCGCCCTGGACGCCTACCTGAACACGCAGAAGATCGAGGAGATGTTCGCCCCCTGGCTGGAGCGCGACCCCAAGTACGGCCGGCCGGAGCTGACGATGCAGGGCCGGGGTCCCCTGTACCTGGACTACACCGCGCACGGCGACCCCGCCTCGGTGAACTGCCGGTTCGGGTTCTCGGTGGCGCACTGCGAGCCGGGGCCGGACGGGCTGAACCACGTGGTATTCGACCTGGTGCACTTCTGGGACCCGGCTGACTTCGAGGGCCACATCATCGACTACGACGAGGTGCGCGACTGGATCTTCGAGAACGTGGTGATGCGCTTCCAGCCCGATGAACTCACCTTTGACCAGTGGAACTCGATCGCCTCGGTGCAGGCGCTCCAGAAGATGGTCCGGGCCGCGCACCTCCAGAAGAACATCATGGTGTACGAGAGGACGGCCACCGGCCCGCTCAACTGGACCACTTACGAGACGTTCAAGACGGCGCTCAACATGGGGTTCGTGCACAGCCCGCCGCACGCCGAGCTGAAGGACGAGCTGAAGTTCCTCCAGAAACCCGAGGGCCAGCAGAAGGTGCTGCCCCCGGACTCCGGGCCGGTGCAGACCAAGGACATCGCCGACTGCGCCGCGATCGTCACCGCCCGCCTCCTCGGCGAGCAGCTCAAGGCCTACCTGGCGAAGGACCTGAAGAACCAGCGCCCGCACATGGGCCAGCCGGGCGGCCACGACGCCCTCGACCGCTTCTCCCCTGACGCGATGAACCCCCTGGCGGCCGAGCTGGGCTCCGCCAACGGCCGGGGCGCGCTCGCCCGTGGAATGCGCCCCGGGATGATGCCGCGCACGGGGCGGCTGGCGCAGCAGGGACGTTACGGGACAGGAGCGGGCTCTATGCGCAGGCACCGCTCGTGACACAAGATCGACACCGCCTTACGCTTGATCTGGAAGGGAGCTGACCATGAGCATGAAGGAAGAGACCGGGACCGCGAAGACCGGGGGGTTCGTCACGCCCGTCGCTGCGTCCGGCTGCGTCACGTGCGGTCACCCCCTGACCATGCACTCCAACGGCAAGACGCCGTGCCGGGCCGCCGCCTGCCGCAAGGGGCCTGACGGCGCGCCGTGCCAGCAGTTCACCGCCGACGCCGGCGCGCACGGCGAGGGCGTGCTGCTAGCCTCTTAGCGGAACCTGCCATTCGAGCACCCGAGCCTCCCGTGGAAGACATGGGAGGCTCTCGTGTTCCAGCGCCATGTCACTACCCCAAATACGGGGTTTCTTGATAACCTTGCTGCCATGACGGTGGTGGCGCACTTCGGGGAGCCGGCCCGGGAGGTCCTCCCTCCCGACCCTGGCACCGCGCCCATCCCCCACGGCCATGTCCGGCTGTACCACTACACCCCGCTGGAGAACGCCCCGTCGATCCGCGAGCACGGCCTGTTGTTCAGCCACGCCCGCAGCGACGCCGGGAACGGCGACCTGACCGAGCCGTCAGCCGGGGTGTGGGCCTCCACCAACCAGCCGAAGGACATCCTGAGCAACCACTCCGGCCACGCCGCCGTGGTGGAGTTCCACGTGCACCCGTCGGAGATCTCCGACTACGCCGAGTCCCCGTGGCGGGCGATGAACAAGGACCGCTCCTACGACCCGGAGAAGCTCCGCGAGTGGAACGAGGGCCATCACCACGTCATCATCAAGGGCGACGTGAAGCCGGACAGGTTCGTCGCCATTCACGAGCCGTGGCACGGCGCGGCCCGCTACATGCGCAAGAGCGGTCCCCTGTCGGAGTACCAGTGGGTGAAGGACGACTACGCACGCGGCGGCAACGACCACCTGGAGCCGTACGTGCGCGGCCTGCGCGCCCTGGAGGGCAGCGTCAAAGGAGGGCCTGTGAGCGCTGTGGCCGCCCGGTACGAGCCGGGCCTGCCCAACCCGCACACCGGGGGCACCGAGTGGTTCCACGGCACGCACGGCCGCCCCGAGGACTTCACGGACGGGTTCAGCTACCCCGAGCACCACGACCACGAGGGTGAGGAGCTGCGCGAGCGCCTGTCCCACTGGAACACCTTCGTCGGCGCTCACTTCGCCGCCGACCACGGGGTGGCTGAGCACTTCGCCCGGCAGGGGGCCTCCAGCGGCGAGGACGAAGACGAGTACTGGGGCGAGCCCGGCAGCCGGTACCAGCAAAGCGAACCGCAGTCAGTCGTCCACGCCCGGCTGCACCTGAGGAACCCGAAGGTGTACGCCTCCGAGCACGACATGGACAACGAGGCGTACGAGCATGAGACCGGGGCCGGCAACTGGATCTCGAAGCACTTCGAGGGCAGCTACGAGCACGAGGACCCTGAGGACGAGGACTATGACCCGGACACCCCCGGCGATGGCGAGGAGTGGCCGCTGACCGCCCGCTTCCGCCACGACTCCAGGCAGCCGCTGATCGGCAAGGACGAGCCGCCGATCCAGGGGCCGTTCGCCGCCAGTCACCCAGGGCAGCGCAGGCGCGCCCAGTGGCTGGCCAGCCACCCGGACAAGGACAACATCGCCCGGCGGTTCCGCGAGCGCCTCCAGGCCCAGGGACACGACGGCATCCTGTACGGCAACGAGCTTGAGCGCGACCACGCCACCGGCTCCGGGCCGCACCCCGGCCTGTCGGCGGTCGTCTTCCACCCGCACCAGGCGGAGATCACCCAGCACCACGCCGTGGACCACCCGGACCTCAGCGGCGAGGAGGCGGAGATGCAGCGCCGCCGGATGCCGCAGCCCGGCCAGGAGGAGCTGCCAGGGTTCGAGGACCACGCCGACAGGTTCCCCGGCGGCTACCTGGACGGCCGCCGGCCCCCGGTGGTCGCCCACTTCGAAGCCGAGAGGAAGCCGACGTACTGGGATGACCTGCGGCCGAGGATCGAGGCCGAGCACGCCCGCACGGGCGAGCACGAGCGCACCGTCGCCCGGATGGAGGCGGTCAGCGGCCCCGCCGACGAGCGGTACGCCTACTCGGGCGAGGGCGGCTACTCCTGCCCGTCGTGCAGGCACTGGTGGGAGCACGAGGCGCACGAGGACGTCTCCGACATGGAGCCGGTCTCCTGGGGCCACCTGCGCAAGTACGGCGACCCGGCACTCGGCGAGGAGTGCCAGTACTGCAACGACCGGCTGACCTGGCCGCGCCCGCACACCGCCGCTGAGTGCCCGGACATCTCCGAGTGCCCCTCGTCGATGGCCGACATCCTGCACGGCAAGGTGACCCCCCGCCACGGGCCGACCGAGTTCATCGAGGAGCGCTGGCGGCACAATCATTTTGAGCCGAGGACCCCGCCGCACGTGGAGGGCGACCAGCCGTTCACTCCCGACAGCACCCGGCACCGGCACAAGTGGGGGACTTCCGACGACTGGCACGCCGAGCTGGCCGAGCACCACGAGCTGGCCGGCCGGGAGCGGGCCGAGCGCGAGGCCGGGCACGCGATCGACCAGGTGTTCGCCGCCCCGGAGCATGACGAGGCAAGGCGCTACCTGGAGGGCAATGGCGGCGGCTCAACGCACCTGTCGGCGCTTGAGGCCGTGGTCGGTCACTTCCAGGAGAGCCCGCTCCCGGAGTACCACGGCGAGCCTCTTTACCACGGCACCCGGTCGATCCTTAATCCAGGCGAGCACCTGACGGTAGAGGAGGCCGGGAGGTACGGCAACAACTCGGATCTTCAGACCGATCCGTACGTTCACGCGACCACCGACCCGCGCGAGGCGCACCGCTGGGGTGAGCGCGCCAGTGGTGCCCAGGCGCAGCGGAGGATGGAGGAGGCGGGCCGGGGGCGGCGCGGGCTCACGGGGCAGAACGCCGACACGATCTACTGGCCGCGCGTCTACGAGGTGCACCCTACCGGGGCGGTCGAGCCTGACCTGGAGTATGCCGACACCGAGCACGATTCCTGGCGCTCAGCCCACCCGATGCGGGTGGGCCGTGAGGTAAGCCCGCTGCGGTGTGAGGAGTGTCCCGACGCCGGGCGCACCGTGGAGCACTGGCCCGACCACCCGCACTACGAGTACCTCAGGCAGCAGGAGGACGAAGAGGATGAGGACCACCTGGAGCGCGACGCAGCCCTCCGGGTGGTAGCGGCCGAGGGGTCTCACGTCCCGTCGTTCACCTGGAAGTACCAGACGTACGGCAAGGGGCCTGAGGGTGGCTATGTTGACGAGGAGCGCGAGGTCAGCGGCCCGTTCTACCACGGCAGCCGGTCTAAGCGGCTCCAGCCGGGCAGCACGATCCGCAAGGGGATGCCGACCAATCCCTGGGGGGATGAAGGACCCAGGTCACAGCGGGTGCACTTCACCACGAGCCTGGCAGGCGCGCGGACATATGCCCGTGACGCCGGGGGCCACGTGTACGAGGTGGAGCCGACCGGCGACGTGACGATGGGCTACAACGGCGACGAGTGGAAGTCGGAGCATCCCCTGCGGGTGATCCGCCGCGTGCCGGACGACGAGGAGGGAACCCAGGTGACAGCAGCCGTGGTCGCGCACTTCGAAGAGAGCGGGGAGCACCAGCCGCCAGGGCACCACGAGTTCTACCGGGGCCTGGACCGGGAAGACGCCCAGCCGCGCCTGAACTCGCTGGAGGAGCACCTCACCGGGTTCCACGCCGGCAGCGGAATGGCGGTGCGACGCGGCCTCCAGGAGGTCCGTGACTCGGTGCCGTGGGACCACCCGCACCACGACCGGCAGCTTTACACCGGGATGGACGCGCTGCACCGCCGGGTGCACGCGGACGAGGATGCCCGCGCCCGCTCGGCCGAGGAGCACGGCGCGCCTGCCGGGTGGGCCGACCACGAGCGGATGCTGTCCGACACCGCCCACCACCCCGAGTGGCAGGCGGAGCACGAGGAGCGCCAGGAGCACGACGAGGCGGTACGCGAGCACCGGGAGAACGGGTCGGCGCACTTCCACGGCCATGCCGTCGACTTCGCCGACGCCGAGCGGCACCTCAGGGAGGACCACCACTTCCCGCAGGAGGCGATGCCGGAGTACGAGCTGCCGGCCTACGCCCACGGCCATGACCCCTACGCCAGCGCTCTGGAGGACGCCCACAGCCAGGATCACGGCGAGTCAGGCGACTACCGGCACACCGAGCCGGGTCAGTACGTGACGATGCACTGGGGGCCGCGCGACACATTCGACGCCGAGCACCACCTGGTGGAGCACCACGGGTACAACATCGACGAGCTGCGGCACGACGAGCCCGACCTGGAAGCCGAGCACGAGCGCGACCACGCGCAGAACCGCCGCTACCTCGACCACCACCTCTACACGGTGGCAGACCCGGAGGGCCACCTGCCCCAGCACCCTAACTACCAGGGACCTGACGCGGAGGAGCTGCGGGAGGGCGACCCGGAGCATCACTTCGAGGTGCACTCGCGCGACGACGAGGGCGGCGAGCATCACGGGATCTACCACGCCGAGGACGAGGACCACGCCCAGGAGATGCACGAGGAGGCCCATCCTTACGACGAGGTTCACCACGTCGGCCGGGCTCCCGTGGTGCCTCCCCGCCGCCAGTACACGATGCCGGCCGGGCACCCGAGCTGGGAGCCGCCGATGGGCCTCCCTCAGCCGCCTAACGAGCACGGCGAGGACGTTGGCACCGCCGCTACCTGGAGGCACGTCCCTTACGCCGCCCCGCCGCGCTCCCGCGAGGAGCTGGAGGGGCACATCAGGTCCGGGCACGGCTACTCGGGGACCGGCTATGCCGGGCTCACCCCGAGTGACGTGCACGCCCGCATGCACGACACCGGGCAGCCTGAGCACCAGCATGACTACCCGGAGGGACATGACCCGGTGTTCGGGTCGCATCCGGTGATCGCTCACTTCGGAGGTGGAGCCATGCACGACGGGTACGGCCAGGCCCAGGAAGCGCTCCGGGTGCTGGGGGCCTGGGACCCGCAGGGCCGCGAGGACGCGGTGACCACGGTACGGGAGCTGCCCTCGGTGCTAGCGGCGTTCCATGACGGGCTCATGAGCGTGTCGGCCGCCCTGGCGGAGGCCCCGGTGCACGCGGCGGTACGCGACGCGGTGCACGAGCTGGCCGCCCAGGCGGGCCGGGCCGCCCGGGACGCCGACGACCTGGTGCGCAGGCTGCCCACGGAAGCTGCGTGGGAGGACAGCCCAAATCGCTAGCCCGGCAGGCAAGCACGTGGTCCCCGTCTGCCGGGATCTTCGGCCCCACCACGGGGCTGGACCCTGACCTGTTCGACGAGCACGGCCGCATCCGGCCGGACGTGCGGCACTGCGTCATGACCCGGCTCGACCAGTGCATCCGGGTCGACTCCGGGCTGGCCGGGTCGGACTGGCAGCAGTGGACACGGGTGTACCTGCTCGGCGGCGCGGTCTCGGAGTGGGCCGGCCCCCGGCCGAACGGCACCGCCCGGGACCTGGACGTGATCGTCGCTGTCAACCTCCCGCAGGCCCGGCGGCACAGCAGCGACCTCGGGGAGATGCCCCCGGGCGAGGCCGCCTCGGCGCTGAACGCGGCCTTCCAGCGGCACTTCAACGCCGACCACTGGCGGCCGTCGTTCGGCGGGGTGTGGTCGCTGACCGGCTTCTGCAACCAGCGGGCGTGGGACGTGACCCAGATCCGCCCGTATGCCGCTTACGACCTGAGCACCGACCACTGGATCGTCAGGCCGCCGCACCTGCCGGGTCACTCCGCAGCCGACTTCGACCCGGCGTTCCTCGCCCAGGCGCGGGCGGTCGCGGCGGAGGCCCGTGCGATCCTGCGCATGCCGGAGCCCTTCCGCACCCGCGAGGCGACCGCCCTCTGGGATCGCATCCACGCCGGGCGCTCCCTGGCGTTCTCCCCGCAGGGCACCGGCTGGGAAGACCCGGCTAACCTGACCGAGAAGTGGCTGGCCTACGCTCCGCGTCATGTCCTGGATCAGATCAGGGGCCTTGCCCTTGGCGCGAGGACGGCGGCAGCCCAGGGGTACCTGCGCAACCCCTACCACGGGAACCCGCAGTTCGGCGGGAACCCGGAGTGGTCGCATACCTGGTTCCACGGGACGAAGGGGGCACCGGACTTCGGTACCCGCCGCAAGTTCTCCGACGAGGGACAGCGGGCAGAGCAGCCGCCGGGCGAGCGGGTGATGAACTCCGGCTGGACCCAGCCGAACCAGCACCTGGGCATCCACTTCAGCCCCCTGCACGAGGTGGCGCACAAGTTCGTCGGCTCCGTCTCCAGCAAGCCGGGCGCGCTGGTCCACGCCCGGCTGCGCTTCGACAACCCGGCGGTGTTCCCCAGCGAGGAGCACCTGGACATCGCGATGGCGCACTACGGGTCGCAGCACTACCCGCACTGGCACGACGACAAGCTGAACAGCCAGATGGCGTGGAACTACGGCGACCAGGAGGGGACGCACCGGGACTTCTCCCATGTCCCGGACAACCCCCGCGAGCGCTGGCACCTGCGGCAGAAGGCCCAGTCGCTGCTGACCTGGCACCCGCACATGCCCGAGATCCTGGCCGGGTTCCGGCAGCACCTGGCCAGCCGGGGGCACCACGGCATCGTCTACGGCAACAGCCTGGAAGGCCCGTACGAGACCGACGCCACGCGGGGCGGCGATGCCTCGATGAAGTACATCAGGAAGCGGGAGAACTGGCCGGCCGGCCACCCGTACAGCTTCTCCGCCATCGCCCACCCGGACGACATCGAGGTCACGCACGTCGAGCACGTCGCCCCGTGGCGCGAGGAGCCGCAGGAGGGCCAGCGCACCTGGGAGGACATCAGCGACTCCGACGAGCCGGACGAGGTGCGCGACAAGGTGCTGGACTACCACCGCCAGCACGGCGGCGAGCTGCCCGGCAAGACCGCATCCGCCGAATACAGTTACTACGCGGGAACCGCCCAGGTGCGCCACCTGTCCCCGGGTCACGAGACGAGCCCCGAGCGGGTTGGCGACTGGGCGCGGCGCGGGACATGGCCTCCTGTCAAGGTGACGTGGGGCGGCGGGAGCACCCTTCCCGTCGTCAACGGCCACCACCGTTACGATGCGGCCCTGAGGCTTGGCCGGGAGCATACGCCGGTTCACGTCCGGTCCGCGTTCGGGCAGCCGCCGATGCTGAGCGACGTCCGGGAGATCACCCGCGAGGAGTACGAGCGCGGCCTGCAAACGATGGATGATTTCGGGTTGCAGCCGATGGACGAGGATTACGAGGAGCCGGACGAGAAGCCGCCGCCCGGCCGCCGCCAGGCCGCAGCGGAGGGTCCCTCGAAGACCAAGGAGCAGGTGAACTACCGGGAGGGCACTAGCGCGAGGCACTGCGGCAACTGCGTGATGATCCGCCTGATGCCGCCGGACTTCGAGACCCACAAGTGCACCCTGGTGCGGGGGGTCATCGACCCGCAGGACGTGTGCGACGAGTGGTCCCCGGACAAGGGGAAGACCGCCGCCGCTCCCTCCGGCGGCCAGCAGCGCCCGAAGCGGACCCCGGGCAACGCGATGGTCTACCTGGACGTCCCTCACGGGACGGTCGAGCCCTACGCCGGCCAGGAGGGCGGCCACCACATCGCGCTGGCCTACCTGCCCAGGGCGATCGGCGACGAGGACTTCGGCAAGGTGGTCGACCGGGCCAGGGAGGCGGCCACCCGCTACCCGCCGCTGCGGGGCACGCTCGGCGGCCACCTGACCTTCCCGCCGGGCGCTCCCTCCAACAAGCGGCGCGTCGCGGTGGTCCCTGCCGTCATCCCCGGCGTGCACCGGCTCCAGGGGGAGTTCGGCGAGTTCGACCGGGCGCACTACGAGCAGTACACCCCGCATGTCACCCGCGCGCAGCTCACCGGCAACGACCCCGATCCTGACCCGCACCCGCAGGTCCCGGTGTCGTTCACCCACGTGCACGTCAGGAGGGGCGACGAGGTGCACAGCTTCCCGCTGACGGGCCTGTCCCCGGCCCAGCGCGCCACCCAGGCGGAGGAGCGGATCAGGCACCCGGAGCGGTACAAGGCCCACCAGCGCGCCGACATGGAGGCTCGCTTCGAGCAGGAGCGCCGTGACCGCGAGGACGAGTTCCGCGAGCACGAGGACGCCACCCTGAAGCCGTGGGCGCGCGGCGAGGGCGACTGGACCCGCCAGGCGGCAGCCGGCCGGTGGTATCACGGCTCCCCCTACCGGATCGGCGACGGCGAACTTGTCCGTCCGGGGCAGGACCCGGTTAACGCCGACGACGGGCCGCTGCCGCACGTCTTCTTCACCAGCGCGCCGCACGACGCGGCGGGGTGGGCGCAGGAAGGCTCCCGCTACCTGAACGAGGAGAACTCGCCGGGCTGGACGACCTACCCGCACGTCTACGAGGTCGAGCCGACCGGGCCGCACGAGGAGGACCCGCAGGGCGAGTTCGAGGGTGACCGGCGCTCAGCTCACCCGCTGCGCGTCGTGCGCGAGCGGCACGACCTGGGCCTCGTGCACGAGATGAGGTGCCCCGGCTGCCAGGAGGCGAAGGGCACGGCCAGGCATGAGGCAGCAGCGGAGCACGAGACCTGGTACCACCTGACCGACAACCCGCACTTCAGCCTGGACCCGGGGCACGAGCCGGAGGACAACAGCTTCAGCATCGAGGACCGCTCGGGGCGGAAGGGGATCTACCTCGGCAAGGACCCGTCTCACTGGTTCAGCGGTGCCGGCGAGGGTTATGCCAGGCCCTACCTGGCCGAGATCCACGCCCACCCGTCGGTGAAGGAAGCACCTGGCGTGCACGGCCGCTGGGGCGGGGAGATGTTCGTCCCGGCCGAGCACTTCGACAAGCTGCGCCTGCACCGGGTCATCCCGGTCGACGCCCACGCCCGCGAGACGTACGGCACCCACGGGTGGATCGAGCAGCACCACGGCAGCGAGTTCGACACCGGCAGGGAGATCAAGCAGCCCGGGTTCAACGCCCCCCTCAGTGCCCACTACCCGTTCAAGGAGAGAGTGCACGAGCCGGTCACCTGGCGTTACCCCGGACCGGACGTACGGGACATGACGCCCGAGCAGCACGACGCGCACCGGGACCGCTGGCTGGACTACCTGAGGTACGACCGGGGCTTCGAGCAGGAGGACCTCGACTCCTTCCGCGAGCAGCACGACTCGCACCGCAAGACGGCGGCGGCCGGGGAGGAAGAGCCGCAGCACTACTACCACGTCAGCTACGAGCGGTTCCCTCGCGGGCACACGCTGCGGGCCGAGGACGCGGTGGGCAGGAACTTCGACGACTCCTCGGGCGAGCACGTCTACATGACCGACGACGACGACAACGCTGAGCGCTACCGCTACCACCTGTGGGAGAAGGGGTACGCCGAGCAGCACAAGTACCTAGTGCGCCCCACCGGGCCAGTAGAGCCGGACCCGAATGACGACAAGGCGGTGCGGACCAGGCACCCGGTAGAGGTGGTGGATGCCCTGGACGTCGACCATGACGGCAACGAGGAATGGGACTCCGACTGGTTCAACCACCGGACGGCTGCCACGGGGTACGACCTGAAGCCCCGCAGCGGGATGATCTACCTCGATCTCCCGCCGGGCACCGTGCGGCCGGTGCCTGGCGGGGTAGACGATCACCATGTCACGGTCGTCTACCTCGGGTCCGGTCTCGGCGACGAGAAGTTCGCGGAGGCCTGCCGCCGCGTGGAGGCGGCAGCCGCCCAGTGCCCGCCGATGGAGGGCGTGCTCCGGGGGATCGGCATCTTCCCGCCGAGCACGGGCGGCGACGGCAAGGTAGTCGCCTTCGTGCCGGCCTACATCGGCGGGGTTGGCCGCCTCCGCCGGCTGCTGGAAGACCTGTCGGCCAGCGAGCACAAGGACTGGAAGCCGCACGTCACCCTCTCCTACATGACGGAGGGCGACGACCTGCCGGAGCCGCACCCGGCGGTGCCACTGAGGTTCACCCACGTGCACGTGAAGCGAGGGGGCGACGTGGTAAGTTTCCCGCTGACAGGGAGGCTGCATGAGCGATGACCTGCCGGAAGTGAAGTTCGCGGAGCACCCGCAACGGACCTGCCGCCGTGAGCAGTCCCCCGACGGGATGAACAGTCACTTCTGCTCGCTCGCCGAGCTGCACCCCGGCCCCTGCTGCCCGAGGACGCTGAGGTCGGCGATCGTTTACCGTGCCGCCTGGGAGAAGGCCAACCCGGGCTGGGAGAAGATGGCCCGCGACCCCGACCCGTTCGCTGACTTCACCAAGATCCCAGGGGTGACACCGTGACCAGCCAGTACCCGGAGCAGATGCGCAAGCGCCTCGCGCCGTCAGGCGAGTTCACCGCGCTTCCCGTCGTCATCACGGCCGCGAATCTCACCCCGCCGCCGTGGAAGATCGAGATCTCCGCCGCCGACGGCACCCTCCTGGTCGTCATGCGGGAGGAGAACGGCATGCTGGTGATCGAGGGCGACGAGTCCCGCTGGGACGAGGCCGCCAAGCGGTTCCTGCACGGGATGATGCAGTGGGCCGGCGGGGCGGGTATCCACTGGAAGGACGAGATCCGGCGGGACGGCGGGTGAGCACCCCGCTCGGGCTCCCCGTTGTCACCCTGACAGTGGAAGGCATGAAGGCCGACATCAAGACGGCGCTCCACAGCTACCTCCTGGGCCTGTCCGAAGAGGTGGCGGCGGCTGTCGACAAGGTGTGCACCAGGGAGAACATCCAGGCGGTGATCGACCAGGAGGTGGCCAGCACGCTCCGGGTGGTCATCCACGAAGAGGTAGAGCGGTACTACCGGCACGGCGGCGGGGTCCAGGTCGTCCGTGACGCCGTGGCACAGAAACTGAGGGACGCATGATCATCGAGGTCCCGCCTCAGCCGCTTACCGCCCGCTGCCCTGGCTGCAAGATGGAGCGCTCTCTCCCCGCCGGATGGCAGGACATCATCCGGGGGTCCATGCCGCCGGAGGAAGCCAGCGCCTGGGACGGCGAGCTGCGCTGCCAGAACGGCCACGACCTGCTGGTAATGAAGATCTCGGAGGCATCATGATCATCGCAGTGCAGAACCTGAGCACCTCGGTCACCGACGAGGACGCCTACGCCATGACGGTCCTGTGCGACCGCCAGGCCCGCCGGGACTTCGCCCCCGCCTGGGGGGTGCAGCCGTCCACCGTGATCTTCCTGAAGCAGCCGTCGGTGCTGAGGTACGACGCGATCATCGGCATCCTCGACAACGCCGACCAGGCAGGCGACCTCGGCTGGCACACCGAGGGGCCGGACGCCAGCGTCTACGGCCGGGTGTTCGCCAGGCCGGTGCTGGAGAACGGCGGCAACGCGCTGACCGACAAGCTGTCGGTGTGCTCGGTGCTGTCCCACGAGGTGCTGGAGACCATCGGCGACGCCGCGTGCAACGGCTGGGCGCAGCGCGCCGACGGGTCTCTGGTCGCCCGTGAGGTGGGGGACCCGGTGGAGAGCGACTCCTACCTGCTGACCGTCACCACCGAGGAGGGCACCGAGGTCAAGGGCACGGTCTCCGACTTCGTGCTCCCGGCCTGGTTCGATCCGGACGCCGCCGGCTCCCCGTACGACTACACGGGAGTGCTCAGCTCCCCGTTCGAGGTGCGCCCCGACGGCTACGTCATCGTGATGACGGGCGGCACGGTCACCAGCCAGTGGGGCGAGCGCTACCCCGCCTGGCGCAAGGGCACCAAGGAGCACCCGACGGCCCGCACCGCCCGCCGGTCGCAGGTGTACCCGGACGGCAGCTTCCACTGGCCTGACCCGGACGCCCTGGACAAGCGGCCTCCCGTTACGGGCGAGGACAAGAATCCTGTCAGGCCGCCCACGACCCTCGCCTGACCCCTCTTGCGCTGTCAAGAAAAGCTGTATTATCCTGGAGATCACCTGGTAGTCCTCGTTCCCGCTTAGCGGGGGAGCGATCGGCTGCTTGTTCCTTGCAGCGGTGGTCCAGATGGCCCCGCCCCGGACCGGGCGCGCTTCCGAGCCGCCCGGTCCGCTGCATCCGGGAGGAGACACATGAGCGAGCAGGCGCTGGCCGACCTGTACGAGGAGTACGCGGGGAACGTCATCTTCGCCCGGCTGGCCGCCGGCAGGCCGGTGGTCCCGGGCTTCGGGCCGCCCGGCGCGCTCGCCGTGGTCGGCGAGGCCCCCGGCCGCGACGAGGAGCGCCTCGGCCGGCCGTTCGTCGGCCGCTCGGGCAAGTTCCTCCAGCGGATGTTCGCTGACGCCGAGATCCCCTGGGACCTCTGCTACGTCATGAACGTGGTGCCGTGGCGTCCGCCCAACAACCGCACCCCCTATCCGTTCGAGGTCCAGGCGTCCGTGCAGCGCGTCGCCGCCGAGCTGGACATCGTGGCCCCCGTGGTGGTGGTCGCCGCCGGGTCGGTCGCCTGGGAGGGCCTGGGCGGCAAGTCCCTCTGCCCCGCAGAGGACGCGCTCTTCCGCTGGCATGACCTGGAGGGCCGCCGGGTCCTGGCGCTCCCCCACCCGGCCCGCATCCTGCGCATGCCCACCTCTGCCTCCGCCGGGTGGCGGCAGCAGGCGGTGGACGCCCTCTCGCTGGCCCTGAGGGTCGCGGCCTCGTGACCGAGCAGCCGCAGGAGGAAGAGGTCCCGGTTCACGAGGGGCCGGACCCGAGGAACTGGGAGCGTGACGCCCCGGACCTGTGGGCCGGCGTGCTGAACATCGAGGCGCTCGATCGCGTCGCGGCAGTGCTCAGCGGCCCGGCCCCCAAGTTCACCCAGGGACTCGTCGCCGAAGCGCGCACGTTCCTGGACAGGGCGCGAGAGGACCAGCGCGCGGAGTTGTCCGCGATGATCCTCGCCGCTTTCCAGGTGCCGGAGCCTGAGGAGCCCACGGAAGCCTTGGGAGGCTTCAGTGGCGACGGCGACGGCAAGGGAGCCGGGGATCACCTGCGACGAGTGCAAGGGTGAGTTCATCCTCGGCGACGAGTACCTCTACTTCTACGGGCGCAAGCTGCACCAGGGATGCGCCAGCGCGGACGCGGCGGCCCGCCGCGACGACGGTCACGACCCGGTAACGGCCGCCAGGGCGATCCTCGACGCGGGCACGAGGGTGATCCTCACCCGTGCCCAGCTCCGCGCCCTGGTGGCCAGGGCGGTCGAGCTGGGCCTGGAGCCGGTGCGCAAGCCGGACACCGGCCGCCAGCAGTGGTACGGGCGGATGCCCGGCTGGTCAGCCGAGCGGGTGAAGGGCGGCCTGGCGGCCTCCGAGGTGGCAGGGATGTGGCTGGACTTCGTTGAGGCGGGGCGGATGCCCCCGCTGCGCGGTTGTGACCTTTCCGTGATCATGGACGTTATCGAGTCCGCTGCCAGCATCGTTACCTCCCCGTTATCCTTCCTTGACCCCATCCCGTGACCTGGCCGCAGAAGGGGCAGGAACCCACGGGAGGGCTCATGACAGACCGCAGCGACCTGATGCGGACGATCCGCCAGGCGTCCACCGGCCAGGAGCAGGCGCAGGCCGTCGCCGCCCTGGACGAGTTCGACCGGCAGGCTGCCTTCCGCAGCCAGGCTGACCGGGAGACCGACCTCGGGGCGCGCATCGCCGGGCAGCGCCTCACCCCGGTCCCCATCCACGAGCACCACACCGCCGCCACCGACTGGCTGGCCGAGGTGCGCGAGCCCGCCCTGGACTTCCGCACCGCGATGATCGCCGAGGCGTCCACCTGGTACCGGGGACTGCCGCGCGAGCTGAAGGCCGACCGCGAGGAGCTGGCCGCCCAGGCGCACGGCCGGGCGCGCACCCTCGCCTCCGCCTACGGCAGCCGCGCCGGGGCGGCAGCCAGCGAGTTCATCTCGGTGGTCGCCTACCTGGACGCCCGGGAGGGCGCGAGCGGCCTCCCGCAGATCGACCAGACCATCGACCCGAACAACAACCCGGCTCCCACCCCGTACCCCACCGAGGTGTTCCCCACCTTCGGCGCGGACCAGGACCCGTTCAACCAGGTGGAGGGGTTCGACCACGACTCGCAGGCCTCCTCGCAGCGCGCCCCGCTGATCCAGCAGGTGATGCAGCAGCAGAACGGCGGGTCAGGGTTCGGCACCGGCCCGGAGCGCCCCGACAGCCACACCAACACGTTCGACACGGCCGACAGCTACGCGGAGGTGCCGCTGGGACCGCCCGGCACCCTGCCGACCGCCCCGGCCGCGACCGACTCGATGGCGTACAGCAGCCCCAACCCGGTGGCGGGCACCCAGCAGGACGCAGGGGCCGAGCGCCGCCGCGCCGCCTCCATGCACGGCTACTCCGCCCCTGACCCGTTCGGCTACCGCTGGGGGATGACCCCGGAGGTGAACCACCCGTTCCACGAGCGCTGCGGGTCGGCGCACTGGCCGGACGAGGAATGCGGGAACTTCGCCCACACCGCGTCGGTGGCGGTCGGCTACACGATGGACATCGACCAGGCGCGCCGCGCCGCGCAGTGCGAGGCGGTCGGCGTCCGGGAGGGCCTGCGGGCCATCGCCTCCTCCCCGTCCCCGGCTGACCTCGGCACCGCGCACAACCGCTTCGCCTCCGCCTGGGGGAGCAGCGACCGCACCCTGGACGACACCGCCGTGCTGCACGGCTTCATGGCGGTCGTCCGCCCGGTGCTCGCCGAGCTGACCTGCACCGCCTGCAAGGGCGTCCCCTGCGGCGACTGCACCAACCCGGACTGCGCGTGCGCGAAGCACCCGCGAGGCCACTCCAGGATGGCTTCCTCCGGGCTGCCGTCCGCCGGGGAGCCGCACGGCGCAGTGGTCAGCTACATCGACCAGATGGCCCGCGAGTACCACGCCGCTCCCGTCGGCGGGTAGGGAGAGCACATGCCAGGGTTCCTGCCGCCGGGCCACTTCCTGGCGATGCGCAAGGGCGCGCCGTTCGCCGGGTACGAGGACTTCGACGCCTGCACCGACGCCAACAGCGACAAGCATGACCCGGACGCCTACTGCGGGGAGATCAAGCACAAGGTCGAAGGCGCGCACCTGGCGGCCTCGGGGCTGCCGCAGATCCAGCAGGTAACCGACCCGAACAACCAGCCGACGCCGGAAGCCGACGAGCTGCCCGAGGGCGTCGCGTTCCCGGTCGGCGACAACGCGCCAGGCTCCACGATGCGCCAGCAGTGGTCGACCGGGCCGGACGGCCCGCAGCCGCGCACCGGGGCCATCCAGGTGGAGGCAGTCGCCTGGGGCCGCCGCCACTACGAGGACCTCGCCTCGGCGATCTCCGGGATGCCCGAGCACGTGCGCGGCCCGGTGGCCCGGTCGTTCGCCCGCGACCTGCCGCAGGCGACCAGCGGCATGGGAGGCGTCGACCGAGGCCTGTTCGAGCGCGCCGCCACCGACCCGGAGGGGTACTCCTGGCGCAGCCGTGGGCGGCAGACCAGCTACTCGCGCGGCCACTACCAGGCGGTCGCCGACATGCTCCGCAACGTCCGGCACCGGGGCGAGGTGTCGGAGGAAGACTTCCAGAACCACGTCTACCCGGCCATCGCCGGGACGATGCACGCCGGGGCGGGCTTCACGCCCAACGGCAACCGGAACTTCGACGCCGACCGCTTCCACAAGTGGGTGCACGGCGACGAGCCCGGCAACTCCCGGCCCGCGCCCCGGCAGCCGTCGCCCCGCCGTGCTCCCGCTCCCCGCCAGGACTTCATGAGCGACTGGCCGTCCCGGCGCACCAGCGACGAGTACGGCGAGCGGGTACCGACCGTTTACGCCCAGCCCACCCCCGGCGACTTCGTGACGCACCCGCAGCAGCACGACACCTCCCAGCGCCACTACATGCCGGGCGAGCACGAGGACGTCGATTACGACCCGGTGTTCGGGTGGATGCACAAGGGCGCGCTCCGCGAGGCCATCGCCGCCGCGATGGACCAGGGGCACGCCGAGGCGCTCGGCACTGCCGACGCCACCAACGGGCGCGGTGCCCGGCACCAGCAGGACTTCGGGTCCAACAAGGTCCAGCACGGCAAGTACCTGCGGGCGTGGAACAACCTGGCCGGCCTGACGCACGGGCTGACCGGGCGAGCGCCCATGAGCAAGCAGGAGTACGCGAAGGCGACCGGGCGGCCCGACCTGCACTCGCACTACCTGGCCGCCTACGCCCAGGGGTACCAGCAGGGGCGCACCACCCAGCCCAGGGCCGACGACGGCGGGCAGGTGACCGCCTCGATCACCCGGCAGGCCGACACCTGGAGCCAGCCGCACCAGACCACCGACGACTTCACCCCGCCGTACAACTCGGCGGATACCTCCCCGGACCCCTGGTCGCAGAACGCCTCCCCGGAGGCGTCCGACTTCTCGGCCGGCCAGTCGGCGGGACGGTCCGACCGCGCGGCGGGGGAGCGCCCGCTGTTCGCGGACAACTCCTCGGGGGTCTCTCCCTACGTGAAGGGCTACGCCGAGGGCTACGGGGCCGCGCAGGGTCCCCAAGCCCGGCAGGACGTTCCCCTGTCGATGGGCGGGGACTCCGGCCAGGCGGCCAACGCCCAGCAGGCGGCGCAGTCCTTCCAGGTGGCCCGTGCTTCGAGGCACGTCGCCGGGATTCGCCGGGTTTCGGCGTCCTTCGCGCCGGAATCGCTGTTCACCGACCTTGAGTTCCGCAAGGGCTACCTGTTCGCCATCAGGTGGCAGCCGGGCCAGCGCCTGGTCTCCACCGGCTCGGCCCAGTTCGAGGCAGGGCTCTACAGCGGCGTCACCGACCGGCCGGAGATCCAGGAGGCGTGGTCGCACGCTCATGCCGTCCAGGGGGGCAGGCACCGCGAGCTGGTGCGCCGGATGGGACGGCACGAGTCGTTCACCGCGAAGATGCTCGGCAGCTACGGCCACGCCCCGATGCGGTACCTGACGGCGGGCGTCAGCACCGACCTGATCACCGACGGGCCTGGGTCCTCGCCGGACCCGATGGGCTCGACCCCGCTGAACGGGCCGGGCACCCCGCCGCCGATGGGCGGCCTGTCGATGCCCGCCGCGCCGGGGGGCGCTCCGCCGTACCAGGGAGCCCCGCCGCTGCCCGGCGGCCCGGTGGTGCCCGACGACGTGATGGGGAGGGCGCAGGAGCCCGCGCAGCCGGACGGGCCGTTCACCAACACGTTCTCCGGCAATCACCCGGAGAACGCCGTGCTGGCCCCCGTAGCGCCCAATACGGCCGCCGAGGGCGGCTACAGCAACCGCGACGCCTACCCGGCTGGACAGGGGCGCACGGCCCTCCTGGAGGCCTTCAGGGGCCGCGTGGCGGCTAACCTCGAAAGGGTGACCGCCCACTGGGACGACGACTACGACGACGATGACGAGCACTGGGAGGACCCCCGCACCGGGGACGCCTCCGGCTCCGTGCCGGAGTACGTCGACCCGCCCCGCAGTGCCCCTGAGCTGTACGAGCACATGATGACGCTCCACGGGGTGACGCACAGCCCGGACAGCACCAAGCAGCCCGGCTCGGCCTTCCTCCAGGGGCTGCACAACGAGATGCACTACGGCCAGTACCGCGACCACCCCGACGTGGTGGCCCGCTCGGTCCCGCACCACCACGAGCCCGGAGGCTACTGATGGACGACCTGTGGACGATCGCGTCGGAGGACCACGAGGGCATCGCCCGCGAGGCGGCCCTCGCCAGGGCCGACGCCGACCTGGAAGGTGTCATGCCGTTCCTGCTTGCTTCCCGTACCCCGCAGGAGTTCGAACACCGGGCCGGGGTCGCGGCTGACTCCCTTTACTCCATCGCCGCGCGCAACGGACTGGACGACCAGGAGCTGCTCGCGGTCGCCCGCCGCCGGTACGAGCTGTACCGGGAGGCGCTCGCCGAGGGCACCGACCCGCTGACGGCGCTGATCCCGCTGCTGAACGGCGGCGGGGACGGAGCCGGGCCGGAGAAGCCGCTGGAGCACATGGAGGGACCGGACTTCTCGAACTCCTACTCCGAGGTCCCGATGGGGCCGCTGTCCGGGCCGAGCCCTGACGTGACCCGGCCGCGCCCCGAGGCCGCCGCCCCGGTCACCGAGGCCACCGGGTCGCTGCGCAGGCAGGCGGACGCCAGCTCCTCGCCGATGATGCAGAACTCCTACACCCCGCCGGACCTCGGCACCGGCCCCGGCTCCCTCGACATCGGCGTGGGCGGCCCGGAGAGCGGCGGCATGACCCCGAGCATCCCCGCCGGGATGCCCTCAGCAGGCCCGATGTCGCGCCCGGTCACCTCCAGCAGGGACCCGGTGCGCTCGAAGGTCCTCCAGGTGACCGCCGCCATCGCCCAGGCCAACCCCGGTCTGCCGGCCGAGGAGTGCGAGCGGGTCGCCCGCAAGGTGGTGTCCCGCTACCTGACCGCCGACCTGAACGACTCGGCGATCGGCAACGGCCCGATGACCTCCGGCGGGGACTCCTCCGGCGGCGGGGGAGGCGGCCACGGCGACATGGCTAAGAACATGCTGGCCGGGCAGGGGCTGCGCTCGATGATCCCCGGCCTCGGCGGCGGCGCTGCCGGGGCGGGAGAGGCGGCCGGCGCTGGCGAGCTGGCTGAACTGGCCCCGCTGCTGGCCCTGTAGGAAAGCCACCGAGCCCGTCACGATCAGAGTCGCGACGGGCTCGGTACTGCGGGGGGTGCCCCTACTGTACCGGCGGGTAGCCGGGATTGCCCGGGTTTCGCAGCGTTGCGCCGGGGACGCCCAGGTCCCGCATGATCATGTCCTCCAGTCCGGGGAACCACCGCAGGGCCGTCCCCTCGTACCAGGCGGTCACGGTCCCGGCGCTGACGCTGAGGAGCTGCCTGCCGTGGGGGATGGTCTCCGTGAGGGTGACCTTTCGCCCGCTGGCCGGCCACTCCCAGGAGGCATGGTGCCTGCGCTCCTCGGTGACCGTGCCGCTGGGCACGCACCCGCCGCCGATCCGGTACACGGCGGTCATGAGGACCTGGCTCAGCCACTCGAATACCGGGTCCGGCCCCGGCACGGGAGCGGGGTCCGTGCCGGGGAGCGTGCTGTCGTCTGTGCTCACGACTGATCCTCTCCGCCGTTGAGGCGGCTGGTGAACCACTGGTGCATCTCGGCCCAGGCGCGGTTCTCATAACCGGCCAGGACACCGGGAGCCAGCTCAAGGCCGGCGGTGTACGACACCCCGAGGTAGCACCGGCCACCTGGCACGTACTCGCACTCGTCCCCTGGGCGCTTCGCCTCAGGGTCAGGCCTCACGTGGATGCCGAGGACCCCATGGGGGTCGCCCTCCGGGTCCTGCCATGACTCAAGGGTGACCGCGCCCCCCTCGCCCAGCAGGACGAGGGTGACGCGGCCCTTGCTTTCGTATCGCTGCCGGTCCATTAGACCTGCGCCTTCGGCCGGAGGTTCATCGACTTGACCAGTTCGTCTGCCTGGAAGTCGGCGGTCCGGTTGCCCTGGCTGAAGCCGAGCGCGGTGTAGCCCTCGCGGAGCAGCGCCCGGACGCGGCCCTTGCCTGCCTTGCGGCCGTGCTCGCCGATCTTCAGGTCGACCCAGCCGGAGCCGGGGAGGAAGCCCTGGGTGATGACCACCTTGTGGCTGCCGAAGTACTCGCGGACGACGGGGGCGGTGACTTCCCACAGGGTGGCGACGCAGTTGTTGATGAATACGTCGTGGGTGCTCCACCAGTAACCGCGCTTGCGGCAGATGGTGCGGGTGCGCTGGAGGACTGAGTTGTACGAGGTGCCAAAGGCTACGGCATGCAGGCCGTTCTGCTGGTCGATGGTGACGCCCACGAGGTCGTACTTCTCGCTGGAGTGCTCGACGATGATCTCGACCTCGGGGCTGGTGCCGGTGGAGCGCACGTAGGCGGCGAACTTGCTCTTGGTCCTGCTCATGGTGTCCTCCTGGCTGCTCGTGTCCTTGCACTAGGAGAATATCAAGAAAAGCTGTATTCACGCAAGGGGAAAGCCCGGACCGTCTCATACCCGGTCCGGGCTTTCCCGGTTCCCGCTAGCTGATGCCCAGGTGCCGCTCCACGGCAGCCGCGTCGTTCTCGTCGAGGAGCGCGCTGATCGCGGCGACGGCCGCAGGCTGGTTCAGCTCGGCGGTGAGCTGCGCGGCGGCCTTCTTTGCCGCCGCCCGCTTCTGGCGCTCGGTCAGCTCGCCGAACGACTTTCCGGCCGGCCAGGCGTCCGCCTGGGCGATAACCTCGCGGCCCGCGTCGGTGATGCGGCACAGGTAGGTGTTGCCGGAGTACCGCAGCCCTTGCGACGGGTCGTCCGGGTCGGTCCAGGTGCACCCCTCGATCATGCCCTTGGCGTGCAGCTCGTAGACCAGCGGTGCGATGCTGGCGGCGTCCCAGATGCGCGGGCCGTCCTCGTAGCTGAGCAGCAGCTCTGTCTCGGCGGCGGTGAGGCCGCCCGGGGTGGTCAGCGCCACCGGGGCGTACATGTGAACGCCCTCGGCGTCCCATGTCCCCGCCACGGTCCAGGTGCCGGTGCGCTGCCAGTTCAGCTCGGCCAGGATGGCGTCGGCCGCCTGGCCCTTCTCCTGGTCGGTGGCGTCGAGCCCCGCCAGGATCGGGTAGTGGAACGCCCCTGGCTGGACGCCGTGCTCGTCGGTTATCAGCAGGCCCGCGTAAGGGCCTGACTGGGTTTGCACGGTGCTGATGACTACCTGGCGGTACGGCATGGTGTCTCCTGTCTCGCTGCCTGTCCTTGCACGAGGAGGATACCAAGAAAAGCTGTATTGACACAAGGGGGCAGGAAGCAACGAGGCCCCCTCCCGGCGGTGGGAGGGGGCCTCGGCAGCGGACCATTTAGCGGCAGGCCCAGCCTATCGGAGCTAGCTCAGCGCTGCCGGGAAAACGCCGGGGGCGGTATACATCGAGAAGTGGTCGCTCTTGTACGGCGACACGGCCCCGGTGATGACGTTGCCGCCCTGCTCGGTCACGTCCGGGGTCACCGTCCAGGCCGCGCCCGACTGGAAGGACCCGAAGACCTCGCTCGCAGTGGCGATGTCGTTGCCGTTCAGCGCGCCGTGCGCCTCCTTCATCACCAGGTTCGGGAAGTTCACGTCCGGCACGATCAGGCTGGGCAGGCTGGAGGTCGGGGTGCCGCCCCTGACGCCGATCAGGCCGTTCTGCGCCTCGTAGAACTCACTGGTGCGGCCGGTGGCACGGGTCGGGAAGACCCGGTGGTTGCTGTTCACCTGGTTGGCCGTCGGCGAGGACAGGTCAGTCGCGATGAACGAGGCGTATCCGGGGAAGGTGCCGTTGTGGGCGTGGAAACCGTCGAACAGCAGGTCGAGCTTCACCGTGTCCCGGTCGGGGACGTGCCTCAGGACGATCGCGGCCTCGCCGGTGAGGATCACGGCTGACATGCATGGGTCCCCGCCGTTCGGCGCGTAGACCCCCTGGATCGCCACCACGTCGTAGGTCGTGGCGGAGTCGGGGACGATCAGCTCCTCGATGGCGGTGCCCCGGTCGAAGCTGCTGGTGCCGCCGCAGAGCTGCTCACGGGCAGCGGAGACGGTGATCCCCAGCGGGTTGAAGAAGGGGACCCACGTGCCGAAGTGCAGGCTGCTCAGGAGGGTGCCCACCGCCGGGCTAAACGGGATCTGCGGGTTGTCCACGTTGTACTGCGGGTCGCCCATGCCGAACTGGCCGCCCATGTGAGTGAAGTACGTGTTGTTGCCGTTCTCCAGGGCCGAGTAGCCCACGATGCCCACGGTGTCGACGTTGGGGTTTACGGCCGGGGCGCTGGTCGCCGCGAAGGCACCCGCCCCGATCCCTACGGCCAGCAGCAGCGCGGCCGGCAGGGCAAACCTTGGCTTTAGCTTCAAAGCAAATTCCTTCCCTCTGGTGAGGATTACCGGGGAAGAACATACAGGGAAACCAGGTACGCCGCAGCCTTAGAGGGCCATTGCTGCCCGAATGAGACGTATCAGGCTCCAGCGGTGCCTGCGCTCGAACGAGAGGATGGCAGCCGCCTCGTTCCGGTTGCTGTAGCCCTTCCACGGCCGGTAGACGCTGAAGCCGTCCTCCGACCAGTAGTTCGACTTGACCAGGTTGTGGGGCTTGCACAGCGTCATCAGGTTCCACAGGGAGGACCTTCCGCCCAGGGACCAGGGGCGCACGTGGTCGAGTTCGAGGGACCCGGCGTATCCGCAGTAGGCGCACCTGCGCCCGTCGGCGGCGTACACGGCCCTCCTAAGCCAGTCAGGGATGTGGGGCCTGTCCGGGTCGCCCCCGCGCCACCAGACGCGCCAGCGGTTCGGCACGAGGCTCCCGGGGGCTTGCAGGAGCAGGATCAGCGCCACGGGCCAGAACATCGACAGGAGCACTGCCAGGCCGCCGAACAAGGCCAGCCCGGATACTCCGAGCGGGTCGTTGTCGGCGAGCCACAGGAGCAGCACGGAGGCCAGGGGCAGTCCCCAGCGGCTCAGCTTGCGCCCGGCCCGGCGCTTCCCCCTGGCCATGGCTAGGAGTTGGTCGCGGTGTTGAAGAAGGTGATCAGGCTGTGCACCGCCTGGTCGAGCACCCCGAAGATCTTGTGCACCTCGGCTGCCGCTCCCGTGGGGTCCTGGAAGATGAAGATGACGATGGCGGCGATGACCAGCCACTTGAGGATGCGGCTCAGCTCCCACCCGAAGAAGGTCACGTGAATACTCCTTGAACGGTTGCGGACAGGTCGGACACGCTCTGGCCGATGGACCGGACGCCCCCGGTGAGTTCCTGGACCAGATCCACCAGCTCGGCATGCTGCCGGGCCAGCTCCTGGTGCAGGCGCAGAAGCTCGGCGTTCTGCCGCCGCGCCTCAGAGACCTGGGACTCCAGGGAGGTGACGTCGCGCCTGAGCATGTCCAGGTCATGCTCCTCGGCCGCGCCGATCTCGCGGGGCGTGTGGCTGTGCCCCTCGGAAGCTGCCCCCTGGACATCGCCGACGTAATGGTAGTGGTCGCTCATGATCCCTCCATGATACAGGTTTTCTTGATATGCGGATGTTAAAGAGGACCGGCCCCTGTCACTAGGGGCCGGTCCTCCGCTCTTACTTGAACCAGATCCTGCGGTTGCGCTTCAGCGCGTCGGCGAGGGCCTTGTCCTGGGCCTCCTGGCTCCAGCCGGTGCCCGGGGCGGCGGCCTCGCGCTCGATCAGGATGAAGCTGAGCCGAACAGCGTCCGCCTGCTCCATCTCCAGGCGGTGCCGGAGGCGGGCGATGAAGGCGTCGTAGCTTTCCTGGTCCTGCCAGCGGGCGCGGGCCGAGTCCTGGAGGTTCCACTCCAGCTCTGCCTGGGTCTCGGCCGGCCTGCGGACGACGCCCTTGGCGGCGGCCACCGTGGTGATCCGGTCCCCGTCCCAGGTCCGGAACGGCTCGGCGAGGTTCTTGGCGGCGTTCTTCGCGTCCCTGGCGGCGTTCTTCGCGTCCCTGGCCGCCTCGCGCTCGGCCCTGGTGACCTCGCTGCGGGTCCGGCACCACTCGACGGGAGCGTCCGGGAAGCACACGGAGCAGAGGGTCTCGCCGAGGCCGTCGAAGGAGCCGGTTCCGTGGATGGCGTCGTCGACCGTGAGGCCCGAGTACTGGGTCATCCAGGCCATCCCGGTGTCCCAGTGGACGGTCTTGCAGCCTCGCAGGGAGGAGTGGATGTGCCCGTCGGAGTTGGTGCAGATGAAGTACCGGGTCCAGCCGCCCAGCGACCGGAACTGGTTCTCCGCGCCCTCGATGGCGGCATTCAGGATGTTGACCAGCTCGCGCGCCTCGGCGAGCAGGGCGACCATCTCCGAGGGCCGCATCCCGGTGCTTAGCTCGTGCTCGTCTGTCCCGGCCGCCTGCTGCGCGAGCAGCTCCTCGGCCTGGCCGTCGGTGAGGACCCAGCGGCTGGAGCCGAAGCCCCGCGTCTTGTCGCCTACCATGCGGTGCACCCGCTGCTGGAGGCTGATCAGGTGAGACAGCGCCTGGTCGCGGCGGATGATGTACTCCAGCTCGTTGGCGTCGAACTCGGTCATGTACTGGCGGGTCAGCTCTGGCATCAGGTCCTCCTGGTCGCTCGTCCCTTGCAAAGCCAGGATATCAAGAAAAGCTGTATTCAGGCAATGGGGAACGCGAAGAGGGCGCAAGGTTTCCCCTGCGCCCTCTTCGCTGCGGGCTAGCGGCTGAGCGCTCTCTGGCCGCCGCCGAGACGAGCAGTGCCGATGTCCGCCCTCTGCCCGGCCGCGTGGCCGTCGCCGTAGCCGCTGCCCGAGTAGGTGACGCGCGTCTGGCGGAGCCTCGGGTACTCGCTGTGCACCAGGGACCGGACGACCAGCGATCGGTCGGCCAGGACCAGGGCGGTGGACGTCCCCGCAGCCTCCTCGCCGGAGTCCGAGGAGGACTTCGCGGCAGCCTCCTCGGCCGCCCGCACCCGCGCTGAGACAGCCGAGGCGAAGCCGAGCATGAAGGACCGCCGCCAGGCCCTGGCCTCCGATCCTCCCCGCAGGACCTCCCAGTACCCGTCGGTGCCGGGAGCGGTGGCCGCGACCAGCGCCCGGTGCATCTGCACGAGCAGGGACGTCCACAGCAGCTCGGCCCGGTCGATGTCCGACTGGTAGCCGAAGACGCGCAGGGTGGTGGTGTCCGCTGCGGCCCGGCCCGACCTGGTTTGGACGCACTGGCAGCGCATCGCGCTCGCCAGGCCGGCTAGCAGGTGCCGCTTCACGTCAGCCCAGGGGTTAGGCGGGCTGAACCGCTTGCTGGTCGGCTTGTCGGTCTCCGGGTGCAGCGCGCCGAGCAGTGCCCGGTCGATGCCGTAGCGGGCCATTAGCTCGGACGCCTTGGCGGTGAACGCCTCAGCTTCCTCAGGCGAGCATCCTTCGTCCTCGGCCTTGGCGAGCAGCTTGCGCACCCGGTCGAGCAGGTCGTTGTCTGCCATGTTCCCTCTTTCGGTTGCTGGTTCCTTGCGGGAAGAGAGTCTTCAGTCGGGGATGGCCTGGTAGCGCTCGGGGTGCAGGTAATCAAGCTGGCGCACGCTCCGGCTCCACGGGTCGGTGCACCGGGCTCCGGGCTCAGCCCCGCACTTGGTGCACCCCAGGGCAAGCGCGTCAGCGTCGGTCTGCTCGCTGAGCCGGTGGTCGAAGAGCGCGTCCTCGACGCTGAGCCTGGTCGCCCCGCCGGTCTTGCTGTCCCAGCCGCAGGAGCAGATCACGTCGTGGCCCCAGGTGCCCATCATCTTGCTGGTGCGTCGCATCCTGACGCCGCCGGCCCACACGAACCAGGTGGCCCGGTGGGCGGCGAGGATCTCCGGGCGGATCATCAACTGGGTGAGGCTCATGAGAGAACATTATCAAGAAAAGCTGTATTCATGGAAGAGGGCCGCAGGGGTAATTCCCTGCGGCCCTCTTCGCCCTGCTGCTAGTGCCCTGGGAACAGGTACGGCACCGTGTGCCCCAGCGCCGCCCAGTGCGCCCCCACCAAGCCGAGGCACATGACCAGGAACAGGAGGAAGGCCAGGAGGAGGATGATGCCCCGGTGGCCCTTGCGGGTCTTCACCTTCTCGTTGCCGCGCCACATCTCGGAGAACCGCTCCCTGATGACGGGAGGGGACAGGGGCTTGCGCACCCAGCCCGGGATGATGTGCCAGCCGGCTGCGTCGATCACCACGGCCTCGTCCATCGAGATGGTCTTGCCGTGGCCGGGGATGCTGGCAGCCAGGTCCGCGCTGGCCTTCTGCACGATCAACTGCTTGCGGTCGACGGCCCAGTCCATCAGCGCCCCCTGGAGCGTCGCCCCGGCCGGAGCCCACACGCGGTGGATGACCTGGCCCATGACGAGCAGGCCGAAGGCGAGCTGCGGCACGCTGAGCTTGCCCAGGAAGTGAGCGGAGACCTTGAAGCCGGGATGGTGGATGCCGTGGATGGGGAGATTCCAGAACCAGCCCCAGGCGGCGGGGAGGCTGAAGTCGATCAGCCAGATCCCGAGGACCGCCAGGACGATGGTGAGGACGATGACCGCCACGGCCCGCACGGCTACCTCCAGGCCGCTGACCCGGACGTTCCAGTACTTGCGGCTGGCCATCAGGGTCTTGACCGCGAGGGTGGCGAAGGCGGGCTCGCCGTAGTCGCGGATGCCGTGCCGGTACAGGGTCCACCAGGGGTAGCCGACCAGGTTGTCCCACCAGCTCTTCAGCCAGAAGATCTCGAAGTGGACGTCGCCGACGTGGACGTACCAGTGCACCTGGAACAGGCCGTCGTAGAACCCGGCGACGACGGCCGCGCCGCAGAAGCCGGCGACGATGCCCCAGGCGGCCGACTGGATGAAGCGGGCCTTGACCCTCTGCCCGGTGATCAGCACGCCCTGCGACTGGCCGAGGGCAGTGAGGCCGTCAGCGACGCTGGCACTGGCTTGCGCCTGCCGGCGGTGGATGCGGTCGGCCGCCCAGGTGATCGCGCTCACGTGCTGCTCGCGGGGCTCGGCGCGACCGATGCGGCGGCCGGGCTGCCCGTGGGGGTAGCCGTCGGCGACGCCCCCAGGTTGTTGACGCAGGTGCCGGCGCTGGTGATGAACGCCGCCTGCTTCGCCGCCTTGCTGTCGGTGCTGGCGTGGTAGGCCTCGGCGGCGGTGAGGACGCACGCGGCCACCTTGTCCCCGTCGCCCGGCGGGATCTTCTCGCATGCGACGAACGCCTGGCGGGTGCTGCTCCTGGCGAGCATCTCAACGATCCAGAGGTTGACGCTGGTGCCCTTGGGCAGGCACTTGTCTGCCACGGCGGCGGCAGCGGACTCGGCTGCCCTCGCCTGGGTGGCACTGGCGAGGGCCGATGGCGTGAACGCGGTGGGGACGGGCGACGTGCCCCCGTTGCCGCCGCACGCGGCGATGGAGAGGATGACGCCGGCGGCGAGGGCCGTGACGGCGAGGAACCGTGGGATGTTCATGGTGAACGGGGGATTCCCTTCTTTGACGGGGTTACTTGCGGGGGTTTTCGAGGAAGTTTGCGTGGGCCGTGAAGCACTCTGGCGAGCACGCCGGGTGGTAAGCCTCTACCAGGTAGAGGCGGGCGCAGTTCGCGCACTTGCCCCAGGACTCCCCGGGGTTCATGGCGATCCTGATGTTGACCAGGGCGACATCGAACACGCCGATGTCCTCAGTGGTCTGGATGATCTCCAGGGGCCTGTACTGCGGTCCCCAGGCCGGGCTGTACGGCGCATCGATCTCTCCGTCGATGGCCCGTAGTGCCGCCACGTGCGCCTGGTGGAGAAGCGCCTCGTCGCGCCGCGTCAGCTCGTCCCGGGTCACGGGTGCTCCTGGCCGGGGTGCTTGAGCTGCCAGACGAACAGCGCCTTCTCGCGGGGCATGTTCGTGAGGAGGCCGTCCTCGCCGTAGTCCTCCGGGCCGTGCTGGTACTCGCACTCGGTGCACGTCTCGTCGTCGGCCGGGATGTGACCGAGGGTGCCGGTGAAGCCCCGCACCTGGCAGGTGGTGCACAGCGGGCCGTCCGGCAGGCCCCTGGTGCCCTGGCACGCCGGGCACAGCTCCATGCGCTCGCGGATGCACTGCGGGCAGGGAGAGCACAGCGGCATTCCCATCGCCGCGTACTCGGGGTCGCGACAGATGTAGCAGTTGTCATCGTCTACCACCGGCACGCTCTGGTGGCCGTCGAGAAGCATGAAGTAGGCCGGATCGCTCGGGTTGGCGGCGACTGATGCGTTGCCTGCGGCAAGCGCTCCGCGCGCCAGGTTGTCGAGTCGCTCCTGCTCCTCAGGCGTGGGGCTCGTGAAGAAGTAGTCGGGCCACCAGTGGCCGTAGTCGTCCTGGCGTGGCATCAGGTCTTCACCTCCATCAGGGTGCCGGACGCGCGTCCTGGCACCTCTGTGTCGCGCTTGTGGGTGAACCCGAGGTTCTCCCAGTGGGAGCGCAGCTTCTTGTTGCCGCGCTGGCAGTCCAGGCGCAGGAACTCCATGTCCCGGTCCCTGGCCTCCTGGAGGGCGTGCCTGGTGATCACCGCGCCGAGCCCCATGTGCGCCCTGGACGGGTGCACCATCGCGTTGTCGAGGTACAGCGCCTCCTGCCGCAGCTCCTCCGGCGTCCAGAACGCCGGGTCGCCGTCAGGGGTGAGCGCGTGGCAGGCGATCAGGCTCTGGCCGTAGAGCACCAGGTACATCTGGTCGCGGCCCGCGTAGCCGGCCATCCGGTCCAGGCCGCGCGCCAGGTCGGTGGGGAGCACGTCGCCCGCCCTCTCGTGCATCTGCACGAGCCGCATCTCCACGGCGGCGCGCAGCCACGACAGGGCGTCCCAGTCGAACACCGGGTCCGCGAGCCTGATCCTGTATCCCCCCAGGGTGGTCACGCTGCCTCCTCCGCCTCGGCGAGGGCCTGCATCCGCTCCGTGTGCAGGTGGCTGACGTGCCGCGTCTCGTAGCCGCGCCGCATGTCCCAGCACTGCGTGCCCTCCTGGGCGCGGCACTTAGGGCACTGGTGGGCCAGCGCCTTGCGCTCGTAATCGGCCAGCTCTGCGAGGGCGGCCTTGCGCACCTCGTGCTCGGTGTCCCGGAGCACCTTGGTCAGTTCTGCGACGAGGGCATCCTGCTCGTCCCTGGTGAGGTAGTCCCATCCGGTATCCGGCCTGAGGAGGTCCTTCACGGTCAGGTACGACATCAGCCGCCTGGCCTGCTCGCGGAGGGTGATGTCCCTGATCGCGGGGGAGCTGGGGAATGACCCGTGCTTAGCGAAGATGCTCTTCACACCTGGAGACGTGCCGGTCACTGCTTCACCGTCCGCTTCGCGTCCTGGACGCGCACGGAGCACAGGTGCTTCTTACGCAGTCCCTTGTGCCCCGGCCGCAGGTCGAAGCACTTCTCCCCGACGCCCGCCTGGCAGGCGCGGCAGCAGGTCTTGAGTGCCCGCTCTTCCTGGTTCACCGCTCTCTCCCTTCCTCGGTTCCCACACGATATCAAGAAAAGCTGTATTAAAGGAAGAGACCGGGGCAACTTCCCCGGTCTCTTCCATGAGGGTCACCTGTTAGGGCTTGCTGGCCCTCCCCGACATCGAGGAGGCGGTCACCATTGCCCGTACGCCCTCGTCCTGGGTGACCCGGACGTCGCCCGACATCGAGGACGCGCTGATCATCACGCTCTCGATGGCGTGCACGCGGACGTTGCCGCTCATGGCCTTGGCCTGGACGGTCTGGGCCGCCTGCCTGATGGTGATGCTGCCTGACATCGAGTTCGCGCTGACCTGGCCGGTTATCCCGCTCATGGTGATGCTGCCGCTCTGGGTGCTGGCGCTGACGCTGCCCACGGCGCAGTCGGCGGACACGCTGCCGGACTGGCTGCTGAAGTTAAGGGCGTTCAGCCCGTGACGCTCGTTGTGGGGAGCTGGCACCCGCAGGTCGCCGCTCTGGGTGTCCATCATGAGCGTGCAGCCGGACGGGAGGTAGAGCTGGAGCGTCGGGGTCTCGGGCACCGGCACGTTACCGCCGCTTCCCACGCGGACGCCGTTGATGATGACGTTGCGCCCGGCGAAGACGCTGCCGTGGAAGCTGTTGACCTGGATGTTGCCGTTCCCGAACTGGACGCCGCCGCCGAAGCTGACGACCCCAGCGTCATCGGGCCAGGTGAGCGTCCACGCGCCGTTCTCCCAGGTAGCCCGGACCTCCCCGGCCTTGTCCCCGCCGACGACCGCGTAGGCGCTCTTCACGCCCTCGCTGATGACGACGACGCCTTCGAGGACGGGTGCCCTGACCTGGATGGCGATCGGCCCTTCTGCTCCTGACCCGGCTCCTGAGGACGAGCCAGACGTCCCCCTGGCCGGGAGGGTGTCACGGGCGGCGAGCGTCCGGCCTCCCCTGGTGCTGATCTCGTTCCCTGCCATGCTGCTCTCCCTTGCTGAGGCGGCTTGTATAACCGCCCTCCGAGGTTATCAAGAAAAGCCGTATTGAGGAAAGAGCTAGGCGGCGGCTTCCTCGCGCTGCCTCGGCGGCCGGCCGCGCCTGCGGGCCGGGCGGCGGCTCCTGTTCTTGCTGAGCCGCTTGCGCTCGTCGGGGGTGAGCCCGCCGCGTATGCCGTACCGGCCGCCCGTCTTCTCCTCGGCCATGGCGCGCTCCAGGCACTCGCCCGTGAAGGGGCACCTGGCGCACATCGCCTTGGCGCGCCAGTAGCGAGCTTCCTGCTCGTCGGCGCGCATCCCCTCGACGGGGTAGAACAGGCTGGTGTCCTGGTCCCGGCACGCCACCGTGTCAGGGGCGCGCCACAGCGGCACGGGGGCCTTGCGCGCCACCGCCGCGCCAGGACGCTTCGCTCCCTGCCCCCGTGGCGCGCTCACCTGCTCCACCGCCCCTTCACGTGCATGGCGAGCGCGCCGAAGATGATGATGACCGCCCCGAAGTACCCCGGCACCGGCCCGGCCCCTGGCACGGTGAACGTGCTGAGGATCATCAGCGCGCCGAGGGCGCACCATATGACGCCGATCAGCCACATCGGCCTCTCCCTGGCGCGCCACCCGGTCCAGCGCCGTATGTCCCTGGCGCGCCAGCGCAGCCCGTAATGCCCTGCGTGGCGCGCCGGCGCGCTCTGCTGGCGCGCTCGCGGCGCGCCGCTGTCCCCTGCCATGCGGGCAGCCCTCCTCCTGTTCGCGTTGTTCCCCGGGCATGGCGCGGCGCGCTCCTCCCCTCACAAGAGGAGCGCGCCGCGAGCCAACTCAGACCGGCTTGATGAAGGTCTCGTCGGAGAACTCCTCGGGAAGCTGGATCTTCGTCTTGACCTCCCCGGTGCGGTACATGTTCCACGCCCGGATGACCATCCACAGGACGACCTCCGGCCGGGTGAAGCTGCCCCGCATCTGGTTGGCCCTCTGGTCGCGGATCAGCCGCTCCCGCAGCACGTGGATGGGGTGCGGCTTAGCCGGGCTGGTCTCGTAGCCCTGGCCGGTGCGGAGCCCGTCCATGAAGAACCGGGCGGCGTCCTCGTCGATGGCGCTGAACAGCCACCAGCAGAACCCGGCGATGCTCTTGGGCACCACGGGGGCGCGCCATGCCTTGCCGAACCGGCCGGCGTCGACCGCTTCAGGGTGCGTGAGGAGCGCGTCGTCCAGCTCGGAGTGGGTGGGGGAGGTCTTGTGGGTGTAGGCCTTGCCCAGCTCCCACGAGATGATGCGCCGCAGCACGGCGCGGAGCTGGTCGGCGTTGACGTACCCGTCGGTGGCGGCCAGGTCGGTCCAGCTACGGCTGTCCCCGGTGTCCATCACGCGGAACGACTCAGGGTCGCCCTCCCAGTCCCTGGTAACCCACATCTCCAGGGAGAACTCGGCGGCGTTGGGGATGACCCCCGCCTTCTCCAGTTCCTCGGCCGCCGCGATCATCCCGGCGTAGCGGTGCTGGCCGTCGCGGAGCACGCCCCGCTTGTCGTAGACAGGCCCCTGGGGGACCTTGCGCCAGCGCCCGGCCATCATGTCGCGCTTGTACTTGTCCATGCGGTGGGTGGTGAGGTCCCGGCCGCACTCCTTGTCCTTCAGCGCCTCGATGGCGTCGAGCACTGTGATAACTTCCCACTGGCTCTTCACTTGAGCCCCTCTCTGGTTGGTTGGGATTGGCGGGCGGGTGCCCTTCGGCAGGCACCCGCCTGCCTCATGTGGCCGCTAGCTGGCACCGGCCAGGGCAGCAGAAGTGGTACGCGGATTCCCGCATGGTGACCGTGCAGAAGTCGCGGTAGTGCTCGTGGGACAGCAGGCCGACCTCCAGGCCGCACGCCGTGCACCAGGTGCCGGGCAGCGACAGGGGCAGTTCCGGCATGGGCAGCGTCGCCCGCCGGAACGGGTTCGCCCCCGGGGTGACCGGGAGCTGCTCGGTGCGGTCCCACGGGGCGCTCATCCCGGGGTGACCTTAGGCCGTCCCGGGCAGGTAACCAGGTCCCGGCGGGAGGTGACCATCTCCCCGGCGACGACAGCGCGCCAGTTGATGCCGCAGCACCTCGTGAACACGTCGTCGGCCCACGCGGGGTCGTCGATGTCGGTCAGCATCAGGTGCACGACGGGGGAGCCGGGCGCTGACGGCCGGCCTGCGTCCTGGGTCCTGTCACCGGGGTGGTACAGGCGGAACGAGGTGACGCCCCAGTGGGGGTTCTCCGCGACGCTTACCGGGGACAGCTCCAGGGCGCACCAGCTACCGGCCGGGTAGAAGAACGGCGCGACGGCCCCGTTGTCGGACATCGCCCACCCGATGACGGGCGTGTCCCTGGACCCTCCGTCCTTCAGCTCCAGCCGGGCGCGCCAGCCTCCTCCGGGGATCATGCTCACGTACTCAGCCATCCGTTCTCCCGCTCGCTCTCTCTTACCTGTCCCTTATGCCCGTTGCATGCGCGCAACGGTTATCTTGTCCTGCTCTAGTGCCGTTCCTGAGCTTCGTCCCATTAAGCGCCGTTTGTCCTCAGGAGCCAGGCCCGCCTCTGCGTCTAACGCGCCTGGCTCAGTCCTGGTCGTAGTAGCCCTCGGCCACGAGCCGCTCGTACTGCTCCTGGCGCTGCCGGGCCTCCTCGTACTGCCTCCGGATCGCCAGCGCGCTCCTGGAGTACTCGTCGTCGTCCAGGGTCGTGTTCTCCTCGCTGTTCCACCACATGCCGTTCACCTCCTCTCGGGCATGGCCAGGGCGGTCATCAGCAGCGCCATGGCGATCAGCTCGGGGGACTGGCAGATCATCATGAGCACCGCCAGCATCTCCGGGTCGTCCCTGAGCATCCACAGGGCGATCATCACGACGGCGAGCGCTGACGCTGCCCGGTGCGCTGCGACTACGGGGGCCATCTGGCGGGTACTCCTCTGTGCGGTACAGCCCCGGCCGGGGATGTGGAGTCGACCCGGCCGGGACTGGCTCTGGTGTCAGCCCGCAGCGCTCGCGCTTCCGCTGAGCTGGAGCTTGGTTGAGGCTCCCGGGATGCAGGAGCCGGGGTTGCTGGTGCCCGCGTTGGCGAGGCACTGGGCGATGAGCTGGTTGAGGGTCGGGTTGCCGAGGTTGGCCAGCGCCGTAGAGTGCGCCTTGTTGACCAGCTCGTTCTCGGTCTGGACCGCGAAGTCGGCGTGCGCCTTCTGGATCGCGTTGAGCGCGCCCTCGATGGTCGGGTCGAAGATCACCTTCGGCAGGTAGACCGCCTGGACGATGATCTTGTCGCCGATGTCCTTGCGCATGTCGGCCAGGATGGTCGGCGCGAACTGCGTGAACTGGCTGGTGGTGACCTTGGCGTCGCTGACGTTCTGCTGGTCGGTGATCGGGTCGTAGTCGCCCAGGACCTGGTTGACGACGGTCTCGAACTCGCGGACGACCACGGCCTGCTTGATCTCGGGGATCAGCGGGCCGTGGTTGGCGTAGTCCTCCAGGAGGCTGATCGCGGCCGACGGCCGGACCTGGAACTGGATGGTGACGTTGGCGCAGGCGCTCTGCTGGCCGCCGATGCGGATGGCGAGGCCGCCGTCGCAGTTGATGCCGTTGTTCTTCGGCCCGGACACCCAGGTGACGGACTGGACGGTCTCGTCGATGTTGGTGAAGCTCTGCCACGGCTGCCACGTCTCGTAGGTGCCGTGCTCGTAGACGCTGCTGCCCACGTTGCCGAGGGCCGACGGGATGCCGATGTTCTTGAGCGGGATGCTCTTGACCCCGCCCCAGGCGTACAGGCCGAACCCGAGGGCTCCCAGGAGGACTGCCGCCGTGACGGCAGCCGCCCGGTCCTTGCCGGGCCTGGCCAGGAACGCGGCGTAGAAGACCGCGACGAGCATGACCACCCAGAAGATGATCGCGACGATGAACTGGAACACTGGGGTTTATCCCTCTCCCTTGCCCAGGCGGTCGATGTCCTCGGGGGTCTCAGCCTGGTTGAGCCGCGAGAGGTAGTCCTCCAGGTCGGCGGGGTCCTTCATGAGCCGCCTGTTCCTGGCCTCGGAGCGGAGGGCCTGCCTCCTGCGGGCGGCCGGGAGCATCAGGGCGACTGCGCCGATGCCGGCCGCGACGATGAACATCGCGGCGAACAGCAGCGGTATGTCCGATGCCATCCCGGCCTTCCTTTCCGAGTTACTGCTCCCCGCAGCTTATCAATAAAAGCTGTATCGGCGGAAGATCATTGCAGCTTTTCTTGCTAAGCGGCCTCTCGCATGAACGGGGGAGTGCCCGCCCACCCCGGCCTGCGGTGGTGCACGTTGGCCGTCTTCATGAACGCCTCGTCATCGGTGACCAGCGCGAGCATCTGCGCCACGTGCGCGTCGGCGTCCGGCAGGTGCCCCGGCGGGTGCGCGCAGTAGCTGGCGTCGCGCTCCTCGCCGATCTCCGGCATCAGGTCGACGTTGCCGGACTGGCCACGGTTCCTGATGCGCCACCTGCGGCCCGAGGAGCCCCGCACCTCGAACCAGCCGTGCTCGCGGTACGTCGCGGCCTGCTCGTCGCTCAGCAGGCTCAGGAGCAGCGCTGTGGCCCTCTCAGACGCCTTGCCGCGCTCAGCCCGCTCGATGTCCCACTGCGCCTCCTGGGCGGCCCTGGCTGCCTCTGCGGCCCGTGCAGCCTCGGCGTACGCTGCCTGCTGCTCCTCCGTCAGCTCGGTGTAGGCGACGTTCCACGAGACCCACTGGGTGCCGGTGCTGACGTACGCGGTGCCGGTCGGGTAGTTGAGCGCCAGCGACCCGCTGGTGGTGGTGACGTTGCTGTTCCACACCTGCCAGGTGAGGTCGCTCGTGGTCATCGTGGTGCCCGTGGTCGAGCACCAGGCATACCAGGTAGCCTGCGGCGTCCACGACTGGAACGCCTCTTCCTTGAACGGCAGGATGCTGAGGTGGCGTGCCATCTCCTCGGCCGAGGGCGGCACCATCCCCTGCGTCAGCTCCTTGAGCCCGGCCGGCACGTCAGCCGCCCTGGAGCTGCTTGACCAGGATGATCCGCTCGGCGTCCGGGTCGAAGTCCCTGATCACCTCGCCCCTGGTGCCTTCCTTGCCCTCGGCGCGGTAGGCGGTGAAGCCCTTCTTCTTCAGGGCGTTGAACTGGGCACGGGCGGCGGCCACCTCGTCCTCGTTGCCCCGGTCCCACATGACGCGGGTGTCCCCGGTCTTGTCCAGCTCGTGCATGATCCCGTGGCCCTGCGGGACGGTGATCTCGTCAGCTACTGCGGTCATGGTGTTCTCCTCCGAACATCGTGCGGTTAAAGGCAGTTACTTCAGAACAAAGTGTTGAGGTGATTCGAGGGTGCGCCGAACTTAATGCGATCCGTACGCGCAGTGGTAGCAGAGGTGACCGTGATCCTCGCCGGCCCGCATGCACATCCCGGTCCGGTCCCCGCACTGGTCGCAGGTCCCCGGGTGCGGCTCGGGCGCGTTGTACCCCGTCATCCCGTGGGTGAGGCAGGGACGGCATACGCGGGGCGCGCCCGGCTTGATCCAGGCGGTGTCCATCGGCTCGCCGCACTCGTCGCACTCGTCGCTCGCGACGTGAGCCCCGAGCCGCCAGCCGATCGTCGGCTCGGCATGCAGGTCGACGCGGATCACCACCTCCATGCCGTGCGGCGGGGTGAAGATAGGGGGCGGCCCGAGGTAACGTGCCGTGCCGCCGGCCAGCACGGTCTCCAGGTCCTGCTTGAACGCCTCGTGGCCGGTCGGGTGCCGTTGCACGGCGGGGATGCGCGGCACGCCACGGGGGGTGACGGGCTTGTCCCACCCGAGGCGCTCGGCCCGCTCCCGCATCTCGCGCCGGCGCTCCTCCAGCCGGGCCTGCCGCTCGTCCCTGGCCTCGTGGTCGGGGTGCGCGATGTTCCACATCAGCACCACGCCGAAGCCGATGCCGCTCCCGAAGAACAGCGCGCCGCCCGTGTCGTTGAGCACCGTCCACGCCCAGTGCGGCAGCGGCAGCCACAGCAGCGCGGCTGATCCCCACGCCAGCGCCTGCGCCCTGGCCAGCGGCCACAGCATCGCCCTGCCCCTCACGGCCGTACCGCCCCGATCGCCGCCCGCACGGCTTGGAGGTGCCGGAGGGTGCCCCTGCCCCGTCCCTTGTCCCAGGCCGCGTACACCTCGGCCTGCAAGGGGGCGGGCACCTCGGCCCAGTGCGGCCCGCACATCAGCTTGCCGGGCGGGACCTGCACGGTGCACCCCGGTCCCGGGCACTTGTGGGCGCTCACGTCCTGCTCCTCCCGTACAGCCGCTTCCACTCGTCCACGGCGTCCCAGGCGCAGGCCACTGCCATCACCGCGCAGCCGGCGGCCATCAGCGCCGAGGAGCCCAGCAGCAGGTCGTCTCCCAGGGTGCCCGCGAACAGGTGCGAAGACAGCGCCACGGCGAATCCCGCCGTGAAGGGAACGGCGAGGTACCGGAGCATCACGTAGGCCCTCACGGCGCTATCCCGCCGGCCAGGGCGCGGGCGCGGGCCTTCTCCATCGCGGCGGACAGGACCTCCAGGACCCGCTGCCGGTCCTTCACCAGGTGCTGGACCGCCATCAGCGCGGACGCGGCCGTGTCGCCCAGCTCGCCGAGCACCTCGTCCATGGTGCCGCACTTCCCCTTGCGGGGGTTCTCCCCGGTGAGCCGGCTGAACGCCCGCCACGCCTCCCCGGCCTCCTCGCACGGCTTGGTGACCCGCGCCCAGTCCTGGGCGAGCGGCTGCGCCTGGTACTCGGGGCTGGCGGCGCTGTCCAGGTGGGCGTCCATCAGGACGATCACGTCGAGGATCTCCTCCAGGGTCATCGTCGTCACAGCGGCTCCTCGGTCGCGGCGTGCTTGCGGGCCGTGACGTACCCGGTGTCGTAGCTGGCCTGCATCTGCTCGGCGGTGAACAGCCGCTCCCCGCCGCCCAGCAGGGACAGCAGCCCGGTGATGGCGTCCTGGGCTGCCCGTGCCGTGGCGTCGAGCCGGTCCGGGACGCTGCTCCCGGCGGGGGCGTGCACCAGGTCCTCCTTGCAGCGCGCCCACGCCTCCAGGGCGAGCTGCGCCTGGGCGGGGCTCGCGCAGATCTCGCTGGCCCTGGCCACGTACGGCGGCACTGCCCGGCGGGCGATCCCGGTGTTGTCGGAGGCGGTCAGGTGCTCGCTGGCCGCCCACGCCGCCGCGACCTCGCGCTCGCCGCGCGTCCAGGTGGCGATCACCTCCTGCGGGACGCTGAACCCGGCGAGGGAGATCAGGTCGGCGACCACCTGGAGCGGCGTCTCCTCCCCCTGCTCCCCGGCGGGCTCGGGCACGGCTTTCACCGCCTGCCACGGTCCCGGCTCCACGGCGGCGGTGCGCCACAGGACCTCGGCCTCCCAGTTCTCCGGGGTCTTCAGCAGGTGGGCGACGCACTCCTCGGCGTCAGCCCGGTCGTCGGCGACGTACTCGCTCGCCCTGGCGTGCTTCCCGTGCGGGCCGCCGACGTGTCTCATGCGGTAGCCCCACTGGATGTTCCCGCCCTCGCGCAGGTACGCCTCAGCCTGGGGCGCGGACCCGTAACCGTCGTCGCTCACGCGAACTGCCCCCGGATCGCCTCGGCCTTGCGCCTGCCCTTGGCCTGCACCTCGGGGGCGGCCGACCCGCACCGGGTGCACTCGAACTCGCCGCGCTCGGCCCAGTACCTGGGCTTGTGCGCGAAGTGGAAGGCGAGCACCAGCCTGGCCGGGTCGTACCGGAGGTTGATCCACACCTCCCGGAACCATGCCGCGATCACCGCGCGCTTGCCGGTCATGCCGTCCGCCCTCTCGTCGTATTCCCCTGTTGTCAGCAGAAGAATACCAATAAAGCCTGTATTCCATCTACGGGGACGACGCCACTTCCTGCACTGGCACGAACTGCAATATGTTGATGACGTATAGTGATCATGTACCTGGCGCTTATGGCCGCACGACGGCCGTCCGCACTCCCTGGTGTCCTCGCTCGGCTTCACGTTGCCAATGAAACCAGCTAACCACGCCCGCCGTCAGCCGTGCTGCACAGTGAAGACGCTCAGGTACTCCACCTCGTAGGCGCGCAGCACGTCGTCCTCGCACACGACCGCAGCCAGGACGCGGCCGTCCTCCTCGGCCAGCGCCTCGACGCCCCCGTAGTGGCCGTCGTCGCCGCTGCACACCTGGGTGCCGACGTGCACCTCGTCCCCGTCCTGGTTGACCGCTGACTCCACCGCGCTCACGGCGCTCCTCCCGGCCTCATGGCGTTGCGCGCCTTCTCCCAGCGCAGCGCCCGCTCAGGGTGCTTGTCCTCGTAGCGCTTGTTGCGCTTCTGCCCCTTGCTGCTTGCGTTGTACCGCTTGTGCTTCTCGCGCCGCCGCTCGTCCCGCTCCTGCGGGCTCAGCCTGCTCACAGTTCCTCCAGGTACTCCAGCCGGGTGATCCCCTCGGCCTGCTGGTACGCGACCCGCTGCCCGTTCCGTACCGTCACCCGCGTCCCCGGGTGCGCCCCGGCGAACAGGTGCTGCTGCACCGGGTGCACGTGCAGCGGCACGTCCCCCGAGCCGCACGCCGACCCGTCGCAGTCCACCTCGAACCACCACAGGGGCCAGTTGCTCATGTCCACGGCTACGTGTACCTCTCGATCGCGTAGTTCCTCGTCGCCAGCGCGGCCAGGGCCAGTCCCTGCGCCGGCTCGCTGCCCGCCGCCACCGCCGCGAGCACCGCCAGGTGGAGGTAGTCCTCCATGACGTGCCCCTCCTGCCCGTCGCGCGAGTGCGCCCCCGCCTGCCGGGCCTTCTCGTACACGTCAGCGGGGGTGATGCCCGGCTTCCAGGTGAAGTTCCCCAGGTAGGCCACCCGGGCGTGCGGCATGCTGCCCTTCCTCATGACCTGCATGAGCACCTCCCCGGCGTGCCCGGCGCAGGCGTACGACTCAGCGGACCCCGGCTCCCCGGCGCTCACCAGGTAGGCCGGCTGCCCGCCGCACGAGGCGCACGTGTCCCGCCTGCTCACCGGCAGTTCCCCTTGTGCGGGCAGTGCTGGCAGCAGCAGCCGTTGCCGTGCTCGTAGGCCATTTTTACCCCGTTGACCGACCCGTTCAGGTAGGCCAGGATGTCAGCGGCGAGCCGGTCGTCCACCTCGACCAGGAGGCAGGTCGTCACGTTCCGCTCCAGCTCGGCTGTTCCCGCCGGGGTGACCGTGTAGGCGGCCCGTCCGTCCCGCCGCCAGGTGCTCAGCAGCCCCCTCCGGGCCAGCTCCGCCATCACCGAGGCGGTGAGCTGGCGGGAGGTCCCCAGCATCCGGGCCGCGTCGGCGGCGGTCACGCTGTCCGTGTAGGCGGCGACCGTCCGCAGGACCGCCCGGTCCTCGGTGGTGACTGAGTTCTCGTCCATGCCTGTCCTCCTAGAGGAACGCCCGGTAACCGAGGGGCCATGCGTGCTCGTGCGGTTCCGCTACCTGGTCGGGCGGCCGGCTGATGATGAACATGTCGTGCGCAGGCTGGAGGATGCCGTCGAGCATCTCCCGCGCCGCGCCCTCGCTGGGGGCGACGGCGACCGCCATCTCCTTGTCGCCGTCCACCCCGTGAACGCCGTACCAGACGTAGGCGCGCATCAGTGCCCCAGGCGCAGCGCGGCGAGGACGAAGAGCACCGCGATGCCCCACTGGAGGGCTGTCCCCAGCGCTACCCGCCCGGGGGTGCTCTTGTACTCCTGCCCGTGGCTGGCGATGACGGTGATGATGTTGAGCGCGAGGTAGGCGGTCACCGCCCACAGCGGCCAGAAGTGAGCGGTCACCGCGCCGGCCCCGGCCAGCCCTGCGATAGCGGCGTGCTGCGCCATCGCGGCCGTCACGCGGCCGGTGGTGTACTTCACCGTCTTGCCGATGCTCGCGATGCCCGGGAATGCCTCCCCGAACAGCCAGGCGGCGGCGGCGATCAGAATCCAGAACATCAGTAATCCCCTGCTTCCCAGTAGCCGTGCCGGTGCTCGTAGTCCGGCTCGCCGCCTGCCGTGACGTCCTCTGGCAGCATGAGCCGCCAGGACCGCTCCCAGCCGGCGGTGTTGTAGCCGTCGGAACCGTCGAAGCGGATCGGAATCCAGGTGCCTTGCAGCGCCTCGTCCATGTTCCCGTGGGTGACCTCGATGTCGCCGTTGAGCAGGAACCTGGCGCATGTCGCCTGGATCACGTGGCCGCCCTCCACGGGCTCGCCGCTGTCGTGGTCCGTCTGCACGACCACGCACCTGTCGCCTGCCATCGCCGGGAGCGTCATCTCGTAGCCATCTCCCCGGCCCACAGCACGGTGCCCGTCTCCGGTTCGACCACGAAGAGCTGCATGCTCGGGTCGGTCTGGATGTTGGCCATCGCGATGGCCCCGGCCAGGTTCCACTCCCGGACGGGCTCGTAGCCCCTGCGGTGGAAGGTGTACTGGCCGCCGTCGGCGTAGCACACGTGGTACTTCTTCGCGTTCGGGTGATCCGCCGGGTACTCCCGGTCGTAGATGCCCATCAGTCACTCCCCTCTTCGAGCGGCCTCAGCCGCCACCTGAACATCGCGTCCCAGCAGGTCCACCCCGAGGTCCAGAACGTCACCGCCTGGCCCAGCTCGGGGATCTCGGCGATGACGTACGGGCCGACTGCCTTCAGCACCTCGGCCGCGTACACCTTGCCGCCCTCCCTCGGCAGCCGGGTGGCGTCCACGTGCTCGACCACCCGGGCCTTCTGGCCGGGCTCCCAGGCGCTCACGGCTGCGGCCCTCCGGCCCACCCGCTGATCGCCTCCACCGCGTTGGAGAAGCTCTCCGTTCGCGCGCCGTCCCCGTCCCGGGTGATCACCACGGGCTGGAAGTAGCCGTCGCCCGGCCGGTGCGGCAGGACCTCCTCGACGGTCCCGGTGTACTCCGCCCCGTCCTGCCAGGCCCTGACCCGGTAGCCGGCGCTGAAGGTGCGGCCGTTCCTGTCGACCGCGCTGAGCCTGGTCACTCGATCACGTCTCCCTGGTGATGCCGGATGAAGTCCTCCAGCTCGCCGGCGGCCTCGTCCAGGCCCTGGGCTATCCCGGCGAGCTGGTAGTCGGAGACGGCCGCCGCCGCCTGCTGCTGCTCTTGCGCGCTGAGCCGCCACCGGGCGGCCAGGTCCGACAGCTTCACGAGACCATCACCTCGATGAACGGGTCGGCCTTCGGCGCGTACAGGCCGTCGGTGCCCGGCTTCTCCTCCAGGACGTGCCATACGACGTACCGGACAGCGTGCAGGTCCCGGATCACCAGGTCCCCGTCGCCTGACCCCGGCACGGAGATGTAGTCGCCCTTGCGGGGGAGCGGGCCGTTGTACTCGATGACGGCGACAGCCGCCGCGTCGGAGTTGATCGCGATCCTCATTCTCCGTCTTCTCCCTCTTGGACCCGGGGGCGCGCGACCGCGCACGCCGAGCCGATCAGCGCGTTCAGGTGCTGCTGCGCCTCGTTCACCGGGGTGCCGCAGAACGGGCACGTCCCCGACGGGAGCGCGCAGGTGATCTCCCAGGCGTCGCGGTCGACCCCGACGATGACGGCCTCGCGGTCACGGTCATCGCCCGCCAGCAGCCAGATCATGCCGCCCTCCCGCGCCGACGCCATCAGCCCGGCCCCGGGGTCGCAGGTGACCACCTGGACGAAGACGATCTCGTCGCAGGGGTCGAGCATCGCGGGCACCGCAGGCCCGTCGCCGATCCTGACGCTAGGCATTGCCGTACCGCATCGTGATCGTCATGCGCGGGTGGTCGATCTCCTCGACGGTGCCGACGATGAACTGGTCGTCGATGAAGCAGGGCTGCCCCGGCTCCGCCAGGTCCAGCAGCTCCATCGCCTCGTCCATGTCGCCGCGCAGGGAGCAGTCGATCTTCTCGGCGCGCGGCTTCCCGTTCAGGATGCCGTGAAAGCCGATCTCCGCCGGCTGGGTCAGCCCGCAGAGCGTGAGGGTGTGCGTCATGTCAGTAGCCTGCTTCCGCCAGGCACGCCAGCCCGGCCTCGGTAACGGTGAGCGAGTAGCGCGACGGAAGCAGCTCAGCCTCGATCAGGCCGGCCCCGATGGCGCGGTCTACGATCGCGTAGCCGAACTGCGTTGACCCGTTGGGTCCGGCGTAGACGGCCGGCTGGTACTTGGCGGTACCGGGGAACGCGGCGACGTACCCGGTCGCCATCAGCATCTTCGCCCCGACCCGCTTGCGCTTGCCAGACTGCGTTACGGTGATCATCCTGGCCTCCCGGTCGCTCTTTCCCTTGCGGGACCAGGATACAGCTTTTCTTGATAAAGACAAAGGCCCTGACATCAGCGTCTTCACGTGCGAAACCCGCACGCTCATGTCGCCGTTCTCGTATGCCGCCTCAAGCGCGCGGTGCACCTCGCGCGAGACCGCGCCGTCGTCCATGCCGTCGGGCACGAAGACCTCGACTGCCAGCAGCGCCTGATCCATCACAGCCCCCTCAGCCACGTCGTCACCGTCTCCGCGTGCCTGGTGGTCAGGCCGGTCGCCCGGTCCACCAGCACCGGGCAGCACGAGGTCCCCCGGCGGGTCAGCGCCGACGCCAGCGCCAGCTCGCGCTCCTGGTCCTCCAGCCACGCCCACGGCCGGCCCTCCGTCCAGGGGATCACCGTGTACGCCTTGGCGCTCAGGTCGAAGTTGACCGGCGCGACCGGCAGCACCGGCAGCCCGTAGCGGGACAGGCCGAGCAGCGGGTAGAACACGTCGTTCGCCGACCGGCCCCACGTCGTGCCCCAGGCCAGATCCGCGCCGGCCTCCAGGCACCCGGTCACCAGCTCCTCCACGGCGGCCAGCACCTCGCCCAGGTTCACCAGCAGCCGGTCGCCCAGGAACGGGTCTGCGGGCTTGCGGTGGAACCAGCCCGCCCGCACCAGCCGCGACCTTTCCGCCGACGACCGGAACCGGGCCAGGTTGATCACCCCGTCCACGTCGAGCAGCACGACGGGCCTCTCGTCAGCCACCGGCCACCTCTCCTTGCATCCCCTGCGCTGGCAGCGCAGGTGCTCCTCCACGCTCGCGGCCGGGACCGTCTGGTCCCGGACGGGGAGGCCCGCGCTCTCCAGGGTCAGCGGCGCTCCGTTGCACGCTGACCCGCTGTCATCGCCCACCACGTGGTACTTCGAGGCCGTCCCCGGCTTCCTGTACCAGGAGGCGTCCCGCCAGGCGGCCCTCGTCCCGTCACCCGACCCAGGCAGCCCCGGCGGCCGTCCCCGGAAGGTCCGGGGCACGCCTACCGGCCTCCCCTCAGGTAAAGGCTGTAGTCGTTCTCCATCAGCCGCCACAGCGCTTCCTCGCCCGAGACGGAGTACTGCGCCAGCAGCTTCGTCATCTCCTCCCCCGTGACGCTGGACAGCGACCAGCAGGGCACCTCCATGCGCAGGCACCGCACGGCCTTCGTCCACCCAGGGAACTCCCGGGGGGAATGCAGCACCATGGCCTGCGGCAGTCCGCACAGCGACACGTGCAGGGTGACCACGCCGTGCTCCCCGCCGAGGACCATCACCGTCTCGTGCTCGTCGGAGTCGTCAACAGCCCGGACCAGCCTGGTCACGGCACGATCTCCTGGGCGGTGTACTCGGGCAGCGGCACCGGGCCGGAGTACTGCCGGCACTTGCACGGGAGCTGATCCCACACGACCGGCCGGTCGAGGTAGGAGCTGGTCTGGAGCACCCTCCCGTTCACCGTGCCATGGCACTGGCCTGTCTTCGGGTCGTGCATCGAGTGATGGTGGCTGCACCCGCAGACCGGCTTAGGCCCCTGGTCTGCCGTCGCCCTCCTGGCGTCGGCCCGCCACAGCCGCCCGACGGCGATCCCCAGCAGCACCCCGATGATGCCCTCGATGACGCCCATCAGCCGGACGCCGCGCTGTCGTAGGCGTCCTCCGTCATCTCGTCCCCGGCGGGCACGAACTGCGGCCCGTCGGCGGTGTGGAACACCGTCCCGAGCAGGACCTGAGCCCCGCTCCCCCCGCTGCCGCATGTCATGTAGACCTGGAAGCCGTCGACCGGGTGCTTCTTGTCGCCTGCCTCGAATGCCCGGACCATTACCCCGGCACCCCAGCCGCGCAGGTGCGCGTAGCTGGGGCTCATGGCCGTGACCTCGTGGCCCCGGCTGTTGTCCATCGATCCGTAGAACCTGCTCATGTCATCCTCCTGTGATCGCGCGGATCAGCTCCGCGTAGCCGCCTGTGTATCGCCATGTCCGCCCGGTGAGCAGCCCGCACCGGCAGGCCAGTTTCAGGTCGATGCCCTGCTTGTGCACGTCAGGGTCCATCGTCCCGACGAACTCCCACCAGTCCGAGTCGTCCCAGGTGCACGCCTCGTAGACCGGGCGGCAGTGCGCCATGTGGATGCCCAGCTCCGCGTAGTCGCTGGCGATCCACCCCCACGCCGTGTCGTGCTGGTCGACGGGCGAGCCGCACTTGATGATCGCGTCGACCACCGCGACGTGGAAGGCTGCCTTCTCCTCCGCGTTCACGTCCCGCCCGCCTTCCTCACCGTCTTCGCCCTCGCTGCCGCGATCAGCGCCGCGCGGCCCTCGCACGGCATGTAGCCGGCTACCGCCGCCCATTCGCCGCCGGGAAACCGGAACTCCAGGACCGCCTGCTTCCACCCCTGGCCGCCTGGCCGCCGGCACTCCACGGAGCACCTGCGGCACGTCCGCTCGGTGGCCTGGCGCGGCGGCAGCTCGTACGACCACGAGTGGTGCGCGGGGTAGTCCATGCGAAGAGCTTATCAAGGAAAGCTGTATTTTAGGAAGCCTTTGAATCACAGGGCATGTCACACTTGGTGCACACGTAGTACCGCGTCACGCTCCCCGCCGTCTCCAGCTCTGCCTCGCAGCAGTCCGACACCTGGTCCCGTGCCCCCTGCCGGGTTGCCGTGCGCTTCCCCGGCACCACCTGGGGCGCGGGCACCCGCTTCCTGGCCTCCACCTCCGGGGTCTTCTCGAAGCCCATCATCATGAGCATCTCGGCAGCAGCCCCGCGCTGCTCCTGCTCCGGGAGGTCGGCCACGTGGCCGAGCAGCCACACCGCCGTCTCCACCTCGGGCAGCCGCTTCCCGCGCTCGCCCCCTGTGTCCGCCTTCCTCACAGCGACACCGCCGGGTCCGGGTCAGGCACTTCCTCGTGCTCCCCGCCCTTCGGCCAGTTGCACCAGGGGCACCAGGGCTGGAGCCGGTTGTGCTGCCAGGTGGCGGCCACGAAGACGAGCAGCACCGCCGTGGTCAGCGCGTCCGCCGCGTACCGGAACGTCCCGGGGCTGCCCGTCTTGTCGGCCAGGACCTGAAGCCCCACGACGCCGAGCCAGAGCAGGTAGAACCCCTCCACGTGAACCAGCCGCAGGGCTGCCTTCCACCTGCGCACGCTCTTCCCGGGGTCGAGAGGGGTGCTCCTCGCGCACCGCTCGCACAGCCGGCGCATGTGCTGGAGCAGGTGCGCCGCCATCGGGGCGAGCGCGATCCACCAGGCGTAGCCGCTGAGCGTGCTCGCCCAGCCGGACGGCTGCCCGGCCGCGTCCCAGGCGACCTGCCCGGCGACCGCTCCCGTGTAGAAGTGGGGCATGTAGTGCCCCAGCGCCATCATCCAGGGGATCTCCGGCCCCCTGGGCACCGGCAGGCGCGGCGTCGGTACCTTCATGCTGCTGCCTCCTGGGCCTCGGTGAAAGCGGTCCACTGCGATGCCATGGCACGCGCGAAGCCGGGCAGCGTCCGGTTGCGCTCCCGCTGCCGGTTGACGCGGCCCTTCGCGTCCTCGCCGACGCCGCCCTCGTACTTGTTGTTAGCGCCCCGGCCGTTGCCCTGGTCGGTGCGCCAGGACCCGCCGCCGGTCGCCACCCGGTACTTCCACTCGACCGGGTTGTCGGCGACCAGGAGCGGCAGCCCGTTCAGCCAGAGGCAGGTCGCCTTCTTGTGCGGGTCGCCGAACATGTACGGCTGCACCACCTGGTCGGGCCGCCGGTAGTAGCACGCCTGCGACGGCAGCCCCATTACCCCGACCGGGTTCTCCACGGCCGACCGGGCGCACGCCTTGCCGCCCTCCTCCACCATCTGCATGAAGAACCGGGCACCCTCCTGCATGCGGCCGTCCCCGCCCCTGGTGGCGTCCTTGTGCTTCCACCACACCGCGCCCGCCTGGCTCAGGTGGGTGCACGGCGGGAAGAAGGCACCGATGTCCCACAGCGCCGTGCCGTCGGCCCAGTTCAGCAGCCACCGCTCCCCGTTCACCGGGTGCATCGGGTCGAACAGGTCGCGCACGTCGCCCTGGTAGTGGTAGCCGAGGCCCTCCCGCTCGCCCTGCGCCGTGACGACCAGCTCCCCGGAGGACTTCATCGTCCCCAGGACCGGCGTCTCGCTCGGCTCTGTGTCGCACGACCACGCCTCCCAGCCCAGCCGGGCGAAGGCGTCCCGCACCATGCCGGAGCACTCGCACCCGGCCAGCATCCGCCTGCGTGTCATCAGGCCCTCGGCCTCGGGTTGGTGAACGGGGCGCACGACGAGCACAGCCCGCCGTTGCGCGGGTCCCCCTCGCCCTGGCCGCAGCCGATGCAGGCCGCCTTCACGGCGGCTAGCCACTTAGTCCACATCACTCGCCTTCCGTCTCCGCTACCTTCTGCCGCAGTATCTCCGCCAGGTCGAAGTCACTGGCCTCGTCGCCCCCGGCCTCCCGGTAGCGCTTCACCAGGTCGTTCCATGCCTCGGCGCTGACGGCTGAGTCCCACCTGGTCACCAGTAGAATCCCTTCGGGTTGAGGTCCGTGGTCATCCCGATGATGTCGATCGGCGTAACCACGGCCAGCTCCTTGGTGGCGCACATGGCGGTGACGATCTCGCCGCACGGCCACCCTTGCACCGGCCCGTGGACCAGGTGCGCCCAGCCCCGGTAGTCCAGCGGGTAGCCGCACACCTCCAGGAAGGCCCGCGCGCCGACGGACAGCCAGCCGTAGCTCTCCTCGTCCAGCTCGATCAGCTTGCCTGTCGGCTCCGGCGGCGGCCCTCCCATCGTCCAGATGCTCCCGGCCCCGTGCGGGTGGTGCCGGGTCATGTCGTTCCGCTTGACCAGGATGTACGGGCTGCGCCCCTCGTAGTGGAAGATCGTCGGGTCGACGACCACCGAGTCATCGGCGTACGGGTCGGGGCGCTCGGTATCGCCCAGGACGATCCACGAGTGCTGGCTAGTCACCCCGTAGGCGGTGCCGCGCGCCACCCGGCCGCCGCCGAGGACGCCGGACTTCACGATCGCCAGGGAGACGCTGTGGCAGTTGCCGCCCCACCGCTCTACCGGGACGCCGATGGCCTCCGCGAGGCCCTCGTAGTTCCCGGCGTCGTCGAGGATCTTCCTGACGTCGGGGACCCTCATTCGTCGTACCCTCCCTGCTCCCAGGCCCTGAACGGCGGGAGCTTCTCGGGGTGGTAGCGCGGGTCGTCAGCGGGGTCGGTCGCCGGCTGGACAACGCAGCCCCAGTAGTCGCCTGTCCACTGCCACCCGCTGGTGGGCTCGTACCCGGTGTCGGCGATGGCGTTGCCGGCCTCGTTCAGGTCGAACGGGTACTCGCGGCCCCGGGGGGCCTGCTCCGGCTTGAAGAAGTCCTCGGGGTCCAGGTCCATCACCAGGTGCTGGACGGAGACCTGGACGGGACTGAAGAAGGTGACCAGCGCGACGCTGAACCCGGCCGGCTCCGCGTCCGGGCTGTCTGGCTTCCGCATCATCTGCTCCTCTTGCTAGACGGGGTGTGCCCGGAGAAACTTTATCAAGAAAAGCTGTATCTATCCACCATTCCGCCGTACAATCGGGTCATGAACTACAGGTGGTGGCACCAGGGCCTGCGCGGCGGGATCTACGAGACTCACAGGAACCCCGACGGGCGGTACGTCCGGGCTACCTTCCGTGAGGCCCGCGCTGCCCTGGCTGCCCACTTCGACGACATGGCGGCCCGCAACAGGGAGGCCGCCGCAGCCGTCCGCGCGCTGCGCAAGCACCAGGTCAGGGACGGGGACGTGCAGACGGGGGCGCTGTGAACTACCGCTGGTGGGCCGGCGGCAACGGGGCCGGGGGGATCTACGAGACGGCCACGGCAGCCGACGGCAAGAAGGTCTTCACCACCTTCTCCGAGGCCCGGCGGGCGCTCGCTGACCACCTCGGCGAAGAGGCCCGGGTCTGGACCGACGCACGCTACTTCGCCCTGCGGCTGCGCAAGTCGGGCATGAAGGACGGGGAGGTCGCGCTGTGACGCTCGGAAGGGGCAGGAGGCCCCATGTCCACGAGCACCCTCTTCCCGCGCGGCGTCGGCCCGAGGATCGCCCATGACCCCGGCGACCCGCTGGTCACCAGCCACTGCCCGTTCTGCGGTTCCGGCCAGGTGGTCGGCCGCTCCGACGGGACCATCGGCTGCGACTTCTGCGGCCAGAACTACATCGTCAGGGTCCAGCCGGCGTTCCCGGGCATGCCCCAGATGCCGATGGGTCCCGGTGCGCCCTCCGACATCGGCCCCGACGGCGGCCTGCTCGACCCTGGCATGGTCGGCCCCGACGGGATGCCCGCAGACGGCGAAGGCCCGCCTCCCGGAGATGCCGCAGCGGAAGACGGGCCAGAGGGTTCGCCGCCGGACGGTGAGGAACTTCCGCCTGGCGATGATGGCGAGGACGACGCTACGCCGTTCCCGCCCGGGAAGGGCAAGAAGTCCGGTAAGGGTAGTTCCAAGAAGGAATCTGCTCGCTTGCGTGGACTTGACGGCCAGCTTCTCACAGAAGCGCAGCTTGTCCGCCACCTGGCCGTCCGGTTCTCCGGCGCTGACCCCCGCGTCATGGCCCGGATGCGCGCCGAGGGAGCCCGGCGGCGCACCGCGACGACCGAGGAGCGTCCCTACCGCACCCTGCCCACCGGCCACCAGGTCTCGGTCGGCAAGCTCGGCAACACCTGGTACGGCGTCATCCGGCACCCCCAGTCCGGCCAGGTCCACTACATGCACCTCGGGATGCCCGAGGACGCGCTCAAGGAGGCTGACAGGCAGCTCGGCACCGGCCTGGCCAGGTCGTTCATCGACTCCACCACCCCGGGCCATACCGGGGGCCAGGCGGGCATGCCGCAGCAGGAGCCTCCCGGCCAGTGGTGGAACCGGCCGCAGCAGGGTCGCCCTGGGCACCCGGCCTACGCCTCGCGGGGCCGCCCCCCTTTCGGGTGAGCGCCGTGTGGAGCTTTGACGAGCCTGCTGAGGGCGAGGCCATCAGCACCAGGGAGCAGCACCAGCGGCTGCGGGCCATGCGCGAGCACATGCACGGGCTCGGCTTCAACGTCCTGGGCGGCGACAAGAGGTCCCGTGACGAGTCCATCTCCCCGCTGATCAGGCTGGACACCGGCCACTACGTGAACGTCGGCCACAGCCGCAGGACCCAGGAGTGGAAGGCGGCCATCCACCACCCGGACGACAACGGGCCGGGCAAGACCATCATCTCCCTCAACCTCGGCGTGAACGCCGGGCACGTCGTCCCCCTCCTCACCAGGGAGATCGGCATGCAGCCGGTGGGCGGCGAGATGATGGCGCAGTGGCACCGGGCCAGGGGCGGCCCGGCTGACATGTCCGGCCGCCGCAGGCCGCCCCCTCCTACCGTCAAGTTCACCGCCAGGGGGGCGCAGCTCGCAGGCGAGGACGACGATGACGAATAGCTACCGCCTCGGCCGGCGCTTCGCGGAGGCCGTCTCCGGCCCTCCCTACGACGGCAACGGGCGGCCGGAGCAGTACCGCTGGAAGATCAGCGAGCACGAGCTGAACAGCCGCCAGGACGCGGTGGCCGCCGCCCTGGCCCCGCACGGGTTCACCCGCAACACCAGCCGGTCCGATACCTGGGCTCGCCTCGAATCGGGGCACCACCTCGTGGTGAGGCTCACCCCGGAGACCAACCACTGGCACGCCTTCGCCTACCACCCCGGCGACCCGCACGGCCTCCAGACCTGGATGAGCCTCGGCCGCCACGACGAGCACGTCCCGGACCAGCTCATGCGGGAGATGCGCCACCCGGAGACCATGCGGTCCCTCCACGGGCAGTGGCAGCGAGCGACCGAGAACGGCGACCCGACCGGGACTGAGTACAGCCGGCGGCGCGTGCACCCCGAGCGCTTCGTCGCGGGGGACGTGTTCGGCCACTACGTGAGCGACGACGAATACGACGATGACTAGCCTGCGGC
>Ga0070710_10000044_pt1 | contig 58112 bp, 57 predicted proteins | sample LARL52metaG_FD_65454 | JGI IMG/M metagenome (GOLD analysis project Ga0070710, IMG submission 65454) | Corn, switchgrass and miscanthus rhizosphere microbial communities from Kellogg Biological Station, Michigan, USA - LAR L5-2 metaG | ecosystem: Host-associated > Plants > Roots > Rhizosphere ...
TGCGGCGGGCCTCCCTGGCCAGCTGGACCAGTTCGTCGAGGGTGGCGGAGTCCGCACCGTAGGCCGTGAGCATGTCCCGCACGTCGCGCGGGCTCACCCCCACGCGTCCCGTCTCGATGCGGCTGATCTTGGAGGCCGAGCACTCCAGGCGCTCGCCCACCTCCTCGATCGTCAGCTCGGCCACTTCGCGCAGACGCCTCAGCTCGTTCACGAGCCGCCGCTTGCGCAGGGTCGGGCTGCTACCCCGTGCCATCCACACCTCCTGGTCGGACTCTCAGTTTGAGAGCAAAGGAGCGAGTCGCAAAGAGACGTCATCCATTCGTGTACTGCAACTTGCAGATCGCAGGGAGGGCGGGACAGGCTGCATGGGTTGCTTACGCAAGGACTGGAGCTCTGAGCCTGATGGCCGTCACGGTGTTCAGCCAACTGGACAAGTCGCTGCACTCCCACCTGGCCACGCTCACCGAACTCGCCCAGCACGGCGACGACCAGACCGCCCTCGTGCTCGCCAGGGTAGAGCTGCCGAGGGTGGTCGCCGTGGTCAAGGCGTTGCTCGACGAGCACCAGCCCGACGAGCACGGCCGGTGCGCGACCTGCAAGCGTGGCTGGTTCTCCCGCAGGATGCCCGCACCGTGCCGTGCCTACCTGGCGGCCCAGCTGATCCTGACCGTGGTGGGCCAGGAGACTTCGCACGGCAAGCACCTGCGTTCGGTCGGCTGAACCCGGCAGTTCTCCGGCACCCCCTGACCTGGGCCGGCTCCGCACCCCCGACCGGAGTCGGCCCGTCTTTTTCGTTCACGTGGCGTGACGTCACGGGCGAAGATCAACACGGTTGGCTGAAAGGTCTGCCACGGCGGCGGTTTCGCCGTCATCATGGTGGCGACGCGGCCTGATCGAGAACCCGATGCCTGTGCCGACACGGAGGTGTACCCGTGCCGACCCCGCATGACCGCGCCGACGCGCTCGCTGCCGTTCGGCCGCGCCGTCTGCTGCCTTTAGGGCACTTCTGACGAACTCTCCTCCCCTCGCCCTGTGCTCTCCTGCGCACAGGGCCATGTCGCTGTTCCACGAAAGGTGCACGCTCGTGAACCATCTGCAGAGGTCCAACGCAAGTGACCACACCCCGCACGGCCCTCCGGTGATCCTCCGGCACGACCTGCCCGCGAGCTTCGTGCTGTTCCTCATCTCGATCCCGCTGTCGCTGGGCATCGCGCACGCCACCGGCGCGCCGCTGATGGCCGGGCTCATCTCCGCGGTCATCGGCGGTGTGGTCGTCGGTGCGATCAGCGGGGCCCCGTTGCAGATCAGCGGGCCCGGCACCGGGCTCGTGGTGATCGTGGCCGGGCTGGTGGCGCAGTACGGGTGGGCGGCCACCGCGGCGATCACGCTGGCCGCCGGCGCGGTGCAGCTGGCGCTGGGGCTCACCGGGATCAGCCGGCTGGTGATGTCGCTGTCCCCCGCCGTGGTGCACGGAATGCTGGCCGGCATCGGCATTTCCATCGCCGCGGGACAGCTCGTGGTGGTGCTGGGCGGGACGGCGGCGTCGTCCGTGCCGCAGAACCTCGCGCTGCTGCCGGGAGAACTGGCCTCGACGCAGCTCGGGTCCCTCGTGGCCGGTGCGGTCGCGATCGCGGCTTTGCTGCTGTGGCCCCGGGTTCCGCGCGCTTCTCTCGTGCCCGCACCACTGGTCGCGGTGAGCGCGGCGACGCTGCTGGCGTTCGTGCTGCGCCTCGACGTCGCGCGCGTCGACCTGCCGGACAGCCACGCGCTCGTGCTCCCGGAGATGCCGCGGGGCAGCGTCGGGTCGGTGGTCACGGCCATCGTCACGGTCGCGCTGGTGGCGAGCATGGAGTCGTTGCTGTCGGCGGTCGCCACGGACCGGCTGCACGACGGGCCGCGGGCCCGGTTGGACAAGGAGCTCATCGCGCAGGGCACCGGCAACGTGCTCGCCGGCGCGCTGGGCGGCCTGCCGATCAGCGGCGGGCTCGCGCGGAGCTCCACGAACGTCGCCGCGGGCGCGAAGACCCGCTACAGCGCGATCCTGCAGGGCATCTGGATCGCGGTGGCCGTGCTGGTGTTCCCGTCCGTGCTGGAGATGATCCCGCTGGCGGCGCTGGCGGGCGTGCTGTTCGTCGTCGGGCTGAAGCTCGTGTCGGTGGACCGGATGCGGACGTTGGTGAAGCACCGGGAGTTCCTGGTGTACGCGGCGACCGCGCTCGGCGTCGTCCTCTTCGGACTGCTTGAGGGCGTGATGGCCGGCCTGGCCATCGCGCTGCTGCGCGCGTTGTACCGGTTGACGCACTGTTCGGTGCGCGTCGAGGGCAACCGGGTGTGCGTGCGGGGATCGCTGGTGTTCCTCGGTGTCGGCCGGCTCGTGCGCGAGCTGCGGCGGTTGCCGCTGGGGCAGCAGGTGGTGCTGGAGCTGCACATCGACTACCTGGACCACGCGTCGTACGAGGCGATCAACGACTGGCGCGAGAGCTACGAACGGCTCGGTGGTCAGGTGGAGGTCGACGAGGTGCACGACACCTGGTACGACCGGGCCGACCAGGGCAAGCCGGGGCGCCGCAAGACGTTGCCCGGCCCGCTGCCGCGCTGGTTCGCGCCGTGGTCGCACTGGCAGGGCGGCTCACCGGTGACGCTCCCGGCGCAGCGCTCCTCGGTCGAGAGCGATCCCATGATCCTGGGCATGCACGAGTTCGAGCGGCGGTCGGCGCCGTTGGTGCGGCCGTTCCTGCACGACCTGGTGGTGCACGGACAGCGGCCGCAGCAGCTGTTCATCACCTGCGCCGACTCGCGCGTGGTGCCGAACCTGATCACCACGTCCGGCCCCGGCGACCTGTTCTGCGTGCGCAACATCGGCAACCTGGTACCACCGTCCACTTCGGACGACCGGTCCGTCGGCGCGGCGATCGAGTTCGCGGTCGAGGTCCTGAACGTCAGCACGATCGTCGTGTGCGGACACTCCGACTGCGGCGCGATGAAGGCGCTGGTGAAGGGATCCGCGACGCGCGGCTCGCACCTGCACTCGTGGCTGCGCAACGCGGAACCGTCGCTGATCCGGTTCCACGCGCCCACCTCGCCCGGCTGCGCGGAACTGCCGATGGCCGACCGGCTCGCGGTCGCGAACGTCGCCCAGCAGCTGGACAACCTGCTCGCCTACCCGAGCGTGCGGGAGGCCATCGCGGCGGGCACGCTGACGTTGAAGGGCATGTACTTCGACATCTCCAACGCCCGCGTGTACCTCGTCGACCCGGACCGCAACGGACTGGAGCCCGTGCCGGCACCGGCGTAGAAAAGCTGGAGCCGCCCCGGTTTCCCGGGGCGGCTCCAGTTCGTTCTCACCCTGCTAGCAGGCGTTGACCCACGAGCACTCGACGTCGAAGCGCTCCTTGGCCGGAACCTTGGTGGGCTTCTCCGCAGGAGCCTTGCGCTGCTGCGGCACCGTCTGGGTCTTCTGCGTGGCCGCGACCGAGGCACCGCCGTCGTTCGCGAGCCGCACGGCGATCTTGTCCTCGATCGTCTTGGGGCTGAACCACAGCACCAGGTTGTTCTGCACGATCGAGAACACCAGCTGCCGCCCGGCCTGCGTGGTGACGTAGCCGGTCAGCGCCGAGACACCGGACATCGAGCCGGTCTTGGCCACCACGTTGCCCTCGGCCTTGGTGCCCTTCATGCGGTTGACCAGGGTGCCGTCGCGGCCGGCCACCGGCAGCGACGACTGCCACGTGCCGAACCACGGCTTGGTCTTCGCCTTGACGAGGATCGACGACAGGTCGTCCGGCGAGATCTCGTCCATCCTGGACATGCCGGAACCGTCGAAGATCTCGACCCAGTTCGGGTCGACCCCGAGCCCGGCCCACTTGCGGCTGAGCTGGTTGACACCGTTGCCGAACGAGCCACCGGCGGACTTGACCAGCACCTCGGCCAGCATGTTGTTGCTGTTCTTGAGCAACGGGTTCATCAGCTGGCCCAGCGTCATGGACTGGTCGGACGCGAGGACCGCGGCACCCTGCGGCGCCTTGCCCCTGCGCATCCCGCCCTGGACCTGGATCCCGTTGGCCTCCAGCGCCTTGCGGAACACCGAGCCGACGAGGCCGGTCGGGTCCTTGACGGTGGACAGCGCCGCCGTCGCGAAGGACGTCGACCCACTGACCCTGATCACGTTCGTGCCGTGATCACGCTCGACCGAGATGCCACCGTCACCCGTGGTGGCGGTGTTCACGATCTGCACCTGGTCGTTCGCCGGCTCGACGCTCACCTGCACCGGAGCACCCGCCGAGGCACCCGGCTGCACGTTCACGATCACCGTGCCGGCGCTGATCTTCGCGTCCGGCGACAGCGTGAGGGCCGACGTCTCCGCGTTGTAGGAGAACGGTTCGTCGTCCCACGCCCAGCCCGGGCCGTACGGCTGCGAGTCGAACGCGGTGTCGTCGAGCACGAGCGCACCGGAGACCTGCGTGACACCGCTGTTCTTCAGCGCGATCGCCAGGTCGTTGTACCGGGGTGCGGACATCGTGGGGTCACCGGTGCCGCGCAGCACGAGGTCGCCGTTCAGCGTCGCCCCGGAGCGGGTGCCCGACGACTGCAGCTCGGTCTTCCACCGGTAGTCCGGTCCGAGCAGGTCGAGCGCCGACGTCGTGGTGAGCACCTTCAGGTTCGACCCCACCTGCGAGCGCCTGCTGCCCGAACGGGTGTAGACGATCTCGCCGGTGTTCGCGTCCCGCACGGTCACGCCGACGTCGGCGCCCTTGAGCCCCGAGTCGGCGAGGATCGTGTCGAGATCGCTGGTCAGCGCCTCGTTGCCGCCGGCCACCGCGCCGCCGCTGGACGTCAGGGTCAACCCTGTCGCCGCAGCGACGACCACCCCCAGAATCCGAAATTTCACGCTTCCACCTCTGATCGATCGCCCGACCACAACGTGTGGAAGCTACCGGGCCGGTCGGTGCGCCTGTACGTGTGGGCACCGAAGAAATCCCGTTGTCCCTGAACGAGAGCGGCAGGCAACCTTTCCGAGCGAAGCGCGTCGTAGTAAGCCAAAGCGGACACGAAACCAGGAGTCGGCACCCCGGATTCGACCGCACGGACCACAACCCTGCGCCAGGCGGCCTCAGCGTTCTGCACGGCGTCGCGGAAGTAGTTGTCCACCAACAGAGACGCGAGATCCGGGTTCGCGTCGTAGGCCTCGCGGATGCGGTTGAGGAACTGCGCGCGGATGATGCACCCGCCGCGCCAGATCGTCGCCATGGCGCCGAGGTCGATGTCCCAGCCGAAGTTCTTCGAGGCTTCGCGGATCATGTCGAAGCCCTGTGCGTACGCGACGACCTTCGACGCGTAGAGCGCCTGGCGCACGTCGTCCACGAGCTCCGCGTCGGGCTTCGCGACGACCTCGTTGGCACCGAACGCCTCGCGCACGGCCTTGCGCTGGTCGGTGTGGCCGCTCAGGCTGCGCGCGAACACGGCCTCGGCGATGCCGGTGACCGGGACGCCCAGCTCCAGCGCCTCCTGCACGGTCCAGCGGCCGGTGCCCTTCTGCTCGGCCGCGTCCTCGATGACCTGCACGAGCGGCGTGCCGTTCGCGTCGACGTGCTTGAGCACCTCGGCGGTGATCTCGACCAGGTACGACTCCAGGTCGCCCGAGTTCCACCGCGTGAAGACCTCGGAGATCTCGGCCGGGCTCTGGCCCCCGACGCGGGAGAGCAGGTCGAACGCCTCGGCGATCAGCTGCATGTCGGCGTACTCGATGCCGTTGTGCACCATCTTCACGAAGTGCCCGGCGCCGTCCGGCCCGACGTGCACGCAGCACGGCTGACCGTCCACCTTCGCCGCGATCTCCTCGAAAACGGGACCGACGTGCTGGTAGGACTCGACCGGGCCACCCGGCATGATGCTGGGACCGTTGAGCGCGCCCTCCTCGCCGCCGGAGATGCCGGCGCCGACGAACAGCAGTCCCTTCTCCTTCAACGCGGCCTCACGGCGCCGCGTGTCGGCGTAGTGGGCGTTGCCGCCGTCGATGACCATGTCGCCGGGCTCCAGCAGCCCGCTCAGCTCGTCGATGACGGCGTCGGTCGGGCCACCCGCCTTGACCATGATGATGATCTGACGCGGCGTCTGCAGGCTGTCCACGAGGTCCTGCAGCGTCTCGGCGCCGACGAGGTCGCCTTCGTGACCGTGCTCGTCGAGCAGGGCCTTCATCTTCGCGGGCGTCCGGTTGTGCACGGCGACTTTGAATCCGTGCCGCGCGAGGTTGCGCGCGAGGTTGCTGCCCATGGTGGCGAGACCGGTGACCGCGATACGTGCTTTGCCTTCCGTCATAGCGGTACAGCCTGCCGTGTTCTTCCTGTTTACGCGAGACGTCACAGGGTGTTCTCGGACTCCGTTTTGCCAGGTGAACCGCGTCACCCCGCAATACGTATGGCTAGGCGTAAGTTGGCTGCATGACGGAATTCACGAGCGTGGGACGCTCGGCGACCGACCGCGCCTCCAGGTACGGATCGCAGCTGGTGAAGCACTTCACGCACAAGGACCTCGAAGGGTCCTGGGAGGACTCTCGCGGCTACGTCCGCTTTTCCGCGGGCCTGGCCGAGTTCGAGGCCCTGGACGACGCCCTGGTGATGCGCGTGGCGGGTTCCTCGGAGGAGGACGTGGCGCGGTTGCGCGACGTGGTGGAACGGCACCTCGTCCGGTTCGGAACCCGGGACGAGCTCTCGGTCTCGTGGGACTCAGGTAGCCAGGACTGACGCGGCCATCCCGATGAGAGCGGTACCACACACCCGCTCGAACGTGGCCCGGATCCTGGGCCTGCTCAGCAGGGAGCCCAGCTGACGCGCTGACGGCACGACGATGACCCAGAACAGCGTGAAGACGCCGACCGTGACGGCGCTGAGCAGTGCCGCCTGCGGCAGCGGCGCGCTGTTCGGGTCCATCGCCTGCGGGATGAGGCTCAGGAACGTCAGCATCACCTTGGGGTTCAACAGGTCGCACAGCAGGCCGCGCAGGAACACGTTGCCCTTGCTCTGCCGTGCTCCCGCCGCCTTGTTCGCGGTCTTCAGCGTCATGAAGCCGACGTAGGCCAGGTACACCGCGCCGATCACCTTCACCACCAGCAACGCGGTCGGCACTGCGGCGACCAGAGCACTCAGGCCGACGGTGGCGAGCGTGGCGTGGATCAGCAGCCCGGTGACCACCCCCAGCGCCGCCTCGGTGCCCTTGCGCAGGCTGCGCACCGCGTTCCCCATGATCAGCACGAAGTCCGGCCCCGGCACGATCATGATGATCAACAGAGCGGCCAGGAACGACGTCCACGCGATGTGCATGACCTCGATCGTTGTGCGTTGTTCTGCCGCATTCCAGCTGGTCAGTACGATGTTCGCTTATGCGCGAACAAGCCGAACTGGATTCGGTCGACTGGCACATCCTGGAGGAGTTGCAGAACGACGCGACCATCCCGAACCGGTCACTGGCGGAGATCGTCGGCCTGGCGCCCTCCTCCTGCCTGCAACGGGTGCGGCGGCTGCGGGAGCTCGGCGTGATCACCGGCTGCCACGCCGTGGTCGACCCGGCCACCACCGGGCTGCCGCTGGAGGCCGTGGTGTCGGTGAACGTGCGGCCGCACACCCGGCCGGTGGTGCAGGCCTTTCGCGCGTTCGTGATGGCTCAGGCGGAGACCCGGTCGATCTTCCACGTGTCGGGGCAGGCGGACTTCCTGATCCACATCGCGGTGGCGGACTCCACGCACCTGCAGGCGTTCCTGATGGACAAGATCGCCTCGCGGACGGAGGTGCGGAACCTGACGAGCTCGGTGGTGCTGGAGCGGGTGGAGACCCGTGCGTTGACGCCGCCGGCCAACCTGCGGCCGACGCACCGGCGGCGGCGCGCCGACTAGCGCAACCGAGTCAGGGCGTCGAGGTCAAACCTCAGGGCGGACGGATGGCTCAGCTCAATCTTGCCCGTGCCGTCTCCGACAGACTCGTAGATACCGTCAACGAGTTCGAACGCCGTCAAGCTGACGGGTTCCTCAAGCTCAACGAGCCAGTAGTGGGCGATGCCGGCTTTCGCGTACTGCATGGGCTTGGTGACTCGATCAGTGCGCTCCGAGCCGGGCGACACGATCTCGACCGCAAGCACCACGTCCTCAGCCGCAAATCGTTTCGAACCGCGAGCCGCAGCCTCGACCGTCACCACGACGATGTCAGGCTTGCGCACGGTCGGCCGAGCTGAGCTGTCGAGCACCACATCGACATCCGCATAGGACGTGAGGTGCTCGGGAAGTTGCTCGTCGAGCCAGTAGGCCAGTCGGGTCTGAGCCTTCTGGTGAGGGGGAACAGCCGCAGGTACCACGTGCAGGACTCCATCTACGAGCTCGAGGTTCTTGTCCTCTGGCATCGCGTCCCACTCGTCCAGGCTCACCAGGTGATCCCGCCACGCTCCCGCAGTCACGTGCGCACCTTCCTTCTGCCCCTGAGCTCCGCCACCAGTCAGTTTAGGCATCGGCTCAAGCCGCCCACAGCTTGATCACTCGAACAGGGGTTCGAGGTCACGCCCCATCGGGTGACGGCTTGAGCACCCGGATCAGGCCCTCCTGCACGACCGTCGCCACCAGCTGCCCGTCCCGCGTGAAGAACCGCCCGGTGGCCAGCCCGCGGTTCCCGGACGCGGAAGGCGAAGTGGTGTCGTACAACAACCACTCGTCAGCGCGGAACGGCCGGTGGAACCAGATCGCGTGGTCGAGAGAGGCGCCGAGGACCTTGTCCAGTCCCCAGTAGACGCCGTGCTTGGCCAGCACCCCGTCCAGCAGGGTCATGTCCGATGCGTAGGTCATCACACAGATGTGCAGCATCGGGTCGTCCGGCAGCTTGCCGTCGGCCCTCATCCACACCTGCGAGGCGGCCTCGCCCGGACCGTCCTCACGCGACTCCCACGGCGGCTCGGTCACGTACCGCACGTCGATCGGCCGCGGGAACTTCAACGAGTGCAGCGGATAGCCCTGCGCCGCCTCGTTCCACGTCGGCAACGACTCCGGGTCCGGCACCGAGGGCATGGGCGAGGAGTGCTCGACGCCCTGCTCCTCCAGCTGGAAGGAGGCGGACAGGGCGAAGATGGCCTTGCCGTGCTGCACGGCGACGACGCGGCGCGTGGTGAACGACCGTCCATCCCGGATCCGGTCCACCTCGTACACGATCGGCACGCGCGGGTCGCCGGGCCGGATGAAGTACGAGTGCAGCGAGTGCACGCGGCGTTCCACCGGGACCGTGCGACCGGCGGCGACCAGGGCCTGGCCGGCCACCTGCCCGCCGAAGACGCGCACGGGTGACTCCGCGGGTGACACACCGCGGAAGATGTTCTCCTCGATGCGTTCCAGGTCGAGCAACGCGACCAGGTCGTCCACTGCGGGTTGTCCACTCAGGCCCGAGGGCGAGGAAGCAGCGGCGCGGGCGGCCTCAGTCACGGCGGAACACTCCTAGTGCCATCTTCTCCGGTCTCAGCAGGGCGCGGCCCCGCTCCCCCAAGTATGCGGGCGCGGGGCCGGTATCACGACGTCCCTCGGCTGAGAGCCGAGACACTAGGCGTGGTCGTCCTCACCGAGGCGGTGCACCCGGATGAGGTTCGTCGAGCCGATGGTGCCGGGAGGCGAACCTGCGACGACCACCATGAGGTCACCCGCGGAGTAACGGCCGATCTCCAGCATCGAGGTGTCGACCTGGCGGACCATCTCGTCGGTGGACTCCACGCGCGGCACCAGGAACGTCTCGGTGCCCCACGTGAGCGCCAGCTGCGAGCGCACCGAGGGCTCCGGCGTGAACGCCAGCAGCGGCAGGTGCGTGTGCAGCCGGGCCAGGCGGCGAACGGTGTCGCCGGACTGCGTGAAGGCGACCAGGGCCTTGGCGTTCAGGCGCTCGCCGATGTCGCGGGCCGCGTACGAGATCACGCCGCGCTTGGTGCGCGGGACGTGGGTCAGCGGCGGCACGACCACGGACTCGGTCTCGACGGCCTCGATGATGCGGCCCATGGTCTTGACCGACTCGATGGCGTAGCGGCCGACCGAGGTCTCACCGGACAGCATCAGGGCGTCCGCGCCGTCCAGGACCGCGTTCGCGACGTCGGACGTCTCGGCGCGGGTCGGACGGGAGTTGGTGATCATCGAGTCCAGCATCTGGGTCGCGACGATGACCGGCTTGGCGTTCTCGCGGGCGATCTGGATCGCGCGCTTCTGCACCAGCGGCACGTGCTCCAGCGGCAGCTCGACGCCCAGGTCACCGCGGGCGACCATGACGCCGTCGAACGCGAGGACGATGGCCTCGAGGTTGTCCACGGCCTCCGGCTTCTCGATCTTCGCGATCACCGGGAGGCGCTTGCTGCCCGTGCGGTCCATGACCTGGTGGACCAGGTCGATGTCGGCCGGGGAGCGCACGAACGACAGGGCGATGAAGTCCACGCCCAGCGAGAGCGCGAACTCCAGGTCCTCGATGTCCTTCTCCGACAGCGCGGGCACGGAGACGTCCATGCCGGGCAGCGAGAGGCCCTTGTTGTTGCTGACGGGTCCGCCCTCGACGACCTCGCACACGACGTCGGAGCCTTCGACCTCGACGACCACGAGCCCGACCTTGCCGTCGTCCACCAGCAGGCGGTCGCCGACCTTGGCGTCCTTCGCGAGCTCCTTGTACGTCGTCGACACGCGGTCGTGCGTGCCTTCGACGTCCTCGACGGTGATGCGGACCACGTCACCGGTGTTCCAGTCCACGGGACCCGCGGCGAACCGGCCGAGGCGGATCTTGGGGCCCTGGAGGTCGGCGAGGATGCCCACGGCGCGGCCCGACTCGTCGGCTGCCGCTCGAACCATGTCGTAGACCTGCTTGTGGTCGGCATGGCTGCCGTGGCTGAAGTTCATCCTGGCCACGTCCATACCGGCCGCTACCAGGTCGCGGACCTTGTCCGGCGTGCCAGTGGCGGGACCGAGGGTACAGACGATCTTTGCGCGTCGACTCACGTCATGCAGACTAGTCCTCGTTCCTGGACCGATCCCGAACTACCAGTCAGTAATGTTCAGACCATGGGTCGAGTACTCCCGTTCGTGACCGCGGCGTTGCTCAGCGTCGTCGTGCTGTTCACCCCCGAGTCAGGTGTGCCGACGATGCCGCCCGGCACGGACAAGGTGGTGCACACGCTCCTGTTCGCGTTGCTCGCCGTCACCGGCCTTTACGCGAAGATCCCTCGCATTCTGCTGTGGCTGGTGGTCTACGCGGGCGTGTCCGAGGTCCTGCAGGCGCTCATCACGCCGTTGCACCGCAGCGGTGACGTGCTCGACGCGCTGGTCGACGTGCTCGGGATCGGCCTCGGCTGGGCTATCGCCGCGGCGATTCGCTCACGCCGACGTGGTCCTCGCACCACGCGTTGAGGTCCTTCACCTGCCGCCACGACTTGCGCACCCGGTCGAGGCACCCCGGCTCGTGCAGCACGTCGTCGGGCTCCCAGACCTTCCGCACGTAGATCGACCGGTGCTTGAGCAGGTCGAGGTGCGGGTGGTCGTCGTCGTACCCGCGCGGCTTCGACTTCATCACGTCGCCGCACAGCTCCCAGCCCTGCTTCACCAGCTTGTCGACGATCTTCCGCAGCAGCACGCCGTGGGCGTCGACCGAGGCGCGGTAGCGGGCCAGCTGGTCGGACGCCATGTGGAACGACCCGCCGCCGACCAGCAGGCCCTCCGGGCTGATCTGCACGTAGTACGCGCCGCCGCCGCGGCCCTTCTCGACGACTCCGCCGCAGTTCGCCTTGTACGGCGTCTTGTCCTTGGCGAACCGCACGTCCCGGTACGGCCGGAACACCTTGCCCTCGCCGAACTCCTTCTCCAGCGCGGTGAGCAGGGCCTCCATCGGCCCGCGCACGTCCCGCAGGTACGTCTCCCTGTTGTCGTCCCAGTACGCCTTCGAGTTGTCGAGGACCAGCCCGTCGTAGAAGTCGATGGCGTACTCGCCGAATCCGCTGAACGTCACCGAGTCAGCCTAGGCCGATCGCCCAAGTGCGTGAAATTCGTTTGAATGCACATAATTTCGGCCATAATCAGGCGAATGGCCCGCCGTATCAACGCGCTCGCGACCTGGCTTCACCGACTTGAGCCGGACGAGGTGGCCGCGATACTCGTGCACCGCCGCGACGTGGCGGACCGCTACCTGCGGACGCTGAAGGACCTCGCGACCCAGCTCACCGACTCGGACTCGGTGCACGCCGCCGAGGACACGCTGGACCAGGGCGCGCTCGACCTCCTCGGCGCCGTCGTGGCGCAGGGCAACCTGGGGACGATCGACACCGTGTGCGCCGAGCTGCGCTGCTCGACGAGCGACTTCGAACGAGCCTTCGGGCAGCTGAAGCAACGGGCGCTGGCGTGGCCGGACGGTGCCAAGCTCATCGCGGTGAACTCGGTGCGGTGCAACGGCGCCCAGCACGACCAGCTGACGTTGCGGCCGAAGGAGCCGGGCAGGCGCAGGGCTTCCGCGGTCTCGCCCGTCGTGGCCACGATGTCCACTGTGGACGGTGTGGCGCGGCTGCTGGCGCACTGCGAGCAGGACAGCTTCGACGCCCGCTACACCGGTGGCGTGGCGACGGTGGAGATCCGCCGGGTCGCACGGGCGCTGCGGGTGACCGACGGCGTGCTGCGGTTGTGGCTGGAGCTCGCGGTCGAGGCGCAGCTGATCGGCATCGAACGCGCCCGGCTGCTGCCGACCAGGCAGGCGGACGTCTGGCTCGACTCGCATCCCGGCGTGCGGCTCGCGGCACTGGTGGGCGCGTGGCGGCGGATGGACTGGCGGCCGGAACCGGACCAGGCGCGGGCCGCGTTGCGCGACTACACCGGTGCCGCCGGTCTCGCGTTGCGGCGCACCGCACTGGAGCGGTTCTCGGCGCAGGAGGCCTTCACCGACGTCGAGGAGGTGGTCGCGGACCTGGTGTGGGAACGGCCCGCGGTGCACGACCTGCGCGCGACGGCGGCGGTGATCAGCGAGATGGAGTCGCTGGGACTGGTGGCCGCCGGCGCGCTGACGCCGCTTGGCGTGGCGGTCCGCGACGACGGCGACATCGTGGCCGCGGCGACCGAGCTGATGCCTCCCGCCGCCGCCAAGGCCGCGTTCCAGACGGACATGACCGCCGTGGTGAACGGGCTCCCGGCGCCGGAGCTGAGCGCCACGCTCAACCTGGTGGCGGATCTGGAGGACAACGACGCCGCACGGGTGTGGCGGCTTTCCGCCGGGTCGGTGCGGCGCGCGCTGGACTCCGGGCTCAGCGCGGACGAGGTGATCGCCAAGCTGGCCGCGGTGTCGGAGGCACCGTTGCCGCAGGTGATCGAGTACCAGGTGCACGACGTGGCACGGCGGCACGGGCAGCTGACGGTCACGGACGTGGCGAGCTGCCTGCGGGCGGAGGATCCGGCGCTGCTGCAGGAGATCGCCAAGTCCAAGCGGCTGGCGTCGCTGCGGCTGCGGTTCCTGGCACCGACCGTGCTGGCGTCCGCGCAGCCGATGGCGGAGACGCTGGCGGCGTTGCGGCGGGCGGGTTACGCGCCGACCGGGCTCGACGCGGGTGATCAGTCCATTGTGGAGTGCGTCGAACGGCGGCGGGCACCGGCGCGGGGCGAGCGCAAACCGGACCGGTGGTGGCGCACCGAGCTGGACGACCTGGAGCTGACGCAGCTCGCGATCCGGCTGGTGGAGCAGGAACGACCGACCGTCGGGCGCGGCACACCGCGGGCCAGCGCGGCGCGGATGCTGCGCGACCAGAACGTCTTCCTGCGCGACGAGGAGGTGCTGATCCTGGCGGCGGCGCTGGTGGACGGGAAGCGCGTCGAGATCAAGTACGCGAGCGGCCCGCGGCAGCTGGAGACGCACGTGATCACGCCGGCCAAGCACCTCGAAGGCGTGCTCAGCGCGGAGTGCGAGGACGGTTCGACGCGCGAGTTCGACATCGGTCACGTGCGGAAGGTCGCCGTGCCCGCGTAGCTCGTCACAACACCCGCCACGGCACCGAGAACGCCATCTCCAGCCCACCACCCCGGCGCGGCACGGCGCGCACCGAGCCGCCGTGCGCCTTCGCCACGGACGCGACGATCGAGAGCCCGAGCCCGACACCCCTGCCGGGCCCGGTGGGTTGCTTGCGCAGCTGCCGGAACGGTTCGAACAGCCCGCTGACCGCGTCGGCGGGCACCTCGGGCCCGGTGTTGCTGACCTCCAGCGCCGCCTCGCCGCCGGTGGACACCGTGACGAGGCCGCCCTCGTGGTTGTAGTTGATGGCGTTGTCGACGAGGTTGACCACCAGTCGTTCCAGCAGCACCGGATCGCCGGACACGACCTGGGGCAGCAGCCTCGGCTCCAGCCGCACGCCGGCCTGGGCGGCGGCCTGCCGGCGGCTGTCGACGACGGCGCACGCGATCTCGTCGAGCCGCACCGGTTCCTCGTGCTCCAGTCCCCGGTCGCTGCGGGCGAGCAACAACAGCCCCTCGATGAGCGCTTCGGTGCGCACGTTCATCACGAGCAGCCGCTCGCCGAGGTCGCGCAGGTCGGCGCCCGCGTTCCGGCGCGCCATCGCGATCTCGATCATCGTGCGCTGGGTGGCGAGCGGCGTGCGCAGCTCGTGCGAGGCGTTCGCGACGAACCTCCGCTGGCTGTCGAACGAGGCGGCGAGCCGGTCGAGCATCCCGTCGAACGTGTCGGCGAGCTCGGTCAGCTCGTCGCGCGGTCCCGGCATCCTGATCCGCTCGTGCAGGCTGTCGGCCTCCAGCCGCCGTGCCGTGGCGACGACCTCCTGCACCGGCCGCAGCATCCGCACCGCGGCGAACCAGCCGAGCGCCAGCGCGACGACCGCCATCACGGCCAGCGCCACCCCCGACTGCACGACGAGGGTCTGCAGCACCTCCTGCCGGTAGTGGGAGAGGTCCGTGCCGGCGCTGCCGACCACCGGGGACGAGCCGGGAGGCGGCGCGATGAGCTCGGCGTCGGTCTGACCGGGAGGCGGTCCGGCCTCCGTCGGCGGCAGCGCGGTGCGCACCAGGAAGTAGTTGGTGGCCAGCAGGATCGCGCCGCCGAGCAGGAACAGCCCGCCGCACAGCAGCGCGAGCCGGAGCTTCACCGACATCTTGGCCGCTAGTCGCGCAACTGGTAGCCGATCCCGGACACCGTGTGGATGACCTGCGGTTCGCCCAGCTTGCGGCGCAGGGTCATCATGGTGACCCGCACGGCGTTGGTGAACGGATCCACGTTGACGTCCCATGCCTTCTCCAACAGCTCCTCGGCGCTGACCACCGCTCCCTCTGCGCGCATCAGCACCTCCAGCACGGCGAACTCCTTGCGCGACAGGTTCACGAACCGCTCGTCGCGGAACACCTGGTGCCGTCCGACGTCGAGGCTGATGCCCGCGCGCCGCAGCACCGGGGGCAACGCCGGCCGGGCGCGCCGGCCCAGTGCCTGCACCCGTGCGAGCAGCTCCGCCCACACGAAGGGCTTCGTCAGGTAGTCGTCGGCGCCGATGCCGAGCCCGTGCACGCGTTCGGCGACGTCGCCCGCCGCGGTCAGCATGATCACCCGTGTGTCCCCGCCGCTGTCGACGATCGCGCGGCACACGTCGTCGCCGTGCACGCCGGGCAGGTCCCGGTCGAGGACGACGACGTCGTACCGGTTGACCGCGATGAACTCCAGCGCCTGCTCGCCGTCCCCGCAGATGTCGACCGCCATCGAGGCGTCCCGCAGCCCCTCCGCGACCGCGTCCGCGAGCATCTCCTCGTCCTCGACCACCAGCACCCGCACGTTCGACCCCCTCATTCCAGTCCAAGTGTGGCGCGCGGGGTCATAAGACGGCCATAAGCGACCGCGCTTACGACGGCGGAATCACCCGCCCGGTAGACATTCAGCCATCCGCAGGAATAACCCTGAGGGGGAACCATGAAAACTGCCGGTCTGCTGGGCGCGATTGTGCTCACCGCATCGCTCACGACGGCGTGCGGAAGCCAGTCCGACCCGAATGTCGCATCCACTGGCGGTACCAACCAAACGAACCCTGCGCCGACCGACGAGGACGCCTACTCCAAATGCATGCGGGACAACGGCGCTCCGGTGCTGTCCCAGGAAATACCGAACGACGGCAGCGGATCGGGCACGGCACAGCAGGGCAACCAGCCGCAGGCCGACCAGGAGAAGCAGCGCGCCGCGCACGAGAAGTGCCGCCAGTACCTGCCGGACGGCGGCAACCTCAAACCGATGAACCCCGAGCAGCTGGAGCAGGCGCGCAAGTTCGCGAAGTGCATGCGCGACGCCGGCGTGGCGTACCCGGACCCGAAGCCCGAGGACGGTGGCAACGGGGCCATGAAGCTGCCCGACGGCGTCGACGTGGACAACCCCGCCGTGAAGGAGAAGCTGCGCCGGTGCTCGGCCGAGACCAGCGGTGACTCCACCAGTCCCACGGGCTCGACGAAATGACCGAACAGGCCGGGCCCTCCGCCGCCAGGAGACGGCGGCGGAAGCGGGCGGTCTGGATCGCCGTCGTGCTGGCCGTCGCCGGGACGGCCGGAGTGGTGACGTTCACCAGGCTCGTCCCGACGCAGGCCTCGTCGGCACCGCAGACCCCACCGCCCGCCACCACGCGGGTGGAGCGCACGACGCTGGTCGACCGGATCAAGGTCGACGGCGACCTGGGCACCGGCACGCCGGCGCAGGTGACCGGCCGCAGACCCGGCACGATCACCCGCCTGCCGACGCCGGGTGAGCAGCTCGAACGCGGAAAGGTGCTGTACGAGGTGAACGCGGTCGGCGTACCGGTGTTCTTCGGGGGGACGCCGCTGTACCGGGAGATGAAGGACGGCGTCCCGGACGGTGACGACGTGAAGGTGCTGCAGGAGAACCTGCTCGCGCTCGGCTACGCCGAGCTCGGGGCCGCGAGCGGCAAGTTCGGCCCGCGCACCGCGAGTGCCGTGAAGCGCTGGCAGAAGTCGCTGAAGGCCGAGCCGACCGGGGTCGTGCAGCCGGGCGACGTCGTCGTGGTGGCGGGCCCCGTGCGGGTGTACTCGGTGACCGCGCAGCCCGGCGCACCCGCCGAAGGGCCGCTGCTGACCGTCACCGGGCTGGACCGGCAGGTGACGGTGGAGCTCACCGACGCGCAACGCCGGCTCGCCCAGGTGAACGCGAAGGTCACGGTGTACCTGCCGGGCGGGAAGACCACTCCGGGCACCGTCCGCGAGGTCACCGTGAAGACCGTCGAGGACAAGCCCAAGCAGGTCGCCGCGATCGCGCTGGACGACCCGGCGTCGACCGAACCGGGCCGGGTCACCGTCGAGTTCGACGGCGAGAAGCGCGAGAACGTGCTGGCCGTGCCGGTGCAGGCGCTGCTGGCCCTGCGCGAGGGCGGGTACGCGGTCGAGGTCGTCGAGGGCGGGAAGAGCCGCTACCTCGCCGTGCAGACAGGGATGTTCGCCGGCGGGATGGTCGAGATCTCCGGCCAGGGCCTCACCGAGGGCATGACGGTGGTGACGACGTCGTGACGGCGGTGCTGGAGCTCAGCGGGGTGTCGAAGACCTATCGCGGCGGAGTGCGCGCGCTGCTGCCGTGCGACCTTCGGGTCGAGGCGGGCGAGATGCTCGGCATCGTCGGGCCGTCGGGGTCCGGCAAGTCCACGATGCTGAACCTGATGGGCACGCTGGACCGTCCGTCGACGGGAAAGGTGCTGGTCAACGGCCACGACACGGGCACGCTCACGGACCGGCGGCTGTCCGCGCTGCGGGCGTGGTGGATCGGGTTCGTGTTCCAGCAGTTCCACCTCACCGAGGGCTTCACGGCGCGGGAGAACGTGATGGCGGCCCTGGTCTACCGCGGCGTGCCGGCCCGTGACCGCAGGCCGGCGGCGGACGAGGCGCTGGCCAGGGTCGGGCTCGCTCATCGCGCCGACCACCTGCCGACTGAGCTGTCCGGTGGCGAGAAGCAGCGGGTGGCGATCGCGCGGGCGCTGGTGAACCGGCCGAGCATCGTGCTCGCCGACGAACCGACCGGCAACCTCGACACCTCCTCGGGCGCCGAGGTGCTGCGGTTGCTGCGGGAGCTGCACGCCGACGGCACGACGATCGCGATCATCACGCACGACATGGGGATCGCGGCGGGGCTGCCGCGCCGGGTGGAGATGCTGGACGGCGAGCTGCGGGTGGACACCGGAGGCAGCCGTGGCTGAGACGACCACGACCGAAGTCCCCCTCCCCCGCGCGACCAGGCTGCCCCTGCCCGACGTCCTGCGCCTCGGCACCGTCGGCGTGCGAACCCGGCCGGTCCGCACGGTGCTCGCGGCGCTCGGCATCGCGATCGGCATCGCCGCGCTGATCGCCGTGGTGAGCATCCCGGCGTCGAACCAGGCAGCGCTGCGCGCCCGGCTGGCCGCCCTCGGTCCCAACCTGCTCACCGTCTCGCCCGGCACGTCCATCGCGGGCGGCGGCAAGGCGAAACTGCCGCCGGTGGCGGTCGAGATGATCCGGCGGATCGGGCCGGTCCGGTCGGTGAGCGCGACCGGCGACACCGGTGCCACGGTGCGCCGCACCGACCTCGTGCCCGTGCAGGAGACCGGCGGGCTGAGCGTGAAGGCCGCCCGGCTCGACCTGCTGCCGGTGCTCGGGGGTGCCGTCCGGACCGGCCGGTTCCTCGACGAGGCCACCGAGTCGTTCCCGGTGGTCGTGCTCGGCGCGCGGGCCGCGCGGTTGCTGGGCACCGAGCCGCAGCCCGGACTGCCCGCACCGGTCGTGTGGATCAAGGACCGGTGGTTCACGGTGATCGGCGTGCTGCAGGCCAACCCGCTCGCGTTCGAGGTCGACAACGCGGTGCTGGTCGGGTGGAAGGCGGCGCAGGACCTCCTCGGATTCGACGGCACCCCCGGCCAGATCTACGTGCGGGCCGACGACCGCGCGGTGGAGGCCGTCAAGGCCGTCCTCGGCCGGACCGCCAACCCGAAGAGCCCGGGCGAGGTGCTGGTCAGCAGGCCCTCGGACGCGCTCGCCGCGCAGCAGCTCGTCGAGCAGGCGTACTCGGGGCTGTTCCTCGGGCTCGGCGGGGTGGCGTTGCTGGTCGGCGGGATCGGGGTGGCCAACACCATGGTCATCTCCGTGCTCGAACGCCGCCGCGAGATCGGCCTGCGCCGCGCGCTCGGCGCCAGCAGGCGGCAGATCAGCGGGCAGTTCCTGGCGGAAGCCGTCGTGCTGGCGGGCATCGGCGGCGGTATCGGACTGCTGATCGGGGTGGCGGCGACCGCCGTCTACTCCGCGTCGCAGGGCTGGCCCGCCGTGCTCCCCCTCGCCGCGCTCGCGGGCGGGGTGGGCGCGGCCGTCGTGGTCGGCGTGCTCGCCGGGGTCTACCCGGCGGTGCGGGCGTCCCGGCTCACCCCCACCGAGGCGCTGGCGACCACCTGAAAAAACCGCACCCCCGGCGGACGAGCGCCGGGGGTGCGGTCAGTGGTGTGATCAGCCTGCGCTGTTGAAGCCGAACGACAGGAGGTTGTAGCCACCGCAGTCGACCCACAGGTTCCAGCGGCCCACGCCGACCCACGGCGTGTAGTAGGTGCCGCCGTTGGAGCAACGGCCCCACATGCGCACGTACCCGCTGGCCACGGAGCAGGTGGCGTCGACCCGGCGGGACGTCGCGGTCCAGTCACATCGCCAGTTGGCCTGGATCCCGACCTGGTCGCCGGTCTGCGTGCCGCTCTGCACGACGGCGTGCGGTGCGGCCACCGCAGCCGCGGCGTTCATCGTCGCGACTCCCCCGAACAGGCCGAGAACGAGCAGCAGAGCGCTCATGATTCGCTTGGTTGCGGACATCTGACTTCCCCTCTTGCTTGTGGGCGGCAGAACACGGGAAAGCCTCTTCCGAACAACGTCTTTATCCCAGAAGTGGAACGAAGAACTTCCACTCGGATTCGCTTAGCACAACCGAACACGACGACCCAGCGGGGGAAGAAACTCCTTCCAGTTGATCACCAGGAGGCCGGAATCGACTTATGACGCTCTTATAAACGCGGTGCGAGACTTGTTCGCCAGGGGTTGGGCCCGCGGTTGTGCCTCTTGGGGAGCGGGCCGTGACAACAGGGGGATAACTCAATGCGCCCAATCTGGAAGTGGGTCCGGTGATGCCGCACCGTCCCACCAGACAGATGACGATCGACGAGTTCGCCGCAATGATCGGCATGACCACGCGCACCGTCCGCTCCTACCAGGCGCGTGGCCTGCTGCCCGCACCGAAGCGGCTGGGCCGGTCACCGATGTACGACAGCTTCCACCTCACCCGCATGCGAACCGTGCTCCGGTTGCAGCACAAGGGGTTGCCGCTGGAGGCGATCAGGGCACTGCTGGAACCGGACCTGGTGCTGCGGCAGTTCATGCCGACCGGTGCCGCGCTCGTGTGCGCGTTGCGCGACAACGCCGAGCTGCTGCACTCGGCGATCCAGTGCGGTGTCGTCACCCAGCTGCCCGACGGGTCACTGGAGCTGCGCAACGCGCGGGCCGTGCTCGCCGCCGGACGCAGGGGCGCGTCGATCACGCACACGGTCGACGTGCTGGTGCAGGCCGTCTCCGTGCTGCGGCCGCACGCCGAGTCGGCGTTCGCCGACGTGCAGCGGTCCACGCCTTCGGTGCCGGCGGAGAACCTCGTGGAGCTGGTCGTCGAGGCCTTCCGGATCGCGGTCTCCGCCGTCGCGAGTCACGAGGTCTCCCGCACCGCTTCGTGAACAGGGGGTGCGCGTCACCACCTGATGTCGGCCAGGCTGTCGAGCGGCTTGCGCTCCGACTCGTCGAGCAGCTGCACCGACGCGGTGTCGGCGGCGTGCAGCTCGGCCGGGAAGGTGAAGCTCACGCGCTTCTCCAGCTCGGTCAGCGACACCTGGAACACCCGGAACTCGTCCAGGTCGAGCGCTTCGGCCAGGACGAGGTTCTGGGTGAGCAGGAACGCGCTGCAGCGCAGCTCCCCGTCCACCACGAACGCGATCGCCTTGTAGAACTCGCGCGGGATCGCGACGTCGCGGAACACCCTGTCGTCGGCGTTGAAGACCGGCCCGCCGTAGATGCTCACCTTGAGGTTGTCCACGTCGACGTCCTCCAGGACCGCGTTCTCCAGCCGGCCCCAGAGCCCCTGCTTGGCGCTCTGGTTGAAGTCGTCCATCTGCGGCGTGATGTTCGTGAAGAAGAACGAGTCCTTGTTCCCCTTCTGCGCCTCCGCCTTCGTGCCCCAGCACAGGTCGGCGCGACGTGCGATGTGGCCGCGGTCGAGCCGGTCGTCGCGGTAGAGCTCGTCGCCCACCTGGAACTCGTCCGGGACCCGCGGGTCCTTGACGAACTGGAGGCTGCTGCGGCTCAGCGCCTTCAGCTTGTCGCCGTCGATGTTCCACGCGACCCAGATCGCGAACTTGCGCGACTTGCTCAACGCGAGCGAGAAGTGCGTGTAGTCGATCGTGGTCGAGCCGTCGAGCTCGACCGCGTCGGCCGTGCCCGAGTCGGTCAGGGCCGGGGTCCCGGCAGCGGTGCCGAGGAACTTCGGGTCGAAGCCTGCGCTGATCATGTGTCGCCCCCTACTGGTTCACCTGGTTGGTCGACAGATCTCGCAGCACCGTTAGCCACATGCACCCGAACGGCCCAGTGTTCATCCTGCCCTTCCGACCAGTTCGCCGTCCGGGGCGGCAAAGGCCACCGACAGGCGAACGCCCCGGCCGACTCCGTTGTCGGCCGGGGCGTCATGCTGCTCTCCGCTGATCGGACGCCGTTGTCAGACCACAGCGAGCGGAAGCTGGTTGGGGATCACGGGAGAAGGCAGGTTCGACGACCCCGTGAGGAACTTGTCGACGGCGTTCGCCACCGACCGGCCCTCCGCGATCGCCCACACCACGAGGGAAGCTCCCCGGTGCGCGTCACCGCACACGAAGACGCCCGGAGCGGACGTCTGCCAGTCGGAGCCGCACGAGATGGTGCCGCGCGTCGTCAGCGAGATCCCGAGGTCGTCCAGCAACCGCATGCGCTCGACGCCCTCGAAACCGATGGCCAGCAGCACCATGTCCGCGGGCAGCATCTCGACCTCGTCGGACACCGGGATCACCGAGCGGCGGCCGGACGAGTCCCTCTCGACGCGCACCTGCTGCAGTTCGATGAAGCGCACGTGGCCGTCGTCGTCGCCGACGAAGCGCCGGACCGCCACGGTGAAGCGGCGCTCGCCCGCCTCCTCGTGCGCCGGGTAGGTGCGCAGGATGTGCGGCCACACCGGCCACGGCGAGCGGGTGTCGTCGCGGACGGTCGGCGGCATCGGGTACTGGTCGAGCTGCGTCACGGACAGCGCGCCCTGACGGGTCGCGGTGCCGTAGCAGTCGGCGCCCGTGTCGCCACCGCCGATGACGATGACGTGCTTGCCCTCGGCCGAGATCTCCGACGGCCCGTCGCCCTCGCAGGCGCGGTTCGCGGGCACCAGGTGGTCCATCGCGAGGTGCACGCCCTTGAGCTCACGCCCTGGAGTCGAAGTGTCGTCACGGCCGCGCAGAGCGCCGACGGCCAGCACGACGGCGTCGAACTCGGCCCGCAGCTGCTCGACCGTGATGTCGACGCCGACCTCGCAGCCGGTCACGAACTTGGTGCCCTCGCGGCGGAGCTGGGCCAGCCGCCTGTCGAGGACCTTCTTCTCCATCTTGAACTCGGGGATGCCGTACCGCAGCAGGCCACCGAGCCGGTCATCCCGTTCGTACACCACGACTTCGTGCCCGGCCCGGGTCAGCTGCTGGGCGGCGGCGAGACCGGCGGGACCGGAACCGACGACCGCGACGCGCTTGCCGGACGACACCGTCGCCTGAGACGGCTGCACGTAGCCGTTCTCCCACGACATGTCCGCGATCGTCTCTTCGACCCGCTTGATCGCGACCGCGCCACCGGCGTCGGCGGAGATCGCCAGCACACAGGCGGCCTCGCACGGCGCCGGGCACAGGCGACCCGTGAACTCCGGGAAGTTGTTGGTCGCGTGCAGGCGGTCCGAGGCGAGCTCCCAGTCGCCGCGGCGCACCAGGTCGTTCCACTCGGGGATCAGGTTTCCGAGCGGGCAGCCCGCGGTTCCGCTGTGGCAGAAGGGAATGCCGCAGTCCATGCACCGCGTCGCCTGCGTGCGCACGGCGGCGTTGCGCTCCTCCGGGTCTTCGTGGAGGTAGACCTCGTTCCAGTCCTGCAACCGTTCCGGCTTCGGGCGCTTCGGCGCGTCGGAGCGGGAGTACTTCATGAAACCCTGTGGATCAGCCACGAGACGCCTCCATGACAGCCTGGTCGACGTCCCGGCCCTCAGCGCGGGCGAGGCGCATGGCCTCCAGAACGCGCTGGTAGTCGCCGGGCATGACCTTCGTGAACGCACCGGCTCGCCGGGTCCAGTCACCGAGCAGCGACGCGGCGACGGCGGAACCCGTGGCCTCGTGGTGCTTGGTGACGGCGTCCTTGAGCCAACGCAGGTCCTCGGCGTTGAGGCGCTGCAGTTGCACCATCTCCTGGTTCACCGACAACGGGTCCAGGTCGAGCACGTACGCGATACCGCCGGACATGCCGGCCGCGACGTTGCGCCCGGTCGGCCCGAGCACCACGGCCCGGCCACCGGTCATGTACTCGAACGCGTGGTCGCCCACGCCTTCCGCCACCAGCAGCGCGCCGGAGTTGCGGACGCAGAACCGCTCGCCCACGCGGCCGCGCAGGAACACCTCGCCGGACGTGGCGCCGTAGCCGATCACGTTGCCCGCGATCACCTGGTCCTCGGCGCGGAACGGCGCGTCGTCGTGCGGCCGGACGATGATCCGCCCGCCGGACAGGCCCTTGCCGACGTAGTCGTTCGCGTCACCGACCATCTCCAGCGTGATGCCGCGCGGCAGGAACGCGCCGAGCGACTGGCCGGCCGACCCGGTGAGCTTCACCCGGATCGTGTCGTCCTCCAGGCCCTCCCCGCCGTAGCGGCGGGTGACCTCGGCGCCGAGCAGCGTGCCGACCGTGCGGTTGACGTTGCGGACCGGCAGCTCCAGGTTGACCTGGTGCGCATCCTCCAGCGCCGCCTCGGCGAGCTGGATCAGCGTGCGGTCCAGGGCCTTGTCCAGGCCGTGGTCCTGCTCGCGGATCTTGCGCTTCGCCGTCGGGTACGGGGTTTCCGGCACCTCGAAGACCGGGTCGAGGTTCAGGCCGTCGGCCTTCCAGTGCTCGATCGCCTCGTCCTTGTCGAGCAGCTCGGCGTGCCCGACGGCCTCGTCGATCGTGCGGAAACCGAGCTCCGCCAGCAGCTCACGGACCTCCTGCGCGATGAACTCGAAGAAGTTCACGACGTGGTCGGCCTGGCCGGTGTAGCGGGCGCGCAGGTCGGGGTTCTGGGTGGCGACGCCGACCGGGCACGTGTCGAGGTGGCAGACGCGCATCATCACGCAGCCCGCGACGATCAGCGGCGCGGTGGCGAAACCGAACTCCTCAGCGCCCAGCAACGCGGCCACGACCACGTCGCGGCCGGTGCGCAGCGCGCCGTCGACCTGGACGGTGATGCGGTCGCGCAAACCGTTGAGCAGCAACGTCTGCTGGGTCTCGGCGAGGCCGATCTCCCACGGCGTTCCGGCGTGCTTCAGCGAGTTCATCGGCGAGGCGCCGGTGCCGCCGTCGTAGCCGGAGATCAGCACGACGTCCGCGTGCGCCTTGGCGACACCGGCGGCGACCGTGCCGACACCGATCGACGAGACGAGCTTCACGTGCACCCGCGCCTGCTCGTTCGCGTTCTTCAGATCGTGGATGAGCTGCGCCAGGTCCTCGATCGAGTAGATGTCGTGGTGCGGCGGCGGCGAGATCAGCCCGACGCCCGGCGTGGAGTGCCGGGTGCGCGCGATCCACGGGTAGACCTTGAAGCCGGGCAGCTGGCCGCCCTCGCCGGGCTTCGCGCCCTGCGCCATCTTGATCTGGATGTCCGTGGAGTTCACGAGGTACTCGCTCGTGACGCCGAACCGTCCACTCGCGACCTGCTTGACCGCGGAACGCCGTTCCGGGTCGTACAGGCGCTCGCGGTCCTCACCGCCCTCACCGGAGTTGGACCGGCCGCCGAGCCGGTTCATCGCGATGGCAAGGGTTTCGTGCGCCTCGGCCGAGATCGAGCCGTACGACATGGCACCGGTGTTGAAGCGCTTGACGATCGAGCTGATCGGCTCGACCTCGTCGATCGGGACCGGCGTGCGGCCCTCGGTGCGGAACTTGAACAGGCCGCGCAACGTGCCGCCCTGCCGCGAGATGCGCTCGACCTCCGCCGTGTACTGGCGGAAGACGTCCTCCTTGCGCGTCTTCGTGGCGTGCTGCAGCAGGAACACCGTCTCCGGCGTGAACAGGTGCAGCTCGCCCTCGCGGCGGTAGGAGTACTCGCCACCGACCTCCAGGCGGCGGTGCACGCGGTCGGTCGGGTTCTCCGGGTGCGCGCGGCGGTGGCGCAGGGCCACCTCCTCGGCCAGGACGTCCAGGCCGGCGCCGCCGAGCTTGGACTGCGTGCCGGTGAAGTACTCGTCCAGCAGGTCGTTCGACAGGCCGACGGCCTCGAAGATCTGCGCCGCGGTGTAGGCGCCGACGGTCGAGATGCCCATCTTCGACATGATCTTCAGGACGCCCTTGACGAGCGCCTTGACGTAGTTGCGGATCGCCTTGTGCGCCGGGACGCCGGTGATCGCGCCCTGGCTGATCAGGTCCTCGATCGTCTCGAACGCGAGGTACGGGTTGACCGCGGCGGCGCCGTAGCTCAGCAGCGCGGCGACGTGGTGGACCTCGCGGCAGTCACCGGACTCGACGACGAGGGCCACGCGCAGGCGTTCCTTGGTGCGCACCAGGTGGTGGTGCACCGCGGACACCAGCAGCAGCGACGGGATCGGCGCCATCCGGTGGTCCGAGTCGCGGTCGCTCAGCACCAGCGTGCGAGCACCGTTCGCGATGGCCTCCGACGCCTCGCGGCGCACGCGCTCGATCGCGGCGGCCAGCGCCTCGCCGCCACCGTCCACTTCGTACAGTCCAGCCAGGACGGTGCAGGCGAAGCCCGGCAGGTCGCCGTCGTCGTTGATGTGGATGAGCTTGGCGAGCTCGTCGTTGTCGATGACCGGGTAGTCGAGCGTGACGTGACGGCACGAGACCGGGCCGGGTTCGAGCAGGTTCTGCTCAGGGCCCATCACGCGCTTGACGGACGTGACGATCTCCTCGCGGATCGCGTCCAGCGGCGGGTTGGTGACCTGTGCGAAGTTCTGCACGAAGTAGTCGTAGAGCAACCGGGAACGCTGGCTGAGGGCCGCGACCGGCGTGTCCGTGCCCATGGACGCGAGCGGCTCCTGGCCCGTGACCGACATCGGCGTGAGCAGGATCCGCAGCTCCTCCTCGGTGTAGCCGAAGGTGAGCTGGCGGCGCACGACGGACTCGTGGCTCTGCAGCACGTGCTCGCGGTCGGCCAGGTCGGCGAGGTCGAGCAGACCGGCGTGCAGCCACTCGTCGTAGGGCTGCTCGGAGGCCAGGCGCGACTTGAGCTCGTCGTCGTCGATGATCCGGCCCTCGGTGGTGTCCACGAGGAACATGCGGCCCGGCTGCAACCGGCCCTTCGCGACCACCTGGTCGGACGGCACGTCGAGCACACCGGTCTCGGACGCGAGCACCACGCGGCCGTCCGCGGTCTGCCACCAGCGCGCGGGACGCAGACCGTTGCGGTCGAGCACCGCGCCGACGATCTCGCCGTCGGTGAAGGTGACACAGGCCGGGCCGTCCCACGGCTCCATCAGCGAAGCGTGGAACTGGTAGAACGCACGGCGCTTCGGGTCCATCGTGGCGTGGTTCTCCCACGCCTCCGGGATCATCATCAGCACGGCGTGCGGCAGGCTGCGGCCACCGAGGTGCAGCAGTTCCAGCACCTCGTCGAACGACGCCGAGTCCGAGCCGTCGGGGTCGCAGATCGGGAACAACCTGGCGAGGTCGCCGGGAATCAGGTCGCTGTCCAGCAACGCCTCGCGGGCGCGCATGCGGTTGCGGTTGCCGCGAACGGTGTTGATCTCACCGTTGTGCGCGACGAACCGGAACGGGTGCGCGAGCGGCCACGAGGGGAAGGTGTTCGTGGAGAAACGGCTGTGCACCAACGCGATCGCCGAGAGCAGGCGCTCGTCGTGCAGGTCGGGGAAGAACGCCGGCAGCTGCTCGGTCGTCAACATTCCCTTGTAGACGATCGTGCGCGCGGACAGCGACGGGAAGTACACGCTGCCCTCGTGCTCGACCCGCTTGCGCAGGCAGAAGGCCAGGCGGTCCAGCGCGATGCCGGTCTCGTCCCGCGTGCCCTTCACGAACAGCTGCGCGAAGTGCGGTGCCACGGACAGCGCGGTCGGGCCGACGTCGGCCGTCTCCGGGTCGACCGGGACGTCGCGCCAGCCGAGGACGACGAGGTTCTCCTCCTCGGCGATGCGCTCGATCTGCTCCACGGCCGCAACGCGTTCTTCGGCCTCAAACGGCAGGAAGGCGATGCCCGCCGCGTAACGGCCGCGTTCGGGCAGGTCGAACTCGACGACCGCGCGCAGGAACTCGTCCGGCAGCTGCAGGAGGATGCCCGCGCCGTCACCCGAGGTGGGCTCGGCGCCCGCCGCGCCACGATGCTCCAGGTTCGCCAACGCTGTCAGCGCATCGCTCACGATGCCGTGGGAACGCCGGCCCTGGATGTCGGCCACCATGGCGACACCGCAGGCGTCGCGCTCATCAGCCGGGTCGTAAAGACCCTGGGGGCCGGGGATGGCGGAGAAGATCACTGCGCAGACCTCCTTCGTCGTCCTCGCGTAAAGAACGTATGTCCCTCGTGCTCAGACCTCGAACCAACAGGTGGGAGCACGGGACGACGATGGCCCGCGTGTTGACGCGACTTTAACAGCCGCGAAACCCAGGGACACCCGCCAATGGGTGATCTAGGTCATGGAAGCGTAACGATTTCCCAGCGCTGAGCGACATTGCAGCGGACGTCGAGCTTCGTTACGGCCGAGTAAGCGTAACCGAACGTTCAAGGTCAACCAGCTTGATGAGAGTTGCGCGACAATCACGGTTTGACACGGGTTCCGCCGGGTACCCGAACGTCTTTGCTGCTCAGTCCACGGTCGTCTCAGTTAGTGGACGTTCACCGACTTTCGTTCACGTGCAAAAGACCGAGGTCCCGTTCATCCCGCGCCGCATGCGGGGAGAACGGGACCTCGGCATTCATGAGGCCTTGCGGGTCCTCAGTGGGCAGCCGCCACCTTGTCCGACTCGGCGTGCTGCTTCTCCAGCAGGTGGTCCACGTCCACCAGGTCCGGGTTGTCCAGGACCTCGTTGAGACGCTCCTTGTCGAGGCTCTTCTGCCAGGCGGCGACCACGAGCGACCCGACACCGTTGCCGATCACGTTGGTGATGGCGCGGGCCTCGGACATGAAGCGGTCGATGCCGACGATCAGCGCGATGCCGACCGCGGGGATCGCCGAGTGCGCCTCGAACGCCTGCAGCGAGGCGGCCAGCGTGACGAGACCGGCGCCGGTGACGCCCGCCGCGCCCTTCGACGCGATCAACATGAACAGCAGCAGGCCGATCTGCACGCCGAGCGACACGTCGTGACCGGTGGCCTGGGCGATGAAGATCGCGCCCATGGTCAGGTAGATGCACGTGCCGTCGAGGTTGAACGAGTAACCGGTCGGGATGGTCAGGCCGACGACCGACTTCTGCGCGCCCGCCGCCTCCAGCTTGACCATCATGCGCGGCAGCACCGACTCCGACGACGAGGTGCCGAGCACGATGAGGATCTCGTCCTTGATGTAGCGCAGGAACTTCAGCAGGCTGAAGCCCGCGATCCGCGCCACGACCCCGAGCACCACGATGACGAACAGCACGCACGTCAGGTAGAACGAGCCCATCAGCCACAGCAGCTTGCTGAGGATGCCGCCGCCGAACTTGCCGACGGTGTAGGCGATGCCGCCGAAGGCACCGATCGGCGCCGCGTACATGACGATCTTGATGATGCCGAACATGACCTTGGCGAGGGTGTCCATCGCGGACACGACCTTGGCACCGCGCTCGCCCATGCCCGCCACGGCGACGGCCACGAGGATCGCCACCACGAGGACCTGGATCAGCTGCCCGTCGGTGAAGGCGCTCAAGAACGACTTGGGCACCAGGCTCAGGATGAAGCCGGTGACGCCGGTCTCGGCGGTCGAGGCGGACTTCAGGGTGTCCTTGGCCGCTTCGGCGTTGAGGTGGATGTCGCCACCGTGGTGACCCGGCTGCACGATGTTGACGACGATGAGGCCGATCGCCAGCGCCACCGTGGTCATCGCGGTGAAGTAGAGGATCGTCCGCAGCGCCAGCCCGCCCGCCTTGGCGAGGTTCCCGAGCCCGGCGATGCCGACGATGATCGTCGCGAAGATGGTCGGCGCGATGACGACCTTGACCAGGTTGACGAACAGGTCGGCGAGCCACTTCATCTCGGACGCCTGTTTGGGGAACAGGAAGCCGACCGCGGCGCCCAGCACGATGGAGACCAGGACCCAGAAGTACAGGTGCCGGTAGATCGGTTTGCGGCCTGTGGTGGTGGTCGCCACGGTTCCTCCTCGAACTTCGTGTTGGGTAGGAGGGTGAGCCGCGCCACGGAAAGCGACAAGCCGACACACGGAAACTTCAGACAGCTCTGACGTAACGGCTAGTCTTTCTCCGTGTCGCTCAGCCGTCGCACACTTCTGCTAGGGGCTGCTCTCGGGCTCTCCGGGTGCACCCCGCGCAAGGTCGACGCACCTCCTGAGCTGGTGCTCGCGACCGGACCGGACGGTGCGGTGTTCCGCGAGGTCGGCGGCGCCCTGGCCGAGGCGCTGGCCGAGCAGCTGCCCGGCACTAAGGTCATCCCGCTGCCCACCGCGGCCTCCGTCGAGAACCTCCAGCTGCTGAAGTCCGGCAGGGCCCAGCTCGCCTTGTCCTCTTTGGACCCGATCGACGACCCGCGGAGCGTGCGCGCGGTTGGGCGGCTCTACGACAGCTTCATGCAGATCGCGGTGCCGGCGGGCTCGCCGATCGCGAAGTTCCGCGACCTCGCGGGCAAGCGGATCTCGTTGGGCCCCAAGGGTTCCGGCACCGAGTTCACCAGCACCCGGATGCTGAACCACTTCGGAGTGTCCGCAATGGTCGAACTCATGGCGCACGCGGAGGCGTCACGCCGGATCTCCGAGGGGTCGCTCGACGCGATGCTCGCGCTGACCGGCATCCCGACGCCCGCGATCACCGACCTGCGCGGCAACGTGAAGCTGGTCGACCTCCCGGACGAGGCGATCAAGTTCGCCGACACGTTCCCCGGCCCGTACATCCCGGCGACGATCCCCGCGAAGACCTACGACGCGTTGCTGTCGAACAAGACGTTCGCGGTGCCGAACCTGCTGCTCGCGCACGAGTCGCTGAGCGCGGACGTGGTCGAGGTCGTGACCCGGACGGTGTTCACCGAGACCGCGCGGATCGTCGGCGGTCACCCGGAAGCGGCGCGGATCAACGTCCGCACCGGCATCGCCACCGGCATGGTGCCGCTGCACGACGGTGCCGCGCGGTGGTTCCGCTCGGTCAAGCGCTGAGGGAGACCCGGACGTCCAGGCCCGGACCGGCGTCGTGCAGCGTGAGCGTGCCGCCCGCCGACTCGATCAGCTCGGCGCAGATGGCGAGCCCCAGCCCGGTGCCCGCGATGTTCTGGTGCTTGGTGGCCCGCCAGAACCGCTGCAGCGCCTGCTCGCGTTCGTCCGCGGTGAGGCCGTCACCGTTGTCGACGACGTGCAGCTCGCCGGGCTCGCCGGTGATCCGGACCTGAGTGGCGTTGGCGAGCCTGATGGCGTTGCTGACCAGTTCGTCCAGCACGCTGCCGAGCCCGCCGGGCGGTTCCTGCATGGTGAGGCCCGGCGGCACGTCGATCTCCAGTTCGACGCCCGACTTGGCCGCGAGCGCCTGCCAGGCCGGTCTGTGGGTCACGAGCAGCTGGTCGATCTCGACCGGTTCGGTGCTGCGCGCGCTGTCCAGGCGGGTCGCGGCGAGCAGCGTGTCGAGCACGCGGCCCATCTCCTCGGCCTCCTCGACGGCGATCTGGTGCGCCTCCCGGCCGTGCTCGGACTCCACGTGCGGCGAGAGGTTGTCGACGGCGAGCCGCAGGCTGGCGAGCGGGTTGCGCAGCTGGTGCGACGCGTCGGCCACGAACGCCTTCTGCCTGTTCAACGCCTTGCCGACGACGTCGACCATGGTGTTGAAGCTGCCGGCGAGCCGGCGCAGCTCAGGTGGCCCGCCGACCTCGTCCGCCCGCACGTCGAGGTTGCCCGCCGCGACCGCCGCCGTGGCCTCGTCGAGCCGGCGGACCGGCCGCAGCACCCACCGCGACATGGGCCAGGCGGCGGCGACCACGGCCAGCATCGGGGCCAGCCCGGCCAGCGCCATGAGGCCCCACTGGCGCAGGATCTCGGTGCGCAGCGCACCCGTCGGCGAGATGGTGACGACCGCGGCGACCGCCTCGCTGTCCCGGCCGACCGGCTCCACGACGACCATCGGCCCGGTGCGCCACGGCCAGCCCGAGTAGTCGGTGTCGGGCTGGATGCCGTTGAGCGCCTCGTTCAGGACCGCGACGACCGCGGGATCGGCGGTGGGGTTGAACCCGCGGCGCGAGGTGAGCAGCACCCGCTTGTCGGCGCTGACCAGGGCGACCGGGATGTCGTAGAGCTGGTCGTAGCGCTGGATCTCGAAGTCGAGCGGGACGAGCCGGTCCGACTGCAGCGCGCTCTCGGCCAGCGAGGCGAACCGCCTGGCGTCACCGAGCCGGTCGAGGTACGTGGTCTGGGTTTCGCGCTGCACCACCGCGGACGCCAGCGGGATGCCGAGCGCCGCGACCAGGGCGACGAGCAGCGGAACGGTGATGACGAGCAGTCGGCGGAGCATCAGCCGCGATTGTTCCGCACCCGCCGGTGGATGTCTTCCGGAGCTTCATCACCCGGCGAGGCGGTAGCCGACACCCCTGACCGTCTCGATCTTGACGTGCCCGCCGAGCTTGCCGCGCAACGCCGCGATGTGCGTGTCCAGCGTCCGTGACGGCGCCTCCCAGTGCGCCTGCCACACCTGGTCGACGATGAAATCGCGGCTCACCACCTCGCCCGCCCTGGCCGCGAGCAGGGCGAGGAGGTCGAACTCCTTGCGCGTCAACGACAACTGCGTGCCCGCCAGCGTCACCGCACGCGTCGACGCGGAGATCTGCAGCGCGCCGACCTGGATCGGCCCCTCGCTGTCCGGCCCGGCGCGGTGCGTGCGTGTCCTGCGCAGCACGGCCTCGATGCGCGCGAGGAGCTCGGACGTGCCGAACGGCTTCACCACGTAGTCGTCCGCGCCCGCCCGCAACCCGAGCACGCGCTCCCGTTCCTCACCACGCGCGGTCACCGTGATCACGGCCGTGCCCGGACGGTGCCGCAGCTCGCGCAACACGTCCAGGCCGTCGCCGTCGGGCAGGCCGAGGTCGAGCAGCACCACGTCCGCCGGAGCGGCTTTGAGGGCGTCGGCGGCCGTGGCCACCCGATGCACCTCGTAGCCGGCGTGCCGCAGCGCGGTCAGCAGGCCTCTGGCCACCCGGTCGTCATCTTCGACGACGAGCACGCGCACAGATCACTCCGGTTTGACGGACTCCGGGGAGCTGACGGACTCCGCGGAGCTCTTCTCTTCCTTCACGTCGTCCGCCGCGGCGACGACCTCGTCGTCATCGGGTGCGATGCCGGCCCGCAGCGCCGCGACGTCCTCACGCTCACCCCGCGACCGCGCCACGACGAAGTAGGCGACCGCGCCGAGGAAGACCAGCGCCGACACGAACACGTTGACCCGCGTGCCCAGGATCAGCGTCGCCTCGTCCGAACGCATCAGCTCGATCCAGAACCGCCCGACCGTGTACCCGGCCACGTACAGCGCGAACGCCCGCCCGTGACCCAGCCGGAACTTGCGGTCCGCCCACACCACGAGCAGCGCGACACCGAGGTTCCACAGCAGCTCGTAGAGGAACGTCGGGTGCACGACCTGGATCGGCGTGTGGTCGATCGCCACCCCGGCCAGCGCGTCCTCCCGCCCGTCCGGCGTGACGCGGCGGTAGATCTCCAGCCCCCACGGCAACGTCGTGTCGCCGCCGTAGAGCTCCTGGTTGAAGTAGTTGCCGAGCCGCCCGATGGCCTGCGCCGTGACGATGCCGGGAGCCAGCGCGTCCGCCAGCGCGGGCAGCGGAATGCCCTTGCGCCGACACCCGACCCACGCACCCACCGCGCCCAGGGCGATCGCGCCCCAGATACCGAGGCCACCGTTCCAGATCTCGAGCGCCGCGAGGGGGTTCTTCCCCGGCCCGAAGTACTTCTGGTTGTCGGTGATGACGTGGTAGAGCCGCCCACCGACGAGGCCGAACGGCACCGCCCACACGGCGATGTCGGTCACCTCGCCCTTGATGCCCCCGCGGGCGACCCAGCGGCGTTCGCCCCACCAGATGGCGACGATGATGCCGGCGATGATGCACAGCGCGTAGGCCCTGATGGGGAGCGGACCGAGGTGCCACACACCTTGGTCGGGACTCGGGATCGTGGCCAGGACGGCGTTCAACACAGCGCCCACCGTACCGGTGGCCCCCGTGACGTCTCGCCGGGACGCTCCTTCGTTAGGGGTTCGCGACCTTGGTGAACTCCGCATGAGGTCCCAGGCGCCCAGGGTTCGCCGAGTTCGTGGTCTGCGAGGGACTGACGAAGGCGTGGCCAGGCGTTCGCCGCGGATCCACTCACCCGTGTCGCCGCCCGCCCAAGCCTCCGATGTACCTCAAGCCGTGTGACGCGGGCCGGCGGCCTTCTTAGGGGGTTCGTGATCGCGAACCCGAGATACTCGGTCGCGGGCTGTGGCGGACGCGCGAAAGGTCAGACATGACGATCCTGGTGGTCGGCGGCGGTATCGGTGGACTGGCTGCGGCGCTCGGGCTCGCGCGGGCCGGGCACCGCGTGACGGTGCTCGAGGCCGCGGCGGTGTTCGAGGAGATCGGCGCCGGCATCCAGGTCGGGCCCAACGGGTTCCGCATGCTCGACTCGCTGGGCGTGGGACTGGCGGTGCGCTCGCGGGCCGTGCACGTGGACGAGTTGCGGCTGCGGTGCGGCGTTTCCGGCAGGCTGATCGCCCACCTGCCGATCGGCACCGGCTTCCAGCAGCGGTTCGGCACGTACGCGGTGGTGCACCGCAACGACGTGCTCACGCCGTTGCTCGACGCCTGCCAGAACGACGAGCGCGTCGACCTGCGGGTCAACAGCGGCGTGGAGGGCTACGCCCAGGATTCGGACGGCGTCACGGCGGTGCTGCGGTCGGGCGAGGTCGTGCGCGGGGCGGCGCTGGTCGGGGCGGACGGGTTGCGGTCGGCGGTGCGGCGGCAGCTCGTGGGCGACGGGGATCCGCAGGTGTCCGGGCACACCACCTTTCGCGCGGTCATTCCCGCCAAGGACGTGCCGCGCGACCTCAAGGAGAACGTCGTCACGCTCTGGGCCGGGCCGCGCTACCACGTGGTCTGGTACGTCATCGCCGGTGGGCGGTACGTGAACCTCGTGGCCACGACCGACAACGGAGCCACCGAGCCCATGACCGGCAAGCCCGTCGAGCACGCCGACGTCGTGCGGCACTTCCGGCCGGTGTGCGACGACGCCGCGCGGATCATGGAGCTGGCCGACGAATGGCGGGCGTGGGTGCTGTGCGACCGGGCGCCGATCACGAACTGGCAGGACTCGCGGGTCGTGCTGCTCGGCGACGCCGCGCATCCCGTGCTGCAGTACGCCGCTCAGGGGGCCTGCCAGGCGTTGGAGGACGCCGTGTGCCTCTCGTCTGTGTTCGACCCGCGGGACGTGGCTGGCTCTTTTGCGCGTTACGTCGCTATGCGCTGTGCGCGGACCGCGCGCGTCCACCACGCCTCACGGTTGATGGGGCGGGAGGTCTACCACCCGGCCGGTGACGCCGCCGCGACCCGTGACGCGATGTTCGCCTCGTGGACCACGACCGACCTGCACGAACGGCTGGAGTGGCTGTACGGCTAGAACTTGATGGTGACCGGGAACGGCCGCTCGGTCTCCAGGACGCCGTTCACGCTCTGCGCGATCTCGACGTACTCCGCACCCTGGAGTTCGAGCAGTGTCGCCTCGACGATCCGCGGCTCGGGATCGACCGTCATGTAGTACTTCACACCGGCCTGGGCGTACAGCTCGCGCTTCAGACCCAGGTCGTTCAGTCGCGTCGTCTTGGAGAGCACCTCGCCGACGAGCACCACGTCCGCGACCGGGAACATGACGCCGGCCTCTCGCGGATTCACGACCGTGAAGTCCGGGATCAGGAGACGGCCGCTGGCGAGCAGGACGTTCAGCTCGACCGTCGCTTCGAACTCGTCCGGGCAGGCGGTGGCCATCGCCTTGAACACCCGTCCCACCAACTGCTGATGCCGGTAGGACCCCAACGGGCTCACGAGAAGCATCCCGTCGACGAGTTCAACTCGTTGACTGTTGTCCTCGGGAAGTGACAGGACGTCGTCGAGCGACCACGGGCCCACGTGCCTCGGCAGCAGGTAAGCGGCTGGTGCCGCTTCAGCTGGAGCCGCCACAGGGCATCACCTCCGAAAACCGCCCGGCGAGTACCAGTGTGGCACGCCGTGCGGATAGCTGGCTTGTGCATAGCGCCACGATCGCAGGTCAGACCGACGCTCAAACCGGGTTTTGCCCCCGATCGGCCCCAAGTTCACTCGATCAGGTGTTCGAATCTGTGTCATCCTCTTGGAGGAGCTCCAAGACGGCAAAAGCCGCCCGACCCGAAGGCCGAGCGGCTCCCGAAAACCACGTCAGACCGTGGCGGCCGCCGATCGCACACCCTTGGCCAGGTCGGCGGTCAGCGCACGCACCGCCGCGTCACCGCCCTCGACCGCAGCCGACACGAAAGCAGATCCGACGATGACACCGTCCGCGAACCCGGCGATCTCCGCAGCCTGCGCACCGGACTTCACGCCCAGACCGACCCCCACCGGGATCGACGAGTGCGCACGCACCCGCGCGACCAGCTCGGGGGCCGCCGACGACACCACGTCGCGAGCCCCGGTGACACCCATGACCGCGGTCGCGTACAGGAAGCCGGACGACGCCCGAGCGGTCATCTCGATGCGGTCCTCGGTCGACGACGGCGCCACCAGGAAGACCCGGTCCAGCCCGTGCGCCTCGGAGGCGGCCATCCAGTCGGCGGCCTCGTCGGGCACCAGGTCGGGCGTGATGAGACCCAGCCCGCCGGCGGCCGCGAGGTCGCGGGCGAACGCGTCCACGCCGTACTTCAGCACCGGGTTCCAGTAGGTCATCACGACCGCGCGGCCGCCGGCGTCGGCCACGGCGGAGACCACGTCGAACACGTCGCGCACCCGGAACCCGGCGGCCAGCGCCTGCTCGGCGGCGGCCTGGATCGTCGGGCCGTCCATCACGGGGTCGGAGTACGGCAGCCCGACCTCGATCAGGTCGCAGCCGGACTCGACCATCGAGCGGAGGTAGGACTTGGAGCCCTGAACCGTCGGGAAACCCGCCGGCAGGTACCCGACCAGCGCGGCCCGCGACTCGGCCTTGGCCGCGGCAAACACGTCAGACACCAACGACATCAGGCCTGTCCCCCGTCAGCGAGGCCGAAGTACTCCACGGCCGTGTCCATGTCCTTGTCCCCACGACCGGAGAGGTTCACCACGAGCAAACCGTCCGGGCCCAGCGACGGACCGAGCTTCAACGCGCCCGCGAGAGCGTGCGACGACTCGATCGCCGGGATGATGCCCTCGGTCCGCGAGAGCAGCGCGAACGCCTCCATGGCCTCGGCGTCGGTGACCGGGAAGTACTCGGCGCGGCCGATGTCCTTCAGGTGCGAGTGCTCCGGGCCGACACCGGGGTAGTCGAGACCGGCGGAGATCGAGTGCGCCTCGGTGATCTGCCCGTCCTCGTCCTGCATCACGTACGACATCGCGCCGTGCAACGAGCCGGGCGTGCCGGCGGTCAGCGTCGCGCCGTGGCTGCCGGTCTCCACACCGGCACCACCGGGCTCGATGCCGATCAGGCGCACGTCCGGATCGTCGATGAACCCGTGGAAGATGCCGATGGCGTTCGACCCGCCGCCGACGCACGCGACGACGGCGTCGGGCAGCCGACCGGCCTTCTCCAGGATCTGTTCGCGCGCCTCGATGCCGATGATCCGGTGGAAGTCGCGGACCAGCAGCGGGAACGGGTGCGGGCCCGCGGCCGTGCCGAGCAGGTAGTGCGTCTCGTCGACGTTGGTGACCCAGTCGCGCAACGCCTCGTTGATCGCGTCCTTGAGCGTGCGCGAACCGGACTTCACCGGGATGACCTCGGCGCCGAGCAGCCGCATGCGGGCGACGTTCAACGCCTGCCGCTCGGTGTCGACCTCGCCCATGTAGACGACGCAGTCGAGGCCGAGCAGCGCGCAGGCCGTCGCGGTCGCCACGCCGTGCTGACCGGCGCCGGTCTCCGCGATCACGCGCTTCTTGCCCATGCGCTTGGTCAGCAGCGCCTGACCCAGCACGTTGTTGATCTTGTGTGAACCGGTGTGGTTCAGGTCCTCGCGCTTGAGGAAGACCCGCGTGCCGGCGTGCTCGCCGAACTTCGGCGCCTCCGTCAGCAGCGACGGACGGCCGGCGAAGTCCTTCAGCAGGCGCTGGAACTCGTTCACGAAGTCCGGGTCGATGCGCGCCTTGTCGTACTCCGCGGCCAGCTCGTCGACCGCCGCGATCAGGGCCTCCGGGACGAACCGGCCACCCCACGGGCCGAAGTGGCCACGCTCGTCGGGATCGTGCGGCGTGGGCGTGAACTGGCCCATCGGGTAACTCCTCTAACGCAGTTATCGATGATGCTTCATCGACTGGGCCGCGGGCACGCGGGATGCGACCCGGCGGTCACGAGCTTGTTCACGGCGGCCTTGGGGTCGCCGCTGGTCACCAGGCTTTCGCCGACGAGCACCGCGTCGGCGCCCGCTCCGGCGTAGGCCATCAGGTCGCCGGGCCCGGTCACGCCCGACTCGGCGATCTTGATGGTCTCGAAGGGTAGTCCTGGAGCGATCCGGCCGAAAACGTCTTTGTCGACCTCCAGCGTGTGGAGGTTGCGGGCGTTCACCCCGATGACCGACGCCCCGGCCTCAAGAGCGCGGTCGGCCTCCTCGGCCGTGTGCACCTCGACGAGCGCGGTCATGCCGAGCGACTCGACGCGGTCGAGCAGCGACACCAGCGCGTTCTGCTCCAGCGCCGCCACGATCAGCAGCACCAGGTCCGCACCGTGCATGCGCGCCTCGTGCACCTGGTACGGCGACACGATGAAGTCCTTGCGCAGCATGGGAATCTTCACCGCCCGGCGCACCGCGTCGAAGTCGGCGAGCGACCCGCCGAACCGCCGCTGCTCGGTCAGCACGCTCACGACCGACGCGCCGCCCGCCTCGTAGGCGGACGCGAGCTCGGCCGGCTCGGGGATCTCCGCCAGCGCGCCCTTGGAGGGGCTGCGGCGCTTGACCTCGGCGATAACACCCACGTTCGGGCCGCGCAGCACTGACATCACGTCGAGCGGCGGGGCTGCCTTGGCCGCGCGCTCCTTGACGACGTCGAAGGACAACTGAGCCTCGCGAGCGGCGAGATCCTCACGCACACCTTCGAGGATCGACTCGAGAACCGTCACAGTCTTGCTCCCCTTCCCGCTACGGGGATGCTAACCCCGGCGGAGTAACGCCCCAGCCACCGGGGGTTCAGTGTCCACGCAGCTAGCCGAGGTTGTGCACGTGTCACATGCGTGAATGCGGATGAATGATCTTCACTCGTTCGAGGAAGGCCCGCCGGGGGTCTTATCGTCGGTCGGATCATCTCCGCGCTCCAGCGCGCGCCACAGGTCTGCCTCGGGATCGTGCGCGCGGGCCTTCTGCCCGCCCACCCCGATCTTCGGCATCCGGCCCCCGAGCGCTACCTGAAGCACGCCGGAGGCCACCACGAGCACGCCGCCGGCGATCGCGAGCCAATGGCCGTTGAACGCCGCCGCGACGCCCACGACGACCAGCAACACGCCGAGGATCCGGCGCGCCACGCCGCTGAGCGCCACCGCCGCCGCGACGGAGGCCAGGCTCAGCAGCGCCGGCGGCACGGAACCCGCGCCCCAGAAGGCACCCGCCGCACCCACGAGCAGGAGTGCGGCGATCCACAGTGGACTAGCTTTCAACTGCGGGCCGCATCGTCTGGGCCGTGGCGATCGCGGCCAGCACCGCGCCCGCCTTGTTCAGGCACTCGTTGTCCTCGGCCTGCGGGTCCGAGTCCGCCACGATGCCGCCACCGGCCTGCACGTAGGCCACCCCACCGCGCACGAGAGCGGTGCGGATGGCGATGGCGGTGTCCGCGTCCCCGGCGAAGTCGAAGTAGCCCACAACGCCGCCGTAGAGGCCGCGACGGGTGGGTTCCAGCTCCTCGATGAGCTCCATCGCGCGCGGCTTCGGCGCACCGGACAGCGTGCCGGCCGGGAAGCAGGCCGCGACCGCGTCGTAGGCGGTCTTGCCCTCGGCCAGCTCACCGGTCACGGTCGACACGATGTGCATGACGTGGCTGTACCGCTCGACCTTGAAGAAGTCGACGACGTGCACCGAACCCGGCTTGCAGACGCGGCCCAGGTCGTTGCGGCCGAGGTCGACGAGCATCAGGTGCTCCGCGCGTTCCTTGTGGTCGGCGAGGAGGTCCTTCTCCAGCAGCGCGTCCTCCTCCGGGTCCTCGCTGCGCCAGCGGGTGCCCGCGATCGGGTGCGTCGTCGCCTTGCCGTCGCGGACCGTGACCAGCGACTCGGGGCTGGAGCCCACGATGTCGAAGCCGTCGAGGCGCAGCAGGTACATGTACGGGCTGGGGTTCGTCGCGCGCAGCACCCGGTAGATGTCGAGCGCGTCGGCGTCCGTCTCGATCTCGAACCGCTGCGACACGACGACCTGGAACGCCTCGCCCGCCCGGATGGCCTCCTTGGCCTTCTCGACGGCCGCGAAGTGCTCGGCCTGCGAACGGCGGCGCCGGAACTCGGGCTTCGGCCTGCTGAACACGGCGGCGGTCGGCGGCGCGGGCGTGTGCAGCGCGACCGTCATCTCGTCGAGGCGCCGCACCGCGTCCTCGTACGCGGCGTCGACGCGTTCCGGCGAGTCGTCCCAGTTGATCGCGTTGGCGATGAGCGTGACGGTGCCCTCGTGGTGGTCGAACGCGGCCAGGTCGGTCGCGAGCAGCATGACCAGCTCGGGGATCTTCAGGTCGTCCTCGGCGATGACCGGCAGCCGCTCCAGCCGCCGCACCGCGTCGTAGCCGATGTAGCCCACCATGCCACCGGTCAACGGCGGCAGGCCGGGCAGCGGGTCGGTGCGCAGCACCTCGATGGTCTCGCGCAGGGCCTGCAACGGGTCGCCGCCGTCCGGCAGCCCGACGGGCCGCGTGCCCGTCCAGTACGCCTCACCGCCGGTCGCCGTCAGCGCCGCCGAGGAGCGCACGCCGATGAACGACCAGCGCGACCACGACCGCCCGTTCTCCGCCGACTCGAACAGGAACGTGCCCGGCCGGTCCGCCGCCAGCTTGCGGTAGAGACCGACCGGCGTCTCCGCGTCCGCCAGCAACCTGCGCACCACCGGAATCACCCGGCGGTTGACGGCCAGCTCGCGGAAGTCCTCGCGCGTTGGGCTCACGGCCCCCAGACCAGCGGCGGCCACAGCCCCCATGACGCTCACCATGGGGACAATTGTTGCATAAATTCAACATCTGTTGAACTATGGCCCACGTGGAGCAAGTGAACCAGAAACGTCGTGGGCGCCGAGCCGCGGGCGCGGACACCAGGGCGGCGCTGATCGCCGCGGCGCGCGAGACGTTCGTCGAGAAGGGCTACGACGGCGCGACGGTCCGCGCGATCGCCGCCAGGGCCGGCGTGGACGCCGCCATGGTCAACCACTGGTTCGGCGGCAAGGAGGGCCTGTTCGCCCAAGCCGTGCTGCAGCTCCCGTTCGACCCGTCCGAGATCCTCAAACGCCTGGTCGACGGCCCGGTGGAAGAGGCGGGCGAGCGCATCATCCGCAACTTCGTGACCATCTGGGACGCGACCGGCGGCGGCACGTTCGCCGCCCTGATCCGCAGCGTCACGAGCCACCAGGAGGTCGCGAACGCGCTGAAGTCGTTCTTCATCAACGCGATCTTCAAGAACCTGCTGGCCGAGATCGGCGCCGAGCAGCGCGAACTGCGCGCCACCCTGTGCGCCACCCAGATGGTCGGGCTCGGGATCGTCCGCTACGTCGTCCACTTCGAACCGCTGGCGTCGGCCGACCTCGACACGGTGGTCAGGGCGGTGGCGCCGAACATGCAGCGCTACCTGACCGGCGACCTGGACTAGGGCGCGAGCAGCACCGTCGCGTCGAAGCACGTGCGGTCACCCGTGTGGCAGGCCGCGCCCACCTGGTCGACGGTCAGCAGCAGGGTGTCGCCGTCGCAGTCGAGCCGCACCTCGTGCACGTACTGCGTGTGCCCGGACGTCTCGCCCTTCACCCACAGCTGCTGCCGGCTGCGCGAGTAGTAGGTGGCGCGGCGGGTGGTCAACGTGCGGTGCAGCGCCTCGTCGTCCATCCACGCCACCATGAGCACCTCGCCGGTGCCGCGCTGCTGGGCGACGGCGCAGACCAGGCCGTCCGCCGTGCGCTTGAGCCGGGCGGAGACGGCGGGATCGAGCGGGCTGCTCAACGGGGTCCTCCCAGGTGTTCGCGAGCGGGTCCGGTGTTGAGCAGGACCACTCCGTAGATGTGCACGGCGGACAGCACGCCGGACGCGACGCGCGCCCACGACGGGCCGTCGGCCAGGACGATCACGAGGTGCAGCAGTGCGACGAGGACGAACGCGACCATCGCCGGGTAGTGCATGAACCGCAGCCGCAACCACAACGCCGCTGCCACCGGCAGTTCGACGACGGCGACGAACGACGGCAGCTTCAGCACGGCGGCGTCGCCGGTCGCGCGCCACAGCACGAGTCCGACCGCGAAGAACACCGCTGCCCCACCGAGCGCGACGGCCGAGGCCACCCGCACCTCGACCGGTGTCATCGCACCACGACGCCTGCCTGGCGCAGGCCGTCCTTGACCTCGCCGATGCGCAGCTGTCCGAAGTGGAACACGCTGGCCGCGAGCACGGCGTCGGCACCGGCGGCGACCGCGGGCGGGAAGTGGTCGACCGCGCCCGCGCCACCGCTCGCGATCAGCGGCACGTCGACCTCGCGGCGGACCAGCTCGATCAGTTCGAGGTCGAACCCGGCCTTGGTGCCGTCGGCGTCCATCGAGTTCAGCAGGATCTCGCCGACGCCCAGCTCCTGACCGCGCGCCGCCCACTCCACGGCGTCGATGCCGGTGCCGGTGCGGCCGCCGTGCGTGGTGACCTCGAAGCCGGTGCCGCCGGGCACGCGCCGCGCGTCGACGGACAGCACGATGCACTGCGCGCCGTAGCGCTCCGAGCACTCGCGCAGCAGCTCCGGCCGGGCGATGGCGGCGGTGTTGAGGCTGACCTTGTCCGCACCCGCGCGGAGCAGCTTGTTCACGTCCTCGGGGCTGCGCACGCCGCCACCGACCGTGAGCGGGATGAACACCTGCTCTGCCGTGCGCCGGACGACGTCGTACGTCGTCTCGCGGTCGCCGCTGGACGCCGTCACGTCGAGGAACGTCAGCTCGTCGGCACCCTCGGCGTCGTACGCCCTGGCCAGCTCGACGGGATCGCCCGCGTCGACGAGGTTGGTGAAGTTGACGCCCTTCACCACCCGGCCCCGGTCGACGTCGAGACAGGGGATGACGCGAACAGCCACTGACATGCGCGAAAGCCTACAAGCCGCCCTGCCGGGACTACGCTGCGACACCATGGTCACCGAACTGGGCCGCGGCGAGTACCTGCTGCTGACGACGTTCCGCAAGGACGGCACCCCGGTGCCCACGCCGGTCTGGGTCGCTCCCGGCGACACCGACGACGTGATCTACGCCTGGAGCGCCAAGGAGACCGGCAAGGTCAAGCGGATCCGGCGCAGCGGCGACGTGGAGGTCGGTCCGTGCGACTTCCGCGGCAACCCCAAGGGCGAGTCGGTCAGGGCGCGCGCGAGGTTGCTCGACGACAACGCGAGCGACGACGTCCGTGCGCGCATCGTGAAGAAGTACGGCTTCATGGGCTGGTTGACCATGACGGGCAGCAAGCTGCGCCGCGGCCGCACGGGCACGATCGGCATCGAGATCACGCCCGCGTCAACCTGAGGTTGACCCGCCCCTCATCGTCAACCTAAAGTTGACGCATGATCCAGCTGACCGACCTCATCGTCGCGGTGGCGAACGAGGCCGACGAAGCCCTGCCGCGCCTCGCGAAGGCGGTGGAGATGAGCGGTCAGCTCAACGAGCTCGGCGATCACCTCATCGGCCACTTCGTCGACGAGGCACGGCGCGGCGGCGCGAGCTGGTCGGAGATCGGCGAGAGCCTGGGCGTCTCGAAGCAGGCCGCGCAGAAGCGGTTCGTGCCGAAGGAGTCGCCGGAGCTCACCAAGCCGTCGATGGAGCGCTACACCCAGCGCTCACGCCGGGTCATCGCGCTGGCACGGCACCACGCGCGGTTCAGCGAGCGCATCGGCACCGAGCACCTGCTGCTCGGCCTGCTGGACGAGTCCGGCGGCCTCGCCGCCAAGACCATCGCGAAGCTGGAGTCCGGCGACGGCAGCACCCGCATCGCGGTCCTGCACCGGCTCGACCACGAGGCCAAGCAGCGGCCCGAGAAGCAGCCGTACACGACGCACTGCAAGAAGGCGCTCGAACTGGCCGTGCGCGAGGCGTTGCGGATGGGCCACATGTTCATCGGCACCGAGCACATCCTGCTCGGCGTGCTGCTCGAACGGGACGGGACCGCGGCCGACGTGCTGCACTCCACCGGAGTCACGCACGCGGCCGCGGCCGCTCACGTCGAGAACGTGGTCAACGGACCGCAGCGAGTGCTTCCGGGAGCGTGAAAGCACCGGCGTACAGGGCCTTGCCGATGATCGAGCCCTCCACGCCGTCGCGCGACAGCTTCGCCAGCGCGACCAGGTCGTCCACAGTGGACACACCACCGGACGCGATGACGGGGGCGTCGGTGCGGGCGCAGACCTCGCTCAGCAGCTCCAGGTTCGGACCGGTGAGCGTGCCGTCCTTCGACACGTCCGTCACGACGTAACGCGCGCAGCCGTCGCGGTCGAGCCTGTCGAGGACCTCCCAGAGGTCACCGCCGTCCGACGTCCAGCCGCGGCCCTTCACCCGGTGGCCCTGCTCGGTGATGCGGACGTCCAGGCCCACGGCGATCTTCTCGCCGTGCGCCGCGATCGCCTTCGCGCACCACTCCGGGTCCTCCAGCGCGGCCGTGCCCAGGTTCACGCGGGCGCACCCGGTGGCCAGCGCGGCCTCCAGCGACGCGTCGTCGCGGATGCCGCCGGACAGCTCGACCCGCACGTCCAGCTCGCCGACGACGCGGGCGATCAGCTCGCGGTTCGAGCCGCGACCGAACGCCGCGTCGAGGTCGACCAGATGAATCCACTCAGCTCCATCGCGCTGCCACTGCAGCGCCGCGTCGAGCGGCTCGCCGTAGTTCGTCTCGGTACCGGCTTCGCCCTGCACGAGGCGGACGGCCTTGCCATCAGCCACGTCAACAGCGGGGAGGAGTGTGAACGTCACCCGCGCAGCCTAGCGTCCCCCAGCACGAGCGCGGCCACGCGCTCCTGGGCGTCCGCCGTGCGCGCGAAACCGGGCGCCACGGGCGTGACCAGGAACCCGGCGAACCGCGGGTGCTGCCGCGCGAGCGCGAGATGCAGGTACTGCCTGCTCGCGAGATCGTCGTCCGTCCGGTCCGCGCACGGCGCCTGCGGCGACCCCTCCGGCAGCAGGAAGAGCTCCTTGCCGGGTGCGCGTTGCTCCAGCCTTGTCATCGTGGCTTCGATCTCGTCGTAGCCACCGCACTGGTCGTGGAAGCCGACCCAGTCGGCCTCGGACGGCACCGCGAACGTGTCGTCGATCGCGGAACCCTCCACCGCGAACAGGATCTTCTTGCCGGGGAACCGCTTCCTGACCTCACGCGCGGTGCCGGCGTCCCTGACCGCGAAACCGTCGGCCCCGCGCTGCTCCGCGCCCACCTCGACGAGGGTGAGGTTGCTGTGCCCGCGCACGTCCTCGGCGCGGGCGCCGAGGTAGCCGTAGAAGCGCAGCGCGGAACCGGGCGGCTTGCGCAGGTCGCCGGAGTCGAGCGCGGCGATCCGCAGGTCGTCGACACCGCTCGCGGCCGCGGGGCTGCCGGCGCCCAGGTAGACCCACAGCCTGCCGGTCGGCACCGCCGTGCCGAGCGTGATCTTCCGCTGCTCGCCGTCGATCGTGACGTCGAGCTCCGTGCCGGCGAGCCGGAGCGTGACGCCGAACGTGGCACGCGGTGTGACCGAGGAGCGGACCACCGCCTGACCCGGCTGCGAGATCTCCACGCTTCCGTTGGGACGCAAACGGAAGCCGAGATCTATGTCCGGATTGGACGTTCCACCGGTGCTGTTCGCCGACCGGGCGAGCACGATCGACGACCACCCGTCCGCGGCCGGGGTGAGCTTCGCCGAGAGCGTCGAACCGGTCGAGGGCGCGTCGAGGCGCACGGCTGTCCCGGTGCCGCGCAACGACAGCACCCCGGGTTGCCTCGGGTCGTCGACGTGTGCGGACCCGCCCGCGACCAGGGTGTACGTGACGGCACCGGTGCCCTGGCGCTGCTTGAGGTTGTCGTTCAGGCCGTGCGTCAGTTCCGTGTGGACGGCACCGTCGAAGTTGTCCTGGAACGGCGCCGGTGCGGCGTCCGCCACGCCCGGCACAGCCGTGAGCGCGGCCACCGTCAGCAGTCGGATGATCACGACAAGGTAGTCAACCAGTTCCGCAGCAGCTGCGCTCCGGCGTCACCCGATTTCTCCGGGTGGAACTGGGTCGCGGACAACGGGCCGTTCTCGACCGCCGCGACGAACTCGTCACCGGCGTGGTCGGCCCACGTGACCAGCGGCGCCTTGATGTGGTCGGCCGGCTCCAGCTCCCACTTGCGCACGCCGTAGGAGTGCACGAAGTAGAACCGGGTGTCCTCGTCGAGGCCCGCGAAGAGCTGGGAGCCCTCCGGCGTGCGGACGGTGTTCCAGCCCATGTGCGGCACGATCGGCGCTTCGAGCCGCTCGACCGTGCCCGGCCACTCGCCGCAGCCCTCGGTCAGCACGCCGTGCTCGATGCCGCGCTCGAACAGGATCTGCATGCCCACGCAGATGCCGAGCACGGGACGGCCACCGGCGAGGCGCTCGCCGATGATCCGGGCGCCGCGCACCGAGTTCAGGCCCTCCATGCACGCGGCGTAGGCACCGACACCGGGAACGACCAGACCGTCGGCCTCGCGCGCCGCCTTCGGGTCCGCCGTCACCTCGACATGGGCGCCGACCCGCTGAAGCGCGCGCTCGGCCGAGCGCAGGTTGCCGGAACCATAGTCAAGTACGACGACACGTGCCACGACCACCAGGTTAGTCGGTGGGGGCGGCACCCTGCGTAACCGGGATGACCGGCAGCACGGTGTTGATCGGCTTGCGGCCGACCGCGCCCTTCCGCACGACCCCGGCCAAACCGAAGAAGGACAGCATCAGCACCACCACGACGAACTTCGCCCACGTCGGCACGGGCAGCGCGAACAGGACCGCCACCGCCACGACGCAGAACAGGAGCTGCGCGCGCTCGAACCACGACGGCAGCCGCGGTGGCGCGAGCGTCTCCAGCCACTGGTCCGCCCGGCCCTGCTCCACGAGCCCGGCGACCTGGGCCACGTCCGGCAGCCCGAGGGCGGCGAACAGCTTCGGCACCACGCCGGCACCGTCGGAGTGGGCACGCAGCAGGCCCGCCACCGCGTCCGGATCGACCTGCGGCGCGGCTTGGGCGAACCGTTCGGCGTAGGTGGCCTGTGCCGTCTCGCGGTCGCGGAAGTCGGAGAACTTGCCGAACACGCGCTGGTACCACCGGCCGACCGGACCGTGCTGGTTCGCCTCGGTGCTGAGCTGCTGCACCTGAGCCGCCGAACCCCAGGACCACCCGCGCGAGATCCGCGCGACCTCCGGGTAGACGATCGCGGAGCCGGAGCTCCAGACCGCCGCCACCGCACGGGTACCCGCGATCCGGCACGCCCTCGCCACCGCGCCCAGGACGTCGAGCTGCCTGGACCGCGGGGAGAACAGCAGCACCGTGCCGGACTGCACCGGAACCAGCGCCGCCGGGCCGATGCTGGCGTCGTGCATGGACTTCTGCAGCTCGGCGGCGTTCAACGGGGTCCAGATCAGCATTCTCACGCGCGACATCATTCCTCGTCGGCCGGACGGGCCCGGGCCGACATGCCAGGAACACCGCGCTTCGGCGGCTGGAGTCCACCCGCGAAAGTGCGCACGACCAGGCGTCGTGCCTGATCGTGCGCCGACTTCAGCTGCTAAACGGCGCGGGAAGGCGCGCCGGTCCAGTCATCCCCCATGACTGCGAACATGTTTCTTCACCCCCTGAAGAAACTACGCACAGCGCTCCCCAGCCCGACCACGTCGAGATCATGAGCGGCGTCGTGGTCCTCGGCCGTGCCGTAGTTGCGGAGCTCTGCGTGTCGTTTGACGCCTATACAACGCACACGGTGCGGAATTAGTTGCAACGCTTCGGAAATCAGATGAGCTGAAGTTCCCTCGAGGTACGGCTCGACCACCATCACGTCGGCGTGGTCGGTCTCCCGCACCGCCGCGAGCAGTCCGTCCGAGTCGAACGGTCGGACCGTGGCCGCGTACAACACCGTGACGTCGGCGTTTTCCGAGTCGACGGCCTTGAGCACCCGGTCGAGCATCGGTCCGACGGCGAGCACCACACCGCGTTTTCCGTGACGCAGCGCGGTGAATCCCTCACCCACCGGATACGCCTGCGAGTTCTCGCGCAGCGAAAGCCTGACGTAGACCCGATTGTCGTCCTTGAGCGCCTGCCGCAGCAGTGGCGTGACCTCGTCCGGATGACCGGGCACGTGCACAGTCCAGCCGGGCAGCGTGTCGAACAACGCCACGTCGCCCGGTGACTGGTGCGTGCGTCCCCAGACCGGGTCGTCATAGGACCCGCCGATGCTCACGAACACCGCGCCGACGTCCTGGTGGCCGATGTCGAGCTTGATCTGCTCGTACGGCCGTTCAACGAGAAACGGCGCGTAGCTGTGCACCACCGGCCGTAGCCCTGCCAACGCCAGACCGCCCGCCACGCCGACCATGGTCTGCTCGCGGATCCCCACGTCCACCACGCGTTCGCGGTCCTGCGGGAACTGGCTGCTGGAGATCACGGCGGTGACCACGGCGACCCGCGGGTCGTTGTCCAGCTCCTCGTTGACGGTCTTGATGAACGCCTCGCGCATCGTCGTCATCATCGACCCCTCTCGATCTTGGCGACGACCGCGTACGGGCGGTCGTGCGGCACGGTCAGTGCGGTGTGGACGGCCTCGTGGTCACGGCCGTCGATCTCGGCGGTCTGCCAGCCCTCGACCGCGAACCGCCGCGCGATGCCACCGGGCCACCCGTGCATGGCGGACTGGTTGTCGATCACGATCGCGGTGAGGTTCGCGACGCCCAGCCGAGCCGCCACCGCGATGGCCTCGTGGTTGCTGCCCTCGTCCAGCTCCCCGTCGCCGACCAGCACGAACGTCCGCCCCGGGCTCCGGCGGATCCGCTGCCCGAGCGCCGTGCCCACCGCGATCGGCAGCCCGTGCCCGAGCGAGCCGCTGCTGATCTCCACGCCCCTGACCAGCACCCGGTCGGGGTGCTGGCCGAGCGGGCTGTCCCACGACGTCCAGTCGTCCAAAGTGGACTCGTCGATGAACCCCTTCTCCGCCAGGACCGCGTAGTACGCCATCGGCCCGTGCCCCTTGGAGAGCAGGAACCGGTCGCGGTCGGGGTCGTCGGCGGTGGCGGGCGTGACGTTGAGAACGCGGTCGTAGAGCACCCAGAGCACGTCGATCGTGGAGGCCGCCGCCCACTCGTGCTTCTCGTCCCCGGTCATCCTGGCGAAGAGCTCCGGTATCCGTTGCATGCCACCAACTGTTCAACCTCGACCAAGCTGGAGGTCAAGCGGCTACCATGATCGGGTGAGCAAGTTGCCGGAAATGCTGACCATCGGCCAGGTCGCCGAGCGCAGCGGAGTCCCCCACACCGCGCTGCGCTTCTACGAGGACCGCGGCCTCATCGCGTCCGTCCGCACCGCGGGCAACCAGCGCCGTTACCAGCGCTCGGTGCTGCGCCGCCTCGCCTTCATCCGCACCGCGCAACGCGTGGGCCTCACCCTGGAGGACGTCCGCGACGCCCTCGCCCAGCTGCCGGACAACCGCACGCCGACCAAGTCCGACTGGGAACGCCTCTCCCGTTCCTGGAAGACCGAGCTCGACGCCCGCATCGACGCCCTGTACCGGTTGCGCGACCGGCTGACCGGCTGCATCGGGTGCGGCTGCCTGTCGCTGCGCAGCTGCGCGCTGCAGAACATCGACGACGAGCAGGCCTCACACGGCCCCGGCGCGCCCCGCCTCAAGCCCGTCCTCGAAGGCGGCACCCGTTAGCCACTCCCGCAGCGCCGCGAGATAGCCGTCGGGGTCGTCGACGTGCAGCATGTGCCCCGCTTCCTCCAGCACGACGGCTCGGGCCCGCGGGATCAGTTCCAGCGTCGGCTCCACCAGGCCGACGGGGAACGTCATGTCCTGTCGTCCGTGCAGCAGGAGCACCGGGATGCCCAGCGCCGCGATCCGCCCCGCCGCATCGGGCAGCCGCGGCGACGCGAGCGTGCCGGCGAGGAACGGCCGCACCCACTCGGCACCGAACCGGACCTCCTCCAACCGCCGCAGGTAGCCGGGCATCGCCCCGGCACGCCAGATGTTGGCGGGCGCGGCTGCGAACGCCTCCGCGCGCACGCACTCCTCCGGCGACAGGTCCTGCCGCCGCCAGGGATCTTCCTGACGCGCCAGGACCGCGTCCCGTTCGGCCCACCCGGCGAAGGCGTCCGGCGGCACCGGCAGCACGCTGCTGCCCGAGACGATCAGGCTGCGCACCCGTTCCGGGTGGCTGATCGCGAACCGCTGCGCCAGCATCCCGCCGTACGAGTGCCCCAGCACGTCCGCGCGCTCGACGCCGAACGCGTCCAGCACCCGCACCAGATCCCGCACCACGTCGTCCGGGTGGTACTCCCGCACCCGCTCCGACCTGCCGCACCCGCGCAGGTCCGGCAGGAGCAGCCGGCGGTCCAGCCGCTCCAGCGGGTCGCGCAGGTAGCTGTGGTCCCAGTCCGGCCCGCCGTGGAGCGCGAGCAACGTCCGCTCGCTGCTCCCCTCCTGCCAGGCCACGAAGATCTCGGCCTCACCCGGCACCCGCCGCTCTCGCCACACGGAGTCCATCGAACCGCAAAACCGGTGGACGTGCCGTGGTTTCCTATGAGGCGATGGAAGAAGACAGAATGATCCGCCTCTCGAAGCGGATGTCCAAGGCGCTGCGGCACAAGCCGGAGCGCGTCGGCCTCACCCTCGACCCCGCGGGCTGGGTGCCGGTGGCCGACCTGCTGACCGCCCTCGGCATCACCGAGGCCGAGCTGCGCGAAATCGTCGACCGGAACGACAAGAAGCGCTTCACGATCGACGGCGACCGCATCCGCGCCAACCAGGGCCACAGCGTCGAGGTGGACCTCGGCCTGCCGGTCGCGATCCCGCCGGACACGTTGTTCCACGGCACGGTCGCGCAGTTCCTCGACGACATCATGCGCGACGGCCTGCGTCCGATGTCACGCCACGACGTGCACCTCTCGCCCGACCGGGAGACGGCACGCCGGGTGGGTGCGCGGCGGGGCCGGCCAGTGATCCTCACCGTGGACGCCAAGGCGATGAGCGAGGCCGGGCACGAGTTCCGGCTGAGCGCCAACGGGGTCTGGCTGACCGGCCACGTTCCGGCCCGCTACCTGGGCGCGTCGTAGGGCCGCGAACTCTCGAAGTCACCCGCACCAGACAGAAAACCCCGGCGCGCAAGACTGCGTTGACGTGGTTTGCTGGATCTCGTGAAAAAGATCGTCGAGGCCGGTTACGACGTGATAGCCGAGTACTACCTCTCCTGGTCAGCCCAGATCGCCGACGACCCGCGAATGCGCTACCTCGCGGACTTCGACGGCCGCCTCGGTGACAACGCCCAGGTCCTCGAACTCGGCTGCGGCGCGGGCGTCCCGGTCGCGAGGAAGCTCGCCGAACGCCACGACGTCCTCGGCATCGACCTGTCGCGGCAGCAGATCGACCTCGCCAGGGCCAACGTGCCCAACGCGCGGTTCGAGAAGGCCGACATGACGCAGCTCGACTTCCCGGACGGCACGTTCGACGGCATCGCCGCGTTCTACTCGATCCTGCACGTCCCGCGCGCCGAACAACCCGACCTCATCGCGAAGATCGCGCGGTGGCTCAAGCCCGGCGGGTTCTTCCTGGCCTCGCTCGGCACCGGGACGCCGGACGTCACCGAGAACTGGCTCGGCGTCGAGATGTTCTTCGGCAGCAACACCCCCGAGAAGAACCGCGAACTGTTGTCCGGCCACCTGGAGATCGTCATCGACGACCTCGTGACCATGCACGAACCGCACCCGGTCACGTTCCACTGGGTGCTCACCCGCAGGTGAGGTCCCCCGGCGGTTCCGTGCCCACGAACCGCCGCCACTCCTCGGCAGTCAGGTCACGGCCGGCGGACGCGCAGGCCGCGCGCACCCAGTCGTCCTCCGCCAGGTCCCACCGGAACAGCGGCAGGTCCGACACCGCGGTGACGACGGTCCGGTCGTCCGCGAACGCCATGCCTGGCCGGCCGAACCGGTCGCGCTCGCCGACCACCGGCACCTGGCCGACCAGCTCGCCGCTCATCAGGTCCGTCAAGACCAGCACGTAGTCGCGGCGCAGCTGCGTGACCAGCGTCGTGGCGGGGTTGACCGCGATCCCCGGCAGGTAGGCGGGATCGCGCGGAACCGTGCGGCGCAACGAGGTGCCGTCCGCGTCCCACACCTCGACCGACCTCGCCCGTTGCACCACCAGGCCGTCGGACGTGAAAGCCACCGCCGAGGCCGCACCGGGGAGCTCGCGTCGCGTACCCCCGACGGTGTCGACGAGCACCACCGAGTCCGCGGTGGCGACGGCGGCTCTCGACGCGTCGGCGCTCACCGCGGCGGACAGCGAGCCCTGCCGCCCCAACGGGATCGTGCGCGCCGACGCCAGCGAAGCGCCCTCGAACACCTGCACGTCACCGAGCTCGTTCACGGTGACGAGCCGCTGGTCGTCCGGCGCCACGCCCATCGCCAGCACGCGCTCGCCGATCACGTCTCCCTGCCACCGCACGGACTTCCGCAGGCCGTCGCGCACGTCCCAGGTCTCGCCGATGCCCTCCGGCGAGGTCACGACGAACACCTTGTCACCGGTGGAGTTCCACACCACCGGGCCGAACTCGCTGGGCGGGCCGACGGACTCCGCGGACGTCCCCACCGAGACCCCGGAACCCGCTGCCACCGCGTACTTCCCGTGCGACGACGAGATGAGAGGCGGCGGGCAGGCGTTGCACGACAAGGGGACCCGCGTGGGCAGCGCCGAACCGAGGCGCGTGTTGCGGGTGAGGTCCCACAGCACCAACCGGTCGCGCGTCGACGAGACCAGGTGGTCGTCGCCGCCCAGGAACTCCACGAACGACGTCTCGCTGTTGCCCTCCAGCTGCAGCCGTTCGCCCGCGGCCGGGCCGGTCGTGTCGTAGACGTGGATCGAACCGGCGTCCGCGACGGCCAGGCGCGTGCCGTCGCCGGCGATCGCCACGGCCGACGGGTCCGCTCTGCCGTCCGGCAGCAGGAAGTCCTGGGTGTCGAAGCCGTACGCGCGCTGGGTGGTGCGCCAGACCTTGCTCGTGCCCTTCGCCGAGTAACCGAAGTAGTCGCCGTTGCCCGAGAGGCCGACCGAGAAGCCACCGGCCGGCACCGCGTTGCCCACCGCGGTCGCCGTGACGTCCAGCGTCGAGGGCGCCCGGCGGACCCAGTCGAAGAACGACACCTCCAGCAGGACGTCCTCGCTCGGCAACCTCAGCAGGTACACCGGGAAGCTCGTGTCGTCGCGCTCGGTCCGCCGGCCCGTCTGTCCGTCGTGGACGATCCGGTGGCCGCGGGTGCGACCGTCGGCGTCGATGTTCTCCCGGACCGTGCTGTACACGGCGGTGAACCGGCCGGACGGCGACACGGCGACCAAGCCGTCCGTGAGATCCGGTGTGCCGAACTGTTGCGTGGCACCGGAACCCACCTCCCAGCGCAACGCCGAACCCGCGCTGAAGGCCGCGACCACGCCACCGTTCGCGCTCGTCGCCACCGCCGTCACCGGACGCGTGCCGACCCGTTGCTCGGCACGCCTGCCCGAAGCGAGATCCACCCGGACCACCCGGCCGTCCTCGGTGCCCGCGACCGCGATCCGGCCGTCGGCGGACGACGCCAGCGCGGACACCTCACCACCGACCGGCACGTACCGGTCGAGCTGCGGACTGGCCGTCAACGACGAGAACAGCGCGGCGCGGGTCTGCGCGTTCGGCTCCACCCGGTACGCCTGTGCCGCGAGCACCTGGCTCAACGCGAGATCGGTCCGCAGGTTCGCCACCGCGGCCGACGCGAGGCCGCGCGCGGTCGCCGCCCGAGCCTGCGCCACCGCCGAACCGCGTTGCCCCACCGCCACCAGCCCCGCGACCAGCAGCGCAACGGTGAGCAGCACCAGAGCTCCCCGAGCCAGCCGCACGCTCAGGCGGTGCTGCCGGACGTGCTCGCCGACGAGATCGGCCTCGGGCACCTCGCGGACCGCGCTCGCGATGGCGGCCACGGCCTGGCGCAGCCGCGGATTCGCGTCGTCGACGGGCCCGGCCGTGCGGAGGTCGACCCAGCGCGGGTCCTCGCCCAGCGCCCTGCGCACCGCGGGCGGCACCGACCGCGCGTACTCGCCGGACGTCAGCACGACGAGGATCTGCCGCGCCGACCGGTGTTCCAGCCACCACGCCAGCTCGCGGCCGACCCGCTCCGACGCCGCCGCTTCCGGCGAGGCCAGCAGGATCAGCCGGCGCGACCGGCCGAGCGCCTGTTCGACCGACGCCCATTCGGCGACGTCGTCGAGGAACACCCGCGACGCGCGCAGCCGGTACCAGGGCCTGGCGAACCGCTGCACGCCGCGGCGCAGCACCCGGGCGAGCGGGCCGTCCAGAGCACGGCCGCACGAGAGGAACGCGTCGTAGTCAGGCTCGCTCACGGGCACTACATGAGCCAGAGAACCGCGCCACCGACCGCGAGCACGATCAGCACCAGGAGGATGAGCGCCATGAACCTGGCGGTCTTCCACGTGGCGTAGACGCCACCGGCCAGAAAGCCCGCGAGGGCCAGCAGGCCGATGACGACGACCTCTTTCGGCATCAGAGCACGCCCTTGGTCGACGGGATGCCGCCGACGCGCGGGTCCGGTTCCACGGCCGCACGCAGAGCGCGCGCGATCGCCTTGTACTCGGCCTCCGCGATGTGGTGCGGGTCGCGGCCGTACTCGACGCGCACGTGCAGCGCGATCTGGGCGTGGAAGGCGAGCGACTCGAACACGTGCCGGTTCAGCACGAACGGGTAGTTGCCGCCGATCACGAACGAGTTGAACTGCTCCGGCTCGCCGCGGTGCACGGTGTACGGACGGCCGGAGACGTCGACCGCCGCGTGTGCGAGGGTCTCGTCCATCGGGATCCAGCAGTCGCCGAACCGGCGGATGCCCTTCTTGTCCCCCAACGCTTCCCGCAGCGCCTGGCCGAGCACGATCGCGATGTCCTCGACCGAGTGGTGGGCGTCGATCTCGACGTCACCGGTGGCGCGGACGATCAGGTCGAAGCAGCCGTGCACGCCGAACGCGGTGAGCATGTGGTCGTAGAACGGCACGCCGGTGCCGATCTCGACCTGGCCGGTGCCGTCCAGGTCGATCTCCACGTAGACCGACGACTCCTTGGTGGTGCGCTCCACCTTGCCCACACGGCTCACCGGCCGACCTCCTTGCTGGCCGCGAGGAAGGCGTCGTTCTCCGCGGGCGTTCCGATGGTCACCCGCAGATGACCGGCGATTCCGACGTCCCTGATGAGCACGCCGTGGTCCAAATAGGACTTCCAGGTCTCGCGCGCGTCCTCGAACCAGCCGAACAGCACGAAGTTCGCGTCCGACGGCACGACCTGGAAACCCATGTCCTTCAACGCCGCCACGACGCGGTCGCGCTCGGCGGCGAGCAGCGCCACCGAGCCCAGCGTCTCCGCGGCGTGCCGCAACGACGCCCGCGCGGCCGCCTGCGTCAGCTGCGACAGGTGGTACGGCAACCGCACCAGCTGCAACGCGTCGACCACGGCCGGCGCGGCGGCGAGGTAGCCCAGCCGGCCGCCCGCGAAGGCGAAGGCCTTCGACATCGTGCGCGAGACGATCAGCCGCGAGCCGTACTCGTCGAGCAGCTTGATCGCGCTCTCCTGCGGCGAGAACTCCGCGTACGCCTCGTCGACCACGACCACGCCGGTGGACGACGCGATCAGCAGCCGCAGGTCCGCGAGCGGGATCGACTGGCCCGTCGGGTTGTTCGGCGACGTCACGAACACGATGTCCGGCCGCGTCTCGGCGATGATCGCGGCGGCCTTCTCCACGTCCAGGGAGAAGTCGGACCGGCGCGGCGTCGGTACCCACTCGGTGCGCGTGCCGGCGGCGATGATCGGGTGCATCGAGTACGACGGCTCGAAGCCCAGCGCCGTGCGGCCGGGACCGCCGAACGCCTGCATGATCTGCTGGAGGACCTCGTTGGACCCGTTGGCGGCCCACACGTTCTCGGCCGTCAGCGGCACCGACGTCGCCTCGGCCAGGTACGCCGCCAGGTCCTCGCGCAACGCCACCGCGTCGCGGTCCGGGTACCGGTGCAGCTCACCCGCGATCTCCGCGACCGCCGCGACGACGTCGGCCGCGAGGGCGTCCGTCGGCGCGTACGGGTTCTCGTTGGTGTTCAGGCGGTACGGAACGTCGAGCTGCGGCGCGCCGTAGGGCGTGCGGCCGCGCAGATCCTCGCGCAGGGGCAGGTCGGACAGCTCCACCCGTGCGCCGATGACTGGCTTCATCGAACGAACCTCGCTGTGACGGCCTGCCCGTGCGCGGGCAGGTCTTCTGCGTTGGCCAGCGCGACGACCTTGTCCGCGACCTCGCGCAGTGCTTCCTCGGAGTAGTCGATCACGTGGATGCCGCGCAGGAACGTCTGCACGGACAGCCCCGACGAGTGCCGCGCGCAGCCACCGGTCGGCAGCACGTGGTTCGAGCCCGCGCAGTAGTCGCCGAGCGACACCGGCGAGTGCGCGCCGACGAAGATCGCGCCGGCGGACCGGATCCGCGCCGCCACCTCACGTGCGTCGCGCGTCTGGATCTCCAGGTGCTCGGCGGCGTAGGCGTCGACGACCCGGACGCCTTCGTCCACGGAGGGCACCAGCACGCACCCGGACTGCTTGCCGCCCAGCGCCGTGCGGATCCGCTCGTGGTGCTTCGTCGCGCCGACCTGGCGTGCCAGCTCGGCGTCGACGCGGTCGGCCAGCTCGACGGAGTCCGTCACCAGCACGGACGCGGCCAGCGGGTCGTGCTCGGCCTGGGAGATCAGGTCGGCGGCGACGTGCACCGGGTCGGCGGACGAGTCGGCGAGGATCGCGATCTCGGTCGGCCCCGCCTCGGAGTCGATGCCGATCAGGCCGCGCAGCAGCCTCTTGGCCGCCGTCGTGTAGATGTTGCCGGGACCGGTGACGACGTCGACCGGGGCCAGTTCGCCGCCGTCGGTGTCCACGCCGCCGTGCGCCATCAACGCCACGGCCTGCGCACCACCCGCGGCCCACACCTCGTCGACGCCGAGCAGTGCGGCGGCGGCCAGGATCGTCGGGTGCGGCAGACCGCCGAACTCGGCCTGCGGCGGCGAGCACACGACCAGCGACTCGACGCCGGCGATCTGTGCGGGCACGACGTTCATGACGACCGTCGACGGGTAGACGGCGAGGCCACCGGGCGCGTAGAGACCGACGCGCGCGACGGGCACCCACTTCTCCGTGACGGTGCCGCCGGGCACGACCTGCGTGGTCGTGTCCGTACGGCGCTGATCGGCGTGCACGCGCCGGGTGCGTGCGATCACCTCTTCCAGCGCCTCGCGCACGGCCGGGTCCAACGAGGACAAGGCGGACGAAATCTCGGAAGCGGGCACTCGGACGGAGCCGGGACGAACGCCGTCGAACTTCTCGGTGTACTCCAGGACGGCCTCGACGCCGCGCTCCGCCACCGCGTCCACCACGGGCCGCACGTGATGCAGCACCGCGTCCACGTCCACCTCGGCGCGCGGCACAACGGCGCGCAACTGAGCGGGAGTCGTGGTGCGACCTCGCAGGTCGATGCGGCTGAGCATGCCCTACAGGGTAGTTCCTGCCGAATTCTGTCAACCGTCAGCCCGCGAACGGCGCTACCTCGGCGAGTGACACCCCGGCCACGCTCGGTCGAGCACAACTCCGTCGTAAACCCCCTGCTGATGATGGAGGATCAATGTTCAACAAGCGCCGCGGTCTCGTCGCCGCAGTGCTCGGACTCAGCCTGCCGCTGCTGGTGGGTACGAGCGCGCCGACCCAGGCAGCCGGTTCCGGCCGCACGGTCTACGAGATCACCGTGAGGAACGTCGAGCAGCTCAGGCAGGTCGTCTACACGGGCACCGACCTGATCGACGAGACCACGAACGGTCCGGTGACCGTGATCGCCAGCGCGGCGGAGGCCCGTGCGCTGCGCAGGACCGGGTTGCCGATGAAGTACGTCGGTGACGCCGAGGCCGAGTTCGCGAAGCTCGGCAAGGTCGACTTCACCGACCCGGTCCCCGGTCAGGTGACGACGCAGGACTTCCCGTCCGGCTACACCGGCTACCACAACTACGCCGAGATGAAGGCCGAACTCGACAA
>Ga0070710_10000045_pt1 | contig 57765 bp, 63 predicted proteins | sample LARL52metaG_FD_65454 | JGI IMG/M metagenome (GOLD analysis project Ga0070710, IMG submission 65454) | Corn, switchgrass and miscanthus rhizosphere microbial communities from Kellogg Biological Station, Michigan, USA - LAR L5-2 metaG | ecosystem: Host-associated > Plants > Roots > Rhizosphere ...
GCCCGCGCGCAGAAGGCGTTCGACGACATCCTGGCGGTCGGGCTCGCGCTGGGCGGCACGGTCACCGGTGAGCACGGCATCGGCAAGATCAAGCGCGAGTGGCTCGCCAAGGAGATCGGACCGGTCGGGCTCCGGGTGCACCGCGACCTCAAACGCGCGCTGGACCCGGAGAACCTCTTCAACCCCGGCTCGATGTTCAGCCTCTAGGAGTCCGGCTCAGCGCTCGACGCGCGGGATGATCTGCGTCGAGTCGTCCTGGAGCTGGACCTCCATGACCTGCGTGATGTCGTCCGCCTCTTCCTCCAGCAGCGACTTCTTCTCCCTGCGCGCCTTGATCACCTCGAAGATGATCGGCACGACCGAGATCAGCACGATCGCGATGAGCGTGATCTCCAGGTTCTTGCGGATGAACTCGACCTGGCCGAGGAAGTAGCCCAGCACGGTCAGCCCCGCCGCCCACGCCACGCCACCGATCGCGGAGTAGGTGAAGTACCTCTTCGGGTCCATGCGGCCGACGCCGGCCATGGCGGTGATGAACGTGCGGACGATCGGCACGAACCGCGCGAGGACGATGGCACGCGGGCCGTACTTGTCGAAGAACTCCTGCGTCTTGTCGACGTACTCCTTCTTGAAGATCTTCGACTCCGGCTTGTTGAACAGCGCCGGACCTGCTTTGCGGCCGATGTAGTAACCGCAGACGTTGCCGACGAACGCGCACACCGTCAGCAGCGCGCAGACGAGCCAGAGCGGCGTCGAGATGTGGCCCGCCGCGACGAAGAGACCTGCCGTGAACAGCAGCGAGTCGCCCGGCAGGAAGAACCCGACCAGCAGCCCGCACTCGGCGAAGATGATCAGGCAGAGCCCGACGAGCATCCACGGGCCGAGCATCGTCAGCAGTTTCTCGGGGTCCAGCCAGTCAGGGCCCAATGCAATCGTCACGGCCTCAACGGTACATGTCAGCTGAGCGTGATCACTGCGGCTACCGTGCCCGCTGCCAGGCCCAACAGCAGCGCCAGGCCCAGGACCAGCCACGCGGACATGGGTGCCGGACGTTCCTCGGAAATCGGGACAGGTACGGCAAATCCGGCATTCGTGCTGGTCGCCTGCGCGCGCAACGCGTCGGTCACCAGCCGTTCCGGATCTTCAGCCATCCACCTGGTCCTTGACCCACTCGCCCTTGCTCATCACGTCCCTCGGCCTCAATTCTGCATCGAGCACCACGATGTCGGCCGTGCAGCCCGGCTGCAGCTTGCCCGTGTCCAGGCCGAGCAGCTCCGCACCGCGGGTCGAGGCGGCGTACGCGGCCTCCACGAGCGACAGGCCGCAGGAGTTGACGGCGTTGCGGAAGGCCATGTCCATGGTCAGCGTGCTGCCGGCCAGCGCGGCACCGCCCGCCAGCGTCGGCACGCCGTCGACCACGCGCACTTCGAGGCCGCCGACGTCGTAGACGCCGTCACCCACCCCGGCGGCCGCGATCGCGTCGGTGATGAGGACCGTGCGCTTGAGGCCCGCGTGCCGCGCGGCCAGGCGGACCGCGGTCGGGTGCAGGTGCACGAGGTCGCAGATGAGCTCGACGGTCACGCGTTCGTCGTCCAGCAGCGCGCCGATCGGGCCCGGTTCGCGGTGGTGCAGCGGGCGCATGCCGTTGAACAGGTGCGTCGCCACCGAAGCGCCCGCGTCGACGGCCGGGCGGACCTGCGCCTCCGTCGCGTCGGTGTGGCCGATGGCCGCGATGACGCCCGAGTCCACGAGCTGGCGGACGGCGACGACCGCGCCTTCCAGCTCGGGGGCGATCGTGATCATCCGGACGGTGCCCTTGCCCGCGTCGAGGAGCTTCGTCACCGCGGTCTGCTCCGGCGGGCACAGGATCGCCGGGTCGTGTGCGCCGCACCGCGCCGCACTTAGGAAGGGACCTTCGAGGTGGATGCCCGCGACGACACCCTCCTGGACGAGCTCGGCCAGCGCGGAGACCTGGTCGGCCAGTTCCGGCACCGGCCGGGAGACCAGCGAGGCCAGCAACGTCGTGGTGCCGTGCCTGCGGTGCGCGGCCGCGGCCTTGCGGACCTTCGCCGGGTCGCTGCTGGTGAACGCGTCACCGCCGCCACCGTGGCAGTGGATGTCGACGAACCCCGGCACGATCGTGCCGCCACCCACGTCCGTCGTCGGTCCCTCGGGCGCGGCACCCTCGCCGACCGCGGCGATCCGGCCGTCCCGGACGCTGACCCACCCGTTCTCGAGCACCCCGTCCGGCGTGACGACCCGGCCACCTGCCAGGGTCACGTCGACAGGTCCACCCCACGTGCTCATGACGCCTCCAGCATGTCGATGGCCAGCAGCGCCGCGCCGAGGAAGCCCGCCTCGTCGCCGAGCGCCGCGAGCCGCAGCTCCGGTCGGCGCTGGAAGGCGATCAGGCCGTCCAGCCTTTCCCGCAACGGCTCCACCAGCAGGTCCCCGGCGAGCGCGAGCCCGCCGCCGAGCACCACGGCTTCCGGGCCGAGCAGCGTGGCCAGCACCAGGATCCCCCTGGCGAGCGCGTCCACGGCCTCATGCCACACGGCGACGGCGTCCTGCTCCCCGTCTTTCACCCTTCTGGCGACATCGGCGGCGCCGTTGACGGGGGTGCCGGTACGTGCGGTGTACCGGCGGGCGATCGCCGCGGAGGACGCCACCGTCTCCACGCAGCCGATCTGGCCACACGCGCAGGGCACGCCGTGGCCGACGTTCACATGTCCGATCTCACCCGCGTAGCCGTCGCCGCTGAAGATCTTCCCGTCGAGCAGCAGCGCGCCGGCGATCCCGGTGCCGATCGGCATGATCACCGCGTTGCGCAGGTCCTTCGCGGCACCCATCCGGCACTCGGCGAGTCCGGCGGCGCGCACGTCGTGCCCGAACGCGACGGGGACGCCCAGTCGTTCGGTGAGGACCGCGCTGAACGGGAACCGGTTCCACGGCAGGTTGGTCGTGTACACGCCGATGCCGTTGGCCTCGTCGACGATGCCCGGCGCCACGATCCCCACGGCGTCGATCTCGTGCTCGCAGGCCCGTCCGAGCTCGTCGACCAGCTCGGCGATCACGGCCAGGAGGGGCTCCAGCTCGCCGGGAGTCGGCCGGCGGGCGTGCTGCTGCGCCGCCACCGCGTCCGGGGTGCCGGCGACCAGCGCCGCCTTGGTTTCGGTGCCGCCGATGTCGACGGCGACCACGTGTCTGCGTGCCACGAGGACTGATCCTGCGGCATCGAGGCCCTATTGGTCTATACCAAGTGCCGGATTGGGGGCGTGTTCCTGCCCGGTGAGACCGCTCTCACCGGGCAGAACGGCTTTCGTCAGCCCGCCATGATCTTCTGCAGGGCGTCCAGCGCACGCGAGGCCGTCGACTTCACGGTGCCCTTCGAGATGCCGGTCGCCTCGGCGATCTCGGCCTCCGACAGGTCGCCGTAGTAGCGCAGCACGAGCACCTCGCGCTGACGCGGCGGCAACTGCTGCAGGGCCTTGACCACGGCCTGGTGCTCCGCCGTCAGCATCGCGAGCGACTCGGCCGACCGCGCGTTCGCCACGTGCGGCGGGGTGTAGTCGCGGGCGGTCTTGCGCCGACGCAGCACGCTGCGCGAACCGTTGACCACGGCCGTGCGGAGGTAGCCCACGGCAGCCTGCGCGTCGCGCAGGCCCTTCCAGTTGCGGTGCAGGCCCGTGAAGGCCTCCTGCACCACGTCCTCTGCCGTCGCGGGCTCGTCCACCAGCAGCAGCGCGAGCCTGATGAGGCGCATGCGGTGCTGCTTGTACAGGTCTTCGAGCGTGAGTGGCCCTGTGGGAGGTCCTGCGACGCCGTCCTGGATCCGCAGGTTGGTCAGGGTGTCCTGCACGGTGCGCGGGGTTTCGTCGCCAACCACAAGGTAGGACGGTACCGGTCACCGTCGCTACGGTGGTCGCATGGCCCGCTTTGCAGTCGAATTGGTGTTCGGTCCCGATCGCGAGAAGCGTCTCGCGGTGCGCCCGGCACACCGCGAGTACATCGCCTCCCTCGCCGAGAAGGGCGTGGTCCTCGCCGCAGGTCCGTACGCCGACGACACCGGCGCGTTGATCATCTACGACGCACCGGACGAGACGACGTTGAAGGAGATCATCTCCGCCGACCCGTACACACCGGCGAACGTGATCACCAAGTGGGAGATCCGCGTCTGGAACGCGTTGCTCGGCGGCTGGCTCACCGACTAGCGGCCTGCCCACCTGGACCGACCAGACCTGATGTGTCCGAAGCGGCCATCCGCCGGTCCGCGTCGGCCACCTCCTCGACCGCTTGGCGGTCCACGACCATCGGCGTGAACGCGCGGAAGTACTTCAGCGCGCCCACCCAGCCGGGGACGTGGACCGCCTTCGCTCGTTTCCGCACACCCCCGACCACGGCCTTCCCGACGTCGCGGACCGGGTACTTCTTGCCGGCCAGGCCCGGCATGCCCTTGCGGAGCTTGCCGAACACCGGGTGCTCGTCGGCGCTGTCGACCATGTCCGTGGCGATCCACGAGAAGTACGCCGTGCCGACGTCCACGCCCAGGTGCCGGACCTCGGCCCGCAGGCTGTCCGCGAACGCCTCGCAGCCCGCCTTGGCCGCCGAGTAGGCCGCGTTGCCGGGGATGTGCACGATCGCGGCCAGCGACGACACGACCAGGCAGTAGCCGCGGCTGCGGATCAGGTGCGGCAGTGCCGTGCGGACCGTGCGCCACACACCGAGCAGATTGACCTCGATGACCCGTTCGAACGCCTTGGGGTCCATCGAACGCACGAACCCGGTGGCCGCGATGCCCGCGTTCGCGATGACGACGTCGATGCCGCCGAAGTGCTCGGCGGCCTCGTTCGTGACGCGTTCGAGCGCGTCCCAGTCGGTGACGTCGGCTTCCCACGCCTTGCCGCCGGTCTGCCGTGCGACCTCTTCGAGCTGGGCCTTCTCGAGCCCGACGAGCGCGAGACGAGCCCCGCGCGCGGCCAGTTGCCTCGCCACCTCGGCGCCGATGCCCCTGGCCGCGCCGGTGATCAGTACCACCTTGCCCGTGACGTCCATGTCCGCCACGGTAACGCAACCTACTCCGAGTAAGCTACTGGCAAGTTAAATTGCGCTGAGGCGGTCCACCTCGGCCTGGGTCAGTTCGAGGCTCAGCACCGGCAGGAGGTCGCCGAGCTGCTCCAACGTCCGGGCGGACGCGATCGGCGCGGCCACCGTGGGCTGCTGCGCGAGCCACGCCAGCGCGACCGCCGCGACCGAGGTCGAGTGCGTCTCGGCCAGTTCGTCGAGCACTTCTAGGACCTGCAGGCCGTGCTCGTCGAGGTACTGGGAAGCGGCGCCCGCCCGAGGGCTGTCCACCTCGACGCCAGGCCGGTACTTGCCGGTGAGGAACCCCTTGGCCAGCGAGAAGTACGGCACGGTCGCGAGACCGTTCTCGGCGACGACGCGCTGCAGTCCGCCCTCGAACTGCGAGCGGCTCACCAGGTTGTACTCGGGCTGCAGCGCCACGAACTTTGCGAAGCCCTCGCGCTCCTGGATCGCGAGCGCCTGCGCCAGCCGTTCGGCGGAGAAGTTGGACGCGGCGACGTACCGCACCTTGCCGTCGCGGACGAGCTGGTCGTACGCGGCCAGCGTCTCCTCAAGCGGCGTGTTCGGGTCGTCGCGGTGGACGTAGTAGAGGTCGATGTGGTCGGCGCCGAGGCGCTTCAACGAGCGTTCGGCACTGGTCAGGATCGTGTCGCGCTTCTGGTTGTCGAACCCGGCGAGCATGCCGACCTTCGTGGCCACCACGATCTCGTCGCGGTCGGCGCGCTTGGCCAGCCACCTGCCGATGATCGTTTCCGACTCACCGCCGGAGTTGCCGTCCGCCCAGGCCGAGTACACGTCCGCGGTGTCGACGAAGTTCCCGCCGGCGGCGGTGTACGCGTCGAGCACGGCGAACGAGGATTCCTCGTCGGCGGTCCAGCCGAAGACGTTGCCGCCCAAGCAAAGGCGGGACACGTTCAGGTCTGAGGTGCTCAAGTTCGACATATTTCGAACCTACTCCGTGTTGAGGGGGACATGAGCGATCTTGGGAAGTTCGGCGTCTGGGGTTCGCGGTACGAGTGGGCCGACCGGATCGACGGGGTGGCCGAACTGGAGGCACTCGGGTTCGGGACGTTCTGGCTCGGCAGCTCGCCGGAGTCGGACCTGGAGCTGCCCGAGCGGCTGCTGGGCGCCACGACCTCCATGACCATCGCGACCGGCATCATCAACGTCTGGCAGACCGAGCCGGAGGACGTCTCCCGCTCGTTCCACCGGATCGGCGGCGACCGGCTGGTGCTCGGCGTCGGCGTCGGCCACAAGCAGATCGACCAGGCCTACGAGAAGCCGTACCCGAAGCTGGTGTCCTACCTGGACCGGCTCGACGTGCCCGCGGAACAGGTGGTGCTGGCCGCGCTCGGCCCCAAGGTGCTGAAGCTCGCCGCCGACCGCACCGCCGGCGCCCACCCGTACCTGGTGCCGGTGGAGCACACCGCGCAGGCACGCGAGGTGCTCGGCGACAAGCTCCTCGCGCCGGAGGTCACCGTCGTCGTGGAGCCGGACCCGGAGACGGCGCGGGCCGTCGCGCGGGAGCGGCTGGCGTACTACTTCACGCTCACCAACTACACGAGCAGCTGGCTGCGCTGGGGTTTCACCGAGGACGACCTCGCGGACAACGGCTCGGACCGCCTGGTCGACGCGCTGGTCGCGCACGGAAACCCCGACCAAGTGGCCGCGCAGTTGCACGCGCACCTCGACGCGGGCGCCGACCACGTGGCCATCCAGTCGTTGAACGGGCACTTCGCCGAACTGGCCGCGGCGCTGGGGCTCAAGCGCTGATCTCGACGCCCTTCCAGAACGCCACGCGGCCCTTGATCTGCGCCGCGGCCTCCTTCGGCTCGGCGTAGTACCAGGCCGCGTCGGTGTTCTCGGAGCCGTCCACCTGCAACGAGTAGTAGTTCGCCGTGCCCTTCCATGGGCAGATCGAGGTGTGGTCCGACGGCTTGAGGACGCTCTGGTCGACGGACTCCAGCGGGAAGTAGTGGTTGCCTTCGACGACCACCGTGTCGTCGCTCGACGCGATGATCTTGTTGTTCCACCGGGCGGTAGCCATGTCTCCCACTATGCCCGTACCGGCGAGTAGCCACAGAACAGGCACTACGCCGAATTGGCCGCCGCGTTGGTCTCGTGACACACCCTCGTAGGATGCGTTTGACACGGCGTTCAGGGCACCTGAGGAGGACGACCGATGCCCATCGCAACCCCCGAGGTCTACGCGGAGATGCTGGACCGGGCCAAGGCGAACGAGTTCGCCTATCCCGCGATCAACGTCACTTCGTCGGAGACTCTCAACGCGGCTCTGCGCGGATTCGCTGAAGCCGAGAGCGACGGCATCATCCAGATCTCGACCGGTGGTGCCGAGTTCGCCTCGGGCACCAAGGTCAAGGACATGGTGACCGGCGCTGTGGCGCTCGCGGAGTTCGCGCACGTGGTCGCCGCCAAGTACCCGGTGAACATCGCGCTGCACACCGACCACTGCCCGAAGGACAAGCTCGACGGGTACGTGCGTCCGCTCATCGCGATCAGCCAGGAGCGGGTGGACAAGGGCGGCAACCCGCTCTTCCAGTCGCACATGTGGGACGGCTCGGCCGTGCCGCTGGAGGAGAACCTCCAGATCGCGAGCGAGCTGCTCGACCTCTCCGCCAAGGCGAAGATCGTCCTCGAGATCGAGGTCGGCGTCGTGGGCGGCGAGGAGGACGGCGTCGACAACGAGATCAACGACAAGCTCTACACGACGCCAGAGGACTACCTGAAGACCGTCGACGCGCTCGGCGCCGGTGAGAAGGGCCGTTACCTGCTCGCCGCGACGTTCGGCAACGTGCACGGCGTGTACAAGCCGGGCAACGTCAAGCTGCGTCCGGAGATCCTCAAGCAGGGCCAGGAAGTGGCGGCGGAGAAGCTGGGCCTGCCGGCCGGCTCGAAGCCGTTCGACCTCGTCTTCCACGGCGGCTCCGGCTCGCTGCTGGAGGAGATCCACGAGGCCGTGTCGTACGGCGTCATCAAGATGAACATCGACACGGACACGCAGTACGCCTTCACCCGCCCGATCGCGGCGCACATGTTCGCCAACTACGACGGTGTGCTGAAGGTCGACGGCGAGGTCGGCAACAAGAAGGCCTACGACCCGCGCAGCTACCTCAAGGCCGCTGAGCAGGCCATGGCCGCCCGCATCGCGCAGGCGTGCGAGCACCTCAAGTCGTCGGGCCGCATGATCGCGGGCTGATTTCCGACCGCACGCGGGGAGCTTTCGTACGCCACAAGCGCACGAAAGCTCCCCGCGTGCGTTTCAGCTGAGCTTGAGGCGGGCGGCGAGCAGCTGGGCTTCCGGGCGGTGGACGGCCATGTCGCCGAACGTCCAGAGGACCGCGAGCAGGACGGCCGTGACCGCCGCCGACGCGAACGCGATCGGCGGGCCCCACAGGTACTCCTGCTGGAACCAGATGCCGACGTAGCCGACCGTCGTGACGGCCGCCGACCCCAGCACGGCCGCGGCCGGTGTGGGCATCTTGACCAAGTGCGCCGCGTCGATCGCGAGCCCGACGAAGATCAGGAACAACGGCACGGCGGACTTCGGGAAGTCGATGCCCGCGAGCACCGGCCAGATCAGGCACCGGTACGCCACGTAACCGCCCGCGACGGCGGTGGCCGCCCACGGCCGGTCGATCGTCCTGCGCGCGATCACCAGCACGATGGCCGCCGCGACCAGTCCCCACACCGGGTAGACCCAGTCCGCGATCGGCAGCGCGAAGTGCACGACCGCCTCGCGTCCGATCGGCACACCCAGCTGGTCGGCGGCGAACTGCAGCAGGATCGGCTCGGCCTCGGGCCTGCCGCTGTCGTAGGCCTGCAACGCGCGCACGCCGTACTCCTGGTGCTGGTTGGGGAACCAGACGTTCTCCAGGAAGAAGAACCACAGCGCCACGAGCCCGAACGTCCGCATGGTGCCGTCCGGGAAGTACTTCATCCAGCCGCGGATCGCACCGGCCAGCATGACCGCCGTGCCGAGGTAGAGCAGCGCGTGCGAGCCGCTCCACGACGTGATGTCGAGCCCGTTGATCCGGTGGTTGATGACGTCGATCGGCAGGGCGACGAGGAAGATCCCGCACCCGACCTGCATCAGCCGCAGGGCCGCCTTGTCCGCGCCGTAGCCGGTGAACGTGTGGAACAGCGTCAGCCCGACCACGATCACCGTGCCGACCGTGTTGATCAGATGCGGCGGCGCCAGGTCGTCGCGCAGCCACTTGAAGTGCCACGAGACGTCCCACGACGACCCGAGAAGCTTGAGGACCAGACCGGCCAGCCACAGCCGGTAGAGCTGCCTGGTCAGCACCGCCGGTGTCTCCCTGCCCGGCGCGCCACGCTCCCAGTACTGGTCCCGGAACTGCCTTACCCCCTGAATCATCCGAACATCATGAGCGCACGTCCGGGGTCCAGGAAGGCGAAACCACCCTGGTTTTACCCTGATGTTTCCCATTCGTGTGCACGATGGGGTGAACGGCGTTGATCTGTTCGGCGTAGCGGGGAACCATGCCAGGCCATGAACAACAAGATCATCGCCGGCGTGCTCGTGACCGCTCTGATGCTGGCCGTTGTGGCCGCTGTCATGAGGGTGTTCATCTCCTAGCGACCGTCCGTGCGGCACGATGGGCCGCATGGTTGAGAACCTCCTCGGGCCCGAGCCGACCCGCCTTCCCGACCGCCCTGAGGCGCAGGCCGCCGCGGACGGCGGCACCGACCCCGCCAAGATCGTGCGGGCCTACCCGGACTTCTCCGAGGCGTGGGCCCTGCTGGCCGAACGGGCGCTGCACGCCGGCGACCCCGTCGCCGCCTACGCCTACGCCCGCACCGGTTACCACCGCGGCCTCGACCAGCTGCGCCGTTCCGGCTGGAAGGGCTTCGGCCCGGTGCCGTGGGACCACCGGCCGAACCAGGGCTTCCTGCGCGCGCTGGGCGCACTCGCCCGTGCCGCCCGGGAGATCGGCGAGGACGAGGAGTGGGAGCGCTGCAGCACGTTCCTCGCCGACTCCGACCCCAAGGCCCCGGCCGCGCTGGGACTGGTCTGAGGTAGGCGCGCCCCCACGACGGTGCCGCCTGGACCACGAACCGGTTGTGCCTGATGGCCCCGGGACCAAGACTGGCGGCGGCAGAGACGGACGAGCCAGGTCGGGGTGAGTGGTGGGCGCGATCGGTGAAGCGGTGGGGCGTGGGCTGACGCGGTGGCGCGGGGCCGCGCTGCCGATCGTCCACAGCGCCCTGTCCGCGGGGCTCGCCTGGGTCGTGGCGACGCTCGTCATCGGACACCAGCGCCCGTTCTTCGCGCCGGTCGCCGCGGTCGTCTGCCTCGGCGTCTCGCTGGGGCAGCGACTGCGGCGCGTCGGAGAGCTCGTGGTCGGCGTGTCGGTCGGCGTGGGCGTCGGCGACGTGCTGATCAGCTTCATCGGCAGCGGTCCGTGGCAGATCGCGCTGGTCGTCGCCCTCGCGATGTCGGCGGCCGTGCTGCTGGACGGCGGCTCGGTCATCGCGTTGCAGGCGGGCTCGTCCGCCGTGCTCGTCGCGACGTTGCTGCCGCCGAGCGCGGGCGGCGGGTTCGACCGGATGATCGACGCGCTGACCGGTGGACTGGTCGGTCTCGCGGTGGCGGCGTTGCTGCCCGCGAATCCGGTCACCGTGGCCCAGCGGCAGCTCAAGGTGCTCACGAACACCCTCAGCGGCGCGCTGCGCAACCTCGCCGACGCGCTCACGGAGAAGGACGCGGTCAAGGCGGCCGGCGTGCTGGCCGAGCTGCGCACCAGCCAGAGCACGATCGACGACTACAAGTCGGCGCTGCAGACCGGCAGCGAGATCGCGAAGATCGCGCCCATCCGGTGGCGGTCCAAGGACGAGCTCAGCCGGTACCAGACCGCGGCCGGCCCGGTGGACTACGCGATCCGCAACACCCGAGTGCTCGCTCGCAGGACCATGGCGGCGCTCAAGGCCGACGAGGAGATCCCCGACGGCGTGCCGGAGGTGCTGAAGGACTACGCGGACGCCGTCGACTGCCTCAGGGGCGAGCTGGAGAAGGGCAGGACGCCCAAGGACACCAGGGAGGCCGTGCGGGGCGCCGCGCGGCATCTCACCGCGCGGCGCCTCGGCGGGGACGGGTTCTCGTCCAAGGTCGTGCTGGCGCAGATCCGCAGCGTGGCGGTGGATCTCCTGCAAGCCACGGGACTGAGCAGGAGCGAGGCGATGGAGGCTCTGCCGCCTCTCAGCCCTCCGGCCGGTTCAGCAGGCCCAGCAGCAGCTGGTGAACCGGCTCGTGATCACGAGGATCGGCCAGGACGCACGAGCCGCCCGTGATGGCGTACCACTCCTCCGCGCCCTCGTAGCGGACCAGTGCGCGCAGCTTCCCGTCGTCGGACAGCTCCGTGCACAGCTCCAGGTCCCCGGTGACGACGCCGACCTCGTCGGTCATCACGCCGCCGGGGCCGGCCACGAAAAGCGAGGAGAGCGTCGCCATCAGCACCTTCCGAGCATGCCCGTCAGTTCAGTCTTCTCGGCCGAGTTCACGCTGAGGCCGTAGTAGCTCTTAGTACCTACCCACATCTTGGCGTAGGTGCACCAGTACGACGTCAGCGGAGGCTTCCAGGTGGCCGGGGTCTGATCGCCCTTCGCCTGGTTCACGTTGTCGGTGACCGCGATGAGCTGCGGGCGGGTCATGTCGTTCGCGAACTCCTGGCGCCGCGCGGTCGTCCACGACGACGCTCCGGACCTCCAGGCGGCTGCCAGCGGCACGATGTGGTCGATGTCCAGGTCCGAGGCCGCGGTCCAGGTCGCGCCGTCGTACGGCGAGTACCAACGGCCGGAGACGGCCGCGCACGACGAGTCGGTCACCACGTTGGTGCCGTCCCGCTTGAGCACGGCCTCGCGGGTGTTGCAGGTGCCCGACTGCGTGATCCAGTGCGGGAACTTGTCGCGTGAATAGCCCGTCATCGGGCCGTCGGCACGAACGGTGAGACCGGCCAGCATGCTCCGGGCCTCAGTCGCGCTGGGGATGTTCTGGGGTGTCGCGAGTGCAGGGGAAACAAAACCGACGGCGAGTGCCAGGGTGGCAACGAGAACGCCGACGGTTCGGTTAACTTTTGACATCGTCCCGACCTTCCTTGTTGGAAGTGATCGAGACACACCCTCAGTGACCGTCTGGAATTAGGCAATACCTCTGGGTGACGCTCAAGTGAATGACAAGCGCACGGCTAGACGCCTCGAACGAGCCGCAAGTCCTCGGTGTGGCGGTACCAGGTCCACTTGTCGACCGGACGCGGGTGCTTGTGACCGTCGAGAACGGCCGTCGTGGGCAGGCAGCCCAGCTGGAACGCGCGCGGGCGGCTCTCCCGGACGCGCGAGCCGATCAGCCGCTTGTTGACGATCCGGACGACGAGGCCCAGGCCGCCCTCCGGGTCCGGCGTGCACTCGATCCGCGACGCCTGGCCGCGCAGGACGTTGTCCGCGTCGCTGTAGCCGACGCCACGGACCGGTGACAACACGCCGAGCCCCATGAGCACGCCACCGACGTCGTCGCGCACGAGCGGGACGGGATCTACGTCACCGTTCAGGGCGATGTCCAACGCGCGTTCCGGGTCCGCCGAGAGGCCCCACAACGCAGCGACGGACGACTTGCCCACCGGCACGTGACCGAGTGCCACCGAACCGAGCTTTTCCTTGCGCAGCAACCGCAGCGCGACCGCGGCCAGGTCGGCGTCCGTGCCCACCACGATGAGCCGTTCGGCGTCCAGGTGCTGATCCACGTGGTCCTTGCCGGGGCGGCCGGGAACGACGTGGACGTCGTCACGTTGAGTGATCATTGGCAACTGCGAGTTTCCGCAGGCCAACACGATTCCGTGCACGGTCATCTCCTGGTCTACCCTCGCTTACCGGCGTTCGCTCGAACCAGTCCAAGCGCTTGGAGTTTCACATGCCGGCCGTCGTGCTGATCGGTGCCCAGTGGGGCGATGAGGGCAAGGGCAAGGCCACCGACATCCTCGGTGAGCGTGTCCAGTGGATCGTCCGCTACCAGGGCGGCAACAACGCGGGTCACACCGTGGTCCTCCCGGACGGCCAGAAGTTCGCCCTGCACCTGATCCCGTCCGGCATCCTCACGCCTGGTGTGCGCAACGTCATCGGCAACGGTGTCGTGGTCGACCCCGGCGTGCTGCTCGAGGAGCTCTCGGGGCTGGAGGAGAAGGGCGTCGACACCAGCGGCCTGCTGATCTCGTCGGACGCGCACTTGATCATGCCGTACCACGTGGCCATCGACAAGGTGACCGAGCGCTACCTGGGCAAGGCCAAGATCGGCACCACCGGCCGCGGCATCGGCCCCGCCTACCAGGACAAGCTCGCCCGCGTCGGCGTGCGCGTGCAGGACCTGCTGGACGAGAAGATCCTGCGGCAGAAGGTCGAGGCGGCCCTGGACTTCAAGAACCAGGTGCTGGTCAAGGTCTACAACCGCAAGGCGCTCGACCCCGACCAGGTCGTCGACCAGGTGCTGGAGCGCGGTCAGCACTTCGTGCACCGCATCGCCGACACCCGCCTGCTGCTCAACCAGGCGCTCGACCGCGGCGAGATCGTCGTGCTGGAGGGCTCGCAGGGCACCCTGCTCGACGTCGACCACGGCACCTACCCGTTCGTCACGTCCTCGAACCCGACCTCGGGTGGCGCGACGGTCGGCTCCGGCGTCGGCCCGACCCGCATCAGCACGGTGATCGGCATCCTGAAGGCCTACACGACCCGCGTCGGCTCCGGCCCGTTCCCGACCGAGCTCAACGACGACATGGGCGAGTACCTCCGCAAGCAGGGCGGCGAGTTCGGTGTCACCACCGGGCGCTCGCGCCGCACCGGCTGGTTCGACGCCGTGATCGCCCGCTACGCCTCGCGCGTCAACGGCATCACCGACTACTTCCTCACCAAGCTGGACGTGTTGTCGGGCCTGGAGAAGGTGCCGGTCTGCGTCGCGTACGAAGTGGACGGTCGCCGCGTCGACGAGATGCCGATGACCCAGACCGACGTGCACCATGCCGTGCCGGTCTACGAGGAACTGCCTGGCTGGTTCGAGGACATCTCGCACTGCCGCTCGTTCGACGAGCTGCCGGCCAACGCCAAGGCCTACGTCGAGTACCTGGAGGGCATCATCGGCGCCCGCGTGTCGGCGATCGGTGTCGGCCCCGGCCGCGACCAGACGATCGTCCGGCACGACGTGCTCGGCTAGAAAAGAGCGCAGCACAGACTATCTCGATGTACGACGCTTTTTCACGATTTGGGCGTCGTTGACGAAGGGCCACGGCTCGCCTGTACTTCTGGCCGTGGCCCTTTCTCTTGTTCGAAAACCCGCGGTACCGGTGCGCTGGATCAGCCCGGTGGCGCTGGTTCTGCTGTGGCAAACGGCCAGTTCAGTGGGCCTGCTACCGCCCGAGAAGCTCGCCTCTCCGCTGACCGTCGCGCAGTCCGCCGCTGAGCTCATCGCGGACGGTCAATTGGTCGGCGCTTTTCTTGTTTCGCTGGGCCGCGTTTTCTTCGGTTTTCTCGTCGGTGGTGCGATCGGTGTTGCCCTGGGGCTGGTATCCGGTCTTTCCCGGTGGGGCGAGACGTTGCTGGATCCGCCCGTCCAGATGTTGCGGACGCTGCCGCACCTCGGCCTGATCCCGTTGTTCATCCTGTGGTTCGGCATCGGTGAGGAAACCAAGCTCGCGCTGGTCGCGGCCGGTGTGGCGTTCCCGCTGTACCTCAACCTGCACGCGGGCATCCGGCAGACCGATCCGGGCCTGGTCGAAGCGGCGAAGGTCCTGGGCTACCGCCGGATCGAGCGGATCGTGCACGTCGTGCTGCCGTCCGCCGTGCCGCAAACCCTGGTGGGACTGCGGATCGCGCTCGGCACCGCGTGGCTGTCGCTGATCGTCGGCGAGCAGGTCAACGCCGACGCCGGGCTCGGCTTCCTGATCAACAACGCCCGTGAGTTCCTCCGCACCGACGTCGTGGTCGTCGGCCTCGTGGTCTACGCGCTGCTCGGCCTCACGACGGACGCGCTGGTGCGGTTGCTGGAGAGGAGAGTGCTGCGATGGCGGGTGCGGTGAGCGTTCGGGGTCTGCGCAAGGCTTTCGGCGCGCGGACCGTGCTGGACGGGATCGACCTGGAGATCGCGCCGGGCGAGTTCGTGGCGCTGCTCGGGCGCAGCGGCTGCGGCAAGTCGACGTTGCTGCGCATCCTGGCCGGTCTCGACCGCGAGGTCGAAGGCCAGGCGATCGTTCCCGGCGCGGTGTCGATCGCGTTCCAGCAACCGCGGCTGCTGCCGTGGCGCAAGGTCTGGCGGAACATCGCGCTGGGCCTGCACCAGCTGGATGGGCGTGCGGTCGCGCTCAGGGCGCTGGCGGAAGTGCGGCTGGCCGATCACGCCGAGGCGTGGCCGCTGACGTTGTCCGGCGGTGAGGCACAACGGGTCTCGCTCGCGCGGGCGTTGGTCCGCGAACCCGACGTGCTGCTGCTGGACGAACCGTTCGGCGCGCTGGACGCGTTGACCAGGCTCGCCATGCACCACCTCGTGGAAGACCTGTGGGTCAGGCACCGGCCCGCAGTGCTGCTCGTGACGCACGACGTCGACGAGGCGTTGCTGCTGGCCGACCGGATCCTCGTGCTCGACGAGGGCCGGATCGTCGCCGAGCATCACGTCGACCTGCCCCGCCCGCGCCGCCGGGCCTCCGTTGTGGAGCAACGCGCCCGCGTGCTCGCCGACCTGGGAGTGGATGTTGAAACCGCTGCTTAGCCTGCTCGCCGCGATCCTGTTCACGACCGGGTGTTCCGCGGCCGCGCAGGACACCCCGGCCGGTGACGTCGTGCTGAAGGTCGGTGACCAGAAGGGCGGCGCGAAGGCGCTGCTCACGGCCGCCGGTCTGCTGGGCGACTTCCCGTACAGGATCGAGTGGTCGACGTTCACCTCCGGTCCGCCGCTGCTCGAAGCCGCGTCCGCCGGTGCGATCGACCTCGGTGGTGTCGGCAACACACCGCCGATCTTCGCCGCCGCCGCGAACGCCAGGATCGCCGCGGTCGGCGCGTCGAAGGGCGACGTCGAAGCCGACGCGATCCTCGTGCCGGAGAACTCGCCCCTGCACGGTGTCCCGGACCTGAAGGGCAAGAACATCGCGGTGGCCAAGGGCAGTTCGGCGCACGGCCAGGTGCTGCTGACGTTGCGCGCGGCCGGCCTCACCACCAGGGACGTGACGCTGAGCTTCCTGCAGCCGTCGGACGCGTACAGCGCGTTCACGCAGGGCCGGGTCGACGCGTGGGCGGTCTGGGACCCCTACACCGCGCAGGCGCAGCAGGAGGTCAAGGCCCGCGTGCTGACCGACGGTCGGGGCAGGGCGAACGGGTACGGCTTCCAGGTCGCTGGCCGCAAGGCGTTGGACGACAAGGGGAAGAACTCGGCGCTCAAGGAGTACCTCGTCCGCTACTACAAGGCGCAGAAGTGGGCTGACGCGCACCGCGAGGAGTGGGCGAAGGCGTGGGCGACGGAAACAGGGCTCAAGTACGAGGTCGCGCTCGCTGCGGTCAACCGCAACGGCGACCTGCCGGTGAAGATCGACGACGTGCTGATCAGGTCCGAGCAGGAGCTCGCCGACGCGTTCACCGAGGAGAAGACGTTGCCCGGCAAGGTCGACTTCGCGAAGTTCGTCGACACGAGGTTCCAGGGAGATCTGACATGAGCGTCACGCTGCACTGGTTCCTGCCGACGTCCGGCGACGGGCGCACGGTCGTGGAGCACTTCCACGCGCAACGCGCACAAGCGGCCGGGGCACGTCGTGAGCCGGACATCGACTACCTGGCGCAGATCGCGCGCACGGCCGAACAGGTCGGGTTCACCGGTGTGCTCACGCCGACCGGCACCTGGTGCGAGGACGCGTGGCTGACCACGTCCGCGCTGATCGCGCAGACCACGAAGCTGAAGTTCCTGGTGGCGTTCCGGCCAGGCGTGCTCTCGCCGACGCTCGCCGCGCAGATGGCCTCGACGTACCAACGGATCTCGCGCGGACGGCTGCTGCTCAACGTCGTGACCGGTGGCGATTCCGTTGAGCAGCAACGGTTCGGCGACTGGCTCGACCACGACCAGCGGTACGCGCGCACCGACGAGTTCCTGCAGGTCGTGCGCGGGATCTGGACCGGGAAGCCGTACTCGTTCCACGGCGAGCACTACCAGGTGCGGGACGCGACCGTGCTGGCCGCGCCGGACCCGGTGCCGCCGATCTACTTCGGCGGCTCGTCGGACGCGGCGCTGCCGGTGGCGGCACGGAACGCCGACGTCTACCTGACGTGGGGCGAACCGCCGCAGGACGTGGCCGCGAAGATCGCGCGGGTGCGGGCGCTCACGGATCGTCCGATCCGGTTCGGCATCCGGCTGCACACGATCAGCCGGGACACCTCGGCCGAGGCCTGGGAGGCGGCCGCCCGGCTGCTCGACGCACTGGACCCGGCTGCCGTGGCGAAGGCACAGGAACAGCTGCGCGCGTCGGAATCCGTTGGCCAGCAACGGATGGTCGCGTTGCACGGTGGTGATCTCAGCCGTGGCGTGCGCGGCCTGGAGATCTACCCGAACCTGTGGGCGGGCATCGGACTGGTGCGCGGTGGTGCGGGAACGGCGCTGGTGGGCTCGCACGCCGAGGTCGCGGACCTGATCGAGGAGTACCACTCCATCGGCATCGGCGAGTTCGTTCTCTCCGGCTACCCGCACCTGGAGGAGGCGTACTGGTTCGGCGAGGGCGTGCGGCCGCTGCTCGCGCAACGCGGGTTGCTCGGCAGCGACCGCACGCTGGTGCTCAGCGCTTGACCTTTGCCTCGATGGCCGTGTCGGGGTTGTCCGCGAACAGGCCGTCGAGACCGGTCCGGAAGAACACGTCGTACTCCTCGAAGGCCCGGCCGTACGCGGCCGGGTCGGCCGAGGACCGGAAGTCCGCCGGCAGGAACGAGTTCTCGTTGCGGAACGTCCAGGCGTGCACGGCCAGATGGACCTTGTGCGCGTCCGCGACGAGCGTGGTCGGCTGCTTGAGGAAGCCGGCCGCGTCCCGCGGGATGATCAGGTCCTTGGTGACGCCGACGCCGTCCGCGTACGACCTGACCTCGCGCAGACCCGCGGGGGTGACCAGGTCGGCGTACGTGCGCCTGTCACCGGCGACGACGAAGTCGTACGGCGCGCCCGAGCCGTTGACCAGCTGGATCAGCGGCACCCGCAGGGACTTGTTCAGCTGCTTGAGGTTCGCCACCTCGAACGACTGCACGAACACCTTGGCACCGCGGCGGTTGAGGCCGTTGCGGTTCAGCACGTCGACGAGCTTCGGCTCCAGCGCGAGACCGATCGACTGGAAGTACGTCGGGTGCTTGGTCTCCGGGTAGATGCCGATCTCGCGGTGCAGCTCGCGGGACAGCCGCTTGGTGAGGTCGATGATCTCCTGCAGCGTCGGCACCTGGAACCGGCCGTCGTAGAGCGTGTTGCGCTGACGGATCGCGGGGATGCGTTCCTTGGCGCGCAACGTCTTCAGCTCGGCGAGGGTGAAGTCCTCGGTGAACCAGCCGGTGATCGGAGTGCCGTCGACGACCTTGGTCTTCTGGCGGTCTTTGAACTCCGGTTTCGCCGCGACGTCGGTGGTGCCGCCGATCTCGTTCTCGTGCCGGGCGACCAGCTGGCCGTCCTTCGTGGACACCAGGTCCGGCTCGACGTAGTCCGCGCCCATGCGGGCGGCGAGCTCGTAGGACGCGAGCGTGTGCTCGGGCCGGTACGCCGACGCGCCGCGGTGCCCGATGACGATCGGGCCCTGGTCGCCGTGCGCGGACGCGGAGGGCAGGGTCGCCACCACCGCACCCGCGAAGACGAGGACCACGGCGGCGAGAACTCTCCGGTGCATCGTTCGACCTCCCAGTTCGTGTTGAGAGCGCACCCAAGCATCGCAACACGAAAAGCAGGTGAACGGTTACTCACGGGAAAGTGCGGCTTCCTCCAGGTCCAGTTCCCGCAGCACCCGGAACAGCACCTCGTCGTCGATCTCGCCCTGGTCCCTGGCCCGGACGAACTCGTCGCGCTCCGCGCTCAGCATCAGCCGGCGCAGCCTCCGGTACGCGGCCGCCGGGCTCTCCTCCTCCTGGCGCCCGAGGCGTTCCCACGCGGCGTTGCCCCGGTGCTCGGCGAGCGAGCGCAGCTGGTCCCGCACGTGGTCGGGCACCTCGCCGATCTCCTCGTCGAGCCTCGTCACGGCGGCCTGGGCGGCCCGGTGCTGCACCTGCGCCTCGGCCAGGGCGTCCTGGCGCGCGTCGTCGCCCTCGAAGCCGATCTTGTTGATCACCCACGGCAGCGTCGTGCCCTGCAGCAGCAACGTCGCGACCGTGACCACGAAAGCGCAGAACACGATGATGTCGCGGCCGGGCACCTCCTGCGGGATCGCGGCGGCCGCGGCCAGGGTCACCACACCGCGCATGCCCGCCCACGCGATCACCGTCACCTGGCCCAGATGCGGCTGGCGTTCCCGTTCCCGTATGCCCTTGGACAGGTACCTGGGGATGTACGTGGCCGGGTACATCCAGACGAACCGCGCGAGGATCGTCGCCAGCAGCACCGCGGCCGCGCCCAGCAGCAGACCGGTGTTCAGCCGGACGTCGCTGACGATCGTCGACAGCTGCAGCCCGATGAGCGCGAAGACGAACGACTCCAGCAGCACGTCCACCGAGCGCCACACCGCCGCGTCCTGCAGCCGGGTCGAGTAGGTGCCGCGCGGCGAGTGGTGGCCGACGTAGAGGCCCGCGACCACGACCGCGAGCACGCCGGAGAACTGGACGTCGTGGAACAGCAGGTGCGGGCCCTCCTCGGCGAGCAGGTAGGCGCCGAACGGCACGAGCAGGCCCAGCGCGCTCTCCAGCACGCCCTCGCAGAGCCGCCTGCGCAGGAACCGGACCGCGACGCCGACGACCAGCCCGACCACGATGCCACCCACCGTGACCAGCACGAACATGCCGACGCCAGCGAGCGGGTGCATCGCCGCGCCGACCGTGGCCGCCACCGCGACCTTGAACGCGGTGAGCGCCGTGGCGTCGTTGATCAGGCTTTCGCCGACCAGCAGCGTCATCGCCCGGCGCTGCAGACCGAGCCTGCGCCCGATCGCGACCGCCGCGACCGCGTCCGGTGGCGCGACGACCGCCCCGAGGACCAGCGCGGCGGCGAACGGGAGGTCCGGGAACACCAGCTTCGCCGTCACACCGACCGCGAACGTCGTGAACAGCACCAGCCCGACCGCGAGCAGGCCGATCGGCCGCAGGTTCGCGCGGATGTTGAGGTACGAGCTGTCCAGCGCGGCGCTGTAGAGCAGCGGCGGCAGCACCAGGACCAGGATCAGGTGCGGGTCCAGCTCGAACTCCGGCACCCCCGGTATGAACGAGACCACGAGTCCGACGGCGACCAGCACCAGCGGTGCCGGCCAGTTGAACCGGCGGGCGATGGACGTGACGACCAACGCCCCGAGCAACAGCAGCAGCAGTTCAGGCCCGACCATGCGCTCATTCTGCGTAACGATCGGCGGCATGACCTCCTCGCACGCGGGGATCGCTGCCCGAGTCTTCGCAATCTCTTCGGATTGACCCCCGGCGATCGCGGTGTGCGTGCAACGGCAGGAAGGAGAAGGTCGCGGCGCCGACGCGGATCTACCCGAACTGCACGCGTGAGGAACATCTCCCGCGACAAGGCGGCGGCGTCCGACCCGGGTTCCGCCGCACCCTGGAGCGAAGCAGGCGCTCGGCTGAACTACGCTGGGGCATCGTGCGCGTCCTGGTCATCGGGTCTGGAGCCCGTGAGCATGCCCTTGTCCTCGCGTTGTCGCGCGACCCGCAACTGACTGCTTTGGCGTGCGCGCCGGGCAACGCGGGCATCGCCGGGCACGCCGAGATCTACGGCGTGGACGTCGCAGATGCCTCGGCCGTTGCCGCCCTCGCCAAGGAGTGGAAGGCCGACCTCGTCGTCATCGGCCCCGAACAACCGCTGGTCGTCGGGGCCGCCGACGCGGTCCGAGACCTCGGCATCCCCTGCTTCGGGCCTTCGCGCGCCGCCGCGCGGATCGAGGGTTCCAAGGCGTTCGCGAAGGACGTCATGAACGCGGCGGGCGTGCCGACCGCCCACAGCGAGGTCGTGGACAACCCGGCCCGGCTGGACGCCGCTCTCGCGCGTTTCGGCCCGACGTGGGTCGTGAAGGACGACGGGCTGGCCGCGGGCAAGGGCGTCGTCGTGACGTCCGACCTGGCCGCCGCCCGTGCGCACGCGATGACGTTGCTCGACGACGGGCACCCGGTGCTGCTGGAGTCCTTCCTGGACGGTCCGGAGGTGTCGCTGTTCTGCGTCACCGACGGTGTCTCGGTCGTGCCGCTGATCCCGGCGCAGGACTTCAAGCGCGTGGGTGACGGAGACCACGGCCCGAACACGGGTGGCATGGGTGCCTACGCGCCGTTGCCGTGGGCTCCCGAGGGCTTGGTCGACGAGATCGTTTCGCGTTGCGTGCAGCCGGTCGTCGACGAGCTGCGCGCACGGGAGACGCCGTTCGTCGGCGTGCTGTACGCGGGCCTGGCCCTGACGTCCTCCGGCGTGCAGGTGATCGAGTTCAACTGCCGCTTCGGCGACCCGGAGACGCAGTCCGTGCTCGCCCTGCTGAAGTCGCCGATCTCGTCCTTGTTCCTCGCCGCCGCCAACGGGACCCTGGGTTCGCTTCCGGCGCTGGAGTGGGAGAACGGCTTCGCGGTGACCGTCGTCGTGGCCGCAGAGGGCTACCCCGGCCGTCCGCGCACGGGTGACGTGATCACCGGATCCGAGGCCGACGGCGTGCTGCACGCCGGCACCCGCCGCCGCGAGGACGGCGCCGTGGTGTCCGCAGGCGGCCGCGTGCTGTCGGTCGTCGGCACCGGCAAGTCGCTGTCGAAGGCCCGCGAGCGCGCGTACAAGCGCATCGCGGACATCCACCTCACCGGCTCCCACCACCGCTCGGACATCGCGTCGAAGGCGATCGACGGCAAGATCACAGTGCCGTGAGCCTGCTGGGCTGCTTGCTGGGCGGCGCCGTCGGTGACGGCCTCGGCGCACCGATCGAGTTCTCGTCGATCGACGTGATCCGCCGCCTGTACGGCCCTGACGGTGTCGTCGACCTCCCCACGCTGGAGATCACCGACGACACCCAGATGGTGCTGTTCACGCTGGAGGGCCTGCTTCTGGCCCGTCAGCACGGCGTCGACCCGTTGCTGACCGTGCGGGCCGCCTACGCGCGCTGGCTGCACACGCAGGGCGGCCCACCGGTCGCTTCTGACGGCTGGCTGATGGCGGACCAGCGCCTGCACTCACGGCGGGCGCCGGGCCACACGTGCATCACCGCGTTGAAGCACAACGAGAAGAACAACTCGAAGGGCTGCGGCGGCGTGATGCGCGCCGCCCCCGTCGCCGTGTGGTCCAGCGACGTCCGCGAGGTCTTCACCCTCGCCGTCGGCACCGCTCAGATGACGCACCACCACCCGAGCGGCTACCTGTCGGCAGGCGTCCTGGCCGTGCTCGTGCGGCAGCTGCTCGGCGGTGCCGACCTGCCGTCCGCCGTGGCCGTGGCCCGTGCCGAGCTGGTCCGCTGGGACGGCCACGAGGAGCAGACCTCGTTGCTGGACAAGGTGATGGGCCTCGGCCCGCTCACCCCGGAAGAGATCGAGTCCGAACTGGGCGGCGGCTGGGTCGGCGAAGAGGCCCTGGCCATCGGCCTGCACGCCGCTCTGGTAGCGCCGGACTTCCCGTCGGCTCTGCGGGTCGCCGTGAACCACTCCGGCGACTCGGACTCGACCGGTTCGATCTGCGGCAACATCCTGGGCGCCCGAGACGGCGTCGCCGCCATTCCGTCCTCGTGGCTGTCCGTGCTCGAACTGCGAGACGTGATCGAACGCCTCGCCCTCAGCTGGTGACGGGAATCCACAGCTCCGCTTCGGCCTGGTCGCCGTCGATCCGCGTGCGCAACATCGACGGCCCCTCAACGCTCTGGTAGCTGTTGGACGGGAACCACTGCGCGTACACGTCCCGCCACATGTGCTGAATCGTCTCGGGATAAGGCCCCTGCGTGGTGAACACGGCCCACGTGTGCTCGGGCACTTCGACGGTCTCCAGGTCCTCGGGCGCCTCCCGGCTCGTCACCACCCCCTGGAAGTAGTCGAGCTGATCCCCTTCCTCGACCCCCTCCTGGTTGTACGTGAGCGCGAGCATCCCTTCCGGCTCCCCGTCGCTGAGCCCCTTGATCCGCTCCAGCGTCGGCATGCCGACGCCCTTCACGAACTCGACGATCGCGGGGTTCATCCCCAGGTGCACCAACGGCACCCGCGTCCCCAGCCCGACCACCTTGAACGCCTCCTTGTTCACGATTCGGTACTCCATGCTCGTACTCCCTTCGACAACCAGCCTGAACGTGAGAATCTGCTGCGACCGCAACGCTTTCCTGCTCGCGCGGGCCTCCTGCGGCCCAACCCCGTGCATGGCCCTGAAAGCCCGCGCGAAGGCCTCGTTGGACCCGTACCCCCACCGCGTGGCGATGTCGAGGAGCGAGCCCTGTCCACTGAGGACCTCACTGGCCGCCTTCGTGAGCCGCCTGCGCCTGACGTACTCGCTGAGCGGCATGCCCGCGAGCGCGCTGAACAACCGGCGCAGGTGGTACTCACTGGTGCCCGCGATCCGCGCGAGCGCCTTGACGTCGACCTCGCCGCCGAGGTCTGCCTCGATGCGGGCCATGGCTTCGTTGAGTCGTTCCAGCACGTCCACAACGCTATGGGCTTCGTTGCCGGCGCACCCGACTTCCTGTGCCCTATCCGATCGCCTTTGGTGACGAGGACAGTCGCGGTGACGCCGCCGCCCAGTACTGCCAGCACCCCGGCAACGGCCGCGATGATCAATGCGGTCCGCTTCTTCTTCGGTGGTTGCTGCGGATGGTGCGGAAACGGCCAAGGCTGCTGTGGCCCGTGTACGCACCCCCAGGTGGTCGCGTCCGTTCCTCCCCCAAGTCGCGGCAGCTACCGGGATCGGCGGGTCGTGCCAGCGGAAGCGGAACTGAGAGTGACGCGGAACCAACGTGGGGTGGTGTTCGTCCAACCACAGGTACGTCTTACGCAGGCGTTGGTAGCCTGCGAAGCGGGACCGAACCGTTACCAACCGTACGGGGGTAGGACGTCGTGACACAGGAGAGCGCGGGGGCGGATGCCGCTCTCAGTGCCGTCGGGGGTGTGGCCGGGGGTGTGATCGGTGCCGCGGTCAGCGCGTTCCACACGGCATCGGACTTCTTGGACGGCCTCATGTCAGGTCCGTCGACCCAAAGCTTTCACGTCAACAAGGACAACGTCCTCAAGGCCGCCACGATCATCCAGGGGCAGGCCAAGGAACTCAGGCACGCACTCGTAAGCGCGCAACGCACCCTTCGAGTTCACGTCGACGGCTCAACGGCTGGCGAAGTGAGCGCGAACATTGCAACTTTGTGGAATCGCCGTCTAACGACGGATGATGATTCGTATGTGGGTCGGATCGAGAAATATGTAGAGAGTCTCGATCATTTGGCGGCGCAGTTGAAGGAATCGGCCAAGCAGTACGGCTTCACCGAAGAAGAGATCACTACCGTGTTCGGAAAGACGACGTGAGCAAAGCCTTGATCAAGATCATCGCTGTGGCAACGTTACTGTTGGCCGTCGCGGCATGCACGAGCGGCGGGGAGAAGGGCAAGCCTGTTCCCACGTCGGGTGCTTCCCCGACTTCGGCGTCTTCCGGCTCTGCAGCAGAACTGCCGAAGCGTCCGGCTGATTTGAAACTTGATGGTGTTGACCCGTGCAAGTTGCTCACCGAGGCGCAGATGGCCCAGATCAAGGTGACAGAAACGTCGCCGCAACAGCTTGAGACGGCCGGTCTTGGGAAAGCGCCTGGCTGCTTCTATGAGAACGGGCTCAAATACACCTACTCGGTTGCTCTCATCACGAACAAGGGTGTGCCGTTCTGGCTCAGCGGTTCCGGAAACACGGACGCCAAGGTCGTGGTCGTGGCCGGGTACGGTGCCGCCCAGATCACGCTCACCGGCACTCAAGGCTTCAACTGCTCCGTGGCGGTCGATGTCGCGGAAGGTCAACAGCTGGACTTCATGTACTCGCCCGGCACCGAAAAGGGTGATTCGCAGGATCAACTGTGCAGCAAGGCCAACAAGGCAGCTGCGCTCGCGGTCGAGACTCTCAAGACCTTGAAGTGAGGGGGAGCTATGTCGGGTGAACAGCTCACTGACTGGAACTTCGACGGTTGGTCCAACCAGAAGCTCGCAGATGAGGTCCAGAAGCTCAGCACGGGCAGCGGCGATCTCGCCCGGCAGTTCGCCGAGGCTTCCCGCGTCCTCCGAAGTCTGGCGGGCAGTCTGCAGGATGTGGATCAGGAACTGCGCAACCAGCTGAAGAACCTCGGTATCGACTGGGGTGGCGCGGCCGGCGAGCAGGCCCAGCAGAAGACCAAGGTCACCTCGGAGGGCTTCGACGACGCTGGTCAGGCGACGGTGGGCAACTCCGATGCGATGGCTCGGCAGGGGGAAAGCACGAGCACCGCTCGTAACAGCTCGCCCGATGCGGAGACCCTGCGTCGTGACAGCGAGAAGAGCTGGATCGACAAGGGTGCGAGCCTCATCGGCATCGAGACCGACCACGCGGCCGAGGTCGAGGCCACGAACCGGGCGCGCCAGCAGGCCATCGACAGCCTGAACGGCTATACGTCCAACAGTCAGAGCGCGATCGACTCGTTCCGCACGCCGAACCCGCCGCCGGACATCGTGGTGGCCAGCGCTGCCGCGCCCACGCCGGTAGGCCCGGCCGTCGGCATGCCCCAGACCGGCACCCCCAGCATCCAGGGCAGCCCCGGCTTCCAGGGGATGCCCGGCACCCCGGGAACCCCTGGCGTGCCGGTGGGCCCACCGCCGAGCATCCCCGGCAACACCACGGGCGTGCTCCCGGGCAACAACCCCACCCCGCTCGCCACGGGTCCGGGTCTGCCCAGGCCGTTCGGCTCGCCGGTTCCGATCGGCCTGGCCGCCGCGGGTGCCGCGGCGACGGGCCTGGCCGGCGCGGCCGGCACGGCCAAGGGGGCCCAGGTCGTGGGTGGCGGTCGCGGTCCGAGCCAGGCGCCGAGGACGCCCATCGCCCCCAACGGGCCGAAGGGGGCGCCGAGCACGATCGGCGAGGGCAAGGGTGGCGCGGCGGGCAAGGGTGGAGTGCCCGGCAAGGGTGGCGCGATGTCGCCTGGTGGTGCGGCCGGTGTTGGGCCTGAGGCGGCCGGACGGGGCGGTGCTGCGGGCAGGGGTGGCGCCGGCGGTAAGGGGTCCGGGTCGCTCATGTCGCCTGCGGCCGGTGCGGCCAAGGGTGAGGGCGAGGAGGACGGCGAGCACGTGCGCAAGTACGGCGTCGACTCCGATGACGTGTTCGGTGACGAGCGCATGGTGGTGCAGTCCGTCATCGGCGAAGAACCGAAGGACGAGTAATCCCTTGAGCTCGCCGGGTTCTGTGGTTTTGTCCACAGTGGAGTTCGCCGTGGTCTGGGAGGCGCAGCGCCTCCCGGCCGCGCACGTTGCGCTGGACACGCGGATTCCCTCCATCACCCACACCGAGAAGGCCGAGGTGGTGAAGAGGGCCTGGGAGTCGTTGGAGGGGCGCGGCCTGGCTCGCAACGGCCGGGTGGTGCCCGAGTTGGCGGACGGGTTCGCGTTGCTGGCCAACGCGAACGTGTCGATCGACCTGTGGATCTGGGCCGACCGGCAGATCAGCGGGCTGGCGGCGGCCATCGGGGACGAGGCGATCCTGGCGGTGCAGGATCGCGACGAGATGTGGTTGATCGAGGCGCGCGGGACGGCGCTGGCGGAGGCGGCCGTGTCGGTGGCCGGGGAGATGCCCGCCGGGTTCGGGCGGTCGATCAGCCTGCCCTACGAGGAGCTCGTCAGGGCGGCGAAGGACGTCGGGCTGGACGCCCAGCGGTTGATCACCGCGTTGGAGCGGCAGGGGATGCGGCTCGGTGACGCGCAGGAGCTCGCCGGGATGCTCGACGGGACGTCGACGCGCGGGCAGTTCGGGGTGCAGCGCAACGGGCAGCGCGCCAAGCGGGTCGTTTCGTTCCACGACACGCACAACGGGCGGTACCTGCGGCAGCTCAAGCCGAGCAGTGACGGGCGGCAGTGGTGCACGATCACGCCCGTGGACAACCAGCGGCTCGCCGGGGCCGTGTGGGAGCTCCTGCAAGAGGTCTGAGGAACGTTCGCGCCTGCCCCTGCGTCTCAATCTCGGATATCACCCGACCGTGCAACGCAATTCGTTCTAAGGTCGGCGAGGAGACACTTAGGGGGTAGGCGCGCATGGCTGTGGCCAAGTTCAACAGCGAAGCCATGGAACAGTGCCGCACGACCGTGAGCAGCCAGGCCGGGCAATTCGGCGCGATCGGTGACGGCTTTTCCAATCAGTACGGCAGTCCGGACATTTTCGGGAAACTCGGCGCTTCCGGTGCGGTGCAAAGCGCCGTGACGGCGATGGACCAGGCGGGTGCGCAGGAGTTCGAGGCGGCCGAGAAGGTGCTGCGCAAGGTCGAGAGCGCGCTCGACGCGATCCAGACCAACGTCGAGGACACTGAGCAGGCCAACAAGAACTCCCTGAAGGCGGTGTGACGTGAGCGCGATGGACGAGGTCGCGGCGCTGCCCGGTGGGGCTGAGCTGGCCGCGCTCGCTGACAAGATCGAGACCGCGCAGCCGCAGGCCGTGCGGGACATCGCGAACCGCTGGAAGCAGGCGGCCGGCAAGTGCGGTGACCAGACGAACGTCCTGCAGAAGTCGGTGACCCAGCTCGACGGCGCGTGGGAGGGCAGGTCGGCGGACGGGTTCGTCGCCTACATGGGCAACGTCACGAAGGCCGGCACCTCGATGGCGGACGGCCTCAACGGCGCCGCGGCCGACCTGGAGGCGGTCGCGAACGCGTTGGAGTCCGCCAAGACGTCGATGACCAGCATTTGCGAGAACCTGCTGAGCCGTGCCCGGCAGACCCGCCAGCAGCTGCACAACCAGCCGCAGGAGGACGTCGACAGCGTCATCCGCAGCTACTGCGCCGAGGCGACGAGCGACGCGAAACCCGTGATCTCCCAGGCGGAGAACGCCGTGAACGCCGCCGCCGGCACGCTCAAGGGACGGCCAGGCGCGCTGTCACCGAAGTTCTCGTCCATTGAGGACCCGAACACCCAGTCCTTCACCCCGGCGCCGGGCAAGCCGATCGAGTGGGCACCCACCCCGCCGCCGGACGACACCACCAAACAGTCCTCTTCGGACTCTCCCCAGCCCCAGCAGCAGCAGTCGGCTCCAGCGCCCCAGCACCACGGCGGAGGCGGCGGCGGTGGCGGCGGTGGCGGTTCCGAGAGCGGCGGCGGAGGCGGTGGCGGCGGCCTCGGCCCGAGCGGCGGCCCGCCGTCGGGCAGCCCGCCTCCCGGCAACGTCCAGGAGTGGATCCGCGAGGCCATCAAGATCCTGCAGGCCAACGGCGTCCCGGTCACCGACGACAACATCGACGAGATCTGGAAGATCATCGAGAAGGAGTCGAGCGGCAACCCGCACGCCATCAACCTCTGGGACTCGAACGCCCAGGCGGGCCACCCGTCGAAGGGTCTGATGCAGTGCATCGACTCGACGTTCAACGCCCACAAGCTGCCCGGCCACGACGACATCTGGAACCCGGTCGACAACATCATCGCCGGTGTCCGGTACACGTTCTCGCGCTACGGCGGCTTCGAGGGGCACCCCGGTCTCAAGTCGATGGCCCACGGCGGTGGCTACCAGGGCTACTGAGCTGGGAGTTAGCCTGGCGGCATGCTGACCGTGGCCGCCCGCGCCGACGTACCGCCCTTCCACGTCATGGACGTGCTTTCCGCTGCCGCCGGGCGGCAGCGGACGCACGGCGACGTGATCTCGCTGGCCGCCGGGCAGCCGTCCAGCCCGGCGCCGAAACCGGTGCGCGACGCCGCGGCGAAAGCCCTGGACGAGCACCCGCTGGGCTACACCGAGCAGCTCGGCATCCCCGAGCTGCGCAACGCCATCGCGGGGCACTACCAGCGCGAGTACGACCTCGACGTGACCGCCGACGACGTGGTGGTCACGACGGGGTCGTCCGGCGCGTTCACGCTGGCTTTCCTGGCCGCGTTCGACGCGGGCGACCGCGTCGCCCTGGCCCGGCCCGGCTATCCCGCCTACCGCAACATCCTCAAGGCGCTGGGGTGCGAGGTCGTCGAGCTGCCGTGCGGGCCCGAGACGCGGTTCCAGCCCACGGTCGAGATGCTCGACGAGGACCTCAAGGGCGTGATCGTCGCGAGCCCCGCCAACCCCACCGGCACCGTCGTGGACGTCGGCCCGATCGCGCGGTGGTGCGCGGACAAGGGCGTCCAGCTGGTCAGCGACGAGATCTACCACGGCATCAGCTACGGCGAACCGCTGCACTGCGCCTGGGAGACGTCGAGGGAAGCGATCGTCGTCAACTCGTTCTCGAAGGCCTTCGCCATGACGGGGTGGCGGCTGGGCTGGATGTTGCTGCCGGAACGTCTCCGCCGCGCGGTCGACTGCCTGACCGGCAATTTCACGTTGTGCCCGCCCGCGTTGGCGCAGTACGCCGCGGTCGAGGCGTTCCACCCGGATGCCTACGCGGAAACCGCACAACACCTGAAGAGGTACAGGACCAACCGGGATCTGCTTCTCGAAGGCCTCACGAACCTCGGCATCGACGAGCTCGCCCCGGCGGACGGCGCGTTCTACGTCTACGCGGACGTCCGGCACCTGACGGACGACTCGATGGCGTTCTGCCGCCGGTTCCTCGACGACACCGGCGTCGCGATCGTGCCCGGGATCGACTTCGACCCGGTCGACGGGCACCACTTCGTGCGGATGTCGTTCGCCGGTGCAACAAACGACATCGAGGAGGCGTTGGTACGTCTGAAGGCATGGCTCTGAAGGGGAGGCAACCGTGTGGGCGATCATCGGCTGGCTGCTGGCGATCTGGATCGTGCTCGCCGTCGTCGGAGCGGTGGTGAAGGGGCTTTTCTGGCTCGCTGTGATCGGAGGAGTGCTCCTCGTCGGCACCGCGGCTTACGGCGCGATCAAATCCAAGCGGTGACCTACGCGCCGAGGTCGCCGAACTCCGTGCGGAGCTGAACGCGCGCGGCGGCGGCTGACGTCCACAGCCGCGCGTCCCAGCCCGCGGCCAGCGCGCCGTCCACGTTGGTGGCCCGGTCGTCGAAGAAGATCACGTCGGACGAGCCGATCACGGACTCGACGTGCGTCCAGATCGCCGCGTCCGGCTTCGCGCACCCGAGGTCGCCGGAGAAGACCAGGTGCCGGAAGTGCTTGGCCCACGGCACCTTCTCGGCCAGCCGCGCGAACGTCGTCGGCGCGTTGGACAGCAGCGCCAGCGGCACGCCCAGCGCGGCCAGGTCGTCGATGAGCGCAACGGTTTCCGCGACCGGCTCGTCCAGCCAGCCCGCGTTGTCCATCGCGGTCAGCTCGCGCACGGCGGCGGAGTCGAACGTCAACCCGAGCGAGGACCCGATCAACCCCCAGTAGTCCGTGTCCGACCCACCGCGGTCGTAGGCGTCGCGGTCCCAGTAGGCGGCCTCGAACCGCTCCTGCGGCACGCCGAGACGCGCGGCCATCGCGGGGATCGCCGGGTTCCGCTGACTGATGACCTCGCCGAAGTCGAACACGATCCAGCGCATCTCAGGCGTCCTCTCGCAGTCGGCGCAGCACCTCGGCGATGTCGGACGAGTCCACGTCGCCGTGCGTCACGAACCGAACCTTGCCGGACATCGGACTGGCGAAAACCCCGACATCGCGCAACGACGTCAGCGTCTTGTCCAGGTCCGGCACCGACGCGAGGACGATGTTCGTGGCGGGCTCCGGCACGTCCCACCCGAGCGAACGCAGGCCCGCCGCCAGCGCGGAGGCGTTGGCGTGGTCAGCGGCCAGCCGGTCGATCCGGTCCAGCGCGACGAGACCGGCGGCGGCGAGCACGCCACCCTGCCGGACCCCGCCACCGAGCATCTTCCGCACGCGCCGCGCCTCGACCACGAACGAAGCCGATCCGGCCACAACGGATCCGACCGGCGCCCCGAGGCCCTTCGACAGGCACACCTGCACGGTGTCCGCGCCCACGGTCAGCGCGGCGGGCGGCACGCCGAGTGCCACCGACGCGTTCCACAACCGGGCGCCGTCCAGGTGCACGGCCAGCCCTACGGACCGTGCCGCGGACACCAGCCGTGCGTGCTCGTCAGGCTCGGTCAACGTGCCACCGGAGGCGTTGTGCGTGTTCTCCAGGCACAACAACGTGGTCTTCAACCCGTAGTAGGGCGACTCACCACCACCGGCGGCGACCACGGCCTCCGGTGACAGCACGGCGAGCCCGTGCGGCATGCCGCCGGCCAGCCAGGCGGCGGTCCCGAGCTCGGCGTCCAGCACGTGCGCGCCGAGCGGCGCCAGGAACCGGTCACCGCGCTTGAGGTGCAGGAACAACGCGATGAGGTTGCCCATCGACCCGGAGGGAACCCAGAGCGCGGCCTCGACGCCGAGCAACGCGGCCACCCGTTCCTCCAGGGCGGCCATCGTCGGGTCGTGGTCCAGCACGTCGTCGCCGACCTCGGCCGCCGCCATCGCGCGGCGCATCTCCTCGTCCGGCTGGGTGACGGTGTCGGAGCGCAGATCGATGGGGGTCACAAGCCCGATCACATCACATCCGGCGAACGACCGAGGGGGTGATGTAGCTCTCGCCGGTGGTTCGTGCAACCGTTGGTGCCTCGGATTCCGTCCGGTCAGTGCAACTCGAGGAACGAGCGGAGAGCAGTCCGCGTGGATCAGCGCGACGAGCAGGAGTTCGCGGAGTACTTCGTGGCTCGCCGTGAGGCCGTGCGCCGAACGGCATACCTGCTGTGCGGCGACTGGCACCGCGCTGACGACTTCGCGCAGACGGCGTTCGTGGCGGTGCACAGGAGGTGGCGGAAGATCCGGGACAAGCAGGCTCTCGACGCCTATGTGCGGCGCACGCTGGTGCGCGCGGTGATCGACGAGTCGCGTCGTCCGTGGCGGCGCGAGAAGTTCACCGACGAGCTGCCGGAACCGCCGACGACGGACACCGAGGTCGGCGAGACGGTCGCGACGCGTGAGGCGTTGATGAAGGGCCTGCGCAGAGTTCCGCCGCGGCAACGGGCGGTGCTCGTGCTGAGGTTCCTCGAAGGCCTCGACGTCACGGCCACGGCCGAGGTGCTGAAGTGCTCGGAAGGAACTGTGAAGAGTCAGACCGCCCGCGGCCTGACCGCACTGAGGGAAGCTCTCGGTGGCGCCATCGACGACCTGCGACCGGCGTCGTGACCACCAGCGGAAGGAGGACGACGTAGATGGACGAGCAGAAGCTCGCGGACCTGTTCCGCGACGCCGCGCACGACGCGCCACCGGCGTCCTTCGACGCGGGTGACGTCCGAACGGCTTCGCGGCGCGCCACCCTCCGCAGGCGCAACTCGATTGCCGCCGGCACTACTCTGGTCGTCGTGCTCGGCCTCGGCGGTGTCGTGGCGGGTACCGGCTGGTTCGGCACCGAGAAGAGCGCCACCATGAACAGCGCGGAGTCGGGCCAGAAGGACGAGTCGGCCCCGACCGAGCTGATGACCCCGCAACAGGCCGTGCCGCAGACGAAGGACTTCCCCGGTGACGCTTCCACGCAGGGAGATGCGTCAACGCCGGGGAGCGCCGGTTTCACGACCGGCGCCCCACGCGCAGTGCAGGGCTGCGCGGCGGTGGACCGAGAGCTCGCAGACGCCCTCGCCGGCGAGCTTTCGGTCTCACCGGGTCTCGCCGAGGCCCCCTCGGTGACCTGTTCCCCCGACTCCCGCGCGGCCGCCTTCAAGATCAACGGAGTGACGGTCACCGCGATCGTGACGCCGCAGGCGTTCGTGCCGCCGGACGGCGCGCGGACGGAGAAGGCGAAGACCGCCGCCGGCAAGGACCTCTACGTCCTCACGCAGGGCGACGGCGTGCTGAAAGACCAGGTCAGGTCCATCACGGACGCACTGGCGCCGAGGTTCTGACACCACGCCCAGTACCCTGGCGCGACTATGACGGCAGCAACCCCCAAGGGTGAGCGCAGGAGGCAGGCGCTCGTCGAAGCCGCGTCCGCACTGCTCGTGGAAGGCGGCTTCGACGCGATCAGGCACCGCGCGGTCGCCGAACGCGCAGGTCTGCCGCTCGCCTCGACCACCTACTACTTCGACTCGCTCGACGAGCTGATCACCGCGGCGGTGGAGTTCCACGGCCGCGGCGAACTGGCGAGCTGCCGCGCCCGCCTGGCCGAGCTCTCGCACGAGCTGACCGACGAGAACGTGCTGGTCGACCTCGTCCTCGACCTGCTCGTCGGCCAGGACGACGCCGACACCGAGACGATGCTGCTGCGCTACGAACGCCTCGTCGCGACCGGCCGCCGCCCGTACCTGCGCCCGTTGATGCGCGTGCTGTCCACGGAGTTGCACGCGCTGATCGCCGACATCTTCGCCCGCTCCGGCCGCGACATCGCCTCCGACCGGGTCGAGGAGCTGATCGCGCTGGTCGACGGCGCGATGGTGAACGCGTTCATCGAGCTGAAGCCGGACCCGCGCGGCGTCGCGGCCAGGATGCTCCGAACGGCCCTTTCGCGTCAGATCTGATGCAACCCCGCGTTCCTCCGATGCGTTCCCCCCATTGAGGACGCGAGAGGGGATCGCATGCGCAAGGCCGATGAGCAGGGCTTTCGCGAATTCGCGGCAGCCAATGCCGCGTCTTTGCGACGCACTGCCTATCTGTTCTGTGGCGACTGGCACACGGCTGAGGACCTGATGCAGTCGAGCCTGATGAAGATGTACATGGCCTGGAAGCGCATCAAGGACCTCGACAACCTGATCGCGTACGCCCGCAAGGTGCTGCTGCGCACCTGGCTGGACGAGAAGCGCAGGCCGTGGCGCAGAGCCGAGCAGCGCGACGGGGAGCTGCCGGACGCCGCGGATGTGAGTGTGGATCCCGACACGACCAGCGCGAAGCTGTGGGCGCGTGAGCTGGTGCACACCGCGTTGCTGCAGGTGCCGCCGAGGCAACGGGCGGTGCTCGTCCTGCGCTATTTCGAAGACCTCTCGGTCGCCGAGGTGGCGGTGGCCATGGGGTGCAGCGAGGGAACGGTCAAAAGCCAGACGGCGCGCGGCCTCGCGACGTTGCGCGCCATCGTGGAGAAGCTCGACAGCAGTTCGGGGAGGGTCGCGTCGTGAGTGAGCAGGAGATCCGTGAGGGCATGCTGCTGGCCGTCTGGGACGAGCCGCCGCTCGACTTCGACCCGGACGCCCTGATCAGGCGGGTCGAGCAGAAAAAAAGTCGGCGACGAGCGCTGGTCGGTGTGGGCGTGGCTACGGCGATGATCGTCGTCACCTCGCTCACGTTGCCCGGTCTGCTGCCGCGCGACCAGGACAGCCAGCTGGGTTCCGCGAGCCAGACGACCACCTCCGCACCGCCGAGCGAGTCGGTGGACCAGAAGGCCCAGCGCATCGGGGACAAGCTGGCGGAGAAGCTCGCGCTGAGGATGACCAACCTCAAGGAGGTCTACGCGAGCTTCCGGCCTGGCGCATACGCCTACGAACCGAACGCGCCGACGACCACGTCCCCCAGGTCGGGTGACCCCGAACTGTCCGGCTTCGTCTACCTCACCGACGAGATCGGGCCGACGGCGATCCAGGTCGTCCTCACCAAGAGCAAGAACGCCGAGAAGGTGCTCTGCATGGGCGCGTCCACGTGCCACGACGTGAAGCAGAACGACGGCACGACCGTCACCGAGGCCGAGTACAACGACGGCGGCCCGGACATCACGCGGGCCGTGTCGCTGCGCAAGTTCCAGAGCGGGTACTACGTGCAGATCTCCAGCTTCAGCTACAACCCGGCGACGAACCAGGGACTGAGGCAGACCGTGCCGGTGCCCGTGGCGGTCCTCACAGACCTGGTCACGAGCCCCGGCATCGCCTGGCAGTGAGGTTGAGGTGCACTAACCTGACGGGCGTGAGCAAGCCGCGCATCGCCAACGTCCTCGCAGGTCGCTACGCCTCCACGTCGCTCGCGACGCTCTGGTCGGCCGAGCACAAGATCGTGCTGGAGCGCCAGCTGTGGCTCGCCGTGCTGCGGGCGCAGGCGGCCGCGGGCATCGACGTGCCGGCCGGTGCGATCGCCGACTACGAGCGCGTGCTGGAGCAGGTCGACCTGGAGTCGATCGCCGCGCGTGAGCGGGTGACGCGGCACGACGTGAAGGCGCGCATCGAAGAGTTCAACGCGCTGGCGGGCCACGAGCAGGTCCACAAGGGCATGACCTCGCGCGACCTGACCGAGAACGTCGAGCAGCTGCAGGTGCTGCGGTCGCTGGAGCTCGTCAGGTCCAAGGTCGCGGCGGTGCTCGGACGGCTGGCGCGGCTCGCGGCCGAGCACGCCGACCTGGTCATGGCCGGTCGTTCGCACAACGTGGCGGCGCAGGCCACAACGCTGGGCAAGAGGTTCGCGACCGGCGCGGACGAGCTGCTGGTGGCGTTCGGCAGGTTGGACGAGCTGATCTCGCGCTACCCGTTGCGCGGCATCAAGGGCCCGGTCGGCACCGCCCAGGACATGCTCGACCTGCTCGGCACGCCCGAGAAGCTGGAGGAGCTGGAGCGCACGGTCGCGGGCCACCTCGGGTTCGAGCGCGTGCTGACGTCGGTCGGCCAGGTGTACCCGCGTTCGCTCGACTTCGACGTGGTGTCCACGCTCGTGCAGCTCGCCGCGGCGCCGTCGTCGGTGGCGAAGACCATCCGCCTGATGGCCGGCCACGAGCTCGTGACCGAGGGCTTCAAGCCCGGCCAGGTCGGCTCCAGCGCGATGCCGCACAAGATGAACACCCGCTCGTGCGAGCGCGTGAACGGCTTCGCGGTGATCCTGCGCGGCTACCTGTCGATGGTCGGCGAGCTCGCGGGCGACCAGTGGAACGAGGGCGACGTGTCGTGCTCGGTGGTCCGCCGGGTCGCGCTGCCGGACGCGTTCTTCGCGTTCGACGGGCTGCTGGAGACGTTCCTGACGGTGCTGGACGAGTTCGGCGCCTACCCGGCGGTGGTCGCGCGTGAACTCGACCGCTACCTGCCGTTCCTCGGCACGACCAAGGTGCTGATGGCGGCCGTGCGCGCGGGTGTCGGCCGCGAGACCGCACACGAGGCCATCAAGGAGAACGCGGTGGCCGTGGCGCTGGCGATGCGCGAGGAGGGGCTCGCGCAGAACGACCTGCTGGACCGGCTGGCCGCGGACGCCCGCCTGCCGCTCGACCGCGCCGCGCTGGACGCGCTGCTGGCCGACCGCCTGTCGTTCACCGGCGTGGCGTCGGCGCAGGTGGCGTCCGTGGTGGAGCAGGTCGCCGCGGTCGTCGACAAGTACCCGGCGTACGAGCCGGAGCCGATTCTGTGATCGTTTCCGACCTGCACGTCTATCCGATCAAGGGCTGCGGCGGCTACTCCGTCGCCTCGTCGCCCGTTGATCTCACGGGGTTGCGCGGCGACCGGATGATGATGCTGGTCGACGCCGACGGCACGTTCCTGTCGCAGCGCAAGGTCCCGGCGATGGCAGCGCTGCGGCCGTACCTCACGGATTCCGCGCTGCTGCACGGCGGGCAGTCGTTCCCGATCGTCGCGGACGGGCCGCGGGTTCCCGTCGTCGTGCACAAGTGGCAGGGTTTCGGCGTCGACCAGGGAGACGCTGCCGCCGCGTCCTTCTCGGACGCGCTCGGGATGTCCGTGCGGCTCGTGCGGACGCCGCCGGACCTGCGCCGCGAGTCGGGCGGGAGGACGGCGGGCCTGGTCGGGTACGCCGACGCGCACGCGGTGCTGATGACCTCGCTGTCCTCGTTGGACGGACTGAACGAGCGGATCCTGCGGCGCGGCGGTGGCCCGGTGCCGATGAACCGGTTCCGCCCCAACATCGTCGTGTCCGGGTGGCCGGAACCGCACACCGAGGACCGGGTGCGGCGCGCGGTGATCGGTGACGTGGAACTGGGCTACGCCAAGGACTGCGTGCGGTGCGCCGTGCCGATGGTCGACCAGGAGACGGGGCTGAAGGACGGCCCTGAACCGACCAGGACGCTCGCCACCTACCGGCGTGACCCGGACGGTGGCGTCACCTTCGGGATGAAGGCGGCCGTCGTCGCCACCGGCACGATCGCGGTCGGCGACGAGATCGACGTGCTGGAGTGGGCCGCCGAGGCTTAGACCTTGTGCCAGCGCAGGCGGTCGCCGCGCTGGGGGTCCTTCTGGCACACCAGCGGTTCGCCGAGCGGGCCGATGCCGCTCGCGCCCTCGGGATCGCACGGCGCGCCCTCGTTGACCAGCAGGCCCTGCTGCGGCGTCGTGGAGGGCGTCGTGGGCTGCTGCGCGGACGGTGGTGTCCGCACGGTCGGCGGCTTCGGCCGGGTGGTCGTCGTGGTGGTGGTCGTCGTCGTCGAGGTGCTGACCGAGATGTCGGTGACGTTCGGAGTCGGCACGATGCTGACCGACTGGTGTGAGGGCGTGTTCTGTGAGCTCGTCGCGGGGGACGAGATGGGGCTGGAGTCGAAGCTCCACCCCACCACTCCCAGCACGACGAGCAGGCCGATGCTGGCCAAGATGGGGACCCATAACGCCTTACGGGTGAACACGGGGTGCACTGTAGGCGTCGGTGAAATCGATCTGCAGTGGAGCAAGGGGTGTGCATCCGGTTGCCGGAGCCCGGGCACGTACGCTGGTCAGCGTGCCTACGCTCGCTGACTACCAGCACGTCGCCCGCGGCAAGGTTCGCGAACTCTACGACGTCGACGACGAGCTGCTGCTGTTCGTCGCGTCCGACCGGATCTCCGCCTACGACCACGTTCTGAGCACCGAGATCCCGGACAAGGGCCGGGTGCTGACCGCGATGAGCGTGTTCTGGTTCGAGCGGCTCACCCCGAACCACCTCGTCGCCTACGACGACCCGCGCATCCCCGCCGAGGTGCGCGGCCGGGCGTTGCTGGTGCGCAAGCTCAAGATGGTCGACGTCGAGTGCGTGGCGCGCGGGTACCTGACCGGTTCCGGCATGGCCGACTACACCGCCACGGGCGCCGTGTGCGGGGTCGAGCTGCCGGCCGGGCTGGTCGAGGCCTCCGAGCTGGACCCGCCGATCTTCACGCCCGCGTCGAAGGCCGAGCTCGGTGCGCACGACGAGAACGTGTCGTTCGACGTCATCGCGGCCAAGCACGGGATCGAGCTGGCGTCGAAGCTGCGCGACCGCACGATCGAGCTGTACAGCGAGGCGCGCGCGTACGCGTTGACGCGCGGTCTGATCCTCGCGGACACGAAGTTCGAGTTCGGGCTGGACGCTTCCGGCGAGCTGGTCCTGGCCGACGAGGCCTTCACCCCGGACTCGTCGCGGTACTGGCCGGCCGAGGGCTACGAGCCCGGCCGCGTGCAGCCGGCGTTCGACAAGCAGTACGTGCGCGACTGGCTGACCTCGCCGGCGTCCGGGTGGGACCGCAAGAGCGACACCCCGCCGCCCCCGCTGCCCGCGGACGTCGTCGAAGCCACCCGCAAGAGGTACGTGGAGGCGTACGAGCGGCTCACCGGCAGGTCTTTCGCTGACTGGCTCGCGTGAGTTAGTTCTGGTTTCACGCGGATGTCACCACGGCGTGGCGCACTCAAAGCGTGCACTCACAGCTCGTGGTCTCACTGTCCGGCATCGGTCCGCAGACACTCGACCGATGCGCTGATCTCGCCGCGGCTCTTGATCCGCGGAAGGTGCCGTTGTCGCTGCTCGTGGTCCCCCGCGAGCTCGGCGAGGCGCAGGAATGGGTGCGTCGGCGCGCCTCGCTGGGCGACGCCGTCGTGCTGCACGGCCTCGGCCAACGGCGGCTACCTGCCTATGAGGCGGGGTTGTTGTTGACGGGCGCCCGTGTGCAGATGGAAGCCATCGGGCTCAACGCCGACACGTTCGCGCCACGGCGGTGCGTGGCGTCGCCCGGCACGTTGATCGCGCTGGCCAAGCACCGCTTCAACCGCTGTGCCGACGCCCACGCCGTCCGCGAGGTCGGCACGGGCCTCGCGACGATCGGCCGCCTGCACGCGCTGACCGAGCGCAGCAGCTTCGGTGAGCTGCGGTCGCTCGCGCTGGTCTACGCGACGGCCAGGTCGGCGCGCCGCGGTGGCCTGACCAGGATCACCGTCGACGCCCGTGACCTGCACCGGCCCGGCGCGCGGCAGGCCGTGCTCGACGCCGTGGACATCGCACTCGCCCACGACGCCGCGCCGACCACCTACGTCAGACTGCCGTCTCCTCGGCAGGCGTCAGCGGCCTGACCTCGGTGCCGTCCGGCTTGAGCAGGTCGAAGATCCGGTAGGCGTTCGCCGGCATCGACAGCACCTTCTCGTGGATCGGCACCGCCACGCGCGGCCTGATCGCGCGCATGAAGTCGACGGCCTCGCCGAGCCGCAGCCACGGCGCACCGGCGGGCAGTCCGAGCACGTCGACGTCCTCGTCCGGCACGAACAGCGAGTCGCCGGGGTGGTAGAACGCGCCGTCACCGACCACGTAGGCGGTGTTCGGCACGATCGGGATGTCCTCGTGGATCATCGCGTGACTGCCGCCGACGACCTTGACCGTCGTGTCGCCGACCTTGAGGACGTCACCGGGCCGGGCGACCGTCGGGTGCTCGACGCTGGGCGCCGATCCCTCGTCCACGATCAGCTGCGCCCGCGGGTTGGCCGCGAGCAGCTTCGGCAGCCGTTCGACGTCGAGGTGGTCGTAGTGCTGGTGCGTGATCAGCACGGCGTCCAGGTCCCGCACGTCCTCGAACCCGGCGGAGAACGTGCCGGGGTCGATCAGGATGCGCGTCGACCCGGTGTCCAGAAGTACGCAGGAGTGGCTGAAATGGACAACTCGCACGGATCCCTCCACTACCCGCTCTCGGCGGACTGACGCGAACCGGAACTTCGATCCTCGTCGACGGCGACTCCCGGCGCGACCGGTCTCTCGACCCGGCCGCCGCGCGGGATCAGCTCACCGCCGTGAGGATCTCCTGCTCCTCGTCCCGCGTGAGCCCGGCCTTGCGGGGCCGGTCCAGCCCGAGGCCGCGCTCGTACTCCAGCGAGTCGAGCGCGGTCTCGGCGAGCGGCCTGACCCGCAGCCCGTTCGCCAGCGCGTTGCTCACGTCGCGGCCGACCATCTTGGCCCACTCCTGCGGCAGCCACAGCGGCAACGACCGCGGCCCGGCCCACGGGTTGATCTCCAGCTGCTGCAGCACGCTCTCCGGCACGCTGACGATCTGCGTCCCCGGTGCCGCGGTGGCCCCGGCGATCTCCCCGATCGCCATCTGGAACGGCATGACCGGCCCGGTCGAGTCGTACGTGCCGGTGATGCCTTCTTCGGCCGCGAACACGATCCACTGCGCCAGGTCCCGCACGTCGATGTGCTGGAACCCGAGGTCAGGGCTGTCCGGCACCACGACCCTGCCGCCCTGCGCCATCCGCGCGGGCCAGTAGCCGAACCTGTCGCTCGGGTCGTCCGGCCCGGTGATCAACCCGGCCCTGACGATGAACTCCCGGCCCGCGACCGCTTCCCTGACCGCGTTCTCGCTCGCGACCTTCACGCTGCCGTACCGCTCGGGGGTGAACTCCTGCGTCGGATCGTCTTCGAGCGGCGGCAGCAGCTCGTCGCCGCCCGTGCCGTGGTCGGCGTAGACCGAGATGCTCGACACGAACGTCCAGTGCGGCGTCGTCGCGCCGAACGCCTCCAACGCGTCCCGCACCCAGCTCACCGAGTACTTGGACACGTCGATCACCGCGTCGAACTGCTCACCCGCCAGCTGGTCGAACGCGCCGGGCCGGTTCCTGTCGATCGAGACGAGCCGTGCGCCGTCGGGGACCTCACCCGAGGCGCCGCGGGCGCCGCAGAGCACCTCGTGGCCCCGGCGCACCGCCTCCGCGGTGATCGCCTTGCTGAGGAACACGGTTCCGCCGAGCACCAGGATCTTCATGATTCCCAGCATCCGTGCGGCGGGCCGTTCTGGCCACCGGTCTCGCTTTCGGCGAAACAGCACCTACTGGCGGCCGCTCGTGCACCCGATGGCGCGGCCTGGTGAAGATGTGCCGCCGACCACGTGTCGACGAGATGAAGCCCCAGGTCAGGTAGGGTCTCGGAGTACCGCCAGCCCCTCGAAACCGGGAGCCGTCTGTCGTGGCCCGAGTCGTCGTCGACGTCATGCCGAAGCCCGAAATCCTCGACCCGCAAGGCCAGGCGGTGGCGAACGCGCTGCCGCGTCTCGGCTTTGCCGGCGTCACCGCCGTCCGCCAGGGCAAGCACTTCGAGCTGGAGGTCGCCGACGACGTCGACGACGCCACGCTCGCCAAGATCGCCGAGTCGTTCCTCGCCAACCCCGTGATCGAGGACTGGACCGTGCGCAGGGTCGAGGCATGAGGGTCGGTGTCATCACCTTCCCCGGCACGCTCGACGACGTCGACGCGCAGCGGGCGGTCAGGTACGCCGACGGGGAGGCTGTGCCGTTGTGGCACGGGGATCACGACCTCAAGGGCGTTGACGCGGTCATCGTTCCCGGTGGGTTCTCGTACGGCGATTACCTGCGGTGCGGTGCCATCGCGCGGTTCGCGCCCGTCATGCAGGAAGTGATCGAGGTCGCGAACAAGGGGATGCCGGTTCTGGGCATCTGCAACGGCTTCCAGATCCTCGCCGAGGCGCACCTGCTGCCGGGTGCGCTGGTCCGCAACCACAAGCTGCACTTCGTGTGCCGCGACCAGTGGCTGAAGGTCGAGAACAACAGCACGGCCTGGACCACCCGCTACGACAAGGGCGCGGAGATCCTCGTGCCGCTGAAGTCCGGCGAGGGCGGCTACCAGGCCGACGAGGAGACCCTCAAGGAGCTCGAAGGCGAAAGCAGGGTCGCCTTCCGGTACGTCGGCGGGAACCCGAACGGCAGCCGCAACGACATCGCGGGCATCACCAACGCCAGGGGCAACGTCGTCGGCCTCATGCCGCACCCCGAGCACGCCATCGACGCGCTCACCGGACCGACCGACGACGGACTGGGCATGTTCCTGTCCCTGCTGGACACCTTGGTGAAGGCATGATCGACACCGTCAAGAACGCGGCAGCGACGCCGGACCAGGAGCAGCCCTACCGGGAGCTGGGCCTGAAGGACGACGAGTACGCGCGCATCAGGGACATCCTCAAGAGGCGCCCGACGGACGCCGAGCTCGCGATGTACTCGGTCATGTGGAGCGAGCACTGCTCCTACAAGTCGTCCAAGGTGCACCTGAAGTACTTCGGCGAGACGACGACCGAAGAGATGCGCAGCAAGATGCTCGCGGGCATCGGCGAGAACGCCGGCGTCGTCGACATCGGTGACGGCTGGGCGGTCACGTTCAAGGTCGAGAGCCACAACCACCCGTCGTACGTCGAGCCCTACCAGGGTGCGGCCACGGGCGTCGGCGGCATCGTGCGCGACATCCTCGCCATGGGGGCCCGGCCGCTCGCGGTCATGGACCCGCTGCGGTTCGGCAGGCCGGACGCGCCGGACACGAAGCGGGTGCTGCCCGGCATCGTCGCGGGGGTCGGCGGGTACGGGAACTGCCTCGGCCTGCCGAACATCGGCGGTGAGGTCGTGTTCGACGAGTCGTACCAGGGCAATCCGCTGGTCAACGCGCTGTGCGTCGGGGCGATGCGAGTGGAGGACCTGCACCTCGCGCACGCGAGCGGCACCGGCAACAAGGTCATCCTGTACGGCGCGCGCACGGGCCTCGACGGCATCGGTGGCGTGAGCGTCCTGGCCAGCGAGACGTTCGACGACAGCGCGGGCAAGCGCAAGAAGCTGCCGAGCGTCCAGGTCGGCGACCCGTTCACGGAGAAGGTGCTGATCGAGTGCTCGCTTGAGCTGTTCGAGAAGGGCCTCGTCGTGGGCATCCAGGACCTCGGCGGCGCCGGGCTGTCCTGCGCCACGAGCGAGCTGGCGTCCGCCGGTGACGGTGGCATGCACGTGTACCTCGACCGCGTGCCGCTCAGGGCCACCGGCATGACCCCGGCCGAGATCCTCTCCAGCGAGTCCCAGGAACGCATGTGCGCGGTCGTCGAGCCGGGCAACGTCGAGGCGTTCCTGGAGGTCTGCCGGAAGTGGGACGTCATCGCCACCGAGATCGGTGAGGTGACCGACGGCGACCGCCTGGTGATCACCTACCACGGCGAGGTCGTCGTGGACGTGCCGCCGCGGACCGTCGCCCACGAAGGCCCGGTCTACCACCGGCCGATCGAGCGCCCGGCCGACCAGGACGAGCTGCAGGCGAACACGCCGGACTCGCTCGAACGGCCGGACGACCTGCTCGAACTGATCAAGGTCATGGCGGCCAGCCCCAACCTGGCCTCCAGGAAGTGGGTCACGCAGCAGTACGACCGGTACGTCCGGGGCGGCACGGTGCTCGCGCAGCCCAGCGACGGCGGCATGATCCGGATCGACGAGGAGACCGGCCGCGGTGTCGCTCTCTCGACGGACTGCAACGGCCGGTACACCAAGCTCGACCCGTACGAGGGCGCACGGCTCGCGCTGGCCGAGGCCTACCGCAACGTCGCGGCCACCGGTGCCACGCCGGTCGCCGTCACGAACTGCCTCAACTTCGGCTCGCCGGAGGACCCCGCGGTCATGTGGCAGTTCGAGCAGGCCGTGAAGGGTCTCGCGGACGGCTGCGCGGAGCTCGGCATCCCGGTGACCGGCGGCAACGTCAGCTTCTACAACCAGACCGGCGCCACGGCGATCCTGCCGACGCCGGTCGTGGGCGTGCTGGGCGTGATCGACGACGTGCGCCGCCGCATCCCCACCGGGATCGGGGCCGAGGCCGGCGAGACGCTGCTGCTGCTCGGCGAGACGAAGCCCGAGTTCGGCGGCTCGGAGTGGGCCCACCACGTGCACGGTCACCTGGGCGGTCTGCCGCCGAAGGCCGACCTGAAGCGGGAGAAGCTGCTCGGCGAGGTCCTCGTCGCGGGTTCCCGTGACGGCATGGTCTCCGCCGCGCACGACCTGTCCGAGGGCGGCCTGGCCCAGGCGCTGGTGGAGACGTGCCTGATCGGTGAGACGGGTGCGCGGGTGTTCCTGCAGGACGACCTGTTCACCGAGCTGTTCAGCGAGTCCGCCGGACGCGTGCTGGTCGCCGTGCCGCGGACCGAGGAGCAGCGCTTCACCGACATGTGCACCGCGCGCCGCCTGCCGTGGCGCAAGGTCGGCGTCGTCGACCCGGAGTCGAAGGCGCTGGAGATCCAGGACCTCGGCGAACTGCCGCTCGACGAACTCCGCGAGGCCTGGGAGGGCACTCTCCCGGCCCTGTTCGACTAGCTGTTCCAACCGCACGCGGGGAGCTTTCGTACTCTCGTGGAGTACGGAGGGGCCCCGCGTGCGGTCAAGAAGCGGCGACGCGCTGCAGCTGGTCGAACTTGCCGTTGAACAGGTTCTGGTCGCCGGGGAAGAGTCCGGCCGCCTGCCACTGCCAGATGGTGTGGAACTCGAAACCCGCGGGCAGCGGGCCCAGCTTCGAGTTGTACTGCGCGATCCACAGCGGGTTGTTGTCGCCGAACTTCACCGAGCCGCCGACGCACTTGTTCCACCAGCTCGTGGACGTGTAGATGGCCGGATGACGCTTGGTGCGCGCGAAAACCGTGTCGCTGAACGACTTCACCCAGGCGGTCATCTCGGCCTGGTCCATGTCGTAGCAGGTTTCGCCGTACGGGTTGTACTCCATGTCCAACGCCGGCGGCAGCGTCCTGCCGTCGGGTGACCAGCCGCCGCCGTTGTTGACGAAGAAGTTCGCCTGCGCCGCGCCGTCGGCCCGGTCCGGCAGGGCGAAGTGGTACGCGCCGCGGATCATGCCGGCGTCGTAGGAACCGTTGTACTGCTGGGTGAACTTCGGGTTCCGGTACTGGGTGCCCTCGGTCGCCTTGACGTAGGCGAACCGGGCTCCCTTGCCCCACGAGGACTTCCAGTCGACGTCGCCCTGGTGACTGCTGACGTCCATGCCGGGCACCTTGCCGTCTGTCGGCGGGTCCTCCGCTGTTCGGAGCTCACCGGTGCCTTCGTGCTTGAGGATCTGGGAGCCCGCCGTGTGGTCCGCGGAGCCCTCGGGCAAGGGCGCCGCGGACGCGGGGGCCGGCGAGAGGCCGGCGACGACCGCCACGATGCTGATCAAGGTCCGCATGGACTAGATCGTGCGACCATTTGTCCTAGTTTGCCACCGGGGTCACCCGTCCAGGCGGATCAGCTCGTCCTCGGTCAACTCCAGGTGGGTGGCCGCGGCGGAATCGCTGATGCTCGCGGGCCGGGAAGCACCCGGAATGGGGATCACCACTTCGGACTTCGCCAGCATCCACGCGAGACAGACCTGGTGCGGGCTCACGCCGTGGGCGTCGCCGACCTCCTTGAACGGTCCGGCCAGCGCACCCGCCTTGCTGATGCCGCCGAACGGGCTCCACGGCAGGAACGCGATGCCGAGCTTGTCGCACAGCTCCAGCTCCGGCTCGCTCGACCGGAACGACGGCGAGAACTGGTTCTGCACCGCCGCGAGCCGTCCGCCGAGGATGTCGTTGGCCTGCACGATCTCGTCCGGGTTGAAGTTCGAGACACCGGCGTAGCGGATCTTGCCGTTGTCCAGCAGTTCCTTCAGCACGCCGACCGACTCGGCGATCGGCACCTTCGGGTCCGGCCGGTGGAACTGGTACAGGAAGATCTGGTCGACGCCGAGCCGCCGCAACGACGCGTCGACGGCCTTGTGCAGGTACTCCGGGCGTCCGTCGAGGCCCCAGCCACCGCCCGGCACGCGGGTGTGACCGCCCTTCGTCGCGACGAACACCTCCTCCGAACGGCCTCGCAGCGCCTCGGCGATCAGCTCCTCGTTGTGGCCGAAGTCGCTGTCGTCGAGCGAGTAGGCGTCGGCGGTGTCGATGAACGTCACGCCCGCGTCGAGCGCGGCGTGGACGGTCTCGATCCCCTGCGCGCGGTCCGGTCGTCCCTGGATGGAGACGGGCATGCCGCCCAGGCCGATGGCGCTGACTTCCACTTCTCCGATACGACGCTTCTGCATGAACCCCACTCTGGCCCACCTCGATTAAGCTGTCCAACGCAAAGAAGTGATCCCATTGAGCACTGCAGGTGATGAATCGTGGAACTCAGGCAGCTGGAGCACTTCCTCGCGGTCGCCGACGAGTCCCACTTCACGCGGGCCGCCCGCCGGATGCACGTCTCCCAGTCGGGTCTGTCGGCGTCGATCCGGGCGCTGGAGGTCGAGCTCGGCGCACCGCTGTTCCTGCGCACCACCCGTCAGGTCGAGCTGACCCAGGCCGGACGGGCGCTGCTGCCGGAGGCACGCCGGGCGTTGAGCAGCGTCGAGTCGGCCAGGGACGCCGTCGCCGCGGTGCAGGGGTTGCTGCGCGGCAGGTTGTCGGTCGGCAGCCTGCAGTGCCTGCACGTGGTGCACCTGCCCGCGGTGCTGTCGCGGTTCCACGAGCTGCACCCCGGCGTGGAGATCAGGATGCGGCAGTCCGGCAACGCCGAGCTGGTCGAGGAGGTCCGCGCGGGACGGCTCGACGTCGCGTTCGTCGCGCGTCAGCCGAAGATCGCCGACGACCTGCGGATGTCCACTTTGGCCAGTGAACCGCTCGTGCTCGCGTGCTCTCCCGAGAACCCGTTGGCCGGTAGGGAGTCCGTCGCGCTGGAGGAACTCGCCGGGCAGCCGTTTGTCGACTTCAACCCCGGCTGGGGCACGCGCGACGAGGTCGACCGCGCGTTGGCCTCGGCCGGGGTCGAGCGGCACGTCGCGGTGGAGGTCAACGACGTGCACTCACTTCTTGACTTCGTGGGGTTCGGTCTCGGGGTCGCCCTCGTCCCCCGGTCGTTCTCGCTCAAGCCAACGCGCGCGTGCTTCGTCGTCGTCGACCATGACGTACCGGTCGCTGAGACCGTGGTCGTCACCGGCGACACCCTCGGCGCCGCTGCGAGCGTCCTGCTGGACATGGTCACCGGCTAGCGCCCAGCCCTCGTGGGTGGTGCGCATCGCGGTGCCCGGCAACAGCGTCAGCTCCCCGGCCTGCTGCGGTGGTGGCGGGTCGGTGAGCGCCAGGAACGTGCCGACGGTCGCCGCGCGGAAGTCCACCTCGCGCCTGAACGTGGCCTCGGAGAACGCCAGTCCACCGTCGAACTTCGCTTCCGGCAGGGAAAGCCGCCCGTGGAAGGTCGCGCCGGAGAACAACGCGGGCTTGCGCACGTGCAGCTCGCGGAACTCCGTGATGCCGTAGAACTGGGCCCGGCGTGCGGTGAACCGGTGGACCCGCCTGCCGTCGAGCCGGAAGTACTCCAGCGACGCCCCGGTCAGGTCGAGGTCGAAGTACTCCTTCTTCTTGTCGCCCCACGACAGCAGATCCCGGATCAGGCGCTGGGCGGTGCGCCGGACCTGCTGCTCCTGCTGTTCGGCCATCGTGAGCTTCTCGGCGAACCTCGTGTCGGGATCGGCGCCGTCGAGTTCCCAAGTGGCGTGGACGAACGGCCTGCGCAGGTACGCGCACAGGACGTCGATCACCGTCTGCTTGTAGCGCGGCGTGGAGTTCGCCAGCCACACCAAGGAGTGCATCGCACCCACCCGGACCTGGTCGGCCTCGTTGCCGAGCATCTCGACCGAACGCGCGAACCGTTCGTCGGCGACCTTCTCGCTCTCCAGCCAGTGTTTGCGGTCGTTGAGCCACAACGCGTACAGCGCCACGACGGCACCGCCCGCGACTCCGGCGGTCTTCACGACGTCGACGGGCGGCGCCTTGAACCACCAGAGGAGCGCCGCGACGGCCGCGGTCACCACGGCCGCGGAGAGGACCGCGAACAGCCACTTCACGTCAGTTCCTCCACGCTTCCGGCAGTTCCGGCTCGACCGCGAACGTACAGCCGTCCGCCTTCACGTCCGCCCACTCCGAGCCGGCGAACTTGGTCTCACCACCGAACTTCGTGTCCGTGAACAGCGCGATCCCGGTGGACCTGAACCGGCTGAACCACGCCTTGCCGCGGATTTCCGTGTGCTGCACCTGGAACCGGCCGTTCGCGGTGGCCTCGGTGACGTAGAAGTGGCCGTGGATCAGCATGTGGTGGAAGGAGTTCGACTCCTCGAAGTGCGCGACCCTCAGGTAGAGGTCGCCGACCTGCCGGTAGGACAGGTCCATGAACTCGAGGTGGGCCTTGGTCAGGTTGAGGTCGTACCTCGGCGCGTTCTCCTGGTCCCGGCGCGGCAGCAGGTCCTCGATCAGCCGTTGCGAGGTCAGTCGCACCTCCAGCTCGATCTCGGTCTGCTCGTCGTCCCTGGCGTGCTGGAACGGCCGCCGCAGGTAGGCGCAGAGGATGTCCAGCACGGTCTGCGCGTACTCCGGCCTGGACCTCGCCAGGCCCGCGAGCGCGTGCATCGCGCCCACGCGCACCTGTGCCGCGTCGTGGCCCAGCAGCTCCACGGCACGCGCGAACCGTTCGTCGGCCACGCGGGACCGGTCGTGGTCGATGCGCTGGCTCTCGAGCTCCTGACGGGCCTCCTCGACCTTGCGGCGCCGGTCGTTGAGCCACAACGCGTAGAGCGCCACGATCGCGCCGCCCGCCAGCCCGCCGGTCTTGATCGCCTCGTGCTTCGGCGCGCCGGGATCGATGATCAACAATGTGCCGCCGACCAGCAGAAACGCCGCCAACGAGGCGAGAATGGTGGGCAGCAGCAAACTTTTCCTCACGAGGTCGGCATTCTGCCAAGCGTCGGGTGCATGATGGGCTGGAACGGCTCCGGACGCGGATGGGGTGAGCACGTGGAGCGGCCGAACTGGGCGCCGGGTGACATCGACCTGGAACGGCCGAGCGTGGCGCGGGTGTACGACTACTACCTGGGCGGCGCGCACAACTTCGCCGCCGACCGCGCGGTCGCGCAGAAGACCATGGAGTCGATGCCCGAGCTGCGCAACGTCGTGCTGAACCACCGCGCGTTCCTGCGCCGGGCCGTCCGCTACCTGCTGAGCTGCGGTGTGCGGCAGTTCCTCGACCTCGGCTCCGGAATTCCGACCGTCGGCAACGTGCACGAGATCGCCCAGGCCGTCGACCCGGCCGCGAAGGTCGTCTACGTCGACATCGACTCGGTCGCCGTCGCGCACAGCCGGTCGCTCCTGTCGGGCAACGATCGGGTGAACGTGCTGCAGGCCGACGTGCGGGACCCGGCGTCCGTGCTGGCCTCGCGGGAGGTGACCGGCCTGCTCGACCTCGGCGCGCCGGTCGCGGTGCTGATGATCGCGTTGCTGCACTTCGTGTCGGACGACGAGAAACCGGAGGCCGTCGTCGGCGGCTACCGCGACCGTCTCGCTCCCGGCAGCTTCCTCGCCGTTTCGCATTCGGGTTACGAGGTGGACGAGGAGACGGAGTCGATTCGCGAGGCACGGGCCGTGTACGAGCGCGACGTCGTGCGGACGACGCTGCGCAACAAGGCCGAGATCACCGCGTTGTTCGAGGGGTTCGAGCTGGTCGAACCGGGCGTGGTGCGGCTGCCCGCGTGGCGGCCCGAGTCCAGCGACGACGTCGAGGCGTCGCAGCAGCCCTTCCCGGGCTTCTGCGCGGTGGGCCGAAAGGCTTAGAGGTGACTCCGCAGGGCGACCGCCCGTATGCTGCGCGTTCGTGGCGTTAGGGCCGAGCAGATGACCGAACGGGTTGACCACCGGGTGCGTGACGACCGCTCTCCTTTGGACCCGGCCGTTTTGGCCGGTGCCGAGTCGTTCGCGCGCAGCTGGGCGACGGCCGTGATCGGGTCGAGCTACGTGCCGATGACCCGCGCCGAGGTCGCCCAGCACCTGCAGGACCTCACCGAGCTGCTGGTCGAGGCGCTCTTCGCGAGCCCGTTCCGCACGGCACCCGGCTACGAGATCGGCTCACGGCTGGTCGACGCGCACTTCACCGGCACCGACACGCTCGGCCGCACGATCCAGCTGCTCGGCGACGACCTGCTGGCCGAGCTGGGCTGCACGGCCGACGACCGGCTGCAGTCCCGCCTGGCCGCCCTGCAGGGCGCGCTGGCCGCCGGGTACGCCCGTGCGCTGCGCGAACGCACGCTCGCCGAGCAGGAGGCGATCCGGGCGGCCGTGCTGGACGCCCGTGACCAGGCGGAGGCGATGCTGCGGGCGTCGGAGGCCCGGTTCCGCGCGATGTTCACCGAGGCCGCGATCGGCATCGGCATCGCGGACATCGAGGGCCGGATACTGGACGTCAACCAGGCCCTGCAGGACATGCTCGGGTTCAGCGTCGACGAGATGCGCCAGTACAACGTGCGCGACCTCATGCACCCCGAGGACGCGGGCAGCGTGTGGCGGCTCTACGACCAGCTCATCGCGGGCGAGTGCGACCACTACCGCGCCGAGAAGCGCTTCCACCGCGCCGACGGCGAGCAGGTGTGGACGCACCTGACGTTGTCGCTGGTCCGCGACGACCACGGCGAGCCGCAGTACCAGGTGGCGATGATCGAGGACGTCACCGACCGCCACCTGCTGCAGAACCGGCTGCGCTACCAGGCCCTGCACGACCCGCTGACCGGCCTGCCCAACCGCGCGCTGTTCCTCGAACGCCTCGGCCGCGTGTTCACCAACCGCGGCAAGCACCTGAGAGCCGGCCTCTGCTACCTCGACCTGGACGGCTTCAAGGTCATCAACGACTCGCTCGGCCACGACACGGGAGACCAGCTGCTGGTCGAGGTCGGCCGCCGGCTCGACCACTCGGTGTCCGGCGAGGGCAAGCTGGTCGCGCGCATGGGCGGCGACGAGTTCGTGATCCTGGTCGAGGGCTCGACCGGTGAGCAGGACATCGTCGACGTGGCCGACCGCGTGCTGACCGAGCTGGAGGCCCCGATCCGCATCGCGGGCCACGAGCTGTCGATCTCCGCGTCCATCGGCATCGTCGAACGGCAGCTGTCCGGCACCACGTCCGCCGACCTCATGCGCGACGCGGACATCACGCTGTACTGGGCGAAGGCGGACGGCAAGTCCCGCTGGGCGCTGTACGACCCGGAGCGCAACGCCCGCGAGGTCGCCCGCTTCACGCTCTCGGCCACGATGCCGCGCGCGTTGGAACGCGGCGAGTTCTACGTCGAGTACCAGCCGCTCGTGCGCCTGGAGGACTCCACGGTCACCGGCGTCGAGGCACTGGTGCGCTGGCAGCACCCGGAGTTCGGCCGCCTGGCCCCGGACCGGTTCATCGAGCTGGCCGAGGAGACCGGCCTGATCGTCCCCTTGGGAAGGTGGGTGCTGCGCAAGGCCTGCGAGGAGGCGCGGCGCTGGCTGGAGGAGTTCGGCGACGCGGCCCCGTTCGTGTCGGTGAACCTCGCCGTGCGCCAGTCCCGCGACCCCGAGCTGGTCCGCGACGTCAAGCGCATCCTCGACGAGTGCGCGCTGCCACCGCACCACCTGCAGCTGGAACTGACCGAGTCGGCGATCATGGGTACGGCCGACGAACCGCTGGAAGCGCTGCGGGCGTTGTGCGACATGGGCGTGCGCATCGCGATCGACGACTTCGGCACCGGCTACTCGAACCTGGCCTATCTGAAGCACCTGCCCGTGCACGAGCTGAAGATCGCCGGCTCGTTCATGGAAGGACTCCGGGCGGAGACCGAGGAGGACCCGGTCGACTCGCAGATCGTCGCCACGCTGGTGCAGCTCGCGCACGCCCTGGGGTTGGGCGTGACGGCTGAGGGAGTGGAGACGCCTGCTCAGTCCGCGCGGTTGCTGAGGCTGGGGTGCGACACGGGTCAGGGGTGGTTCTTCGCCCGTCCCGGCCCGCCCGAGGACATCGACAGCCTGCTGCGTGGTGATCTCTAGGCCGGGGAACACCGTGGGTCATGAAGTCATTGGCCCTGGTCGTGCTCCTGCTCGTCATGATGGCCCCGGTCGCCCGCGCTGCCGTTGTCGTTCCGCTGCCCGCTGATAAGCAGGGCTTCGGGACCGCGCGGTCCGCGGCGAGCCCGGTGTGGTTCACGCTCGGCCACCAGGGCCTGTCCGAGATCTTCTACCCGGACCTGAGCACGCCCGCGACCCGCGAGACACGCCTGCTGGTCGACGGGAAGCCGGGTCAGGCCGTCACCGAACCCGCGGACGACCGGTCGCTGACGTTCCGGCAACGGCTGCGCGGCGAGGGCTGGCACGCCGAGATCACCTACGTCACCGACCCGCAACGCGCGGCGGTGCTGGCGGACGTGGCGTTCTCGTCGAGTCGCCCGATGCGGTTGTCGGTCGACCACGTGCCGATGAAGGGCACCAGCGAGGTGGTGAGCACGCTGCCGACTGAGCCCGTACGGCGTGCGCACGGCACGTTCGCGGTCGGGTTCGGCGCAGGCGTCGCCCAGGCCGCGCTGGACCGCGGGTTCGCGCCGGCACAACGGGAGTACGCGCAGGGCTGGCACACGTACCTGGCCGGGCTGCGGCGGCCGAAGTCGGCGGACCGGCGGCTCTACGACCAGTCCGTGATGGTGCTGGCCGCGACCGAGGACAAGCGCAACCCCGGCGCGCTGATCGCCTCGCCGAGCTTCCCGTGGGCGTTCGGCTTCGACCGCGAGCTCGCGCCGGAACTCGGCCCGTACGCGCTGGTGTGGCCGCGCGACCTCTACCACGTCGCAACGGCCATGATCGCGGCCGGTGATCGCGGTATCGCCGTGCGCGCGTTGGACTTCATGCTGACCAAGCAGCAGCAACCGGACGGCCACCTGCCGCAGAACACCCGCACCGACGGCACGCCGTTCTGGAAGAGCGTCCAGCTGGACGAGACCGCGGCACCGCTGCTGCTGGCCTGGCAGCTGGACCGGCGCGATCCGTCCACGGTGGACCACCTGCGCAAGGCCGCCGACTTCCTGCTGAGCCACCCGAACGCGCCGTTCAGCGAGCAGGAGCGGTGGGAGAACCAGAGCGGCTACTCGCCGGCCACGATCGCGTCGGTCGTCGCCGGGCTGGTGTGCTTCGCGGACCTGTTGCAGCGCAACGGGGAGAACGCCGACCGGTACCTCAAGGTCGCCGACGAGTGGCAGCGGAAGGTCGAGAGCTGGACCGAGACCACGACCGGCCCGTACGACCCCAAGCCGTACTACCTGCGGCTCACCAAGGGCGGCAACCCCGACGCTGGCACGAAGTACGACCTGGGCGACAACAACCCGGCCGACGTCGACCAGCGCGCGGTCGTCGACCCGAGCTTCCTGGAGCTGACCAGGCTGGGCGTCAAACGTGCCGACGACCCGACGATCCGCAACACCGTGCGCGTCGTGGACCAGCAGCTGAAGGAACAGGGCTACTGGCACCGGTTCACGCAGGACGGGTACGGCGAGACGGCGGACGGCAGGCCCTGGAACATCAACTGGCCGACACCCACGCGCACGTACGGGCGGCTCTGGCCGTTGCTCAGCGGCGAGCGCGGCGAGTACGAGCTGCTCATCGGCCAGAAGGCCAGTGCTGCCAAGCGCTTGCGGGAGATGGCGGCAACGGCCAACAGCGGCCTCATGCTGCCCGAACAGGTGTGGGACGGCCGGGGAACCACCTCGGCCACCCCGCTCGCCTGGACGCACGCGCAGTACGTGCGGCTGGCCTGGTCGATCGACGCGGGCCGTCCCGTGGAACGGCCCGACGTCGTCGCGAACCGCTACTGACGCTTGCTCACGTTGTGGCCGGAGACCTCCACGACCGGCTGGGCACCGCCGAGGTCGGACGCCCGGTACTCGGCCCGGATCGTCTGCGTCTCACCGGGGAACAGCGTGATGTAGTTGTCCGTCCACTCGGCCGGCAGCACCTCGGCGCCACCGGTTCCCCTGCGCAGCGACGCCCGCAGGAAGAACGCCACGGACGTGCCGGTGTTCTTGATGGTCACGTGCGTGGCCTGCCGGCCGTCCGTGCCGGGCGTCGTGGTCGTGGACACCGAGACCTGGCCGGCCTTGAGCGTGCTGAGCGACTTCAGGTCCGTGTACGCGGACTGCGGCGTGTAGTACCAGTCGCCGCCGCTGTAGTTCAGCGTGTCCGCCTTGGTGGACAGCCAGTACACGTTGCGGTCGATCTCCTTGCCGTTCGCGTCCTTGAGCAGCAGCCGCACGAAGTACGCGGTGGACAGGCCGGACGGCTGCGGCAGGGTGCCCACCCGCACCGAACCGCCGGCCTTGGCCGGAACCGGACGCGTCTCGTTCGCCTTCTGCGTGCCGTCGGAGTTGAAGACGGTCACCTGAAGGCTGAGGCCGTCCTGCGCGTGCAGCCCCATGTTCACGACGGCCAGTGACTTGTCGTCGTAGGAGTACTGCGCGTGCAGGGCCTTGTTGGCCGTCTTGGCACCGAAGTACGAACCCGCGGTCGCGAGGTTGTAGTTGTAGAGGTGCCAGTAGAGCTTGGGCCACGGGTCGTTCTGCATCCAGTAGATGACGCCCTGCGCCTGGTTCGCGCCGGTGTCGGAGAAGTCGCGGCCGAACGCCTCGAACTGCGCGCGGTTCGTCTCGTACTGCTGCAGCTGGGCCTTCTTCACGAAGTCGTCCACGGAGGACGGTTTGCCGTACCGGTTGTCCAGTGCGGTGCCCCAGAAGCCGAGCTTGCTGAACGTGCTCGACGGGGAGAGGTGGTACTGCGCGGCGTTGTAGTCGGTGAGCTCGCTGATCTCGGAGGGGCTGAGGAACTTCTTCAGCTCGTCCATCTCCGGGATCGCCGGGCCGGGGCCGATCTCCGACGCGAACCCCGCGCTGCCGCCCTTCTGGTTGTTGTACCAGTAGACCGGCGGCTCCCACCAGTACGGACCGTCCATCTTCATGCCGGAGTCACCGAGCTGCGGTGAGCTGCGGCGGGCGGCCGCAGTGACGATCGGCGTCTGCCAGTCGGCGCGCTTCAACGCGTCCAGGTAGATCGTCTCGACGGCGGCCGCCGGGGCCTCGTCCGAGCCGATCAGGAACGTGAAGACGCTGGGGTGGTTGCGGATCCGCTTGGCCTCGCCCTCGGCCGACGCGCCCGCGACCTTCTTGTCCTCCGCGGAGAAGTCGGCGGTGCTCTGCCACTTCGAGCAGCACTCCCAGCCGGTCATGATCAGGATGCCGAGGCGGTCGGCGATGTCGTAGAGCTCGTCGTTCTCCGGCTTGCCTTCGAGGCGGATCGTGTTGAGGCCCATGGACTTCGTCAGCATCAGCTCGTCGGAGATCTTCTGCACGTCGGTGCGCAGGAAGAGGTCCGAGGCCCAGCCGCCGCCGCGGATCAGGATCGGCTTGCCGTTGACCTGGTACTGGATGTTGCCGCTGACCATCTTCGAGGTGACCTCGCGGATGCCGAACGTGGTCTTCTGCTCGTCCGACTTCGCGCCCGCCACGGTCGCGGTGGCCGTCGCGTCGTAGAGCGGCTGCTCGCCCATCTGGAACGGCCACCAGAGCTGCGGGTTCGCGACGTTGAGCGGGAACGTGACGGTCTTGGTCTCGTTCGCGGCCAGGCTCACGTTCTGGCTGTAGTGCCGGCCCGCCGCGCTGCCGGCGACGGTCGTGGTGACGGCGCTGCCGGTGTTGTTGCGGGCCTCGACCTTCACGGTGACCGCGGCGCTGTCGAGGTTCGGCAGCGGCAGGTCGGTCAGCACGTGCAGGCCGCGCAACGAGACCGGGCCGCTCTGAGTCAGGTCGACGTTGCGGTGCAGACCCTGGTTGCGGTCGGGCGGCAGCTGCGACCAGTCGATGAAGTGGATCACCAGGTCCTTGGCCGGGTCGGATGGCGAGGCCTTGATGGCCAGCGCGTTGTCGCCCTTCCTGAGGAGGCTGGTGACGTCGAACTCGAAGTTCGGGTAGGCGCCGATGACGGTGTCCGCGCCGGCGACCTTCTTGCCGTTCAGCCAGACCTCACCGCGGGCGATCACGCCGCCGTTGAGCTTGAGGAACGTGTTGACGCCCGGCTGCGGATCGGCCTGGAAGACCTTGCGGTACCACCACGGCACCTGGAAGTCGGCGCGGTTGGCCTTCTTCAGGTTGTCGGAGTAGTTGACGTCGCCGTACTTGTTGTTGGCGATCAGACCGGCCATCACCGTCGATCGCGCGGGCACGGTCAGCCATCCGGAGTCCGAATAGGTCGCTCCGGAGATCACCTCACCGGACTGGGTGGCGGTCTTGCTCGTCTGCATCCGCCAGTCGGGGACGGTGGAGACCTGACCGGGCCCGGCGGCCACCTCGAACGCCGCTCCCGTGCCGGGCACGGGTCCGGCGTTGGCTGAGGTACCTGGCACGAGCAAGGCCAGACCCACCGCCGCCACGACCAGGACCGGTAGTGGTCGGTTGCGCAGCATGTCGCTCCTCGACGCTCGGGGCGGCGGCGCTTCGGGGTATCGTAAAGAAGGTTTCCTTTTTGTGGGGTAACCGGCAATGCGCCTTATGGGTGACGCGGGCCACACCAATCACAACACTCCGTGCGCGACGATCCGATACGTTGACCGTCATGCGTCGACTTGTCGTCCCGTTCGTGCTGGCAGCGGTCCTGACCGGGTGTTCTTCGACCGAACAGGGAACGCCCACGGCGGGGAAGCAGGCGCCGAAGACCGGAACCTCGACCGGGACCGCCCCGGTGAACAGGCCCAAGGCCGTCGACATGAAGACCCTCGACCCGTGCTCGCTGATCACGCCGCAGGCGAAGGCCAAGCTCGGCATCCGCACCGTCGAGCCGGGCGCGCCTGACAAGGACTTCGGCGAGGGCAGCAAGGGGTGCGGTACCAGCTACGAGGACCGCAAGGCCACCTACAGCATCGACACGGTCGTCAACGGTGGCGTGGACAGGCTGAAGAGCACCGAGGGCAAGGTGAAGGAAATCACCGAGCTCAAGGTTGCCGGCTACCCCGCCTACCTCACCAAGGGGCCGTCGCAAGCCACCGGCGCGCCCCAGTGCGAGATCTGGGTCGACACGCACGACGGTCAGTTGTTGCGGGTATCGGTCATCGGCGAATGGGGCGGTAGCACCACGTTGGACACGGTGACGGAGAGGGCGAAGGCGCTGGCTGAGGCCGTGGGTCCGGTGCTCGCCACGAAGTGAGTAGAACTACGCGGCTTATACCGGGAACCGGTCACGCGCGTAATGCATCAGAGCTAAAGTCGTCCCAAATGCACACGCGGCCCATCTCCTGAGGGCCGTACTGAGGAGGGTGTGCCGTGTATCTCGCGGATGGTGGTGGCGGTGGTGCGTCCACGCCCACGGAGTTCGGTCAGCGCAAGCTGAAGGTGGACCCGTCTGCCATTCCAGAGGCTCGCAAGGCCTTCGAGCACGCTCTGGACGAGTTCGAGAACAAGATCACGCGAGCTGTGCAGGACCTGCCCACGCAGCCTTGGGCGCACGACCCGATCAGCAGCGAGACGTCGAAGGCCTTCAACGAGCGGACGACCGACAAGGCTTTGGCCGCGTTGTCGGTGTACAAGCAGCAGCTCATCGGCGTGATCGACCAGCTGAAGATGATCGAGGAGCAGTACCGCAAGGTCGAGGGCGACAACACGGCCATGTGGGGCAAGCACCAGCGGGACCTGGGCTGAGAGGGGGCTGACCGATGAC
>Ga0070710_10000046_pt1 | contig 57484 bp, 37 predicted proteins | sample LARL52metaG_FD_65454 | JGI IMG/M metagenome (GOLD analysis project Ga0070710, IMG submission 65454) | Corn, switchgrass and miscanthus rhizosphere microbial communities from Kellogg Biological Station, Michigan, USA - LAR L5-2 metaG | ecosystem: Host-associated > Plants > Roots > Rhizosphere ...
TGTGGTGCTGATGCCGCGCACGTACCAGTTGCCCTCCCACGGCCGCCACACGGCGAGGTCGGTCACCCCGTCACCGTTGTAGTCGCCGGGAACCGGGATGTCGCCGGCGACGCCCCACTGTGTGGTGCTGATGCCACGGACGTACCAGTTGCCTTCGGACGGGCGCCACACCGCGAGGTCCGCGACGCCATCGCCGTTGTAGTCACCCACAACAGGAACGTCGCCACCGATGCCCCACTGGGTCGTGCTGATGCCACGCACGTACCAGTTGCCGTCAGACGGGCGCCACACCGCGAGATCCGTGATGCCGTCACCGTTGTAGTCAGCCGCAACGGGGATGTCGCCACCGGTACCCCACTGGGTGGTGCTGATGCCGCGCACGTACCAGTTGCCGTCAGAAGGCCGCCACACGGCGAAGTCCGTGATGCCGTCGCCGTTGTAGTCGCCCGGAACCGGGATGTCGCCCGCGATGCCCCACTGGACCGTGCCGATGCCGCGGACGTACCAGTTGCCCTCGGACGGGCGCCACACGGCGAAGTCGGTCACGCCGTCGCCGTTGTAGTCGCCGGGCACCGGGATGTCGGCGCCGATGCCCCACTGGGTGGTGCTGATGCCGCGCACGTACCAGTTGCCCTCCCACGGCCGCCACACGGCGAGGTCGGTCGCCCCGTCACCGTTGTAGTCGCCCTCCGGGCCCGATCGGGTGAACAGCGAGTACAGCAGCCGGTTCGGTGATCCGGTGCCTGGGTCGCCGACCACGCCGGCCGTCGCGTTGCGGACGATGGCGTCGTGCACTCGCTGGGCAGGGGCCGCGGGGTGCCGCTGGAGGTACAGCGCCGCCACGCCGGCCACGTGCGGGGTGGCCATCGAGGTGCCGCTGATCGAGTTGGTCGCCGTGTCGCTGGTGTTCCACGACGACGTGATGCCGACGCCCGGTGCGAACACGTCGGTGCAGGTGCCGAAGTTCGAGAACGACGCCCTGGCGTCGTTGGTGCCGGTGGCGTTCACCGTCAGGGCCTCCGCGACCCTGGCCGGCGAGGTGGAGCACGCGTCGGCGTTGGAGTTGCCCGACGCCACCGCGTAGGTGATGCCGGACGCGATCGAGTTGCGGATCGCGGTGTCCAGCGGGTCGAACGCGCCACCGCCCAGGCTCATGTTCGCCACCGCCGGCTTGACCGCGTTGGCGGTCACCCAGTCAACTCCGCTGATCACGCCCGCGAAGCTGCCGCTGCCGCTGCAGCTCAGCACCTTCACGGCGACCAGCCGCACCGCCTTCGCCACGCCGTACTCGGCGCCGCCGATCGTGCCGGCCACGTGCGTGCCGTGGCCGTTGCAGTCGGTGTCGTTGCCGTCTCCGGTGGTGTTGGTGCCCCAGCTCGCGCGTCCGCCGAACGTCGAGTGCGTGACGCGGATGCCCGTGTCGATCACGTAGGCGTGCACGTTCTGCGCGGTGGGGCCGTAGTTGTAGCGCTGGTCCAGCGGCAGGCTCCGCTGGTCGATCCGGTCCAGGCCCCACGACGGCGGGTTCACCTGAACCGAGTCCGTCCTGACCACCGAGTCCTGGTACACCGCCGCCACACGGGGGTCGCGGGCGAGCGCCTTGGCGTCCGCCGCGCCGGCGCTGACCGCGAAGCCCTGCAGCGCGTGCTGCCAGCTCGCGGTCACCTTTCCCTTGTACTGCTTGGCGAGTGAGCTCGCGCTCGCCGTCGCCACGCCGTTGCGGAGCACGACCACGTACTGGTCCGCGATCGCCGTTCCCGCCGGTGCGGCGATGAAGGCGCCTTCCGCCGCCGAGGCGGTCGCGACGCAGGTCGCCAGCCCCGCCGCGGCCACCACGATCCCTGCAAGCGCGCGCCGGACGGCGCGTCTGCCCGAGGTTCTCACAAATGCCCCTCTCGTCCGAGACAAGCCTTGTGCAGGCGCACGGTGCGCCCGTCAGGGAGGTCGTCGCAGCGGAGGTTTCGTAACCGGAAAAAGTGGGTAAGGGACGAAATGACTCCGTCGGGACCACCCGGCTACGCGAGGTGCCCGCCGCGTCCCGGCGCAGACAGCAGCCGGCGATCTGGTCCTTTCGCGCCGCGCGCCTGCTCCCGGGCAACGGGTGGCTGGAGGCGTGCGGCAGGTCCCGCCGGCGGCCGTCACGTGCAACGGACTGCTGGTCACGACCTCCGGGACCGCGGGCAACGACCCGATCGTCGGCACGTCGTCCGCCAAGTCCGGCTGGCTGCTGTTGGCGGTCCATTGTGGATGTGCGCGAGCGTGAAATGATGTCCCCATGGGGGTTGAGTTCGAGGTGCTCGGTGAGATCCGGGCACGCGTCGACGGCGTGGTGATCGACCTCGGGACGGCACGGCAACGCGCGGTCCTGGCGGCGCTGGTGACGGAACCCGGCCGGCCCGTGCCGCTCGACCGGCTGGTCGACCGCGTCTGGGGCGACCACGCGCCCGGCACGGTGCTCACGAGCGTGCGCAGCTACGTGTCGAAGCTGCGCGGCCTGCTGCCCGGTGTGGACATCGTCGGACGGGCGGGCACGTACACCGTCGACCATGACCCGGCGGACCTCGACGCCCACCGGTTCACCGCGCTGCTCGCGAGGGCCAGGCAGGCCGGGGACGACGCGGCCGCCGCCGAGGCCTACCTGGCCGCACTGGCGTTGTGGCGCGGAGAGCCGTTCGCCGGGCTGGACACCCCGTGGTTCACGGCCCGCCGGCACGCCCTCGTCGAGGCGCGGCACGCCGCCCTGCTCGACCACCTCGACCTCCGGCTGCGCCGCGGCGCGCACGCCGAGGTGCTGCCGGAACTGGTCGAGCTCGCCGCGAAGCATCCGGACGACGAACGGGTCGCGGGCCAGTTGATGCTCGCGCTCTACCACAACGGCCGGCAGGCCGAGGCGCTGGAACAGTTCGACCGCACCCGCCGCTTCCTCGCCGACGAGCTCGGCGCGGATCCCGGTCCGGAGCTCGCCCGCCTGCACGAACGCGTGCTGCGCGCGGACCTCCCGGCCGCCGTCTCGGCCGTGCCCCGGCAGCTGCCCGCCCGGCCGCAGGTGTTCGCCGGGCGGTCGCGGGAGCTGGACGCGCTGGGCGGCGTGCTCGACGCCCGGTCGACGGTGGTGATCTCCGCGATCGGCGGCGTCGGCGGGGTCGGCAAGACGTGGCTCGCCCTGCACTGGGCGCACCAGCGGCTCGACGCGTTCCCCGACGGCCAGCTCTACGCGAACCTGCGCGGCTTCGACCCGCGCACCGAGCCGGTCGGGCCCGAGGTGGTGCTGCGGGCGTTCCTCGAAGCGCTCGGCATCGAACCGGACGCGCTCCCGGCGGGCCTCGACGCGCAGGCCGCGTTGTTCCGCACCGAGCTGGCCCGCCGCCGGATGCTGATCGTGCTGGACAACGTCCGGGACACCGCGCAGGTAGTGCCGCTGCTGCCCGGCGCGGGCCCGAGCCGGGTCGTGGTGACGAGCCGCAACCGGCTGGCCGCGCTGGTCTCCGGGCACGGCGCCCACCCGTTGACGCTCGACGTGCTCGACCGCGACGACGCGCGCGCCGTGCTGATCGGGCATCTCGGCGAGCAACGGGTGCACGCCGAGCCGGACGCCGTGGACGCCGTGCTCGACTACTGCGCGGGACTGCCGCTGGCACTGGGCGTGGTGGCCGCGCGGGCGCTGGTGCAGGCCGAGCTGTCGCTGACCGCGCTGGCCACGCAGCTGCGGCAGGCCCGGCTGGACGCGGTCGACACCGGCGACACCGATGTGAACCTGCGCGCGGTCCTGTCGTGGTCGCTGCGGGCGCTGTCGCCCGGTGCGCGCGACCTGTTCGCGTTGCTCGGGCTCGTACCCGGAGCGGACGCCGCCGTGCCCGCCGTGTCGTCGCTGCTCGGCGCTCCCGCCCAGGGCCTGCTCGACGAGCTGGAGCAGGCCCACCTCGTCACGCAGCACGTGCCGGGTCGGTACCGGATGCACGACCTGGTCAAGCTGTACGCCGCCGAGCAGCCGTCGCCGGGTGACGCCGCCCTGGACCGGCTCGTGGACCACTACCTGCACACGGCCTACCTGGCCGATCGCGTCCTGTACCCCGCGCGGACGGACGCGCCCCCGCCCGACGCGGTCGCGGGCACCGTGACCGGGGCTGTCAGGGACATGACGGCCGCCGTGACGTGGTTCGACGCCGAGGAGGCGAACCTGCTGGCGCTGCGGGAGATCGTGGGCGAACGGACCTGGAGCCTGGCCTGGTACATGACGACCTACCAGGTGCGCAGGAACAAGTACGCCGACCGGCTGGAGCTGTGGCTCGCCGCGCTGCCGCACGCCGGGAAGTGGACCGTGTGGGAGCTGACGGTCGCGCACCGCTCGGTCGCGGACGCCTACGCGCACCTCGGCCGGCACGACGAGGCGATGCACCACCTGCGGCTCGCGCTGGCCGCGGCCGAGAAGTCGGGCAACCCCGTGACGCACGGCAACGTCCACTACGGACTCAGCGCCGCCTACCAGGAACGCGGGGACTACGAGTCGGCGGTCGAGCACTCGACCCAGGCGCTGCGGCTGTACCTGACGGGGACGAACCGGACGATGATCGCGCAGGGACATGCGGCGGTGGCATGGCACAGCGCGTTGGCAGAGCGCTACGACGACGCCCGCGAGCACGGCGAACGCGCGCGAGAGCTCTTCATCGAGCTCAACGCGGTGAACAGCCTGGCCTGCGCGTTGGACACGCTCGCGCTCGTGGCGAACAAGACCGGTGACCACGCCAGGGCGGTCGAACTGTGCCGCGAGGCGCTGGCGCTGTTCAAGCAGGACGGCGATCACGCGCACGTGGCCGACGTGACGCTGCACCTCGGTGAGGCGCTCGTCGCCACCGGGGACGAGCGGGCCGGGCGCACCGCACTCGTGCAGGCACGCGAACTGTACGTGGACCAAGGTCGCACGGCGGAAGCCGAGCGCGTCACCAAGCTGCTCTGACCTGCGATCCAAGGTTTCTCCAACTCTTCCCGCCCAGGATCTGCTCGTTCCGTCTCCGGGGTGACGGATCCTTCGGGTCTGGGGGAAGAAGGATGAGAACGCGTGGGCTTTGCGCTGCCTTCGTGGCGGTGCTGCTGGTCTTCGGTCTGGCGTCGTCGTCGGTGCCGGTGCTGCCGCCGCTGCCGTTCGGCGCCACCGCTTCGGCACCGCTGCAGCGCAGTGGTTCGGCCGACGGACTCGATCCGCACAGCAGGTCCGGTGACACGGCCACGGCGCTGGCGGCACCGGCGCACGACCAGCCGCGTCCGCCGGGCGCGGTCGCCGACACCGCCGAGAGACCCGTCGCCGGTCGGCAACCGGACATTTCCGCGCAGCGGCACGAAAAGCCCGCCGTCACGCAGAAGTCCGACCAGCCGTCCATCGACGACCACGCGCAGGAACGACCGCAGGACCGCACCGCCGACACCGAGACGTTCGACAACCCGGACGGCACCCGCACCCTGCGCGTCCACACAGGACAGTCCAACGTCCGGCGCCAGGACGGCTCGTGGGTGCCGGTCGACCTCACCCTCGCCGAGCACGACCACCGCTGGCAGCCCGAGGACTCCCCGCACGCCACCAGCTTCGGCCGCACCGCCCGCGACGCCGAGCTGGCGCGCATCGCGTTCGACGACCGCCACGGCCTGTCCTACCGCCTCACCGACGCCGCCGACGCCACCGGCACGGCGGACCACGCGACCGTCACCTATCCCGCCGCGTTTCCCGGCGTGGACCTCACCCTCACCGCCACCCGCGACGGCGTGAAGGAGAACCTGGTCCTCGCCTCGGCGCAGGCCAGGTCCGCGTTCGGCTTCACGCTCTCGCCGCGCAACACCACCCCACGTCTCGTGGACGGCGCGGTCCAGCTCGTCGACGGCGACAAGGTGATCGCGGTGCTGCCGCGCGGTTTCGCGGTGGACGCCAAGCAGCAGCGCGTCGACACCGACTACGAGCTGACCCGGAACGCCGACGGCACCTGGACTTTGCGGCTCGTGCTCGACCAGGCCTGGTTGCGCGATCCCGCTCGTGCGTTCCCCGTCGTCGTCGACCCGACCACGAGCTCCTACACCGCCGACGACAGCACGTTCGTGGCGCCGGGCCTGAACGGGAACAACTCGGGTGACCTGCGCACCGGCTGGGTCGACGGCAAGCTGTCGCGCTCCTACCTGCACTTCGGCAACAACGCGCTGAACCACGTGCGCAACCAGTACGTCACCGGCGCCGCGCTCGTGGTCGAGGCCGCGGACAGCAGCACCTGCGCCCCGCGGTCCGTCTCGGTCTTCGAGGTCACGCAGCCGTGGGACGCGGTGAACATGCAGTGGCCGGGCGCCGCCGTGGGCAGATCGTTGTCCAGCAAGGCGTTCGCGCACGCCGGCCCGACGTGCCCCGGCGCGGCGTGGGAGAAGCTCAACCTCGACTACGAGGTGATGACCCGCTGGACGCACGGCCAGGCGCTGCAGCACGGCCTCGCGTTGCGCGCCTCCGACGAGACCGACCGCAACGGCATGCGCTTCGGCTCGGTGAACTCGGGGAACCAGCCGTACCTGGAGATCCGGTACGTCCCCGAGGGCGTCGGGTTCGAGGTCACCGACGTGACGCTGCCGTCGGCCAGCCGGGCGGGCAACCTCAAGGTCAACGTCACCAACCTCGGTTCCTCGACGTGGACCAGCGGCGGTGGCTGGAAGTTCGGCTACATCATCGACCAGGGCAGCACCAAGATCCGCACCGCGTGCTGCTGGACGCAGAACGTCGCACCGGGCGCCACGACGACCTTCGACGTGCCGATCGACCCGATCAACCCCGGCGAGTACCAGGTCTACCTGACCATGTTCAACCCGCAGGACCTCGACTTCTCCGTCGCCTACGAGGTGCCCTACGGCCGGTTCGACATCAAGGTCCAGAACACCCCGCCGACGTCCAACCTGCAGCAACCCGGCGGCGGCGCGGTCGTCCCCACCACCACCCCGACGCTGTACGCGGAGGGCGTCGACGACGACCGCTGGCCCGGCAAGGGCCTGACCTACAAGTTCCGCGTCTGCACCGACGCCGACCTCACCCGCGACTGCCAGGAGTCGCCGTGGACCGGGCAGTCCTGGGCCCCGGCCGCGTTGTTCTGGAACCGCACGTACTTCTGGGGTGTCAAGGTCTACGACACCGTCGACGCCACGCCGTTCTGGGTGAGCGCCAAGGACGACGTCCGGCTGATGTTCACGCCGCGCGTGCACCAGCCGGAGATCACCTCGCACCTCGCGGGCAGCCCGAGCACCACGATCGGTCCCGGCCTCGACCCGCAGATCGGCAACTACTCGGCGGTCGTCACCGACGCCGACGTCGACACCGTCGGCCCCGACCTGACCGTCAGCCGCACCTACAACAGCCTGGATCCCCGCCGCGACACCGCGTTCGGCGCCGGTTGGTCGTCCAGAGTGGACATGCGGCTGGCGAAGGACCAGGACGGCAGCGACAACGTCGTGATCACCTACCCGACCGGGCGACAGGCGCGGTTCGGGCGCAACCCCGACGGCGGTTTCGCCTCGCCGTTCGGGCAGAGCTCCGACCTGGTCTACAGCTCGGCCACCGGCCAGTACGCGCTGCGCGACTCGACCGGCAGCCGGTGGACGTTCGACGTCCTCGGCCGGCTCGTCACGATCACCGACCCGGCCGGGCTCACCGAGACGCTGACGTACGACACCAACGACCACGTCACCACGATCACCAACGACACCAGCGGCCGGAGCCTGCAGCTGACCTGGCAGGGCAGGCACGTCTCGTCGGTGTCGGCCGCCGCCCCCGACCCCGGCGGCCAGCCGCTCACCTGGTCCTACACCTACGACGGCGACAAGCTCACGAAGTCCTGCACGCCCGGCCAGGAGTGCACGACGCTGAGCTACCGCGCCGGATCGCACTACCGCAGCTCGGTGCTCGACGACAGCCCGTACGGCTACTGGCGGCTCGGCGAGACCAGCGGTGACACGTTCGCCAACACCGCCGCCCGCACGCCGGGCGCGGACGGAGGAGCTCAGCACGGCGTCCTGCTCGGCGGCGACGGCGCCCTGCAGGGCAGCACCGACAGGGCGGGCACGTTCGACGGGTCCAGCAGCTACGTGACGCTGCCGGACAACCTGACGAACCAGACCATGTCGCTGTCGGCCGAGCTGTGGTTCAAGACCACCGCCCAGGGCACGTTGCTGAGCTACGCCGACCAGAGCTTCCCGGCCGCGGCGGGGCAGTCGACGCCCATCCTCTACGTCGGCACGGACGGCCTGCTGTACGGCGGTTTCGCGCGCCAGAACACACCGGGCCCGCGGCAGATCGTGACGAGCAGGCAGGTCGACGACGGCCAGTGGCACCACGCCGTGCTGTCCGCGGCGATCGACACCCAGACGCTGTACCTCGACGGTGCCGCGGCCGGCACGCTCGCCGGGTTCGTCGACCACGCCAAGCAGGGCAGGCTCACGCTCGGCGGCGGCAGCGGCAGGGACTGGCCCGCGAGCAACAACGCCGACTTCTACTTCAGCGGGTCGATCGACGAGGTCGCCGTCTACCAGCACACGCTCGGCGCGCTCGCGGTCAGCCAGCACTACGCGGCCGCCAAGCCGTCCGACGAGCTGAGCGGACACCTGCTGCCGCAGGACAACCGCAAGTACGCCACCCTCACCTACGACGACGTCAACGACCGCGTCCGCAGCCTCGTCGACCACGAGGGCCGCACGTGGACCCTCGACACGCCGGACCGCAACGGCGCGGTCCGCACCGCGAAGCTGCACGGCCCCACCGGTTACGGCGACTGGGCCTACACCTTCGACGCCGACAACGGCGGCCGGCTCGTCAGCCGCACGCACGACAACGCCACCGCGCGGATCGAGTACAACACCGCCGGTTTCCCGTCCGCGTCGATCGACGAGAACAACCACCGCACCGAGTTCACCACCGACGAACGCGGCAACGTGCTGAGCACCAAGAAGTGCCGCACCGCCACCTCGTGCAACACCAGCTACGCCACGTACCTCAAGGCGACCGGGCCGCTCGACCCGCGCGGCGGCCGCGTCGAGTCCACTTCGGACGCCCGCTCGTCGGGCCCGGACGACACCCGGTTCCGCACGACCTACAGCTACGACGCGCTCGGCCGCCCGACCGGCGTGAAGTACCCGGCCCCGGACGGCCTGACCACCGCACCCGGCGAGACCACGACGTACTCGACCGGCGCGGAGGACGCGGCCGGCGGCGGCAAGGTGCCCGCGGGCCTGCTGATCCGCAACACCGGCCGGCGCGACCAGGTCACCATCCGGCGTTACAACGCCAAGGGCGACCTCGTCGAGCTGACCGACCCCGCCGGGCTGACCCTGCGCTACACCTACGACCAGCTGGGCCGGCAGAAGACCGTCGCCGAGGTCAACTCCGGCGGCGCGACGCTCGGCACCACGACCTACGAGTACACCCCGCGCGGGCTGATCTCGAAGATCACCTCGCCCGCGGTCGTCAACGCGGTCACCGGCGTGACGCACACCGAGGTGACGACCTACAAGTACGACGCCAACGGCAACACGACCGAGGCCACGCTCGCCGACGCCACACCGGGTGAGACCGCCCGCACCACGAAGTACGGCTACGACGCGAGCGACCGCCTGGTGCGCACCGACTTCCCGGACCAGGGCGTGGAAACGCGGTCGTACGCCGACAACGGGCTCACCGAGTCGGTGACCGACGTCCGCGGCACCACGTGGATCACCCGGTTCAACGAGTTCGACAAGCCGCTCAACCGCGTCGCGTCGGGCCCCGGGGTGCACCCGGAGGACCCGGCCGCGACCTCGCTGACGCTGGAGTCGCGCTCCTACGACCCGGCGGGGCGGCTGGCGTTCGTCACGGACGCCATGGGCAGGCTGACCAAGTACGGCTACTACGACGACGACGTCCTCGCCACCACCCAGGTCGCGAACCTCGTGGTGGACCAGCGTTCCTACGACCCGGCCGGCCACCTGACCGAGCAGGTGGCCGCGGGCGGCGCCAAGACCACCTACGCCTACGACGCCGCGGGCAACGCCGTCACGACCACGTTCGACCCGGCCGGGCTGAAGCGGTCGACGTCGGTGCAGTACGACGCCGACGGCAACGCGGTGACCGTCGAACGCCGTGGCGCGGCGGACCCGAACCGCGTCGAGAAGTCCGTCTACACCTACGACCTCGCGAACCACCCGACCCGCGAGGACACCTACGTCGACGCCACCACCGTGCTGTCGTCGTCCACCACCTACGACGAACGCGGCCTCGTGGTCGAGAAGGGCGACCGGCGCGGGCTGCGGACGACCTTCGAGTACGACTCGACCGGAGCGCTCTTCCGCACCACGGCACCGGCGACCGACGCCTGGGTCGGCGGAGTCCGCACGACCGGCTTCAAGCGCACGGACACGTTGGGCTACAACGCGTTCGGCGAGATCACGCACTCGCGTGACGGCGCGGGCAACGTCACCACCACCGAACGGGACGTGCTCGGCCGCGCGGTCACCGGTGTGCTGCCGGACTACACGCCGCCGGGCGGCACGACGATCAAGGGCGCGGCCACCCGCACCGAGTACGACCGCGCGGGCAACCCGGTGAAGACCACCGACCCGCTGCAGCGCGTCACGCAACGCACCTACGACCCGTACGGCCGGGTGCTGACGGTGACGCTGCCACAGGTCGGTGACACGCCGAGCGTGCTCACCCGGCACTACGACAAGGCCGGTGAGCTGCTCACGCAGACCGAACCGGGTGGCGTGGAGAACCGGTACACCTACGACGACCTCGGCCGCCAGGTCACCAGCACGCAGGTCGACCGCTCGTCCGGCCGGGTCGCCTACTTCACCACGACCACCGGCTACGACGACGCGGGCAACCCGCTCACCGTCACCAGCCCGCTCGACCACGTCACGTCGTCGACGTACGACGCGGCCGGCGCGGTGACGTCCACAAAGGACGCCACCAACCGCGCCACCGCGTTCGGCTACGACATCGCCGGGCGGAGGGCGTCGGTCACCGACCCCGCGGGCATCACCACCGCGACCACCTACGACCTGGCCGGACGGGCCGTGCGCACCGCCACGGTCGTCGGCGGACAGGAGAAGCGGGCCGCGAGCTCGGTCTACGACCCGGCCGGCAACGTCGTCCAGACGACCAGCGCGCAGGGCCGCGTCGTGACCTACGGCTACGACGAGCTGAGCCGAGTCGTGCAGCAGGTCGAGAAGGTCGACGCGACCCACTCGATCACCACCTCGACCGGCTACGACAAGCTCGGCAACCGCAGCCGGTACGTCGACGGCAACGGCCACGCCACCACGTTCACCTACACGCCGTGGGGCCGCCCGGAGTCGGTGACCGACCCGCTCGACACGACGTTCACCACGTCCTACGACGCGGCGGGCCAGGCGGTCGGCACCACCAAGCCCGGTGGCGTCACGACCACCAGCTCCTACGACGCCCAGGGCAGGCTGACCCGCCAGACCGGGGCCGGCACCACCGCCACCACGACGGACCGCACGTTCGGCTACGACGCGGCGGGCAGGCTGAACCGCGCCGGCGGCCCGAACGGCGACAGCACCTATCGCTACGACGACCGCGGCAACCTGCTGGAGACCCACGGCGCGGCAGGCGAGTCGGCGTACACCTACGACGCCGAGGGGATGCTGGTCTCGCGCACCGACGCGAGCGGCGCCACGACGTTCGGCTACGACGCGGCGGGCCGTCTCGCCACCGTGCAGGACCCGCTGACCGGCCGCACCGCCGACTACGCCTACGACCAGGCGGGCCGGCTGGCCTCGGTGGCCGACCGCGCGGTGGCGGCCAGGACGTCCCGCGTCGTCACCTACGACGAGCTGGGCCGTCCCGCCACGGACCGCGTGGTGCAGTCCATCGACGCGGGCGTGCCACCGCGCACGTTGATCGGCACCGACTACGGCTACGACCTCGACAACAAGACGACGTCCAAGAACGGCAACACCTACGGCTACGACGGCGCGGGCCGCCTGACGTCGTGGAGCAACGGCACCACCACGACCGCGTACGGCTGGGACGACGCCGGCAACCGGACCTCGGCAGGCGCCAAGGCGTTCGTCTACGACGAGCGCAACCGCCTCAAGTCCGGTGACGGCGTGACCTACGGCTACTCCGCCCGCGGCACCCTGGAGACGACGACCCGGGACGGCAACACCGTCACGAACACGTACGACGCGTTCGACCGGATGACCGGCTCCGGCGCGGCCACCTACACCTACGACAGCCTCGACCGGGTCAGCGACCGCAACGGCACCAGGTTCCAGTACGCGGGCCTGACCAACGAGGCGATCTCCGACGGCAGCCGCACGGTCAGCCGCCTGCCGGACGGGAGTCCCTTCGCGGACAAGGGTTCCGGCGTCGCGCGGATGGTGTACGCCGACCAGCACGGCGACGTGACCGGCCGGTACCTGAGCAACACCGTCGACGGCACGCGGACGTTCGACCCGTTCGGCGCGGTGACGGCGTCGGCCGGTGACGCGGCTTCCGTTGGCTTCCAAGGGGACTGGACGGACGCGTCGACCGGTTCGGTGAACATGTCCGCGCGCTGGTACCAGCCGGGGACGGGCACGTTCGCGAGCCGGGACGACTGGAACGTGACGCCGGACCCGTCTGGTGCCGCGAACCGGTACGCGTACGGCGCGGGCAACCCCGTGAACAACACCGACCCCAGCGGCCACGACATCTACCAGTGCCTTTACAACGTCGGTAAGGAAGTCTTCCTTCATCCGAACCTGCTCACCGCGCTCGCCGCGCCCTTCATCCACACGGCGTTCGACGCGGACTGTGCGGGCACCACCCAGGCAGGACCGGAGTGCCGGCCAGGACGTTGTGGCTGGCCGCTGGACGGACCGGACGAGAACCCGCGCGTCGGCAACTGCCGGTACTTCGTCCACGGCTGCAACTCCTCGAGCCCGTCCAGCCAGCCCGGCCGGCCGGGTGGCAGAAGCGGCGGCAAGGGCGGCGGGAAGCCCGCGCCGTCGCACCGGAAGCCCGCGCCGCCACCGCACAGCAGGCCGAAGCCGCCGCCGCCACCGCCGTGGGTGGTCAACATCGGCAGGCCGTTGCCCCACCCGCCGCTGGGCTCCGACCTCGTCCCGGTCCCGACGTGGGTCGACCCGACCGGCCCGCTCACCAAGATCATCGATCTGACCGGCAAGTACCTCGAACAGGTCACCCACGTGACCGGCGTCCTGGTCGAGGTGGCGCAGACGATCTACGACGTCGTTCAGGACCTCGGCGACCTCATGTCGGACCCGGCCGACGACAAGGCCGGTACCGACGACGAAGAAGAAGGTTGCTTCGAGTCCACACAGGACACAGTGGCCAACGATCCGGTGCAGCAGATCAACTTCACCGGGCCGGGCGCCTATCCGGGCAAGCGGCTCGGCTGGCCCGCGGAGCGCGCGACCGGTGGCACCGCGTGTCTGGGAAGCCTCAGCCGCGACAAGCGCAAGCGCCCGCAGACCCCGGTCGGCTACGTCTCGGGCCAGCACGACCGCAGCCACCTGATCGGCCACCAGTTCGGCGGCAGCAACAAGCGGATCAACATCGTGCCGCTGGACAAGGAGGTGAACGAGACGGACATGCTCGGCGTGGAGAACGAGATCGCGAAGGCGATCCAGGACGGCAACCGCGTGTACTACCGGGTCGTCGCCAACTACACCAACGCCAACGACGCCGTGCCGAGCTCGGTCACCATCCACGCCCGCGGCAGCAACGGCTTCCAGTGCGACGTGATCATCTTCAACCCGCACCCACCGGCCGGTTACCCAGGAGGGAAGAACAATGGCACCCGTCCGAGCTGTTGACGAGCTCGCCGAGCTCACCGGGTGGGCCGGTCGTGGCACCGGATCCGCCTGGCACACCGTGGAGTCCGCGTTCGGGGTGACGGTGCCCGCGGACGTGAAGGAGCTGTCGCAGCGGTTCCCGACCGGCCTGTTCTGCTCCTTCGTCGAGATCTACGCGCCGGGGGAGGCGTTCGTGGCGGAGCTGGCGGACGCGCTGGAGCTGCTGGAGGAGCAGGAGAACCTCCCGTACCCGGTACACCCGCGGGTCGGCGGGCTGCTGCCGTGGGGCGGGACGACGGAGGGGCACACGCTGTGCTGGCTCACCACCGGTGACGACCCGGACCGGTGGCCCGTCGTGTTCTTCGACGACGGGTTCGAGCGCTGGGGCGAGCACCCCGGCGGTGCCGTCGCGTTCCTGCGCGACCTGATGTCGGGGCGGTTCCGCCACGACCTGTTCGACGAGCACCTGCTGGGGTGCGATCCCGTGTTCGACCCGATCGAGGAGATGGACGGCAGATGAGAACACCGCCCGGAGTGTGGGGACGTGCGGTCGTGCTGGCCGCCGGGATCGCGCTCGCCGCGTCCGGTGCCGTGACGCCCGCGGGCGCCGCGGCCAAGCCGGCGCTGCCGGTGCACCAGGGGGAGAAGGTCGCGAAGGACAAGCGCGGCCGCGTCCTGCTGGAGGTGAGCGGCAGCCGGCTGAAAGAGGCGGCCGCGGTGCTCGGCGGTGAGGTGACCGTGCAGCGGGGTGACCGCGCGCAGCTCGCCGTGCCGGAGAGCCGGGTCGGGGATCTGCTCAAGAACAAGTCCGTTGTGGACGTTCGGCGGCCGGAGCGCGCGGTGCCGATGGCGGTGACGTCGGAGGGCGTCGACGCGTCCGGTGCCCGGCAGTGGATCACCGCGGGCAAGAACGGCAACGGGGTGAAGATCGGCGTGATCGACGTCGGTTACGCGCGGCTGGACGAGGCGCAGGGCGAGGGTGACCTGCCGACGGACGTCCAGGTGAACAACAGCGGCTGCCACGACGCCACCAGGACGTCCGACCACGGCACCGCCGTCGCCGAGGTCGTGCACGACATGGCACCCGGCGCGAAGCTGTTCCTCGCGTGCATCGACGGCCCGCTCGACTTCGGGCCCGCCACCGACTGGCTGCGCCAGCAGGGCGTGCAGGTGATCACGGCGGCGATCGGCTTCCTGACGTCGGGCCGCGGTGACGGCACCGGCGAGCCCGGCAGCCCCGCCGACGTCGTGCGGCAGGCGCGCCAGGCCGGCGTGCTGTGGTCGGTCGCGGCCGGCAACCTGGGCCTGAACCACTTCAGCGGCACCGCCACCGACGCCAACGGCGACGGGTTCGTCGAGTACAGCGGCACCGCGCAGAACAACGGGTTCAACCTCGGCGCCGGCAAGACCGCCACGGTCGGCCTGCGCTGGGACGGGTGGCCGAAGACCACCGAGGACCTCGACCTCTACGTCATGAAGGGCGCGCAGGCACCGACCGGTCCGACCGACCCGCAGATCATCGCCTCGTCGCTCAACAACCAGCGCGACGTCGCCGGGGGAGCGCGGCCCACCGAGGAGGTGACCTTCACCAACCCGACGTCGAGCACCCAGCCGTACTGGATCTACGTCAGGAACAACACCGCGAAGTTCACCACGAGGTTCGACCTGTTCGCCGCGGTACCGGACGAGAACCCGTTGCAGTTCAACACCCCCGGCGGCAGCGTCACCGAACCGGCGACCTCCCCGTACGTGATCGCGGCGGGCTCGACGAAGCCGGGCAGCGGGGTCGTCCCCGGCTACTCCGGCCGCGGCCCGACGATCGATGGCAGGGTGAAGCCGGACATCACCGGCTTCGACAAGGTCACCACCACGATGTACGGACCGGAGGGCTTCGCCGGCACCTCCGCCGCGGCGGCCCACGTCGCGGGTGCGGCGGCGGTGCTCAAGAGCGCCAACCCCGGTCTCGACGCCGCGCAGATCCAGACCGAGCTGCAGGCGCGGGCGAACCCGCGCAAGAACGACAACACCTGGGGCAGCGGCGTGCTCGCCCTCGGCACCCCGGACAACGTGCCGGCCGTGACCGGTTCGGCCTACAACCCGTTGCCCACGCCGGTGCAGATCCAGGGCCGCAACTACGCGGCCAACGAGGTCTTCACCATGCCGGTCCCGAACATCACCAGCGACGCCACGGCGGTGGTCTTCAACCTGGCCGTGCGCACCGACTCGTCCGGGGGCACGGAGGTCGACAGCGGGATCGACGTGTTCCCCGGCGATCCCGCGGCGTCGACCTCGAAGGCCGCGACCGTGCGGGTGCGTCCCGGCGGCGGCTTCGTGTCCACGATGGTCGTCGCGAAGCTGGGCGTCGACCGGGCGATCCGGTTCCGCGCCGGTCCGGGCGCGGTGGCCGTGCAGGTCGACATGCTCGGCTACTTCAGCCCCACCGGGAGCTCGACGTACGTGGCGAGCCCGTCCCCGATCCGGGTGCTCGACACCCGCGGCTACAACGGCAGCCCGCGCAGGGGCCCGCTCGGCGCCGCTGAGGTCTACAACGTCAAGGCCCGCGGTGCCAACGGAATCCCGGACAACGCCACGGCGGTCGTGGTGAACCTGACCGGCGCCGAGTCGACCACCGGCACCGGCTTCGGCCTCTACTCCCAGGACAGCGCGGGCACGTCGCTGAACGTGGGCCGCAACGAACGCCGGTCCAACACCTCGATCGTGACCATCGGCGCGGACGGCAACTTCCGGCTGCGCAACGGCATCGGCCAGGTGCACGCCATGGTCGACGTCCTCGGCTGGTTCGTCAGCGGCGGTGGGGGAGCGCGCTACGTCCCGCTGCCGGAGGCGACCAGGATCGCCGACACCACCACGGGCACCGGCGGGCGCACCACCCCGCTCGGCCAGGGCGAGACCACTCAGTTCCAGGTGACCGGTGCCGCCGGCATCCCGGCGAACGCCACCTCGGTCGTGCTGATGCCGTCGGTGCAGGACGACCTGCTCGGCACCGAGCTGTCCGTCTCACCGGCCGAGATCGGCACCTCGCCCGGCACCGCCGTGTCGGCCGCGCAGCGGGAACGCCTGTCCACCACGACGTTCACGCCGCTGGGCGCGAGCGGCAAGGTGGCCGTGCGCAACGAACGCGGCTCCGCGACCACCGCGCTCGACGCCGAGGGCTACTTCATCGGCGGCGCCCAGGTCGGCGCGGGCACCTGCGCCGCGGCGGTCGACGAACCCGGCTACACCGCGGCGTTCGACGGGAGGCTGGAGTCGAACCTGGCGGGCTGGCGCGTCGCGGGCACCACTCCGGTGCAGGTCAGCGGCTGTGAGATCACCACGACGACAGGCAGGGACGTCACCTGGTACGCCGCCCGCACGATGGGCATGGACTACACGGTGAAGCTGGACTGGCAGGCCACCGGCGCCTCGTCCGACTCCGGCATCTCCGTGCTGTTCAACGACCCCGGTTCATCGCCGGATGTGCCCGGCACCAACGGCGTGCAGGTCCGGATCTCCCCGCAGTCGACCGGTGCGATCGAGCCGGGCAGGAACGCCGACGTCGCCGCGGCCAAACCGGTGGGGCAGTGGAACACCTACGAGATCACCGTGGCGTTCAACACCGTCACCGTGGTGCTCAACGGCCAGCAGGTGAACCGCTACCCGGTCACCGACCCGAACCGCGTGCACAACAACGGTTTCATCGGCCTGCAGAACAGCGGCACCTCGGCACCGGTGAAGTACCGCAACATCCGCGTCAAGCGCAACACGTCGGTGCGCAACGGTGAGGTCGTCGGCGTCAACAACCGCTGCCTCGACATCCCCGGCTACGACCCCGCCGCGGTCCGGCTCCAGATGTGGGACTGCAACAACTTCCCGCAGCAGCGCTGGACGTTCCTCGGCGACGGCCGGATCACCAACCTGGGCCAGTGCCTGGGGCTGGAGAACGGCGCCACGGCCGCGGGGACCGCGGTGACGTTGCAGACCTGCACGACCGAGAACCCGCAGCAGTGGGTGGTCCGCCCGGACGGAGCCATCATCAGCCTCCGCTCCGGCAGGTGCCTGACGCCCGCGAGCACCGACCGCGGTGCCCCGCTCACGGTGGCGGACTGCACGGGTGCGGCGACTCAGGTGTGGCGCATCCCGGACCAGCACGGCCAATGGGGTTCCTTCTACGGCATCGGCGGCAAGTGCCTCGACATCTTCAACAACGACGCCAACAACAAGAAGGTCGAGGCCTGGATGTGCCACGGCGGCGGCGCCCAGTGGTGGTCGCTCACCGGTGACGGCCGCATCACCTCGTCCGGCCGCTGCCTCGCGGTGGCGGGTGCGGCGGCGGGCAGCGCGGTGTCGGTGGACGACTGCTCGACCGCCAGGACCCAGCAGTGGACCGTCCGCCCGGACGGCACCGTCGTGAGCGGCGCCTCCGGCCGGTGCCTCACCGCGGCCTCGGCCACCGACGGCGGCCTGTTCACCGTCCAGGACTGCGCCGGCACCCAGTTGCAGCAGTGGAAGTTCAGCGCCACGAGCCTGTGGACCGGCATCCTGGAGGGCATCGGCGGCCGGTGCGCGGACGTCAAGGGCGAGGACCCGGCCAACGGCGTCATCTGGCTGTGGGGCTGCTTCGGCCCGCCCGGTGAGACCTACATCCGCCAGCAGGACGGCACGATCGGTGCCATGGGCTGGTGCCTGGACGTCGCGGCCCTCGGCAACGGCACCGCCATCGGTCCGTTCAACTGCCACAACGGACTGAGCCAGCAGTGGTCGATCCGTCCGGACGCGACGATCGTGAACATCGAGTCCGACCGCTGCATGGACGTCGAGGCGGGCAACACAGCGGACGGCACGAAGATCCAGCTGTGGGACTGCGTCGGCACCCCGCAGCAACGGTGGTCTGTGCCGCTGAGCGCCAGCTGACCGCAGCACGGGACAACTGCGTCTGGGCACCGATTTCTGGTGCCCAGGCGCAGTTTTTCGAACCGGTCAGTCGCCGAGCGCCGAGTTGATCGACTTCGTCAGCTCGCCGACCGTCTCGACCAGCGGCGCGACGGGCTTCACCAGTGCGGTGAGCCGTTCGAGCATCCGCGCGATGCGACTGCGGTCGGGCTCGGGGGAGTCGAGCTCGTCCCGCAGTTCCTCCGCGGTCTCGTCGGCGGTGCCCGGGAGCTCGGCGCGGTGGCGTTCGAGCAACGCCATCAGCTCGGTCATCAGCGCACTGGTGTCCGGTGCGGCGGTGAAGCTCAGGCCGTGGCTGACGGCACGGGCGTGCGGGCCGACGGCCTGGTTGCCGACGTTGCTCACGCCGCCGGACTGGTGGATGCCGTAGTTCGGCGAGCTTTCCGGCACGGTTTTCCCTTCTCTCACGCGGGTTTGCCGGCGACGGGCTCGGGTGCGGGGAACTGCGCCGTCGCGGTGGCCTCGCTGCCGACGGCCTGGTTGCCGACGTTGCTGACGCCGCCGGTCTGGATGACGCCCTGGTTGAGGATCGTCATCTGGCGGTTGCGGAACTCGGTGGTGTCCACGCCGCGGGTGTCGAGGAAGTCCAGCAGCGCGGCCAGGACGTGCCGTTCGACGACCTTGAGGTGCTTGGCGGCGTCCGTTTTCTGGAAGTAGTTGTGGTACTTGGCGTCCGTGGCCTGCTCGCGGACGCTGAACCGGGCGCCGTAGCTGTGGCCGAGGTCCTGCCGGGCGATCGCCCGCTCCACGGTGCGGTGCCGTTCCGCGCGCCGGCGGAAGGTGAGGTCGCGCACCACCCGGACCGGAGCGCGCGGCACCGCTGCGGCCACCCCGCTCGCGGCCCTGGCCAGCAGCCGGCCGATCGCGCCGGCGGTGAGCACCGGGCTGATCCGGTCCACGTCGTGGTACTGCCGCCACAACGGTCCCAGCACGGTGCGGTCGCACTGCAGGTAGAGCAGCCGTCCGTCGGTGGAGAAGTGCAGGAACGTGCTGGCGACCACCTCGCCGCCCCACGACGGGACCTGCGCGCAGAGGTAGTGCCTGGCCGAGCTGTGCGGGCGCGCGGCGAGCGAGGCCAGGTCCTCGCCGGACAGGTGCTGCAGGGGTTCCAGGTCGCGTTCGGGCAGCAGGTTCGGGTGCATGGTGAGCGCGTTGCCGCTGACGAAGGCGCGTTCGGTGAGGAACAGCCCGGGCAGCTCGTCGGGTGCCACGCCGATGCCGGCCAGCCGCTCCCGGACGTGGGCGACCAGCTCTCCGGTGTCGAGCGGCACCACGCCGTCGGCGTCACACCGCAGGGAGGGCAGGGCGAACGACCACGTCGACACGAGCGAGCCGTGCCCGATGAACGGGGTGAAACCGTCGTAGATCGTCACGTTGCCGCGCTCGGCCTCGTCGAGCGCGTTCAGCCGGTCGGACAACCACGCCTGGCTGGGCGGCAGCGGTGGCGCCGCCTCGGTGCTGAACGCGGCGCGGGTGAGCTCGCCCAGCAGGGTCAGCCGGATCTGCCACTCGTGCCACACCAGCAGCGCGTACATCCCGAGGGCGGTCAACAGCGCGAGCCACGGCAGGCCGAACAGCCACTCGGGGACGGCGGGCTCCGCGGCGGAACGTCCACGGGCCGGCGTGGCGGCGGTGCCGAGCGCGGACACCATGGTGACGAACACCAGCAGCAGGATCGCCAACGAGATCAGGGCGAACACGATGTCGCGCAGCCTGCGCGACTCTCCCGCGCGGTGGGCGAGGTTCGCGCCGATCGGCAGCACCACCGCCAGGAAGATGATCGTCCACAGTGGAGAGAGGACCAGTGCGAGCACGGTCGCCGCGAGCAGGCACCAATCCCTCAGCTGCCGTTGCCGCACACCGGCCAGCGCGTGCAGCAGCACCGGCCGCAGGGAGAACCCCACCGAGGGTGCCACCGCGTGCAGGTCCTCGGTCAGCAACGCCTTGATGACGCGCTCGGCGAAGCGCTCGTCCGTCCTGGCCGCGACGCACAGGTAGCGAGTCGTGTCGTCGGGGGAGAACGCGGTCAGCCGGCTCATCGATCTCCTTTCACCACAACGACTTCGGCGTGTCAGCCGGACGTTCGCCACGCGCGGGCGCACGGCGTTGCATTGCCACGACGGCACCGAGCGCCAAGCCGAACAGCACGCCGAACGAGGCCGACGCGGTCAGCTGGCCGAGGAAGAACTCCGCCGGCCGGCTCGCGTCGACGAACGGCAACTGCCCCCGCGTGTCCAGCAGGAACACCGCGATCGCTCCGGAAGTCAGCCCGGCGGTCACCGCGCTGAGCGCCGTCATTCCCACGGTGACGATGAACAGGCCCGTGGTCGCGGTGGCCCAGCGCGACACCCTGCTCAGTCCCGCGACCGTCAACGCCACGAACAGCACGGTCCGCAGGTTCGCGAACCAGAACAGGAACATCCCGACGCGGTCGGTGTTCACGTGCCAGCTCGGATAGGCGAACAGGAGGGCGCCGAGGCGAAGTCCCGGCTCGCTGTTCGACAGCGCGAGGATGAGATCCCGGTTCAGCCACGGGTTCCCGACCAGCAGGACGAAGCCGAGCAGCACGGCCGCGCCCGGTGTGAACAGGCGCGGTGCATGAGTTTCCCCCTGTCCCGACACACCAGCAACCTAGATCTCCCAACGGTTGCGCGGCGACGGCCGATCGGCGTAGGGCCGCGGGTGGCGCGGTCGCATGGCATGAGAACGCCATCCGCAGGGCGATTGCGACACCTCGGACACGCCCTTTCAGTCATCACCGTCGATGCGACGGCCTGATTGTCGGATTTGGCTTCGAAACGGACCGTGATCTGGATCACGTCGGGATATCTGACTCTAGGCGGAGTTCGCCGGCGCGGTGATCGTGGAAGGAGGTTTGCTTCTTGGTGCTGTGGGGTGTCGATGGCAATCGAGTTCAATGCCGATGATCGTTCCTCTTATGAGAATATGATCCGATTTCGGGACCAGGATTCCGCGGGGAAAGCGCCGATGCTGTTCCATTCGCTCAATGGTGACGTACAGTGCGCGGGCCGGCTGGGGGCCATTGCGGCCATGAGGTTCTTCGAGCTCCGGATGCCCCCTTGTGAAATGGGGACGACGCCGGTCGGCCAGGGGTACGGCAAGGTCGACCTCGTGCTCGGCGGCAGGGTCGTGATCAGCCAGGACGGCAGGCAGGTCGTGCTGGGGGCGGGTGACCTGACGTTCCGGGACGGCACCCGGTCCTCGCGCGCGGTGGTGGCCGACGACCTGCACGTGGTGGGGCTCATCATCCCGCTGGCGATGATCTCCCTGCCCCGTCGCGCGCTGGCCGGGCTGACCGCGACCCGGATGGACGGCGCCTCGGGCAGCGGTGCGCTGCTCTCGTCGTTCCTGACCACCCTGGGGGCGAACCTCGAAAGCCTGCGCCCGCAGGAGGAAACCGGGCTGTCGGCGGCCGCGGGAGACCTGCTCACGGCCGCGCTGGCGCACGTCGCCGAGTCGGGTGCGACGGAGGGCGGGGAGGCTGCGCGTTCGGCGTTGCTGAGGAGGATCAGGTACTTCGTGGAGACCGAGATCTCGGATCCGCACCTCGGTCCGGCGAGCATCGCGGCCGCGCACCACATTTCGGTGCGGCAGTTGCACCGGTTGTTCGAGGAGGAGGACACCACGGTCGGCGAGCTGGTGAGAACGCTGCGGCTGGCCGGATGCCGGCGTGATCTGGCCGATCCCGCCCTGAGCCACCTGTCCATCGGGGCGGTCGCCGCCCGGTGGGGAATTCTCGACTCCGCGAAGTTCAGCCGGATCTTCCGCGCCGCGCACGGCCTTTCGCCGCGGGAGTACCGGGCGGGACGGGACGACTGCGGCACGCATCGGCGGAATTGCGTGCGCTGATTTCCGGAATGGCCACTCCGTCGGCGCTGACGGGTGGCTCCCGGCCCGTGCTCAGGCCAGGCCGCGCCACCTGAGCACGGCCTCGGTCTGCCGTCGCACGCGCAGCTTGGTGAAGATCCTGGTCAGGTTGTTGCGAACGGTCTTCTGCGACAGGACGAGCCGGAGGGAGATCTCCGCGACGTCCTTTCCCGCCGCCAGCAACGACATGATCGCTTCCTCGCGGCCGGTGAGGGGTTCGGTGGCCGACGGCGGCGAGGGCCTGGGCTCCCCGGATCGCAGAAGGGTGCGCAGCACCTCGGGGTGCAGGGCGCACTGGCCCCTGGCGACCAGCCTGAGCAGGTCGGTCAGGACGGCCCGGCTCGTGCCTTCCAGGCTGTAGCTCACCGGCCCGCCGCTGAACGCGCGGACGATGTCCGCCCGGTCGATCTCGGGCGCGATCACCACCACCGGCGGCACCCTTCTGCCGATGGACCGCGCGGTGGCCAGGGCGGCCGCGATCGCGCCCATGCCGGCGCCGTGCAGCAGCACGACCTCGTCCAGCGGTTCGATTTCGGAGACGTGCGAGATCGGGTGGGCGGGCACCTCCGGCGGGGCGTGGTGGGAGGTCAGGACGGCGATCCTCGGCATCGTCGGCGCGACCTGGGAACCGGGTTCGATTTCGATGGAGGTCATGGTTGCGCTTTCTGGCGGCGGCGGACGCTTCGAGTACATCACCTGCTGCGTGATGTCCGCGTTATTCGTTGCGCCCCAACGATAAAAGGTGATCCATAGCGGGTAAAAGCATCCTTTGTGGACGGACTCGAATCGAGTCGAAATCGAGCTGGTCCGATCGGGTGAAGGACTCGGGTTCGACTGCGGGCGCTCGTCCGGGCGTGCTGATACTGACCGGCTCGCGCAGGGGGCGTGAGAACGACGAACAGGGGAGAAGTCGTGCGTTTTCAACGAATTCTGGCCGGAACGGCGGTCGTCGGGTTCGCACTCGGCGCACTGCAGGCGCCCGCGAACGCCGAGGTCGCGGTGCCCGCACCGGCTCCGGTGGAGACGGAGGGGGACCAGTCGGCGGTCGTGGGGCCGGAGGCGGTCTGCATCTTCTACACCAACGGCGACTACGTGCACGTGTCGTCGACTCCGCCGGCGTCGGCCTCCGGTCACGGCTGGTGGACGAACGGCAACTGCGACGCCACGCTGGCGGTCGTCACCGTGCAGTTGCAGCAGTACTACAGCGACGGGAAATGGCGCAACATCGGCTCGGCCGGCAAGGCGACCGTGCGTTCCGGCGGTGGCGCGGGCAACCGGGCCACCGGACGCGTGACGTGCTCCAACCGCGAGGTCACCGGGTGGCGTAGCGTGATCGACGTGGACCTCGTCGGCCTGGCCGACGACCCGAGCAAGCTCACGACGGCCACCCGGAACATCACCTGCAGGCGGTAGGTCCTTGCCACTCGATCGGACCATGGTCGCGGCGTTGCGCGGCTCGCTGGAGCGTCATCCGCGAGCCGCGTCCGCGGACGCGTTCAGCCTGTTCGTCTCCCGGTCCTCCGCGATGGGATGGCTCTCCTCGCACGGGCCGGGAGGCTGCTGGGGCATGAACGACGCGGGTTCCGACTCGACCGGCGCGTGGTTCCAGGTGTCGCTGACCGGTGAATCCGTGCCGGTGCAGGCTTTTCTCGCCTGTGCGGGCGACGTGGTGGCCCGGCTGGGACGGTTCCGCCTGGACTCGGTGGAGCTCACGGTGCCGATGCCGGGCGCCGACTCGATGATGGGCCTCCTGCAGGACGCCGGCTGGTTCGCCGACCGCGACCCGCGCCTGGTCGCCGGGGTGCGGGTCGCGGTCGACCCGTTCGTGCCCGGCATCGTCGGGTGGATGCGGGAGTTCAGGCAGGACGTGGCCTCGTTCTCCTCGCTCGACGAGGTGGTGCTCGCCGAGTGGTCGCCGGCCGCGCTGGGCTGGCTCGCGGCGTTCCTCGCCGAGGCGAGCGCGCGGCACGGCGTCACCACCCCGCTGACGATCACCGCCAGTCGCGCCTGATCGGTTGTCCGCGGAACGCTCTGAAATGCCGGGACGACCGGAAATGCTGCTGTGACGACACCGGCGGCGCATTAGGCGTGAATGACCTCCGGACGATCTCCGATTGACGATTCCGGCCCCGGCCGCTGCGCGCCGGAGCTAAAGAATTTCCATCTCTTTTAGCGTTCTGCAATTCGTCGAAGGCTCAGTCGAAACGGTTTCGACGTCTTGACCGCAAAGAGATCGTCCTCCACAGTTTGTTCGTTCAAAGGACGCGCGACAGGCCACTCGGCGCAGGTGGCCTGTTGAACGCTGCCCTGCCGCGCCCACACCTCGACGAAGAGGAGCACGACCATGACCGGATCAGGCCATCACCCGCCCGTCACCGCGACACGAACCCCCAGGCGTCGAATGGCCGGAATCAGCGCGGCCGTCGCCGTGCTGCTCGGTGGGCTGGTGGCGGCGTCCAGCGCGACGTCCGCGGTGGCGTCGGTCGGCCCCAGCGCCTGCCAGCTGCCGTCGAGCTACCGCTGGTCGTCGACGGGCCCGCTGGCGACGCCGAAGTCGGGCTGGGTGTCGCTCAAGGACTTCACCCACGTCATGTACAACGGCAAGCACCTGGTCTACGCGACGACGCACGACACGCGGACGAGCTGGGGCTCGATGAACTTCGGGACCTTCACCAACTGGTCCGACATGGCCTCCGCGCCGCAGAACGGGATGAGCAGCGGCACCGTCGCGCCGACGCTGTTCTACTTCGCCCCGAAGAACATCTGGGTGCTCACCTACCAGTGGGGCGGTGCGGCCTTCAGCTACCGGACCTCCAGCGACCCCACCAACGCCAACGGGTGGTCGGCGGCCAAGACGCTCTTCAGCGGAAGCATCCCCAACTCCGGCACCGGTCCGATCGACCAGACGATCATCGGTGACAGCCAGAACATGTACCTGTTCTTCGCCGGTGACAACGGCAAGATCTACCGCGCGAGCATGCCGATCGGGAACTTCCCCGGCAGCTTCGGCTCGAACTACACGACGATCATGAGCGACACGCAGGCCAACCTGTTCGAGGCCGTCGAGGTCTACAAGGTCCAGGGCCAGAACCAGTACCTCATGATCGTCGAGGCGATGGGGGCCAGGGGCCGCTACTTCCGCTCGTTCACCGCCACGAGCCTCAACGGTTCGTGGACGCCGCAGGCCGCCACCGAGAGCAACCCGTTCGCCGGCAAGGCGAACAGCGGGGCCACTTGGACCAACGACATCAGCCACGGCGACCTGATCCGCACCAACCCCGACCAGACCAAGACCATCGACCCCTGCAACCTGCAGCTCCTCTACCAGGGGCGCAACCCCAACTCGGGCGGCGACTACGGCCTGCTGCCCTATCGGCCGGGCGTGCTCACGCTGCAGCACTGATCGCCTGACCGGCCTCGACGTGGCGCGCAGCCACGTCGAGGCCGGCACCGCACGATTGCCAAACCGTGTCGACCTGGTTACAGTCCGAACTGGGAGCGCTCCCAGACCGAGCCCGCAGGAGAGCACATGCGCTGGAAGACGAGCGGTGCCTTGATCCTGGCCCTGTTGACGACCGCGGCCACGGCCACGGCGGGGATCATCGCGAACCCCGTCCACGCGGCCGACGCGCCGGCGTGCGCGGTGGATCTCCAGGTCGACCAGTGGAGCAACGGTTTCGTCGGCCGGGTGACGGTGACGAACAACGCCGCCCCCGTCGACGGCTGGGCCCTGGTGTGGACCTTCCCGGGCGACCAGCGCGTCACCTCCAGCTGGAGCGCCGGCGTCACGCAGTCCGGCAAGGTCGTGACCGCGCGCAACCAGGACTTCAACCGCACCATCGCCACCGGCGCGTCCGTCCAGTTCGGATTCCAGGCGACTTTCCAGGGCAGCAACGACAAGCCCGCCGACTTCACGCTCAACGGCGTGCGGTGCAACGACACCAACCCGCCGACGACCACGACCACAACGACCACAACGACCACCACGACGACCACGACGACCTCGAACCCGCCGGCCGGCTGCCCGAGCGGTGCGTTCTGCGACGGCTTCGAGAACCAGACCGGGTCGACGCCCGCCGGCGACTGGTCGCTGAACTTCCCGAACTGCCAGGGAACCGGCACCGCGACCGTCGACAGGTCGGTCGCGCACAGCGGCACCAGGTCAGTGCGCGTCGACGGCCGTGGCGGCTACTGCAACCACGTGTTCCTCGCCACCACCAAGGGGATCGGCACGTCCGGCCAGTACGTGCGGTTCTACGTGCGGCACACCACCGCGCTGCCGGAGTCGCACGTGGCGTTCGTGGCCATGAAGGACACCGCGGACGGCGGCAAGGACCTGCGGATGGGCGGCCAGAACCGGGCACTGCAGTGGAACCGCGAGTCCGACGACGCCACGCTGCCGGAGCAGAGCCCGGCCGGGGTCGCGCAGAGCGTCCCGCTGGCGGTGAACCAGTGGGCGTGCGTGGAGTTCGGGATCACCGGCTCCGAACTGCGCACCTGGCTCAACGGCACCGAAGTGCAGGGCCTGCACGCGGACGGCGTGCCCACGCCCGACGTGGACGCGCAATGGCTTCGCCGGGGCGGATGGCGGCCCGCCCCGGCGAACCTCCGGCTCGGCTGGGAGAGCTACGGAGGCGGTGACGACACGCTCTGGTTCGACGACGTCGTGCTGTCGTCGTCGCGCATCGGCTGCTCCTGAGACGACGTCCGGCCGGGACCGACCACTGTGGACGGTCGGCCCCGGCCGGTTCGTTCCTGCGGATCAGCCGCCGGTGATGGGAGGGCAGTGGACGCGCGGCGGGCAGGACGGCAGGGGCACTCCCGCGGTCGCCGTGCCGGGCGCGGCCACCAGAACCACCGCGGCGACCACGATCCCACCGACGATCTTGCGGACGGCGTTCTTCTTCATCGTTCTCCTTCTCCTCGACAGATTCCTGTTACTGCTGGCCGTCGGCGACGACGTCCCAGTGCTCGATGATCTTTCCGTCGACCACGCGGAAGATGTCCGCCACGACGTAGTCGGCGCTGAAGACCCACACCAGGTCGCCGTCGGCGAGGGTGTTGCCGAACTGGGTGCGGGTGGCGACCCCGTTGCCGGGCGCGGTGACGCCCTGCTGCCGCATGAACTGCTTGAGCGGCTCCGTGCCGTTCCCGGCCGCCGGGTTGTGCTGGTAGTACCGCGGATCCCAGTTGGCGTCGATCACGGCCGCGTCACCGTCGGAGAGCTTGCGGTAGGCCTCGACCGCGAACGTCCGGTTCTTCTCCTCCTGCTCCTCGGACACCACCGGCGTCCCGTTCGGGTACCGGTGCACGTCGCTGAACAGGGAGTTGCCGCTGGCGGTCGTGGCGGGCACGGTCTGCGCGATGCTCCAGTGCTCGACCAGCTTGCCGCCGCCGATCCGGAACAGGTCGATCCTGGCCTCGCCGGTCGCCTCGTTCGCCGGTGTGGCCGACGCGTGCCAGTGCACCGCGACCAGGTCGCGGTCGGCGGCGGTGCGCTTGACCGTCGCCACCGCGCCGGGGATCTTCGCCTTGAGGTCCTGGAACTGCTTGACCTGCCCGTCGGCTCCGGCGGGCGACGACTTGTCGTGCTGCACGTAGTCCGGTCCGACGAGCTCGTTCACCACGCCGGTCTTGTTCTGGTTGAACGCCTCCGCGTACAGGCGCAGGACGAGCGCCTTGTTCTGCTCCTCGGCCGCCGACGACGCGCCGGTGCCGGAAGCTCCGGTGCACGCGGTCGCGAGGCAGGCCACGACGACCAGCCAGGGCAGGGTCTGCCGGGCGTATCCCACTCGGGTCTCCACTCGTCTCAGTTCGGTGTGTTGGTTCAGGCCAGGCCGAACCGCTCGGAGTGCACCTGCCGGGCCGGGACCTTCAGCGCGCGCAGGGCGGTGAGCACGGCCGAGGTCATGCCGGGCGGGCCGCAGACGTACACGTCGCGTTCGGTGATGTCCGGTACCAGGGCGAGGAGGTTGCCCGGCTCGAACGGCGACGGTCCCTCGCCGGTGTGGCCGGTGACCAGGTGCAGCTGCCCGCCGCGTGCCGCGACCAGCTCTCGCACCTCGTCGCTCAGCACCGCGTCGTGCTCGGTGCGCGCCCGGTAGAGCACGACGACGTCACCGGCCGCCTCCTCCTCCAGCAGCGCGCGGACCGGCGTGATGCCCACGCCTCCGGCGATCAGCAGCGCACCCGGCTGCGTGCGGTGCAACGAGGTGAACGCGCCGTACGGTCCCTCGACGAACACGCGGTTGCCCACCTGGAGGTGCCGCAGACCTGCGCTGGTGGCGCCGGCGGCCTTGGCGGTCAGACGCAACGAACGGCCGTCGGGTGCCGCGGAGAGCGAGAACGGGTTCGCCAGCCACCAGTGGTTGTGCCCGGGGAACCGCCAGATGCAGAACTGGCCCGCCCTGGCCGGCAGCTCGTCGAGGTGGCGGCCGGTGACGCGCACCGACACCACGTCGTCCGACTCCCGCACGACCTCGGCGACCCGGAACTGGTGGTAGCTGTTGCGCCACAGCGGCACCACGATCCTTCCCGCGACCAGTGAGCCGAACGCGAACGCCCACAGCGCCCACCAGTAGGCCTTCGCGAACGTGGAGGAGGTGAAGGTCGTGGTCTCCAGCAGCTGGTGGACGAACGCGAGCCCCAGCGCCAGGTACAGCGCGAGATGCACGCCGTGCCAGGTCTCGTACCGCAGCCGCCGCCGCACCGAGCGGGTGGAGACCACGCCGACCACGACGATGATCAACGCGGCGAGCATCCCGAGCAGCGAGGCCGGCACTCCGGCCAGCGCGAGGAACGTCCTGCCCGCGGCCGCCCGGTCGAGCTTCGCGTAACCGAGCACCACCAGCACCGCGTGCGCGAGCACCGTCCACAGCAGAGTGAAACCGACCCACCGGTGCCAGACGGTCAACCGGTCCATGCCGATCCGGCGGTCGAGCCACGGCAGCCGCGCCACCAGCAGCAGCTGGCACAGCAGCAGCACGGCGGCGTGCAGGCCGACGAACTTGGCGACCGTCAGCACGCTGTTCTTGCCGGTCCCGGCGGTGAGGAAGAGGACCTCCACGATCACCAGGTTGACGATGACGAACGTCCGCAGCGCCCACCGCGCCGCGACGACCGGAGGTACGGTGCGTTGCCGCACCGGAGAAACCCGCGCCTCCACCTTTTCCCCTTTGTCCACATGACATGCTCGCGTCCGATTGCCGCGAGAACCACTCCAGGCCCAGCGGCCGTCCCGGTCGCCGTGGCCGGTAGGTTGAGTGATTAACGTCTTAACCACAAGCTGGTACGGGCCTGTTGAGATGCATATGGAAAGCACGCACGCGTGGCGCCGCCCCACGCTCGGGGCCGTGGCCGCACTGGCCGGGGTGTCCACGGCCACGGTGTCGAACGCGCTCAACGGCACCGGCCGCCTGTCCGACGCGACCAGGCAGCGGGTGCTCACCGCGGCCCGCGAGCTCGGGTACGCCCCCGCCAGCACGGCCAGAGCCGTGGCCTGCGGCAGCACGGGGGTGCTCGGTCTGACGATGACGACCTACGGCGACCTGCCCGTCGCGTACACCGAGATCCCGTACTACGCACAGCTGACCCTGGGTGCGATGGCGGCCGCCCACGACCGCGGCTACCTGCTGATGACGATGCCGAGCTCGTTGTCCCCGTGGATGTGGCTCAACGCGCCGCTGGACGGCGTCATCCACGTCGGCCCGCGCGCCGACGACCCGGTGTGCACGCTCCTGCGCGAACGCGGCATCCCGATCGTCAACGAGGGCCGCCCACCACGGCCGCGCCGGGGTGACGCGTGGGTGGACGCCGACCACGACGCGGCACTGCGCCTCCTGCTGGACCACCTGACCGAAGCCGGCGCCCGGCGGATAGGGCTCAGCCTGCCCCGGCACGACGACACCTATCCACAGCAGATCGAGCGTGCCTACACCGCCTGGTGCGCCGAACACGACCTGCCGGCGCTGGTCGAGGAGTACGCCACGCTGCCCGACTACTTCAGCGCCGAACGCGTCGCGGTCGCCCGCCTGCTCGCCCGCGAGCCGCGCCCGGACGCGGTCATCGGCGTCTACTCCGACTCAGGCCACAACATCCTCGCCGCCGCCCGGGACCGCGGTCTGCTGGTGCCGCGGGACCTGCTGGTGGCGTGCATCAGCGAGGACAAGGACTACGCGACGACGGCACCGCCCGTCACCACCGTCAGCCTGCGTCCGGAACGGGTGGGCGACGAGGCGGTCGACCTGCTCATCGCCCTCATCAACAGGCGCACCGGGGTGGACCGGCGGCGCACCGTGCAGCCTGCGCTGATCGCTCGCCGGTCCACGCGGGCCGTCGCGGAAGCGAGCCCGTCGTGACCGATCACGGCGAAGCGAGCTCACGCACCTTCTCCCGGACCAGGCCGGCGACGCGGGGCCAGTGGTCCACGAGGTAGAAGTGACCGCCTGGCAGCACGTGCAGCTCTGTCGCCGCGGTGGTGTGCCGCTGCCACGCGCGTGCCTCCTCCAGCGACACCTTCGGGTCGGTGTCGCCCACCAGCACGGACACCGACGTGGTGAGCGCGGGTCCTTCGACGTAGCGGTACGTCTCCGCGGCCCGGTAGTCCGCGCGGATCGCGGGAAGCACCAGGCGGAGGATCTTCTCGTCGTGGAACAACGCGGAGCTCGTGCCGTCCATCGCCCGCAGGTCCGCGATCAGGCCTTCGTCGTCCCGTTGATGGACGCGTTCGTCGCGCGGGCACGACGGCGCGTGCCTGCCGGACACGAAGACGTGGGCCGTGGGCACGCGACGTGCCAGTTCGAACGCGAGCGTCGCGCCCATGCTGTGTCCGAAGAGGATGGTCCGGCGGTCCGGGCGCGGCACGAGCACCTCGGCGATCCGGTCCGCCAGCGTGCCGAGGTCGTCGACGCACGGCTCGTGCCTGCGGTCCTGCCGGCCCGGGTACTGCACGGCCAGCACGTCGGCGGCTTGCGACAGCTCCTGGACCAACGGCAGGTAGAAGCCCGCCGAACCACCGGCGTGCGGCAGGCAGACGACCTGGATCTCACCGCCCCGGCTCGGCGCGAAGCTCCGCAGCCAGGTGTCCTGGTCGAGTCCGGTCATCGCTCGGCACCGGCGAGGTCCGCCGCGGCAGCCGCCGGATCGCCGCCGGGCAGGCGCCGCTTCAGGACGGTGATCAACGGTGCCGCCATGAAGGTGGTGACCAGGGCCATCAGGACCATGATCGTGAACAGCGTGGAGGAGACCACGCCCAGCTGCATGCCGACGGTCAGGATCACCACCTCGGTCAGGCCGCGCGTGTTCATCAGCACGCCGATCAGCAGCGACTCGGTCCACCGGTCACCGGTCAGGCGCGCGGCGAGCGAGGCCCCGCCCAGTTTGCCGACGGTGGCGACCACGACGACCAGCAGCGCGGTGAGCCAGAGACCGGCGGTGGTGAGCTGGTCGATCCGCGTGGACAGCCCCACCAGCCCGAAGAACATCGGCAGCAGCAGCACGGAGATCATGCTCTCCAGCTTCGCCTCCACACCGCGCTGCCACTCGGGGTCGCGCGGCATCACGGCGCCGGCCAGGAAGCCGCCGAAGATCGCGTGGATGCCGATCTGGTCGGTCGTCCACGCGCTCAGGATCGCCACCGCGATCATCATCCAGATCGAGGGGTGGCCGAGACGCCGCAACAGGGGACGGACGACGGCGAGCATCACGACGAGGTAGCCGGCCGACAGGGCGAGCGTCCGCACCACCTCCGCGGGACCGGCCGACTTGGCCACGGCGACCACGACCGCCAGCATGATCCACGCGTAGATGTCGTTGATCGCCGCGCACACCAGGCTGACCACGCCCACGCGGGTGGACAGCAGGCCGGACTCCTGCAACAGCCGGGAGAGCACGGGGAACGCGGTGATCGCCATGGCCGCGGCGAAGAACAGGCAGAACGCCAGCTGGTCGGTCCGCTGCCCGAACCGGGGATGCAGCCAGAGGGCCAGCGGCACCGCGAGGACGATCGGCACGAGCAGCGACGCGTGGCTGATCACCGTGACCCTGCGTCCCTGCCCGCGCAACGACCTCACGTCGATCTCCAGGCCGACCAGGAACATGAACATCACCAGGCCGGTCTGGGCCAGGACGTTCAGCCCCGCGATCACCTGCGGCCCGAACAGGTGGGCGAGCACCTCCGGCCACACCAGGCCGAGCACGCTGGGACCCAGCAGGATCCCGGCGACGATCTCCCCGAGCACCCTCGGCTGGCCGATCCTGCTCACCAGCCAGCCGACGACCCGCACCGCGACCGTGAGCACGGCCATGGCGAGCAGGATGCGACCGCTGACCGTCGCCGCGTCCAGGTTTCCCACGTGTCCACTCCTCATCGCCCGGACTCGAAGATCAAGTCACGCATCAGCTCACTCGCGCCCGCCGCGATGGTTCCCGCCACGGCGTCGCGGTACAGGCGGGCCGGCACGGAATCGTCGTCGTACCCCCGTGCGCCGTGGTACTGCACGCAAACCTGCGCGGCGGTGACCGCCAGTTCGGTCGCGGTGAGCTTCAGCACGGCGGCGGCCTTGGTGTCCAGCCGTCCGGCGCAGTGCTCGTCCACCAGCCGGTAGGCGTAGGCGCGCACCAGTTCCAGCCGTGCGTCCAGGTCGGCGAGACGGTGCCGGACCGCCTGGTTGGCGCTCAGCGCGGCGCCGCGGACCTGATGCGAGCGGGCGAAGGACCGCACCAGGTCCAGGCAGTGCTGGACGCCGCCGACCGCCAGCAGACCCGCGACCAGCCGTTCGAAGTCCAGCGCCGGCATCAGGTACATCAGCGCCCGATCGGGTTTGCCGATCACGCCGGCCGCGACCACGCCGTCGAACGACACCCGGCACGTGTCCGCCGCGCGCCAGCCGAGCGTCCGCTGGCGGTGCCGCGTTATGCCGGGGGAGCGGCCGTCGACGAGGAGCAGGCTCGCGCCGGACAGCCCCCTGGTCGGGCCGCCGTCGCGCGTCCTGGCCAGCACGACGAAGTAGTCCGCCGCGGAACCGTTGGCCACGTAAAACTTCTCGCCGGTCAGCCGGTGGGTGTCGCCGTCCGGTTTGGCCACTGTGGACAGTTGGGAGAGATCCGTGCCCGCGTTCTGCTCGGTGATGGCCAGCGCGGCGATCCTGTCCGGCCTGAGCCAGGTGGCCCGTTGGGACTCGGTGCCGAACAGGTGCAGGTACGCGGGTGCCATGTAGGCGTGCACGCCGATCGACGCGCGGACACCGGCGTACCCCGTGCGGCCCAGCTCCTCCAGGAAGACGGCGCTGCGCAGGAAACCGGGACCGCGGTGCGGCAGGGAGAGCAGGCCCGCTTCGGCCAGGGCGCGCCACCCGTCGGCCGACACGTGCCCCTGCTGCTCCCACCGGTCGGCGTGGGGCAGCACGACCGTGCCGAGGACCGATCGGACCTCCTGGCGGAAGTCGTCGGTCATGACGCGGGCCGCAGGGACGACAGGAGCGCCTGGCGGTCCACTTTTCCGTGCGTGGACAGGGGAAGCGACTCGCGGACCTCGATCACGGCCGGGATCATGTACGGCGGCAACCGGCGCGCCAGATGACTCCGCAACGTCTCGGTCGTGCCGTCCGACACGACGAACGCCATGAGCATCCGTTCGCCGGTGCCGGTGACGTGCACGGTCACGAACGCCTGGCGCACGTCGGGATGCCCGGCCAGGACGTGCCGGACCTCGCCGAGCTCGATCCGGTGACCGTTGATCTTGACCTGGTCGTCGTCGCGGCCCTGGAACACGAGCACCCCGTCCGGCAGGAAGTACACCAGGTCACCGGTGTGGTAGAGCCGTTCCGCAACGCCGTCGACCTCGTAGTCCACGAACCGTTGCGCGGTGGCCTGCGGCATCCCGGTGTAGCCGGGGGACAGGCCGGGGCCGGACAGGCACAGCTCACCCGTCTCGCCCGGCTCGCACAGCCTGCCGTCGCGGACGACGTGCACCCGCGTGTTCTGGATCGGCCGTCCGATGGGCAGCGCCCGGTCCGCCGGCTGCGGCCCGGTCAACGGGTAGTAGGTGGCGAACGTGGTGCACTCGGTCGGGCCGTACACGCTGACGAGCCGTCCGCTGCCGTAGTGGGCCAGTGCTTTCTCGATGTGGGGCAGCGAATGCGCCTCGCCGCCGGTGAGGATGGTGCCCACGCTGCCGAGAGCGTCGACGTCCTCGTCGACCATCGTGTTGAACAGCGCCGTGGTCAGGAAGACCGTGCTGACCGCGTGCCGCCGGACCACCCGGCGCAGTTCGGACAGCCGGACGAAGCTTCCCGGGTAGAGCACGCAGGTGCCGCCGTTGAGCAGCGCGCCCCAGATCTCGAACGTGGCCGCGTCGAAGGTGACCGGTGCGAGGGACAGCGTGACGGTCCGCTCGTCGAGACGGGCGTAGCGGGCGCCGTGGACCAGCCGGACGACCGACCTGTGCCGGATCGGCACTCCCTTGGGCCGCCCGGTCGATCCCGAGGTGAAGTTGATGTACGCGAGATCCGTGGGAAGCACCGCGCGTGCCGGGTTCACGGCGCTGCCACCGTCCGATGTGGACACGTCGACGACCTGGCAGCGCGGTAGCCGCGGGGTGAGCACGTCCGGCCGGTCGGTGATCACCCGCGTGCACCCGGCGATGCCGAACATCACGACCAGGCGCTCGTCCGGCCACGACGGGTCGAACGGCAGGTACACCGCGCCGCACTTGACGATCGCGAGCAGTGCGACGACGAGCTCGCAGGACCGCCGCACGCACACGCCCACCACCTCGCCAGGCTGAACACCTCGCCGGAGAAGGTGATCGGCCAGCCGGTTGGCGGACGTGTTCAGCTGCGCGTACGTCATCCTCCGCTCGCCGTGCACCAGCGCGGTCGCCGCGCCGTCCTGCCCGGCACGGTGCTCGAACAGCTCCTTGATGCTGCTGTCCGACGGAAAGGGCACCGATGTGTCCACATTGGCCGAAGCGTGCACCGCGCGCGCCCCGGGACTGGCCGTGAGCCGCTTCATGCCCCTCCCCTGAGATCTGCTTCCGATACCCTGCGGGGTACTACGCCGGTGACGCGTCGACCTGCCGCCGGTTGCGGGCGATGCTCTCGGCGATCTCGCTGATGCCGCTGTTGCCGAACAGGTCGTCCGGCGGCAGCGAGTCCTCGCCGAAGGTCTCCTCGGCCCTGGCGATCAGCTTGACCGCGGTCAGCGACGAACCGCCGGCCTGGAAGAAGTCGGAGCCGGCGTCCACGCTCAGTCCGAGGTCCCGGCAGGCGGCCAGGACCCAGGCCTGGATGGTGTCGAGGTCGGCGTTCGTCATCAGGCCGGCGCCCCTTCGCGGATCGGGAAGCGGTAACCGTTCACCGTGGACTGCACGAACTTGTTGTGGCCGAAGCGGTCCTGGCCGGAGGTCAGCACGTTGCCGAACCTCTCCAGGCTGGCCGAACCGCCGAACTCGGCCAGCGCGTCCGAGTGCGGGTAGACCCGCACCGAGGTCGGCAGGTAGCGGCCCGCGAACCCGAGCCGCATCTGGTCGGTCTTGCCCGCGTGCGGATGCGAGGCGTGCATCAGCGTGGACCAGAAGATGATGAACTGGCCCTGCCGCATCACCTGCGACACCGCCTTGGCCTCGTCGGGAGACCAGTTGGGGTCCTTCTGCAGCTGCCGGTAGTCGTAACCGAAGAACCCGCGCCGCACCCCGGACTTCTCCAGGTTGTTGATCAGGTCCGGGTTGTAGTCCATGACCTTGGACTCGTCGTAGTTCATCGACTTGTGCGAACCGGGGATGAACTGCAGGCAGCCCATGTCCTCCGACGCCTCGGTGAACGCCGCCCACACCGTGATGGTGCCGCCGAAGTCGGCGTCCTCCGGCCACACGATCTGCGGGTGCTTCGAGCCGGCCACGTTGGAGAAGTTGTCCGCCTGGTGCCAGTCCGTGCCCTCGTCACCGGGGTACTTGGGGAAGAACTCCGAGCGCCAGCACAGCGTGTCCGGGCCGAGGATGCTGGACACCCGGTCCACGATCTCCGGCCGGGTGATGTGCTCGGCCAGGAAGTCGACGTCCAGGTGCCGGTCGTAGTTCGACAGGTTCGTCACACCGGAAATGGTCTTGCCGCCGCCGTACACGGCTTTCTTCGTGTTGATCAGTTTTGGTCGCAACGCCTGCAGGTGTGCGGCCATCTCCTCGGGTTCGTACAGGTCGAACGGCCCGATGTACCCGTCCCGGTGGAACTGTGCGAGTTCTTCTTCACTCAATGAGAAGGTGTTGCTCTCGGACACCGTGGTTACCTCTTTTGTTCTTTGTCGCACGCAAAATGTGCACGGCGGTCGCCGTGCCTGGAAATGGGTCGAGCGCAGGGTGGAAGCGTGAATGAAGTCGACCGGGAGGTTCGGCTCCGGTGATCCCGGCTGAGTGGATCGGTGGACGCGTGCGACGCCGTCAGCGACGGTCGCCCCAGGTCAGGACGCTGCCGGAAGTGTGCGTTCGCGGTGGTCCGGCTTTCCGGGTCCGTGACAGCGTCAACCTCAAACTGGCCCCCCGATGCCATTTGGCTGTTAGTTGGCGGCCCCCCAGCCGTTGAACCTTGGGCGACCGTAACCAAATCGCCGCAGACGTGTCAAGGTTTTGCCTGACGAGTGCAAGCCTTGCCTGCGGTGTGCGCCGGTAGTAATACTTGGGGCGGTACTGGGGTCTATTCGTGTGATGCATACACGCATGAGTGCAGGTAATACACGCAGAGGTGTATTCCGTTGTGCGCGCGTGTATGTCACCGTCGGGGAAGGAGCCTCGATGTTCGGGGGCTGGCTCGGCACGCCCGGAGAGTCGTCCGGGCAGCCACCCTTGCGTGGCAGGACGCGGGAGCTGGAGTTCTTCGACCACCTGCTGGCGACGTTCGGCGGGACTTCCGCGCGAGTGCTGGAGCTGGCGGGCGAGCCCGGCATGGGCAAGACCCGCCTGCTGGCCGCGTGGCGGGAGCGGGCGGAACGCGCGGGTGTCGGGGTGGCGCACGGTGAGGCCGTGGCCAGGCCGCTGATGACGGAGTTCGCGGTGTTCGCCGACGCCCTCGACGACCTGCTGGCCGCGCGCGGCACCGGTCTGCTGTCCGAAATGGACCCACGCGTCGCGCTGCGGCTGCCGGAGATGTTCCCCGTCCTGCACGCGTCCGGCGCGGCCAGGACGCAGCCGCAGGAACGCCGGTACTGGGCCAGTCAGGGCATCCGCGCGCTGCTGGCGAAGCTCAGCGAGGACCAGCCGCTCGTGCTGCTGCTCGACGACGTGCACAACGCGCAGCGGAGCTCCGTCGAGATGATCCTCGACCTGGTGCGCCGCCCGCTGGCCGCGCCGGTGCTGCTCGTGCTGACCCACCGGCCCCGGCAGGTGCCGGTCGACCTGCTCAGCGCGCTGGGCACGGCGGTCCAGACCGGTGCGGCGCGGCGGATCGAGCTGGGACCGCTGGCTCCCGCTGACGCGTTGCGCCTGCTCCCCGCCACCATGCGGCCGGGTCGTCGCAGGCTGCTGCACCGGCTCAGCGGCGGGCAACCCGGTCTGCTGAGCGCGTTGGCCGCCGGACCGCACGACGACACAGCCCTCGCCGACGACGCGCCGTCGCCGCACCCGGTCGCGACGGCGGTGGGCGTGGACCTGCAGGCGGTGGGGCCGGCCGGGCGGCTGTTCGCCCAGGCCGCCGCCGTGGTCGGCGACGCGTTCGACCCGGCGCTGGTGGCGGAGATCGCGGGGCTCGAACACGACCGCGCGCTGGCCGGCCTGGACGAGCTGATCGCACAGGACCTGGTGCGCGCCAGGGACAACCGGCTCGGCTTCCGCGACGGCGTGGTCCGGTCGATCTGCTACCACCACTCGGGCGGCGGGTGGCGGATCGGTGCTCACGCCCGCGCGTACGAGGCACTGTGGAAACGCGGCGCACCACTCGCTGACCAGGCGTATCACCTTGAGAGGGCCGGGAAGTCGGCGACCGAGCGGGACGCGGAGACGCTGCTGGCCGCGGCCAGGAACGCCGGCGACCGCACGCCCGGCCTGGTGTCGCGCTGGCTGCGGGCGTTGCTGGAGCAGCACGACCTGCGTCGCGGGGAGGTGATCACCCGGCTCGCGCGGGCCACCGCGTTGTCCGGGCGGCTGGCCGCCAGCCTCCCCGACCACCGGCTGGCGTGGAGGCACCACGCCGAGCTGGATCCGGCGACACTCACGGGCCTCGCGGAGTCGCACGTCCGGGTGCTGCGCCTGCTCGGCCGGTTCGACGACGCGACGGAGGTGATCCGCACGGCCGCCCAGCACGTCGAGCTGCCGCTCGCTCTCGCCGAGATCGCCCTGGACAGCGGCGGCGATGTGGCCGGACTGCTGGCGCCGGTGGCGGTACTGGCAGAAGACGACCTCCGCGCGGCAGCCGTGCACAGCGCGATGCTGGCCGCGCTCGGCCGCGGCGCGGAGGCGGCGGCAGCGGCCGACCGCACCGCCGGGGCGCTGGAGGAGCCGGGCGGGGACGTCGCCTGGACGTGCGAGGCGCTCGACTGGCTGGGCTGGGCGAACATCTGGTCCGGCCGCACCGCGCAGGCGCTGTGCCAGTTCACGCGCGGGCTGGAGCTCGCGGAGCGGCACCAGCAGAGCCACGTCCTCGGCCGGCTCAACCTCGGCCTGGCCACCGCGCACCTGCGCGACGGCGCGCTGGGACTGGCGGTGGAACACGCCGAGGACGCGGGCGCGCTCGCGTTCGCGACCGGGTCGGCCGCCCTGGCCGTCCGGACGAAGCGGCTGTGCGCCGAGGTCGGACATGTGATCACGAGCGGCGGCACGGCGTTGTCGGGATCGCTGTGCGCGGTGCTGGCCGGCCTGAGCGCGACGGCGGGCAGGAGCGACGACGCGCGGTTCTGGCACGCCCTGGAGGACGAACTGTCCTCGCGGCGAGGCCCGGCCGATCAGCTGGGACTGACGCTGCTGGCCGCGGCGTGCCTGGAGTGGGTGACCGACCAGAACCGGGCACGGCAACTGGTGCGGGCGGCCGTCGCCGTGCTGTCCGCCCGTTCGCACGTGACGTTGCTCGCCGTGCTCCGGCTGGACGGCGTCCCCGCGCGGGAGGACGAGACCGAGGATCTGGAGAAGGTCGTGGTGGCGCGGCTGAGCCTGCTGAGCATGCGGGAGAACCAGGTGGCGGAGCTCGTCGCGCGCGGACGGACCAACCAGCAGATCGCGCGGGCGCTGACGTTGAGCCACAAGACGGTGGAGACCTACCTGCGCCGGATCTTCGACAAGCTGGAGGTCTCGTCCCGGTCGGAGGTCGCGGCCCTGACGGGCACCATGCGGCGGATCGCGTAGTCGTCCGGTTGACGAGCGCCGGTGCTCGTCAACCGGACGAGACCGGAGGCTCAGCCGAGGATGACGCGGGTGCCGGCGCCGCCGAGCGCCCGGCTCACCGGCGACTCCGCGCGCCCGTCGGCGATCACCACCGTCCGGACGCCGCCCCGCAGAGCCTCCCGTGCTCCGATCAGCTTCACCGACATGCCACCGGTCACGGTGGACGCGCTGTCCTCGGTGAGCGCGCAGGTGCTCATCAGCGACGCGGGGTCGCTCAGATCGCCGAGCAGACCGGGCGCCGCGGTGAGGAACACCAGCGTGTCCGCCTTGAGCTCGGCGGCCACGGCGGCGGCCACCCGGTCGGCGTTGACGTTCACCGGGCGACCGTCCCCGGCGATCGCCGGTGGTGAGATGACGGGGGTGAACCCGTTGTCCAGCAACAGCTCCAGCAACGATCCGGCGACGGACGTGATCCGTCCACTGTGGTCGTCCCGGACCAGGACGCGCTTTCCGCCCACCACGGCGCGGACCGCGGCACGGCGTTCGGCCCGCAGCAGCCCGGCGTCCAGGCCGGACAGACCGATCGCGCGGACACCACCGTCGCCCAGCGCGGTGAGCACGGCCGGGCGGACCTGGCCGAGCAGCGCCAGTTGCAGCACCTCCAGCGTGGCCGCGTCGGTGTGGCGGGTGGTGACGCCACCGGCGGACGTGAGATGGCGTTGTGGCACGCCGAGCCGGACCGCCAGCGAGTCGACGGTCGCCGAGCCGCCGTGTACCAGCACGACCCGCCGCCCGGCGTGCACCAGGGCCGCCACGTCCGCGCAGACGCCGGTCGGGTCTACGCCGGCCGCACCACCGACCTTGACCACGAGCACCTCGTCCATGCCTCTCCTGCCTTCGGTCAGATCGGGTGCAGCCCGACGAAGTCCAGACCGGTGCACTCCGGCCAGCCCATGCGGATGTTCAGGCACTGCACGGCGTTGCCCGCCCCGCCCTTGCCGAGGTTGTCCAGCGCCGCGACGGCGAGCACGCGGTCGCCGTCCACGGCGAACCCGATGTCGCAGAAGTTGGTGCCCGCCAGGATCTTCGGTTCGGGCAGCCGGTACAGGCCGCGCCGCTGCGCCACGATCCGCACGAACGGTTCGTCCTGGTAAGCGGTACGGTACGCGCGGCGGAGGTCGTTCTCGGTGACACCGGAAGCCGTGGCGTGGCACAGGACCTGGGCCCCGCGCACGGCCTCGACACCGGTCGCGGTCATCCGCACCCGCAGGCCGGTCTCCTGGGCGACCTCGGCCTCGTGCCGGTGGCGGACCGGCGCGAAGACCCTCATCGCGCCGCTGCGCTCGGAGTGCAGGTTCATGCCGGTCGCGGTCGCGCCGGAGCCGCTGGAGCCGATCTTGGCGTCGACGGTGACGTCCGGGTCGATCACCCCGGCCAACGGCGCCAGCGCCAGGATCGCCGCGTTGGCCATGCACCCCGGCACGCTGATCCGGGACGCGGTCCGCAGCGCGTCCCGGTGGCGTTCGGGCAGTCCGGGGGTGAACCCGGCCAGCAGCTCCGCGGCCGGGTGCGCCGAGTCGTAGTACTGCTCGTAGACCACGGGATCCTTGAGCCGGAAGTCCGCGGTGAGGTCGACGACCAGCGGCGCGGCCGGGCCGACGGCCCGCACCAGTTCGGCCGCCTTGCCGTGCGAGACGGCGACGAACAGCACGTCGTGGGGGCGCAGGTCGTCCGGGTGCGTGAACGTGAGCGAGGTGTGGCCGCGCAGGTTGGGGTGCAGGCTGTCGGCCCGCTTGCCCTGCTGGCTCGCGGAGTACACCCCCGTCACCTCGACCTCGGGATGGCCGGTGAGCAGCCGGAGCAGCTCACCGCCGATGTACCCGGCCGCGCCGACGACGCCGGCGGAGATCGAGGCCACCTACTCGCCCCAGTCCTCGTCCATCTCCGGGGCCAGCGCCAGCACCAGCGGCTGCGCGGTGACCACCTCCAGCTCGCTCATGCAGTCGGGGCACTCCACGATCTCGTTCTGCGTCAACGAGTCCGTGAGCTGGATCGCCCCTTCGCACTCGGGGCACGCCGTCGCGGTCATCGTTCCTCCTCAGGTGTTCAGCCGAGCATGTTGTCCGTGCGCTGTCCGAAGTAGTCCGGAGAGTCCCCTACAGCAGGTCCTTCGCGGCCGCGACGACGGCGTCCGCGCTCACCCCCGCCGCGGTCAGCAGTTCCAGCTCGTCGCCGACCACGTCGAAGAACGAGGACGGGACACCGATCCGGCGGACCCGGCACGGCACGGTCTCCGCGAGCACCTCGCAGACCGCGCCGCTCATCCCGCCTTCCAGCACGTGGTCCTCGACCGTGACGATGCCGCGGGTCTCCTCGGCCGCGGCCACGATCGCGGCCCGGTCGACGGGCTTGACGGTGTGCAGGTCCAGCACCCGTGCCCGGATTCCCGCTGCGGCAAGGACTTCGTGCGCCCGCAGGGCCATCACGACCGGGTACGGCCCGGTGGCGATGATCGTCACGTCGTCGCCGTCGCGCAACCGGGTGGCTTTGCCGAGGACGAAGTCGCGGGGCGATTCGTGCACCACCGGGGTGGCGGCCCGGCCGAGGCGCAGGAACAGCGGACCGGGCAGGTCCGCCGTGGCCCACAGCGCCGCCTCGGTCGCCACCGAGTCGGAAGGTATGACGACGGTCATGTTCGGCATGGTGCGGGCGATGGCGATGTCCTCCAGCGCGTGGTGCGTCGGACCGTAGTGGCCGGCGGAGAACCCGGCGTGCGTGACCACGATCCGCACCGGCAGGCCGTGGCCCGCGACGTCGATCTTCATCTGCTCGCACGCGCGGCACGCGGCGAACGTGCTGATGGTGTTGGCGTACGGCAGGAAGCCCGCGGAGGCCAGGCCCGCGCTGACGCCCATCATGTTCGCCTCGGCGATGCCGACGTTGGTGTACCGCTCGGGGAACCGTTCGCCGAAGCCGGTTTCCAGGCCGCCCATGTCGGAGTCCACGCAGAACACCCGCGGGTCCCGTTCGGCCAGCTCGCCGAGGACCCGGCGGTAGACCTCGCGCGTGGGCACCAGCACGCCGGGTGCGGTGTCGACGCTCATGACGTCCTCCTCGCCCTCGCCCGCAGCCCCGCCTGCGCCCTGGTGAGCAGGGCGGGCGTCAGCGTGACGTGGTGGCTCTTCTTCTTGTCCTCGAACAGCGGTACGCCCTTGCCCTTGACCGTCCTGGCGATGACCGCCGTCGGGCGGCCCGGCTCCAGCGACGTGAAGAGCTCGCGAAGCGCGTCGAGGTCGTGGCCGTCGACCTCGACGGTGGTCCAGCCGAAGCTGCGCCACCGGTCGGCCAGCGGCTCCAGACCGAGGTCCTCGGTGCGGCCGGTGATCTGCCAGCCGTTGCGGTCCACGATCGCCACCAGGTTGTCCAGGCCGGCCGCGGGCGCGTACTGGGCGGCCTCCCACACCGAGCCCTCCTGCAGCTCGCCGTCGCCCATCAGGACGAACGTCCGGTACGCGTGCCCCGCGCGTTTGGCGGCCAGCGCGACGCCCGCGCCGAGCGAGAGCCCGTGCCCCAGCGAGCCGCTGGGGAACTCGACCCCGGGCAGGCGGCGCAGCGGGTGGCCCGCGAGCCGGCCGCCGGACGCGGCATAGGTGTCCAGTTCGGACTCGGGGAAGAACCCGGCGGAGGCCAGCACGGCGTAGAGGGCCGCGCTGGCGTGGCCCTTGCTGAGGATGAACCGGTCCCGCAACGGCCAGCCGGGCTCGTCCGGCCGCAGGTCGAGCACTTCGCCGTACAGCACGGTGAGCAGGTCGACGCAGGACAGGCTGCCGCCGACGTGCGTGCCGGAGGGCGAGGAACCCATCCGCAGGATCTGCTCGCGGTGGTGGAGCGCCCGGGCTGCGAGTGACGTGGTCATACGGCCACCTTCGACGGGCGGTCCAGGGTGCGGGCGATCGGGATCAGGGTGTCCAAGTTGTCCCACACCTTGCGCACCGCCTCGGCGCACCGCAGCAGCACCGGGCCGCTGGACGGGTTGAGGTGCCAGCGCTGCAGCGTCAGCGACGACTCGATGACCGCCGTGGTCTGCGGGTGGTCCCGGTCCCGGACGTCTCCGCCCAGCCTCCACGGATAGCCGCCGAACCCGGCGCGGGTCCGGAACGCCTCCTGCATCGGCAGCGGAACCAGCTGGTAGGGCTGGACCGGGACGCCCTCGGCCCGCAGCGCCCGATGCAGGATCGACCGCAGCGCACCGGGGTGGACGTCCGGATGGCCCATGGCCGCCGGATCGAAGCGGAACCGCAGGATGTGCCAGGCGTGGGTGCGGTCCGCGGGCACCACGGGGAGCACGAGCCCCGGCAGGTCGGCCAGCGCGGCCAGCATGGCCTCGACGTTGTGCTTCCTGGCCGCGTCGTAGGCCGGCAGCCGGGCGAGCTGGGCGCGGGCGAACGCTGCCTGGATGGCGCTGAGCTTGGCGTTTCCGGCCAGCACCTGGGAGACGTAGTCCCGTTCCCGGCCACCGCGCAGGTCCTCGCCGAACTGCCGGTGCAGCACCACTTTCCGGTGTAACTCGGGGTCGGCGGTGGTGATCAGGCCGCCTTCGCCGCACGTGGGCAGGTTCTTGACCACGTTGAGGCTGAACGTGGCGATGTCGCCGAGCGTGCCCGTGTGCCTGCCGCGGTACGTGGCGCCGTGGGACTGGGCGGCGTCCTCGATCAGCAGCAGGCCGTGCCGGTCGGCCAGCGCCCGCAACGCCGTCATGTCCGCGGGCAGGCCGTGCAGGTGCACCACGAGGATCGCGCGGGTCCGCGCGGTGATCGCCGCGGCGGCCGCGTCGGGTGACATGGTGTACGTGACCGGATCGATGTCGACGAACACGGGCACGAGCATCCGCTGCACGGCACCCACGGCGCTGGCGATGAAGCTCAGCGCCGGCACCAGGACCTCCGCACCGGGCTCGATCCCGGCCGCGGCGATGGCCAGCTCGATGGCCGCGGTGCCGTTGACCACCGCCGCGCAGTGCGGGGCACCGACGAACTCGGCCCATTCGGCTTCCAGCGCGGCGACCTCGCCGCCGCCGGTGCTGTTGGACGTGAACTGCCCGCTGTCCAGCACGCGCCGGGTGGCCTCGTGCTCGGCGTCGGTGATCACCGGCCACCGGATCTGCTCGGGCGGGACGCTGCCCTTCCCGATCACCCTGGTGCCGCCGAACATCGCCAGCTTGCCGCTCATGCCGCCGCGCCGATGCCGAGCTTGCGGACCGCGAAGTCCACATAGGCCCCGACCAGGTCCACCGACAGCACTTCGAGAGCACCGTGGAACTCCGGGGTGTGGTTGACCTCGTTGACCAGGTAGCGGCCGTCCCGGGACTCCAGCACGTCGATGCCGAGGATGCCGTCACCCACCGCGTCGGCCGTCGCGCGCAGCAGCTTGGTGAGCTCCTCGTCCGGGTCGCAGCGCATCGTCGTCCCGCCTCGGGCGGTGTTCGTGCGCCACTCGTCGGACATCTTGTAGATCACGCCGACGACCTCGCCGCCCATCACGTAGGCCTTGATGTCCCGGCCGGGCTTGTCGACGTACTCCTGCACGTACACGACCTGGTACTGCGGGCTGGGCAGCGCGCGGCGGTGTTCGAGCATGATCTCCGCTGAGTTGCGGTCGGTGGGCCGCGCGGCCAGGTGCCCCCACGATCCGTGCACCGGCTTGGACACCAGCGGGAACCCGAAGTCCTCCAGGTGGTCCAGCGCGTGCTCCGGCGACAGGCTCACCGCCGCTCGCGGTACCGGCAGACCGGCGGCGTGCAGGGCGAGGGTGGTGAGCAGCTTGTCGCCGCACAGCGCGATGACGTCCGCGCTGTTGACCACGGTCAGACCGGCGTGCTCCAGCAGCCGGGCCGCGTAGACGTTGCGGGTGTGTGAGATCTCGCGGCTGATGACACCCGCGTACCTCGGCTTGGGCGCTTGCGGCTCGAACAGCGCCCGGCGGGTGTCGATCACCTCCACCGGCACCCCGCGCCTGGCCAGCTCGGCGAGGATCAGCTTCTCCTCCATGCGGACACGCGATGCCAGAACGGCGACAGGCAGATCCATCAAGTCATCCCCGGGTCAGCTCGGTGACATCAGTTCGGTGGCGAGCCGGTGGACGGCGTCGGTCAGGATCGCCACCGCCAGCAGGTACTCAGGCAGTTCGACGTGCTCGGTGGGGGTGTGGTCCAGGTGCGGGTCACCTGGGCCGTACGTCGCGATCGGCACGTTCCACGCCGGGCCGATCACGTTCATGTCGGACGTGCCGAGCTTCACCTTGAACTCGGCGTTGCCGGTGTGCGCCCGCACCGCGCCGGCCAGGGCGCGGGCCACCGGATCGGCACGGGACCGGCGGATCGCCGGCGTCGTCTCCAGCACGGTGAGCTGCGCGTCCCCGGCGAGATCGCGGACCTCGGCCAGGAAGGCGTCGGTGTCGAAGGCCGGCGGTGTCCGGCAGGAGATCACCAGCTCGGCCCGGACGAGGTCGCCCGTCGTGCTGGTCAGGGTGGGGGACAACCGGTCGAAGACGCGGCCTCCGTCCACTGTGTACCGTGCCCGCAGCGACTCCCAGAAGGACGCGGCGACCTCGGCGGCGTTGGGTTCCGGCGAGCTGGTGTGCGCCTGCGGCCGGTGCACGGTGCAGGTGAACCGCAGGACACCCTTGTAGCCCACGACAACCGTGCCCGCGCCACTCGGTTCGCCGATCACCACGGCGTCCGCGTGCTGGGTGGCGGCGACGTGATGCGCGCCGGTGGAGTCGCGTTCCTCGTCGACCGCGCCGACGACCACGATCCGCGCACCCGAGGCCCTGGCCTGCGCGGCGGCGACGATCATGGTCGCGAGCGGGCCCTTGGCGTCCACGGAACCGCGGCCGTACAGGCGGTCGCCGTCGAGCCGGACCGGCGGCCCGCCCGCGACCGTGTCCAGGTGGCCGAGCAGCATGATCGTGGGACCGCCGGCGTCACCGATCACGCCGACGGCGTTGCCCGCCTCGTCGACGTGCGCCTCGAAACCCAGCTCGGTCATGGCGCCGACGAGGAACCGGGCCAGGTCGTGCTCGTCGCCGGACACCGACGGGATGGCGACCATGCGGTGCAGCAGGTCGACCGCCGTGCCGGCGGGCACGGTGGTTCCGGTCGTGGCGGTGCGGGTGCGGGTCATCGGCCGCGCCCGTCCGGGGCCAGCTCGGCGAGCTCCTCGATGGTGTGCCTGCCCAGCAGGACCTGCAGCGGGAACTCCAGGCCGAGCTCACGGGTGCGCTGCAACAGGTTCACCGCGCGCAGCGAGTCGCCCCCGAGCTCGTAGAAGTCGTCCCGGATGCCGACGTTCGGCACGCCCAGCACCTCGGCCCACAGTTTCACCAGCAGCGTCTCCACGGGTGTTCTGGGTGGTACGCGGACCGCCTCCGCCAGGTCCGCCGACGGCAGCGGCAGCGCGGCCCGGTCGATCTTCCCGTTGGCGTTCAACGGGAACGCCGGCATCGTCACGAACTGGCCGGGCACCATGGCGGCGGGCAGCCGGTCGGCGAGATGGCGCCGGAGCTCGTCCAGGGCGACGTCGCCGTCCGCCACGAGGTAGCCGACGAGGCGCGGGGTGCCCTGACCGTCCGGCCGGACGACCACGACCGCGTCGGTGACCGCCGGGTGCGTGCGCATCGTGCTCTCGATCTCCGCCGGTTCGACGCGCTGGCCGCGGATCTTGACCTGGTGGTCGGTGCGGCCCAGGTAGGTCAGTTGCCCCGAGGAGTTCCAGCACGCCCGGTCGCCGGTCCGGTAGACACGCGTGCCGTTCTCGTGCGGCAGGAACGCGGCCGCGGTCGCGCGTGGTTGGCCGGCGTAGGCGCGCGCGATCTGCACGCCCGCGATGTGCAGCTCGCCGGGAACACCGACCGGCACCGGCTGCCCGTGCGGGTCGAGCACCAGCAACCGCACGCCCGGCAGCGGGTCGCCGATCGGGATCCGGCGGCCGGTGGCGGACGGCTCGACCCGGTAGTGCGTCACCTCGACCGCGGCTTCGGCCGGGCCGTAGAGGTTGTGCAGCTCGACGCCGGGGAACGCGGCGGCGAAGTCCGCGGCCAGCGCGGCCGTCAGCTCCTCGCCGCTGCACAGCACGCGCCTGAGCCGCGGCACGTCGGCGCCCGTGACGCCGGAGTCGACGAACACGCGCAGCATGGACGGCACGAAGTGCGTCTGGGTGACGCCGTGCCGGGCGTAGCACTCCTTGAGGTACTGGGGATCGCGGTGACCGCCCGGTGCGGCGAACACCAGCCGGGCACCCGCGAGCAACGGGCTGAGGAGCTCGGGCACGGCCACGTCGAAGCCGATCGGCGTCTTCTGCGCGACGACGTCCTGAGCGCCGAGCGGGATCCTCTCCGCCACCGCGCGCAACCGGTTGGCCAGGCCGGCGACGGTGTTGACCGCTCCCTTCGGCACGCCCGTGGAACCGGACGTGAACACCACGTACGACGCGCTGTCGCCCGGAACCTCCACCGGTGCCAACGGTTCTCCGGTCGCTTCACCGACATCGGCGACACGTGCGCCGCCCGCGATGCGCGAACGGGTCGTGGCCGAGGTGAGCACGACGTCCGGTCGTCCGCCGGACAGCACGGCCGCGAGCCTTCCGTCGGGGTAGTCCGGATCCAGGGGCAGGTAGGCACCGCCTGCCTTCAGCACGCCCAGCACGGCGACGGCGAGGTCGACGCCGCGTTCCAGGCACACGCCGACGCAGTCGCCCGTCCGGACACCGTTGGCCCGCAACCACGACGCCACGCCGGAAGCGCGGGCGTCGAGCTCGCGGTAGGTCAACGACTCGCCGGTGGCGTCCGCGACCACCGCGACCGCGTCCGGCGTGCGTCCGGCGGTCTGCCCGAACCACTCGGTGATCGACGGCAGCGGCTCGGTGAGCTCGGTCGATCCGGTCAGGGCGAGGACCTGGTCCCGCTCGGCCGCCGGCAGCACCGAAACCGTCCACAGTGGAGCGTCCAGATGGTCGGCGAACTCGGTCAGCACGGTCACGAACGCGTCCAGCACGCGCTGCGCGGAAGCCCGCTCGAACAGCCCGGTGGAGTACGCCAGCTCGGCGGCGAGACCGTCGTCGGCGGGCGCGAGGTACAGGCCGACGTCGAACTGCGCCCCACCGCTGGGCACGCCGACCGGTTCCACCTGCACGCCGGGGAGGCTGAGGCTGCCGCTCGGGGTGTTCTGCAGGGCCAGGACGGTCTGCGGGATCCTCGTGCCGTCGCCCAGCGACTGCTTGATCCACTCGAACGGCACGTCCTGGTGGGCGAGCGCGGCCAGGCAGACCGAACGGCACCGCGCCAGCGTCTGCCGGAGCGTCTCGTGCGGGTCGAGCCGCACCCGCAACGGCAGCGTGTTGACGAAGAAACCGACCACGCCGTCGAGCTCGTCGCTGGGCCGGCCGGCGACCGGTGTGCCGATGACGAGGTCGTCCTGGCCGCTCCACCGCGACAGCACCAGCGACCACGCGGCCACGAACACCATGAACTCCGTGGCGTTCTCGGCCTGCGCTGCCGTGGCCAGCCGCTTCACCAGCACGTCCGGCAGGACGGTCCGGACCGCGTCACCCCGGTAGCTCGTGGCCGCCGTGCGCGGGTGGTCGGTCACCAGGTCGAGCGCGGTCGCGCCGGACAGGGTGGTCCGCCAGAACTCGCGCTGCCCGGCGATCTCGTCACCGGCCAGGAAGTCCCGCTGCCACAGCGCGAAATCCGCGTACTGCATCTCGGGCTCCGGCCACTGCGGCGCTGTCCCGCCCGCCAGCGAGGCGTACGCGGCACCCAGTTCCGCCATGAGGATGCCCAACGACCAGCCGTCGACCACGATGTGGTGCACGCACAGCACGAGCACCCATTGCGCTTCCAGGGCGTCGGTGACCCGCAACAGCCGCGCCCGCAGCAGCGGGGGCGCGGACAGCGTGAACGGCTGCTCGACGACGGCGCGGATCGCGTCGCCGAGTTCGGCCTCCGCCGTGTCTCCCGTGGTGAACGGGACGGTCAGCGCGGAGATCGCGACCTGCGTGACCGCGCCGCCTTCGCCGATCTCGACCCCGGTGCGCAGCGCCTCGTGCCGGTCGACGAGCAGTTGCAGCGCCTGCCGCAGGTGGTCCGGGTCGAGGTCGCCCGTCAGCCGCAGCGCGCCGCTGACGTGGTAGGCGCTGCCCGCTCCCATCTCGTGCAGCATCCACAGCCGTTCCTGGCCGAAGGACGCCGGAAAGACGTACGTGTCGGTCACCTGAGTCCTCCCGTGGTGCGGTCGGAGATGATCGATCCCACGACACCTTCCAATCCTGAGCTGTAGACGTTGCCGGTCTCGCGGTGCCGGTGGACAGTCGGGGATCTCCCCGGCTCAGCCCCGCGGGTGTGCCCCGGCGGGTGCGGGCAGCGCGGCCCGGTCGAGCTTTCCGCTGGGCAGCAGGGGAAAGCGGTCGAGCACGACGTACACCGACGGCACCATGTGGTCGGGGAGCAGCGCCGCCAGGTACGCGCGCAGCTCGGCGCTGGACGGGCGGTGCCTGCCGCGGGGCAGCACGTAGGCGGCCAGCCTCCGTTCCCCCAGGCCGTCGTCGAACGCGATCACCACCGGTTCGCTCACCGCCGGGTGCGTCGCCAGTTCGGCCTCGATCTCGCCGGGCTCGACCAGGAACCCGCGGATCTTGATCTGCTGGTCCAGCCTGCCGAGGAACTCGACGTCCCCGTTGGCCAGGAACCGCGCGTGGTCGCCGGTGGCGTACATCCGGCCGCCGGGTTCCGGGCTGTAGGGGTCGGGCCGGAACCTGTCCGCCGTCAGCCCCGGCCGTTGCCAGTAGCCGCGGCCAGGCCCCGATCCGCCGATGAACAGCTCACCCGGCACACCGACGGGCGCGGGACGGCCGTGCCGGTCGAGGACGTAGATGCGGTGGCCGGCGAACGGCCTTCCCCACGGCACACCGCCCGCGCAGGTGCGGCGGGTCAGGCGGTGGGCGAGGCTGCAGTACGACGACTCGGTCATGCCGGCCAGGTTGAGCAGCCGGACACCCGGGATCATTTCCGCGAGCCGGCCCGGCAGCGCGGCCGGCATCCGGTCGCCGCCCAGCCCCACCACCCGCAGCCGGACACCGGGCATGCCGCCGCGCCGGCTGGCGTGCCCGACCAGGGCGTCCAGCAGGGCCGGCGCGGAGCTCCACGCCGTGACCTCCCGGCGGGCCAGCAGGTCCAGCAGCTGTCCGGGGTCCGTGCACTCGGCGTCGCTGGGCACGACGACGGTCGCGCCCACCGACAGCGTGCCGAAGACCTCGTAGACGGACATGTCGTAGTTCAGCGACGAGATCGCCAGCACGCGGTCTTCGCGCGTGAGGTCGTAGGCGTTGTTGACGCCGTGCAGCGTGTTCACGACGCGGGCGTGTTCGTTGGCCGAGCCCTTGGGCAGACCGGTCGAACCCGACGTGTAGATCACGTAGGCGAGGCCGGCCCCGTGCACGTGGACGCCCGGCCGGGTGACGGGCAGATCCGCGGGCAGTTCGGTGTCCAGGCGGACGAACCGGACCGAGTCGTCGAAGTCCCCGATCGTGACCGAGGAGTGCGTCAGGATGACCGGGACCTTCGCGTCCTGCGCCATGCAGGCCACCCTCGACCGCGGGTAGCCGGGGTCGAGGGGCACGTAGCCCGCACCCGCCTTGAGGATGCCGAGCACGGCGACGACCATCAGTTCCGACCGCGGCAGCGAGACCCCGACCAGCTGCTCGGGTACGACCCCTAGGGCCCGCAGGTGGTGCGCCAGCCGGTTGGCGCGTGCGTCCAGTTCGGCGTACGTGAGCGTGTGCTGCCCGGACACGACAGCGGTCGCGTCCGGAGTCCGGTCCGCCCACCGCTCGAACATCCCGTGCAGCGTCAGCGGGCCTTCGAACGGCACGGTCGAGCCGTGGCCGCTGAGCTCCCCGGTGATCCGGGCGCTCTCGGCCTGTGTGATCAACGGCAGTGCCGACACGGCGTCGTGCGGCCGGGACAGGCCGTGTCGCAGCAGCCGGGCGAACGCGTCGGCCATCCGGGCCGCCGTGTCACGGGTGAACAGGTCCGTGCTGAACTCCAGGCGCCCGTCGAGGCCGCCGTCCGCGCTCGCCACGAGGTCCAGCGCCAGGTCGTACTTCGTGGACACCGACCGGACCGGCAGCTCCTCGACGACCAGCCCGCCGAGCTTCCGCGGTGCGGGCGGGGCGTCGCGCAGCGTCAGCACCACCTGGACCAGCGGGGCCAGCCCGTCGGAGCGGTCGGCACCGGAGTCCGCGACCATCCGGTCGAACGGGTAGTCCTGGTTGGCCCGGGCCGCGGCGCACTCCTCGCGGGCCGCCGCGACGAGTTCCGCGAACGCCGGATCACCGGAGAGGTCCAGGCGCAGGGGCAGGGTGTTGACGAACAACCCGACCATCGGCTCGGTCTCGGCCGCGAACCGGCCGCTGACGGGGGAGCCGATCACCACGGTGTCCACTGCGTCCTGCCCGCTCCACCGCCACAGCACGGCCGCGAACGCGGCCAGCAGCACCGCGAACCGGGTTGTCCCGGCCTCGGCCGCCACGCCGCCGACGGACGCGACGAGGTCCGGTGACAGCCGGAAGGCCGTGGCGTCACCGCGTGAAGTCCGCGCCACGGAACGGGACTTGTCCGTCGGCAGCGGCAGTTCGCTCACACCTGCGAGCGACGTCCGCCAGTGTTCCCGCTGGGCGTCCAGCTCGCCGCGGCCGAGCCGGGCACGCTGCCACACCGCGACATCGCCGTACTGCACCGGGAGCTCCGGCAGCGGGGACGGCCGGCCGTCGCGGAACGCCTCGTACAACGCGGCCAGCTCCGCCCGGAGCACGCCGATCGACCAGCCGTCGCACGCGACCTGGTGCACCGTCAGCAGCAGCACGTGGGCGCGGTCGTCGACGCGCAGCAGGCTCGCCCGCAGCAGCGGAGCCGTGGCCAGGTCGAACGCGGTGGCGGCCTCGCGCCGGCCGGCGTCGTCGATCGCCCGCCCGATGTCGGGCGCGTCCCTGATGTCCCGCACCGGCAGCGGCACGGGCGCGGGAGGACTCACCACCTGGTAGGGCGTGCCGTTCCGCTCGACGACGTTGGTGCGCAGCACCTCGTGCCGCCGCACGATCTCGTCGAGGCACCGCCGCAGGACGGGGAGGTCGAGGTCGCCGGTGAACCGCACGGCGCCGGTGGTCACGTGCGCCGGTGAGCCGGGGTCCACCTGTTCGAGGAACCACAGCCGTTCCTGTGCCGGTGAACACGGCAGCCGCCCGTCGCCGCGGTCGGCCCGCGGCACTCGACTGTCTGTTGTGGACACAGCTCGCATGCGGCCGCCCTTCGACGCTCGGCCCCGAGCATCACGACCGGGACGCGGTGTCCTCAAGTCGGGGACATGCCTGACTTATCCCGCCCGTCCGGCCCGGGAGACCGTGAGAATCCCAGGAAGGAGCAACATGATCATCGCTTTGTGGGCGGCCCCGCGATCCCGGTCGACCGCGCTTTTCCGCTCGATGGTCGAGCACGGCGGGCTCCTCGCCCTGCACGAGCCGTTCTGCAACGTCTCCGACTACGGCTCCACCACCGTCGGCTCCCGCGAGGTGCGCACCCACCCGGACCTGATCGCGGCGATCCGCGAGCTGTCCGAGACCGGACCGGTGTTCTTCAAGGACACCACGGACCTCCGCTACGACGCGGTGCTGGCCGACCGCCGGTTCCTCGCCGAGGTGCGGCACACGTTCCTGATCCGCCGTCCCGACGAGATCGCGGCGTCGTTCTACGCGCTCAAGCCGGACATGGTGCGCTCGGACATCGGCCTCGAAGGCCTGTACGAGATGTACCGGGCCGTGCTCGACGCGGGCGGGCAGGCGCCCGTGGTGCTCGACGCCGCCGACATGGTCAACGCGCCGGCGGAGATGCTCCGGGAGTACTGCGACCGCGTGGGGATCGCCTACCGCGCCTCGGCGGCCACGTGGTCCTCCGGCGATCGTTCCGAATGGGCTCAGTCCGCACGCTGGCACAGGGCGGTCAGTGAAAGCACGGGATTCACCACCACGTCGACGGCGTACGCGGACACGGTGGACAACAACGAGATGCTCGCGGCGTTCAGCAAGTACCACGAGCCGTTCTACGAGCTGCTCGCGGCCAACCGCCTGGTGCTGTGAGGGGCAGTCACGTGCATGAAGGACCCCTTCATGCACACCAGGTGGATGAAGGACCCCTTCATCCCGGCCTCACCGGCGGGCGAGCGCGGTGAGGAGCTCGGCGCGCAGGTCGGTCGCGGTCCCGTACCACTGCGCGTCGACCGCGGCGCGCCGGTAGAACACCTGGGCGTCGCAGCGTTCGGTCATCCCGTAGGCGCCGTGCAGGTGCACCGCCTCTTCCGCGCTCTGCCGGGCGACCGCACCGGCCAGCAACACGGCCCGCGCACCCGTGACCGGGTTCGGCTCCGTGTCGATCAGGGCCCGGACGGCTTCGGCCTCGGCGTACAGCGCCGCCAGCCGGTACGCCAGCGCCGTGGACCTGGCCAGGGGCTGACCGAAGGCCCTGCGCTCCTTGAGGTGGTCCGCGGTCAGCCGGATCGCCGCTTTCGCGGAGCCGACCAGGTAGGCGGCGTGCCGCATCCTGGCCCGTGCCAGCACTCCCGGGTAGGCGGCCGTGACGTCCTTCACCCGGGCCGCCGCGTCCTGGAGCTCGACGGTGTGCAGGTCGCCGCGTCCGATGTCGTCCTGCCGGTACGTCCGCACACCGGGCTGCCGGACGGCGACGAGCGCGGCCGTGTTCCCGCCGACGACGAGCAGATCGTCCACATCGGACGCGAAGGCGACGAACCTCCGCACCGCGGTGACCCTGCCGTCCCGGACGGTGATGGGCGCGGGCGCGGCGGGGCTGTCGGTGCCCTTCTCCCGCAGGGCCAGGGCGACCGTGCGGCCGGGAGGGGACGGGAAGATCTCCGCGGCGGCGACGGTGTCCAGGAACGGGCTCTGGTACAGCGCGGCTCCCATCAGTTCCGCGGCCCGCAGAACGTCCACTGTGGAGGATTCTGCGAGTGCGGCCAGCACCTGCCGGCGGGCGTCCTCGTTCACCGGCGTGCCGTCGCCGCGCGCCCGTTCGCCCAGCCTGCGCAGCAGCGGGATGGTCTCGTCGTCGAACAGGTCGGTCAGCGTCACAGCAGCCCCAGTTCACCGGTCGCGATGAGGTACAGCATGACTTCGGAGGTCCCGGAGGCGAGGCGCAGACTCGGCCCCGTCCGGTAGGCCGACTCGACGGCCCCGGCCGCGGGCGCGGCGCCGTCCCAGGAGGTCAGCGCGGAGTCCAGGCCGTCGATCTCCGCCGCGGCCCGCAGGATCGGCCGGAAGTGCTCGGAGGCGTACCACTTGGCCATGGCCGAGCCGCCCGGTGAAGGCCGGTCCTCCGCGAGGTTGCGCACCTGTTGCCAGGCCAGCGCGTGCGCGGCGGCCAGACGCGCGTCGAGCTCGGCCAGTTCCGGCGACAGGCGGCCGGTGGCGCGGGCGCGCTCGATGACGGTGTCGAGCAGCACCCGCGCCTTGGCGTGGAAGTCGATGCCGGTGCGCTCCAGCAGCAGCAACGAGTTCATCAGGGTCCAGCCGTCGTGCAGCTCCCCGACGACGGCGTCCTCGGTGAGCCGCAGGCCGTCGATCACCACCTGGGTGAACCGGTCGTTGCCCATCGACTCGACGACGGACACGTGCACGCCGGCGGACCTCAGGGGCACGAGGAACAGCGTGATGCCGTCCATCCCGACACCGCTGGAGCGGGTGCGCGCCGCGCACAGGGCCATGTCGGCGAACTGGGACTTCTGGTTGTAGATCTTCGTGCCGTGCAGCCGCCAGCCCGAACCGTCCTGCCGTGCCTCGGTCCGCAGGGCGGCCAGGTCGGAACCGCACGAGGGCTCGGTGAACAGCACCGTGGCCATCCGGGTCCCGTTCGCCAGCGCGGGCAGGTGTTCCCGCTTCTGCGCGTCGGAACCGCTGTGCAGCAGGAACGTTCCCACGATGCCGATGCTCAGCGTGTGCAGGTCGTCGGGGACGCCCGCGTACAGCATCTCCTCGGTGAGCGCCGCCGCCTCCGCGGGGCCGAGGCCGAGGCCGCCGTAGCGCTGCGGCCAGTGCGGGGCGAGCCAGCCGCGTTCGCCCAGCCACGAGTAGATCTCCAGGCGCCCGGTCTCCGCGGACGGCGGCAGGGCGCGCATCCCGGCGACCGCGTCCTGGACGCGCGGCGAGGCGAGGAAGGCGCGGACCTCCTCGCGGAAGTTCACGACGACCGCCCGTCGACGGTGTCCAGCAACGCGGCCAGCTCGTCCGGGGAGGCGGCCGCCAGCTCCCGTTCCTCCACCAGCGACGCGAGCTGCCCGAGCGTGGCGTGCAGGAAGAAGTCCCGCAGTTCCAGCCGGACCCCGAAGCTCTCCTGGATCCTGGTGGCCACCTGGGTGATCTTCAGTGAGGTACCGCCGATCGCGAAGAAGTTGTCCTGCACCGTGATCGACTCGGTGCCGAGCAGCTCCCGCCAGATCCCGGCGAGCGCGATCTCCGTCGCCGTCGTGGGCGGGGAGGTGACCGGAACGTTCTCCGCACCCGGCCTGGGCAGCTGGTTGCGGTCGAGCTTGCCGCTCGCCGCGCGAGGCAACGACGGCAGCACGACGAACGCCGACGGCACCAGGTAGACCGGCAGCGTCCTGCCCAGCTCGGCCCGCAACCCGGCCGTGTCGACCGTCGCACCGGCGGCACTCGCGACGTACGCCACGAGCTGGGCGTCGCTGCCGCTGCCGGACACCACCACGGCCGCGTCCTCGATCTGGGGCAGCGCCAGGACGGCGTGCTCGATCTCGGCGGGCTCGACCCGCAGGCCGCGGATCTTGACCTGGTTGTCGATCCGGCCGACGAACTCGATGTTGCCGTCCGCGCGGCGGCGGACCAGGTCTCCCGTGCGGTACAGCCGGCCGCCGGGGGTGCCGAACGGGTCCGGCACGAACTTCTCCGCGGTCAGGTCCGGCCGTCCCGCGTACCCGCGCGCCACGCCGACCCCGCCGACCAGCAGCTCACCCGGCACCCCGACCGGCACCGGCTCGCCGAACCGGTCGACGACGTAGGCCTGGTAGTTCGCCATCGGCACGCCGATGGGCGGCATCGAGTCGTGGTGTTCGTGCGGGCAGAGGTAGTCGACGCACGCGACGGTGGCCTCGGTGGGGCCGTAGCCGTTGTGGAACATCCGGTCCGCGGTGTTCCAGGCGTTGACCAATTCACCGGGGAAGGACTCCAGGCCGACGAACAACGCCCGAAGGTCCGGCAGCGCGGCCGGGTCGAGCAGCCGCAGCACCGCCGGTGGCAGGTCGGTGACGGTGACCTTCTCCGACCGCATCAGCTCCGTCAGCCGCACCGGGTCCAGCAGGTCCGCGCGTGGTGCCTGGACGAGCGTCGCGCCGCTGCACAACGCTCCGAAGAAGTCGAAGAGGCTCACGTCGAACGCGGGATTGGCGAACTGCAGCACGCGGTCGCCGGC